>Ga0134097_1001165_pt1 | contig 20864 bp, 16 predicted proteins | sample 8_3taG_FD_94450 | JGI IMG/M metagenome (GOLD analysis project Ga0134097, IMG submission 94450) | Switchgrass degrading microbial communities from high solid loading bioreactors in New Hampshire, USA - 8_30_10_142_A2 metaG | ecosystem: Engineered > Bioreactor > Semi-continuous > Anaerobic >... | reverse complement strand
TATATTCAATATAAAAGCCCTGGAAATTTTCCATTTTTCAGGGGGGATACGAAAGTAACTGGTGTAAGCCAGTGAAATAAATGGTTTAGGTCAAAATTCATTCAGAATTTTTGACACTACGTTGAAATTAAAGGGGGTAAAAACTATGAAGATTAGGCGGTTAACTTCATTTCTGGCACTGTTTCTTGCGTTGCTGATTATTGCAGCAGGATGCGCACCTGCAACCCAAGGAGGCCAGACAACGACAACAGAGGGCACAACTACGGGAACAACTGAGACGACAGAAAGTAAAACTCAGACGACAGAAGAAAAACCGTTGCCTAAAGTAACACGATGTTTCAAGCTGCTCCTCTCTCCGCAACAGTACCTTTCTCGGATACTCCGATAGGTCAGAAAATTCAGGAAATCACCGGTACAAGGCTTGACATTGAATATCTCGTAGGCACCGACTCGATGACAAAAGCGAACTTAATGACGGCAAGCGGCGTATATCCGGACATTGTTTCCGCCGGGGAAACAGCAGGTGTTTTCATTGCCGCTAACGCTTTCATTCCTTTGGATGATTTGATAGACAAGTATGGGCAAAACATTAAGAAAATTTACAGGCCAAAGGAACTGGAAATGGCCAAGTCTCAACACGGGGTAACCTACATCATAGCTACTAACCGTCCGACAATTGACAATCTGTATCCCGCAGCCGGTTACTACTTGAGCTATGCGGTTCTTAAAGATGCCGGATTCCCTGTCGTTAAGACGCTCTCCCAATATGCGCAGTTGATCAAGGACTATATGGCCAAGAATCCGAAATTCGGCGATGCTGATAATATCGGGTTCACGCTTCCTACGGAAGGATACCGTGTGTCAGCGCTTCAATACGGCGCCGCGAGGTTCCTTGGAGGATATCCGAATGACGGCGTTACGGCCGTGGATCAGGAAACCCTCGAAGCCAAGCTTGTCATGAGAATGTCGGTTTCAAAGGAATTCGTCAGGTTCCTGAATGATATGTGGCATTCAAACTGCATGGATAAAGAAACATTCATGCAGAAGGATGACCAGTATCTTGCCAAGATAGCTTCCGGAAGAGTCCTGGCTATATATGACCAGCGCTGGGCAGTAATAAACGGACTCGCAGCGCTCGAGAAATCAGGCCATTACGATCGTATACTTGTGGCATTCCCGGTCGTTGTGGATGGTGTCGAGAAAGAGTATTACCGCGGTCCGTATGCGTTTTCTGTACAGGGCGTCTCGATCACTACGGCATGTAAGGATCCTGAAGGCGTAATGCGTTACCTCGATCGTATATGCGCGGAAGATATCCAGAAGCTGGTTTACTGGGGTATTGAAGGAGTTGATTACTCGCTTGTGAATGGCAAATTCACCCGTACCCGCGAACAATGGCTGAATTCATTCGACGAGGACTATAAGAAGTCTCAAGGTCTGGAACAGTTTAATAATTTACTGCCGCACTACGAATTGACGGACGATCCGGTATACGGCAAGTTCTCCGACGGAAACTGGGTCTATACCGCTATGAACCAGGAATATAACGATATGCGGTATAGGGATTTTGAAAAGGAAATCCTGAAAAATTACGGCGTGAATACGTTCTGTGATTTCTTTGCTCCAGCTTATCCTGCCCGTTATCAGCCCGGTTGGGCAGCCAGACAGCAACTGCCTCAGGATTCGCCGGAATTCATTGCTTCTGAAAAGGCTCTTGAGCTTGCATCTGAGTACTTCCCGAAGATTACGATGGCTGATCCTTCCCAGTTTGAAGCGCTTTGGGATGAATACCAGGCTAAGTTGAATGCTATTCCCGGACTCGATGAATATGAAAAGAAGATCACCGAGATTATCAGGGAAAGCTCAAAATACTATTAATATTGATATTTTCTGAACGCGGGGAGCGTTTATTAACGCTCCCCATATCCCTTATCATTACAGGGGGAATGGGGTATGACGGTATTGAATGAAAATATAAGAGCTAAAACATCTTTAAACCGGAAAGACACAATTTGGAAGAAAATCGTTAAGCAGAGGCAGCTGCTTGTTTTGAGCGTTCCGTTCATGATATTTGTCCTGGTATTCAATTACTTGCCGATTTGGGGATGGATCATGGCCTTTCAGAAATTCGTTCCCGGAAAAGGTATATTTGGCTCGGAGTTTGTCGGGCTGGCTAATTTTAAAGAAGCTTTTACCGATTCAAACTTTATTAACGCGATAAGAAACACGCTGCTTACAAGCATACTTAAAATATCGACAAGTTTTGTTTCGGCGATACTTCTCGCTTTGATGCTGAATGAGGTGAGAGCGAGACTTTTCAAGAGGATTGTGCAGACAATATCATACCTGCCGTATTTCATATCCTGGGTTGTTGCTGTGAGTATTGTTTATATGGTTCTTTCACCTTCATCCGGAATTGTAAATGAAATACTGGTAGCATTGGGATTAATAAAAACTCCGATTGCTTTTTTGGGTGAAGGCAAATATTTTTATGGAGTTGTTGCATTGTCCAATGTGTGGAAAAATGTGGGATGGAATGCGATCATTTACCTGGCGGCTATGACAGGTATTGATCCGGAAATATACGAGTCGGCTATAATGGACGGTGCGGGCCGTATCAGAAGGATTATCTCGGTAACGCTTCCAAGCATTATGCCTACGATCAAGCTTATGTTGATACTGAATCTCGGTAACCTTATGAATGTAGGTTTTGAACAGGTGTACTTGCTGAGTAATCCGTCAAACATTGATGCTTCCCGGACCATTGATGTATATATTTATACTTACGCATTAAGAAGCGGCCGCCTTTCCTACGGTACTGCGATCGGTATTTTCAACTCTACCGTAGCGATAACTTTAATAAATATATGTAATTACATATCGAAAAAAATAGACGGTTACGGAATTTTCTAGAGGGAGGCGGATAAGATGGAGAAAAAAAACGGGCATGGAATGTTATCAAAGATTGGATATAAAAGGATGACAGTTGAGGACCTTTTTCTTGATATTTTTATATATATATCTTTGTTGTTCCTGTGTGTCGTGACGCTGTATCCTTTTATCAATACGATAGCTTACTCTTTCAATGATGCCATTGATTCGGTCCGCGGCGGCATTTATCTATGGCCGAGGCAATTTACTCTGAGAAACTATGAAAAAATTCTTGTGGGCAATAAGGCAATAAGCCAGGCGCTGTTCATATCTGTCAGCCGGACAGTTATCGGAGGATTCACAGGTGTTTTTGCCACTCTTTGTGTGGCTTATGTTCTATCCAGAAGGGATTTTGTTTTCCGAAAGGTATTTACGCCGTTCCTTGTTTTTACGATGTATTTTTCTGGCGGACTGATACCTACATTCATTCTGATGCGCGATCTACGCCTCATCAATACTTTCTGGGTTTATATTCTGCCCACGATGGTCGGCGCATACAACATTATGTTTATGCGCAGCTATATAGAGGGAATCCCGGACAGCTTTACCGAAGCCGCGAAAATCGACGGCGCGAGCGAGTACCGGATCCTGTTTACAATTATTTTCCCTTTAAGCCTGCCTGTAGTCGCTACAATCACGTTGTTTGTGGCCGTACAACAATGGAACGCCTGGTTTGATACGATGATTTACAACGGTATGAATCCGAAATTGACGACTCTGCAGTATGAACTGCAGAAACTTCTGACATCTGCGCTGAGCATTGCTGCAAGCGATTCGGACGCGGTACTCGCTTCCGGTGACTCACAAAGAGCGGCTGTTACACCGATGTCCATCCGGACGGCCATGACTGTTATCTCCGTAACCCCAATTCTGTTTGTTTACCCGTTTCTGCAGAAGTATTTCATTAGAGGCCTGACGCTGGGAGGAGTGAAAGGATAAGAATTTCCTGCGTTTATTTCTGAAAAACAATTATTCCCGCAATCATCAGGGCCGCGCCGATTAATTTGCTCCATTCAAAGCACATTTTTTCGGTGCCGAACAATGCAAAAACTTCGATAACGCACGAGGTTACAAGCTGAGCGAGTAAAATGAGCATTGTCGCGTATGCAGGCCCAAGGCTTGATATACTCTTTATGACGGTGAACGTAATCAGCGCGCCGATAACACCGCTTAAAAGATATAATTTGTTGCTGACATTGAACACGGAAAGCAGGTTTTCCCTGCCCGTAAAAAACCAGACGCTTATGCTTGCGGCAAAAGCCGTTAAGTGTACCCAGCAGTTTGTAGTCCACGTATTCGACGAATCCATTATACGCGTATTAAAAACGCCTTGAACGCTCATCAAAAGGCCGGCAAGCAATCCGAATAAAATACCGGTCAACTGATTCTCCTCCAATAATAAAGTCCTTATTATATCTTTCCTCAAAACCGGTCGTAATATGAATTTTATTCAAATTGCCGCCTGTGCATCCTTGCGGGTTAATTATACTAAAAAGGCCCGTTTACCATATCACCGGATATATACCCATCCGGATCATATTCCGCTCCTGCCGGCACGTCAAAGTCAGTATCGGATATATTGTCAATTTCAATATCAGTAATGGTAACAACTGTATTACCGTGAAATTCCATCCTCAACGGAAATCCGGTATTTTGGCTGATATACATTTTTCTTTCAATATAGTAGTAATCTTCCACAAGAATACATGGTTCTCCGTTTATCTCCTCATTTTCGCTGAGCAGGATACAATTAAATTCTTTAGGGTCTTTCGGGAGTCTTAATATAGCATGGAGATTCTTGTATTTATTATATTGCTCCATAAGATTATATCCTTCCACATTTTCACCCAAAGGAATTTTATTGTATATATTTAAAAATGAATCATAGGCATAGTACACTTTTTCATCAGGATGAATATAGATAATAACAGGGGAGCCGTTGACTGATCCTATTTTGCGGGATTCCTTAAATTTGTTCAAATCCCCCGAATATGAAATTTTATATTCTAAAGCAAATTCGGGGTTATTTCCGTTTTCGTCATAATAAGTTTTCGTAATCGTAAAACTGTAACTTTTATATTCTGATAATTTTGCTATAAGGCCTTCGACATCAAACGTTCTTTTTATTACCTTGGCGGGCTTGGTGGATCGCGATGGTACTGTTATTCTTATGCAGCCCGATAATGCAAAAAGCAAAAAACATGAAGCAATTATAATTATCTTTTTTGCAGCACTGTTTTGAGTTTTATTTTGCCTGGTATACATTATTTTCACTCCTTTTATGAATTGCTCCCCTTTTTTTGGATTATCTTATTCAGATACTCTCGTTTTCTGTATAAACTTACTTTCTGATTTTGTAACGGGTTTCGGCCTGCTTTAATTATATTAACTTCCGGACTCTTAATAAAAGATTGAATATGCTTTTATTTAGTACGAAAAATATTTTAACATGATACCGGGTAATTCCGATTGTCGGACAATTAAACACCGCTTGGCCGGGACGCAGTCCAACCGGCAATTTGCCATTGGCAGGCCGGATTATTCAGGACGGCGGCGCACTTCGAGCAGTACTTAACCGGTGCCTTTAAACCCATTTATTTATAGGATGTTGTTGTAGAAAAATGATTTATTATGTAGTAAAATGTTGATTAATTATGAGTTGTAGAAAAGAATAACCGGAAATTATTTTTTTCATTTTTCTTTTCTTAATGACCGGATATGGTCGCCGGGAGAGGATAGTTCGCAATGAAAAAGTTTCTGCAGAAGCATCAATTGCTGCGCACGCTTGTTGAGCTGCGCGGCAATCCCCGGGCCTGCGTTTATACTGAACCGATGTGGGGGCTGTCAATGAATCTGTGCCTGCCTTACGCGACGGTTTATAAGCTTGCCTTGGGACTTAGCGAAGTACAGGTAGGGATTGTGGTCTCAATCAGTCTGTTTTCGCAGATGATATTTGCATTTTTATCGGGAGCAATTATTGACAAGATGGGCCGCAGGAAAAGCACGGCGGTATTTGATTTTCTGTCCTGGTGTATTCCGTGCCTTATATGGGCATCCAGCCAGGGTTTTTGGTTTTTCGTAGTTGCCGCGTTGTTTAACGGCATGCTGAAAATACCGACGGTATCGTGGGACTGTCTGCTGATAGAGGACGCGCCGAAAGACAAGATAACGCAAATATATTCCTGGGTGATCATTTTCGGCAATCTTTCCGCTCTGTTTGCGCCGATTTCTTCGTTACTCGTGGCAAAACTGACACTCGCGCCGGCGCTCCGGATACTATATATTAATGCTTTTGTGATTATGACTGCGAAGATACTGATTCTATACAGGTTCTCAACGGAAACGGAAGTGGGGAAAATGAGGCGCGAGGCTACACGAAACATGACATGGATTGAGATGCTGTCCGGGTATAAAGATGCGCTTCGTAAAATAAAAAATTCACGGGGCACAATTTTTGCGATAGTTATCAGTATCCTTGTAGAGATATCGGCAATGATCGGAATGACATTCTGGCAGGTTATCGCGTCCCGCCGTATCGGTATTCCGGACGAGCTTCTGCCCATATTCCCAATGGTACGAAGCATACTTTCCATTTTTCTTTTCTTCACCGTTATCTCGCGAATCAGGCAATCAAAGCTCAAATTACCGTTGTATGGAGGATTCTTAAGTGCAATAATCGGTTATGCCCTGCTGATTTCAATTACAAACACCGGTGTATGGGGATATGTCATATTATCTGTTTCACTGGTTTTTGAGGCGCTCGGAATGGCTGTTCTGAGCACACTGAGGGAATCGCTCGTTGCTATCCATGCCGACCGTACGGAGCGTTCAAGGATTATGGCGTTGCTTCAAACAATGGTTATGATGGTAAGTGTACCTTTCGGATATATCGGCGGACTTCTCAGCGATATCTCGAAAATACTGCCTTTTGTGCTTATTATTGTGCTGTCAATGGCCGGAATACTGGCAACGGCCGTGTTTTACCGGAAAAGCGAAAAGGCTGTTTACCTGACTGACAAATAATATTGACTTTTTAAATATTATAAAATATTATGGTATAAAACCGAACACAAACAAAATGGCGTTGATAAGGAGGAGTACATGCTCGCCTGAAGCAGAGAGAGAAGATGGTTGGTGTAAATCTTCGTGACGGGAGTATGGAAGTAGCCTTTGAGCTGTGAACCGAAAGGACGTTGTCCCAGTAGGCTTCAACGGAAATTTCCACCGTTAAAGGGAAAGCAATATCGGATAATTGAATATTATCCCGTATTGGCAGAGTGCAGATAGCAATATCTGAATTTAGGTGGTACCGCGGATGCATAAGGTTCGCCCTAAGCAATTGAAAAAGCTTAAGGCGGACTTTTTGTTTTGTGTTCGAAAAACCAGGAGGTATTGCCATGCAGAAAAAATATGATTTCAGGCAAGTGGAAAAAGAAATGCAGAACTTTTGGAAAGAAAATTCCGTTTACGTTTTTGACCCGGAGAGCCGCTGCGAGATCTATTCGATTGATACGCCGCCTCCGACTGTCAGCGGCAGCCTGCACATCGGGCATATTTTTTCCTATACGCAGGCGGAAATGATCGCGCGTTTCAAACGCATGCAGGGATATAATGTTTTTTATCCGTTCGGTTTCGATGACAACGGACTGCCGACGGAAAGGCTTGTTGAAAAAGAATGGGGCATTTCCGCAAAAGACCTTAAAAGGAGAGAGTTTGTGAAAAAATGTATTGAGACTGCCGCAAAATATGAAAAGGAATTTAAAGATTTATGGCAGTCTTTGGGCTTCTCGGTTGACTGGTCGCTTCAATATGAAACGATAAACCCTATGGTTCAGCGGATATCGCAGAAATCGTTCATCAGGCTTTTTAAAGACGGAAAGGCATATATGAAGGAGTCGCCGGTTTTGTGGTGCACCGAATGCCAAACTTCAATAGCCCAGGCTGAATTGGATTCCGTTGAAAAAGAAACAACATTTAATTATGTTAAGTTTAAAACGGGGGAAGAAGACTTAATTGTAGCTACAACGAGGCCTGAACTGCTTTACGGTTGCGTTTGCCTTTTTGTAAACCCGGAAGATGACAGGTACAGGCAGTATATCGGGAAAACCGCAGTTGTTCCTTTGTATAACTATGAAATTCCGATATTAACGGACAGCAGGGTTGATATCGTTAAAGGAACGGGCGTGGTTATGTGCGCGACATTTGGCGACAGCACCGATGCCGAATGGTATATGTCATATAATCTGCCTTACAGGAAAGTCATTCTGCCTGACGGCACAATAGATGAAAGCGTTCCGCTGATCGGCGGGCTGGAGGTTACGCCTGCAAGAAGAGAAATCATCAGAATGCTTTCGGAGAAAGGGCTTTTATCCGGGGCACAAAGCATAATGCATACCGTTGCCGTGCATGAACGCTGCGGCAGGGAGATAGAAATTATACCTTCAAAGCAGTGGTATATCGATATTCTTTCCAACAAAGAGCTGTTTTTAAAAGCGGCCGATAAAATCAACTGGTACCCGGAGCATATGAAAAGCAGGTATGTGTCATGGGTAGAAAACCTCAAATGGGATTGGTGCATATCCCGGCAGCGTTATTTCGGCGTTCCTGTTCCGGTATGGTACTGCAGGAACTGCGGGCAGGTTATTTCCGCAAGTGAGGATATGCTGCCCGTGAATCCTGTTGAGACTGTACCCGGCGAACCATGTTCGTGCGGATGTAATGAATTTCTGCCAGAAAGCTCCGTATTGGATACATGGGCAACGTCATCGCTCACTCCGCAGATAAACGCCAGATGGGGCGAAGAAAATGATATTTCCGGAAGGCTTCTGCCGATGAGCCTGAGAACGCAGGCCCATGAGATTATACGCACGTGGGCGTTTTACACGATAGTCAAAAGCCTGTATCATACGGGCGACATTCCGTGGAAAGATATAATGGTCTGCGGTTTTGTCCTCGCCAAAAAAGGAGAAAAAATAAGCAAATCAAAGGGGAATGCCGGGCTGTCGCCTAAAGAGCTTATTGAAAACCATTCCGCCGATGTTGTAAGATATTGGGCTGCCAATTTCAAGCTCGGTACGGATACATTTTTCTCTATGGATGAATTTGGAACAGCCAAAAGATTTATTACGAAATTATGGAATGCGTTCAGGTTTGCGCGGCCCCACCTGCAATATATTGACATCAATGCGGAATTTGAACTGATGCCCGTGGACAGGTGGATAATCGAGCGCTGCAAACAAACTATGGTTTATGCTGAAAGATTGCTTGAGCAATATGAAATCGGATCAGCGCGGCATAAAATTGATGATTTTTTCTGGAAGGATTTTTGCGACAATTATCTCGAAATTGTCAAGGAACGCCTGTACCAGCCGGAAAAACACGGGCACAGGCAGCGCTTGTCGGCCCAATTCGCGCTGTACTTCTGCATGCTTAATTTGTTAAAGCTGTACGCTATTTATGTCCCTCATATTACCGAATACATCTATCAGGACTTTTTCAGAAAGCACGAAAAAAGCATTTCACTGCACAGGCTGTGCTGGGAAACAGAAGAAACCGTTGATGAGAATATAATCCTTTTCGGTGAAAAGCTGAAGGACGTTATCGCGGAAATAAGAAAATACAAGACCGGCAAAGCCCTGTCAATGAAGGCCGAAATAGAGAAAGTTGTTATCGAGGCGGATGAAAAGCTTGTTGGATTGTTTGAACAGACAATAAATGATATAAAAGCGTGCTGCCATGCAAAGGAAATAGAAATCAGGATAAACTGAAGGACAGGAACCGGACAGGTTCCTGTCCTGTTTTATGTACTGTTTCAAAGGTCAGCACTCATATGTTTTTGCGAGCTCAAACTCTTCCAGAATCGCCTGATCCGGTTCCTTCGTTATCAGCGATGTAACAACGATGACAATGCATGACAGTACAAATGCCGGGAACAGCTCATATATCCCAAAAACACCGCCAATTGGCTTAAGTAAAAGCTTCCAGATAAATACCATTCCGCCCCCTGTCAGCATGCCGGCTATAGCGGCAGAACGCGTGGCTCTTTTCCACAAAAGCGAGAAAAGCATTATCGGTCCGAATGTCGCGCCGAAACCTGCCCAAGCAAAAGCAACGACCTGGAAAATAACGCTGTTCTCATCAAGAGCTATAATTATACCCAGCAGTGAAATGGTTAAAAGCGTGATACGCGATATGGTCATGATCTGCTTGTCGGTAGCGTCTTTTTTCATAATGCCCTTATAAATATCCCTTGCGAATGCCGAAGCGGCTATAAGCAGGTAAGAATCGGAAGAACTCATGGTAGCGGCAAGTATGCCCGACAGTACGATGCCTGCAACAAAAGGAGGCAGAAGCTTGGTAGACATAATGATAAAGATGCTTTCAGAGGAACTCTGGGTAAGTAATTCCGTGGGATACAAGGCTCTCCCTATCAAACCGATAGCTGTTGCCGCAAAAAGCGAAATAACACACCAGACAGTTCCTATTATCCTTGATTTTTTAAGCTCGGACGATTTCTCAATAGCCATGAATCTTAACAATACATGGGGCATACCGAAATACCCTAATCCCCAGGACAGTGTTGATATGATTGTTAAAAACCCGTACTTTCCGGCTTGTCCGAACAAAGGCCTGCCAGCTGCGTCAATCTGTTGGATACCGTCCGCAAGCTGCGGTTGAGCAATTCCGAAGAACTCGAAAAATCCCGGTATCTCTTTGATGTTATTGATAATGGCCGGTATGCCGCCTGCTGCGCTTGTGCCCAGTCCAAATACCAAACACAAAGCGGTAATCATCAAAACTCCCTGGAAGAAATCGGAGACGCTTTCAGCAAGAAAACCACCGAGAAATGTATACAGAATAACTACAACGGCTCCAATTACCATTAGGACCTGGTACTGCATGCCGAAAAGCGTACCGAACAGCTTTCCGAATGTAACAAAGCAGCTTGCGGCATAAACTGTAAAAAACACGAGGATAAAGAGTGAGGAAATTGTTAAAATGATCTTTTTGTTTTCCTTGAACCTGTTGCTGATAAATTCAGGAATGGTAATAGCATTTCCCGCAACAACCGAGTACCTGCGCAGCCTTTTTGCCACAACGAGCCAGTTGATATAGGTTCCGGCCGCAAGACCAATCGCGGTCCAGATAGCATCGCTTAAGCCAAACCAATACGCAACTCCGGGCAGCCCCATCAAAAGCCATCCGCTCATATCTGAAGCTTCCGCGCTCATTGCGGTAATCCACGGTCCTAATTTTCTTCCGCCCAAAAAATAGTTACCGGGACTTTCACTTGCCCGTCTGGCATAATACAGGCCGACTGAAATAACAAACAATAGATAAAAACCCATTGCGACTAAAATTTGAACTTGATTTCCCTGCATATCTTTATCTCCTTCTACTATTTTTTGCTATTATATCAAAAATAAACGATTGAGAAAAGAACTTATAGATGATATGCCCCTGCAGCTTACGGTAAATATGAGAGTAAGTTCCGGCTGTTTTATATAAAAATTTTCAATGAACCTGTTGACATTGACGTAACGTAATGGTTTATTGTAATAAATACGGGAGGTGAAACTGTGGAATACACTGTCAACAAACTGGCAAAACTGGCGGGTGTCAGTACTAGAACACTGAGATATTACGATGAAATAGGACTGCTTGTACCGGCACGTATCAGTTCGAACGGGTACCGGATTTACGGGCGGAATGAAGTTGACCGTCTCCAGCAGATCCTGTTTTACCGCGAGCTTGACGTGCCGCTCGACGAGATACGAAGAATCCTGTCTGCGGATGATTTTAACGGGCTGTCCGCGCTTCGGAATCATTTGGCTGCCCTGAAGAGTAAACGCGAACAGTTGGACCTGCTGATTGCCAATGTTGAAAAGACAATTAAAGCAATGAAAGGGGAAATTGTTATGAGCGATAAAGAAAAATTCGAAGGATTCCTGAAAAAGATGGTTGACGATAATGAACAGAAGTATGGAAAGGAAATCCGCGAAAAATACGGAAAAGAAACAGTGGATCATTCCAATGCGAAATTACTAAACATGAGCCGTGAGCAGTACGCCGAACTTGAAAAGCTGACTAACGAGCTTAATGAAACGCTGAAACTGGCGGTAGAAAGCGGTAATCCCGGCGGGGAGCTCGCACAGAAAGCCTGTGAACTGCATAAAAAGTGGTTGTGTTTTTATTGGGATGAATACAGCAAAGAAGCGCATATCGGCATAACGCAGATGTATGTCGATGATCCGCGTTTTGCCGCGTACTACGAAAAAATTGCTCCGGGCTGCGCCGAATTTCTCCGGGATGCGGTAGCGATATACTGCCGGTAATTGTCAAGGGGACTGCCGAGGGGACGGTTCTTCTGACAACTCCCCTTGACAACCCCGGAAGTATTGTCATAAAAACAGTTTCTCAATTAACTGCGGTATTTTTTCCACTGCGGTTTTTATTGCGTTTTGGCGTTCTTCTTCGGTTGTGCCGGTGCCGTCCACCAGCAGTTCTTCAAAGATACCGATACCAAGAAATTTCATAATATCATGAACATAGTTCAGTCCTTTGGAAAGGGCCGGTTTTAGTATCCAGGGGATACTCGCGCCGGAGGATTGAACATAAATAAACACTCTCTCCTTATCGTCAAGAAGGCCGTACGGCTTGTTGTTCTTAAACGAGATTGTCTTTCCGGCCTGGATAACACAATCCAGGTATTCCTTTACCGGTGCCGGAAACGATAAGCTCCACATCGGAGCTGCCAGAACATAAATATCGGCTGCCTTAAACTGGTCACAGAGAGATTCAATTTTAGCAATTTCTTTTTGTTCCTCCGGTGTCAGCTTGCTTCTGGCCTCCTGACTTACAATTGAACTTCTGCCTTCAAAATAGCAGCCTTTTAGCTGCGGAATATGATCTTCATACAGGTTTACCTCATCCAGTTCCGCATCCGGTACTTTTTCCAGGATCGCGTTAACCAATCGCCTGCTTACCGTCCTGCTTGAAGACTGTTCTTCGGGTTTTGAATTCGCAATTATATAGAGTAGTTTTTTCATAAATCCTGCCTCTGATTAATTTGAATACTTACTCTATTATGCGGCTTTTCAACGTATGTTATTCTCCTTTCCATCATCAGTCTCTTATTCTTCTAAGCCGTTCCCATAACCCGGTTAACTTTCCCCATTCTTTAATAAGAATATGGCCATAATCAGTGTTCCAGTCATTTTCAATATCCAGATGGCATTGCCTTCCCAAACCGATACGATCATGATGACAAAATCTGCATTCGGGAGGCATTAAATTACTATCGTGCAGTTCGCATAAGTTGTTTTTCAGGAAGTTACAGCCCTGTTGAGCATAAATGTTAATCAGAATTAACTCTTCTATTATTCATTATCCGTTTAGTCCTTAATGGTTTCATATATGTATATATATTTTTTTCATGTAGTCTGCTGACAAATTACCAATAACCAAAAATTCACGATACCAACTATAACTGGTTTTTCCATTTTATCACAAAGATACAGTTGCTACAAGTTTTTCACATTTTTAGCCAGTATTGACTCCTTGGCTTGCAGGAACAAAATACATGTTTTTACGTCTAACTAAACAAAGCGAGGCTAAAAGACAGGTGCGCGCCTCTTATACGCGGCGGCTGCATATTTACAACAAATGATGGTTATAGATTTTAATTATGGTTTTCAGGAGGCTGTCATGAAAAGATTTTTTACCGGAATTATTGCGGCAGTTATAATATTTTCTCTTGCATCATGCGTTCCGTTAATAAACAATACTTTGAAAGATGATGCAGCCGGCCCAAAGGGAATTAATGAATTAATATATCCGAAAGGGTTTAGTTCAACGGATTATGAAGCCATGCACCGGCGTCGCGATGAGAACCCGGTGAACGATTCAACTTATGATGCGATTCGACGGTTTTCATACAATACCGCTGCACAGGTTTTTAAAAAGGTTGAAACAAATGGCTGCTATTCTCCGATAAGTTTGTATTATGCTCTTGCATTGGCGGCAACCGGCGCGGAAGGCGCAACCAGGGACGAACTGTTAAATGTGCTGAGCTTTGACAATACTTCAGATCTGTCCGTGGAATGCGGAAACCTTTACCGCCTTCTGTATACCCAAAATGAATATTCGAGGCTGAAAATAGCAAACTCCCTCTGGCTCGACGACGAACTGGACGGCGTTAAATATACATATAAGGAACCCTTTATTAAAAATGCGACCGATAATTTCTATGCTTCGCTGTTTTCTGTCGATTTTTCCGATAAATCCACCGGCAGAATGATGGGGCAGTGGATTTCCGGCAATACAAACGGCAGGATTGTCCCAAAAATAAGCATAGGCAGCAAACAAATAATGAGTATTTTAAATACGGTATACTTCTATGATCAATGGATTAACCGCTTCAAAAAGGAGAACACTAAAGAGGATCTGTTTTATTTGGAGAATGGTGAAAGCGTACTTTGCGACTTCATGAATATGACGAATGCATCCCAAAGTTTCAGCAGGGGAGAAGGATACACGCGTTCTTCCCTTGGACTGAAGAATAACTGCAGCATGGTATTCATCCTGCCGGATGAAGGTGTTGGCGTAGATGAACTGCTCTCCTCTCCGGAAAGAATAACGGATATTTTTACCGGCGGGGAAAGCAAAACCGGCAAAGTTGTCTGGAGTATTCCGAAATTCGGATACTCTTCAAGCTTTGATTTGGTTGATGCTTTGAAAGCTTTGAATATCCATTCGGCTTTCAGTAAAGATGCGGATTTTTCGGGGATGACCGACGGAATTGCTTTCATATCCCAAATAAAGCAGGAAACCTGTATCTCAATCGATGAAAACGGAGTGGAAGCATCCGCCTTTACGCATATCGCTCATGCAGGGTCGGCGATGCCTGAGGATAATGCGGAAATGATACTGAACCGCCCGTTTGTTTATGGAATTACGACCCAAAGAGGGATTCTGCTGTTTATAGGTGTATGCCACAATCCTGCGTCAAGGTGATTGTCAGGGGGACGGTTCTTCTGACACATATTTGAGTCCGGGAATAAGATAAGCAAATGAACCATGCGGATAAAAAAATAAGATTTTCCAGGAACATATCTTTGCGTTAACGCGTCAAAATGTGTAGTATACATAAAATGGAGGCATTAATAATGAAAAAACGTATTCTTACAACCATACTTATCGGCTTTCTGCTGATCCTGGCAATGTCCGCATTTGCCGATTCAATAGATGGTTCAGTCACCGCCGATTCAATGGATGGTTCTATCATCTCTGATTCAATGGATGATTCAATCAGCGCTGGCTCAAAATATGATAGAGACAGCACTGAAACGAGTGAAACTGAAAGTGAACAAACCCTTCCGGAACGCGATTTAGGGTCGGAAGAACCTTATGCTGCCGTGAAAACCTGGGCCGAAGGAGTAAAGATAAGGGATGGCAAGCTTCAATATTCGGTTATGTCTCAAAATCTTAAGGATGAGTACTATCCCATTTTTGACGCTCTGGGCTGGGTTACAGGAGTATCAAGCCCATGGGTGGAAAGTTATGAAATAGCTGAAACGCATATGCCTGGTGATGATGCATACAGGTATAAAGTGGTGTTTACGTATACGGACTCGACGAAGTCATGTTTTTCCGAGATAAAATATGTTACGGTAAGAAACCACGACAATATCTGGCTTGTATCCTCTATTGAGGAAGTAGGCATAAATCCGAGCCTTGGAGGAATATCACTTGGGGATTCATCACAGAGCGTTATCAGTATATTAGGCAGCAATTGCACAAAAACCGATGAGCCTGATAGCGCGGGATACATAGGCGAAGATATGACTGTTTGGAGATATGAAAGCGGCATTAGCGTAACTATAGGAAAGACGTCGGGTAAAGTGTTAAAAATTTCGTCCGTAAGCCCGGATTTTCAAACGGAATTGGGAGTAAAAGCCGGTGATGACTTGAATACCGTGTATGAATCATATAGGCCATTATATAAAGAGGCTGTAAGCCGGCATGGTGACGAGGTTCTCAGGGGTTGGTTCCATACAGAGGAAGAAGCTGTGATTATTTTCGATTTCGATAAATCGGACAATACTTTGATAAACAGCAGCATTACACCGGAATCAGAAGTTGAGGAAATAATAATTGCTTATTGGAAACACTTTGACTAATGCCAAGGGGACGATTTTTTTAGAACTTTCAGCAAAGTAAGAATAACTGTGTCAAAAGAACCGTCCCCTTGACAATTCCCCTTAACAACCTTGACAGGCGATTTGTTTAAGTAATATAGTAAGCAAAACAATATATTTCAAAAGCATTGACGAGAAGGAGTAAGAATGGTTCGGTTTCTACAGAGAGTTCCCGGATGCGCGGGTAAACAGCCCGGCGGGTGAGAGGGGCAGAAAACGTCATTCCGAATACATCTCCGAGCTTCGCACCGAAAGGGTATGCCCGAGTAGGCTGTCGACGGAAACCTGCACCCGTTACAGTGCTAGAGGATAGCGTGCATTGTCTGCATTAGTCCTCGATAAGGTAAACACTTCAAAGTGTTTATAAATTGAGGTGGTACCACGGGAATAATACTCTCGTCCTCTGAAGTTATTCAGACGGCGGGAGTTTTTTATTTATATAATCGAAAGGAGAAATTAACATGGAAGATTTCTATGATAACTTCATCTTTCGCTAAATTGAAGCAGAAGGCGAACATTTTCAGGAAGCAGTGGTTATCGGACGGGTACTTGGCAAATACCGGCCTGGGATCGGAGATTCCTGGATTGCATTACGTATAGAAGAAATGATCCGTGCCGGAAAACTGGAAGCTTTGACCAAGGCAAACAAAGATATGCCGACTTATCATAGATTATTAAAAAAGCTGCAGACTGTCGTTTAAATTGATCTGCTTAAGTTTCTTATTGGAAGCGTATTCATCGCCTAATATCATTGGCAAATGTATGACTACCGGAGGAAACGATCTGTTTCTGTAATTTAACTTTTTCATTTTTAATTATTATATTATCTGGTTCTTAAGATTCGGTATCGTGAAATGAAAGATGGTTTCAGCGAAGGAACTGCGTGACACCTGGGCCGTCGCGATGAAGAAGGCAAAAAATGATCATGGCTTTACAAATTACCGGAAAACAGCCCTGTAATTCCTTTAGTACCTATTGACGAAACGTAAAATATATAAGAATATTAATAAAGACGGACATGCATAAGAGAAAGCAGAGGGTTTTTTAAATGGAAAGTTCTTTACCGGCACCTGCAGAGGAGTTTCTGCCTGATGCGTTAATGTGTGAGGGTGTTGGTATGTATATTTCGCTTCCAAAATATGATTTTACCTTTTTTACACGCGGAAGCCATTATCATCATGGTTATGAGTTTATCCTGCCGATAACGGATATGCCACTGGTAGAAATCGACAGCAAAAATATTTATGCACGAAAATACCATGTGATACCGATAAATCCCATGCAGGAACACGGTGTCAGCGGCAGGATGGATAATGTAAGGTTCATAAGCATCTTATTTGATGAAGCATTTTTCAATAGCATAATAAGCGATGCATTCAAGCAAAAAAATCTTTTGTTCCGTAATGAAAATTACCCGGTAAGTATTGAGCTTTATTCATTGATAAAGATGTTTATCAGGGAAAGTACGATGGACTCTCCTGAGAAGAATATTATGCTTCAAAACCTGGGTCACACAATTGCATTGCTTATCTTCAGGGATATAAAAAGGGATTCCGGCTTGTCTCATTTGGATAGACCATTTAAAGCCGGCATAAATAAAATTCAAAAGGTTGTTGAGTACATAAAGGAAAATTATCAAAAAGAATGTACATTGGAGGAATTATCAAAAGTTGCCGGTATAAGCCGGTACTACCTTATCAGAATCTTCAAGGATTGCATGGGAAAAACGCCTTATGATTATCTCCTTGATATCAGAATAGAGAATGCAAAACTGCTTCTGGCAAAAGAAAATATATCAATAACCGATATTTGCCACGAATGCGGATTTAATAATATGAGCCATTTCATACGGATGTTTAAAAAGAAGATCGGTATGACTCCTTCCATATATAAATATTTCACTAAATTGGAGCAATAATAGCATATTAGTGCAATATACGGCAAGCAATTTAAGTTAATATAAGCTACAATGGATTTGCTTTAGTGCAGAATTGACTTTTTCTGCGGCTGATTACTAAATTAAATTTTGGGAGGCAAATCCAATGAAAAAAAGAATTCTTGTTTTTACACTTTTTTGTATTATCAGTATTTTCCCCTTTATTGCTCTGGCGGGGACAAACGATAAGCCGGAGGGACGCGCTCCGGAAAACGGGGATAATCCGTTTACGCTTGAAGCTCCGCAAAATTTGACGGCGGAACTGAAATATGATCAGGATAATGTGCCGTATTTTGAATTAAAACTTGATATTCCTCAAAGTGTAAAGGACATAGACGCAAAACTGGTTGAAAACAGCGAGTATTTTAAGGGGAAAAGCTGCAGCCCTGTTGTAATACAGATAGATTACAAGTATGCGAATTATGACTGGAACGAAGGACCTTCCCTGTACTGGGACACCAGTACTTACCTTGAAGGTTTCCTGGATGATGGCGGAGTTTATAATTACCGCCCATTTCAGGATGTTGATGATGCCGGTGCTGTTAATATTAAGGAAGAGGTATATTCGTTCCGTGCATACTTTTATTCCGATTGGGGATATGAAGGTGATTGGATAGATTTCAGGGTGGTTTCAGATTATTCAAACATTGCAACCGTAGGAAATACCGCATATTACAGCGGTGCATCCGATTGGGCAACCGCAGAGCTTGATAAAGCAGTGAAATATGGTCTGATTACTCCTTCAATTAAGGATAAAATGAGTGAACCAATTACAAGGGAAGAATTTGCCGAACTTGCTGTACTTCTGTATGAGAAGACTACCGGAAAAACAGTACAGCCTGAGTCACCAAATCCATTTACAGACACGAATAATCCCGAGATATTGAAAGCATATAAGCTTGGCATAGTAACCGGTGTAGGCAATAACAAATTTGACCCGAAGGCGTTAACGAACCGTGAACAGGTAGCCACTATGCTCAGCAGGGCGATCAGGGTCATGGTTCCCGATGCTGATTTTTCTACCGAAGGAGCGCCGACATTTTCTGATGAAAAGGATATATCAGATTGGGCGCTTGAACATGTAAAATATATGAGCAAAATCGGCGTTATCAAAGGTTCGAATAACAAGTTCATGCCAAAGGCCGTTACTACGGCGGAAATTGCAAGCGGTTACGCAACAACAACCTGCGAGCAGGCGACCCTGATGGCTGTCAGGATTTACGAAAAATTTAAAGAGTAATTGAAGGATTGCCAGGGGGGACGGTTCTTTTGACAATTTTTATTTAACCGTCCCCCTGACATTTTATTCCCATACTATTTCCCCGCTCTTGTTAATATATACGAATTTAGGGCTGTTATCATCCATCATTACAACCCTCGCGAGCTCTCCCACAAAACCCGTGCTCCACTCCAAAAAAAAGGTATAACCCCCGCCTTCCTCATAAAACAGGTTTTCACCGGTAATAAAATCACCGGCTTTATTTATCAGTGCATATCCGCCTGTCTTCTCGTAATCGGTTTTCCCGGGCATCCTGGCAAATGCAAAACCGTTTTGAAAGGATGAAGCATGCGCAAATTTTGGTTCTATCACGTAGTTTCCGTTCCGATCAATATAACCGAAAAGTCCGTCAACTAAAACCAAAGCCAGTCCGTCACTGAATCGACCGGCATAATCAAATTTGGGTTCGATTACAAAATCGCCGTTTTTGTTGATATATCCGAATTTGCCGTCCATACAAACAGCGGCCAGCCCGTCGCTGAATCCCTGGTAAAGATATGTGTCTTCGATGTTATGTTCAAATATAAAGGGGATAACAAGGTTTCCGCTTTTATCGATGAATCCGTGTTTATCATCCTCATTTGCGACAGCGGCAAGACCCTCGGAGAAATCATAAGCCATAAAGTATTCCGGTTGTATAACGATATTGCCGTTTTTATCTACATATCCGAAATTAAGATCCTTTTCAAAAACGGCAAGGCCGTCGTGAAAGTCACCGGTATTGTTATTGAAATAATCGCTGTAAAGAACGTTGCCGTTTTTATCAATGAAACCATGCCTTGCGGTATCCGCGTCATACTGAACAATGTAAGCCAGGCCTTCACTGAAGTTTCCGATGTAATCAAACTGCGGCTTTACAATGGTATTGGCGTCCAAATCAATCAGGCCGTACCGGCCGTTTAAGCTGACTACCGCTATACCATCGGCAAAGAATCCGGCATAATCATAGATAAAATCAATGATAACTTCACCCTTCGAATTAATGTATCCCCATTTATCGTCATTGTTTTTAACAGGGTATAAATAAGGCTTTTCCTGTTTATTATCGAATGCTGCTTCCGGTGTTATCTGGCTGACCTCACTGCTTCCGGCAGTCGTAGTACCTTCGGTGTCCGTCCGGGTTCCGGTCATATGGTTATCCTTTTCAGCTGTTTTATCCGGTATATCTACGGTGTCCGTCCTGGAAGCTGTTGTTCCCGTGTCCGGTCCAGGGCCCGTTTTGCCGCATCCTGCCTGAACAAATAATAAAATAAGCATTAATACTGCAAATACTCTTATTCTCATTTTTAACATCCTCACCAAAAAAATTCCATATTATTGTATTTATATTATAGCATAATTTCTAGGTAATAAAGGGATAGGGAACGTTAACTTTTACAATTTCAATGATAAAGGTAGTCGAGTCCGTATAATGGTGTAAAATAGGTTTCCTAAAATAAGGGAGCCATTAACAAATTCCTCAGTTAAAATATAAGTTGGAGAAACAAAATTCTAAAAGGAGGAATTTGAATGGCTCAAT
>Ga0134097_1001129_pt1 | contig 21478 bp, 14 predicted proteins | sample 8_3taG_FD_94450 | JGI IMG/M metagenome (GOLD analysis project Ga0134097, IMG submission 94450) | Switchgrass degrading microbial communities from high solid loading bioreactors in New Hampshire, USA - 8_30_10_142_A2 metaG | ecosystem: Engineered > Bioreactor > Semi-continuous > Anaerobic >... | reverse complement strand
CCGCGCTGGTACGCTTCGGCGCTGAGGTGGTAGAAGTACGGCTGTAGGCTCATGCGCAGGTGAGCCACCTCGCGGAACGCGTCGACGAACACCTCGCCGTATGCCCACGGCTCGCGCACGTTGCCATAGGTGCTGTGCACGCGCGCGATGGGCGAGAGCATCCCAAACTGCACCCAGCGGATGAACAGCTCCGGGTCCATCGGCATACCGGTCTGCGGCACCTCGAAGCCGTGCATGTGCCCGCCGAGGTCGTGGCTCCAATAGACCTGCCCGACGTTGCCCGCCCGCGCCGTGAACTCGACCTCGTGCTCCAGCGTGCCCCAGTCCGCGACTGTGTCGCCCGCAAACCCGATCGGGTAGCGGTGCCCGCCCAGCCCGCCGTAGCGGCTGAAGATCATCGGGCGCTCGTTCGGACGGCGCTTCGCCAGATCGGTGTAAAAGAGGTGGTTGGTCCAAAGCTGGTTGTTCATGCCGGGTGTCGTGCCGTTCTGCCCGTCCAGCCACAGGAAATCCGCGCCGTCTTCGTACAGCGGCGCGATCAGGTGCTCGAACACGGCATCTGCGTCCGCCTGATTGCCGAAGTCGAAGGTCCACAGGTCGTCGTGCGTCCCTTTGACCTTGTCGGTAGGCGTCGTGGGATCGGGCGCGTGGAACGCGTTGATTTGCTCGGTGAAGTCTTTGCCGAGCGCCGCGCCAATTTCCGGCAGGCAGCGTGTGTCCCACGGCGCGCCGTCGAGGTGCAGGTTGAGCGTGGCGCGGACGCCTTGCGCGTGCATCCAGTCGAGCGCGGCGCGCGGATCGGGGAACAGCACCGGATTCCAGTCGAAACCACACCAGTGCGATGGCGTATGCCACTGCATATCGATCACGTAGACGTCAAGCGGCAGATCGAGCTCGTTGTGGCGCTCGATGCGCGCGCGCTGTTCCTCGTCCCCGACGTCGGCCCAATAGCTGTACCAGTAACCGAACGCCCAGCGCGGGAGCATCGGGATACGCCCGCAGAGGGTGATGAAGTCTTCGAGCGCGCGGGCGTAGTCGTGCCCGTACGCGAAGAAGTACCAGTCCTGCGCGCCCGTGGGCGGCGGACCGGCCTGCCACCCCGTCTCCGGATCGAGCCGGGCGGAGCGGCTGTCGTTCATCAGGAAGTATCCGGCCCGGCTGAGGATCCCCGCCGGATAGCGCAGGCGCTGCTCGAAGACGTGGCGCGCTTCGTCGCTTAGCTCGTGCCAGTGATGGCGCGCGGCGCGGCCGGTCATCGGGCGCACCAGCGGATAGCGCCCGCCCTGCGTCTGCGCGAGATCCTCTTTCAGCACGGTGAGCAGCTTCCAGGGGTTATAGAGCAGGTCCGCTTCAATCAGGTCTTCGTCTAGCCCGGCGGGGTGCACGCCACGCGCGACGAGGTCTTCGTTGATGTTGTCCATGCTGAAGAACGTCCCGCCCAGGTTGGCGGCGTCCTTCATGCCGGGAATCCATGTGCCCGATAGCCCACCCGCGCGCCACTCGATGCGCAGCGACTCCTGCCCGAACGATTCCCCGGCGCGGTAGGTGATGGTGAAATGCTCGCTGGAGAGGACGGTCCCGCCGTCGGTCTGGCGCACGTCGGCGAAAGGTTGCGCCTCGGGGCGGGTGAGGGCGCGCATCGACGGGCGGTCGTCGAACGGCGCATATTGCAGGCGCAGAAGGTTCGGTGTCAGCAGGCTAAAGCGCGCGCTGCCGACGGTGACGGAATGTCGCGTTGACATCAAGCGTTTGTCCTTTTGAAAGAGCACAGAGCGGCAATTAGCGGCTCGCCGTTAGCGAAAAGCGCTCAAGGCAACAGCCCTTCATTATATCGCCGGTTGTCGCGCGAAACATCGTGACGCGTGTTGATGCGTTGCTCCTAGCTCTGCCAGAGCCGATCAGGGCAGGCCGCCAGGCACCGGCAACGAGCCGCACGACGCGCGCACGGAGAGCGTTCCCGGCACGGCGATCGAGGGGACGGTCGTCTCGCCGTTCGCCAGCAACCCGTCAATCAGCAGGTGCGCCGCTTTCTGGCCCATCATGTTCAGCGGCAGGGCGTAGGATGTCAGCGCGGGGTAGAGGTAGCGGGCGAAGCGGCGATCGTCGTAGCCAACCAGCGCGAGGTCCTGCGGGATGCGCCGCCCGCGCCGCATGGCAGTATGAAGCGCCCCGGCCGCGAGGATATCGTTCGCGCAGAAGATCGCGCGCAGTTGGGGGAAGCGATCCAGCAGGCGATCGGTCGCGGCCATGCCGGTTTCCATCTTCCAGTCGCCATGAATGACCAGATCGGGATTGAACGGGATCCCGTAATCTTCTAGCGCGCGGCGATACCCTTCCAGACGTTCCTGCGCGGCGTCCCAGTCTTCCGGCCCGCTGATGTGCGCCACCAACCGGTAGCCGAGGTCGAGCAGGTGGCGCGTCGCCTCGTATCCGGCGCGGACGTGGTCCATCGCGACGCAGTTGCGCGGGCCCATCGAATTGCGCAGGTTGACGGCGATCGTCGGGGGGTAGTCGTCGCTTTCGAACAGGTAATCGAGGTCTGACCAGCTATCAATAAATATCAGCCCGTCGACCTGATGCTGCGAGAAACGGTCGAGCAGGCGCGTTTCCAACTGGGCGTTTTGCTCGGTGTCCCCGATCAGAATGGTGTAGCCGCGCTCGTGCGCGACGGTCTGAATGCCGCGCGCCACACGCAGCGAAAGCTCGTCCGTGATCCAGCGCAGGATCACGCCGATGGTCATTGTGCGATTGGTGCGCAGGGCGCGGGCGAGCATGCTCGGCGCGTAGCCAAGCTCCTGCGCGGCTTGCAGCACGCGCTGGCGGGTCGAGTCGCGAAACGCCGCCACTTCTGCCGGGTCCCCGCCGAGGATTTGGGAAACGGCAGCCTGAGATACGCCGGCACGCTGAGCGACGTCCGCCTGAGTAACGCGTTTTCGGCTCATGTCCTGAATCTGCGGATGAGATAGCGAATTGTTACGTATTAAACATTGGTCTTAACGTGGTGTCAAGTTGCTCCGCTGGTTTTCGCGCGCCAGGCGCACGCTGTTTGCTACCACCTGAACGCCCAACATCGCCAGCGCAGCGCCAGTGAACAGAACCCACGGCAGCAGCGCGACCGTACTGACGATCGCGATCCCCACCGCGAGCAAGGCGTGGAAGACCGTCCGCAGCGGGTGGCGCAGGTAGATCACCAGCGCATTGCGCAGCGCCGTGCGGATGCGAGGTTGTTCCTGAAGCAGAAGCAGCGGGAAGACGTATCCCTGCAGCGCGAACCAGTTGGCGCCCACAACCGCCCAGAACCAGAACAGCACGCTGGCGGCGGTGGCGTCGATTGAGCGGTAAAAGATCAGGTTCGCCGCGAGGATGATCGCCGCCGCCAGGTTGAGCACCGCCCACCGCCACGCCGGTCCGGCCAGGGAGCGGAACCCTTGCCAGAAGTCGTCGAAGGTGGGGAAGTCTTCTTCCTGCGCCAGCTTGTGCAGGTAGGTGTACAGTCCGGCGAGCGCTTGCGGCGCGGTGACCACGATCACGGTGAGCGCGAACCACAACATATTAATCCGCACGACCGCATCGGCGCTCTGCCACAGCAGCCGCCCCGCTGTAATAAACGGCCCTGGGCGATTCTCGCTCATGTGCTGCTCCCTGTTGTAAGAGCACGAAAAATCATTATATGGTCTTGACGCCGCGAAAAAAAGCGTGCTATAGTCGGTCCAAGTTCTTTATACGTAATAAATTGATCTCTAGCGTCTCTTCCTTGATCGGGCCTGGGAAGGAGGGACAGCAGTCGCATCCACTGGCTTCCGTAGTTTCACCCATTGGGGAAAGAAGAAATAGCTTGCCGTGGGGATCGTGTGATTCTCTCGCCTCGATTCCACTCCCTGGTTTTTCGCGAGAGGCGCGTTGTCCGGCAGTCTTTTTGCATAGGAGGCCCTTATGTCGCACAAACTTTCGTTAAGCGTGGCGCTGATTCTGGTGATCGGCGCGACGCTCCTGGCGTTCGCCCCGGCGGCCGCCCAGGACGAGCAGGTGAGCCTTCGCCTGGCGACCTGGGACGACGAGAACGCCGCACGGGTGACGCAGGTCGTCCTCGACGGCTTCATGGAGAAGTATCCTAACATCTCGGTCGTGAACGAGCCGCTTGGAGACGACGCGCACGTCAAGCTGCTGACCCAGCTCGCCGCCGGGACCGCCGCGGACGTCGTGATGGTCGACTCTGGCTTTCTCGGCCTGATGAAAGACTTTCTGATGCCGCTGGACGACTTCATCGCGGATCCGGAAAACGGCATCAATCTCGACGACTACTATCCCGAAATTCTGGGCGTGGGTGCGATCGACGGCGTCCAGTACCTCATGAACAAGGACTACGCCACCACCGTCAGCATCATCAACACCGGCATGCTGGAAGCCGCCGGTCTGGAGCTGCCGGAAGAGGGATGGACCTACGACGATCTGCTCTACTATGCGCAGTTAATGACGCTGGACGCGAATGGCAACAACGCGCTCAGCCCAGACTTTGACCCCGATAATATCGTCCAATATGGCGTGCGTACCGAGGGTACGTGGGCGCGCGCCTTCCAGACTGCGCTGTTCACCTTTGGCACGCACACCATCAGCCCGGACGGCACTACGGCTGAGGGCTACATCAACAGCCCTGAAGCGGTCGCCGCGTTTGAGTGGTACCGCGACCTGGTGCACGAGTATCACGTCGCGCCTTCGCTGTCGACGATGGATGCCTTCGAGGGCAACATGATGGGCGATGGGTTCGTGGCGATGTACATGTTCTACGGCCCGTGGTTCTACACCTCGTGGACCGAGAACCCGAACCTGTCGTTTGCGGCTGTGCCGCCGCCTTCGCGTGAAGATGGCTTCCGCGAGAGCACGATCTGCTGGGCGGGCTTTGGCATTAATGCCGGGACCGAGCACCCCGAAGAAGCGTGGCTGCTGCTGCGCGAGCTGGCGAGCGAGCCGGGCCAGCGCGCTTACGGCGGTGGCTATGCGCTGTCGTCGTACCGCCCGCTGATGGAAGAGCTTGGGATGACCGAGCACCCGTTCTTCGGCGTTTTCCTGGCCGAAGCGGAGCATGTCGGCGTGCATGATGACGCGCTGAACCCGCACTACGTCGAGTGCATCGAGGAAGGCGTTGTTGACCTGCTCGAGTTGCTGCTCGGCGATGAGGGCGCGGGCGTCGACCCGAAGCCGTACCTGGACGAGATCGCCGCTAACTCCGAGGAGTGCCTTGCACGGCCAGTGGAGTAAACGGCTGATCGTGTGAACCTGCGATCGCTCCCTGGTGACGCTTGCCGGGGAGCGATCGTCCCAGATGCTCGCCTGCCGCCGGAAGGCGGTTCCCACTGGTAGAGTATTCCGCAGGAGGTCTTGTGACCACCGCGCAACCAACTGTCGACAGCCCGCCTGCCTACCTGCGCTGGCTTGGCAAAAGCCCGATGCGGCGGCAGGAAGCGCTCACATTCTACGTGATGATCCTGCCCTGGGTGATCGGGTTTGTCGGGTTCATCGCGTACCCAATGGTGCGCTCGTTCTACCTCGCCTTTACGCGCTACAACCTGCGCTCGGCCCCGGTGTGGGTCGGTTTCGACAACTTCGTCCAGATGTTCACCCGTGACAACCTGTTCTGGCAGTCGTTCAAGGTGACGGTGCTGTATGTGCTGGGCAGCGTGCCTGCCGGGACGTTGTTCGCGCTGGTGGTGGCGATGATCCTGGCGCAAAGCCTGCGCGGGGTGAATTTCTGGCGCACGATCTACTTCCTGCCGACGATGGTCAGCGGCGTGGCCGTCGCCGTGATGTGGACCTACCTGCTCAACCCGGAATACGGTCTCGTCAACCAACTGCTGGCGATGGTGGGGATTCGCGGCCCCGGCTGGATCGCCAGCCCCACCTGGGCGCTGCCCTCGCTGATTCTGATGAGCTGGTGGAGCATCGGCGGGCAGATGGTGATCTACCTCGCCGGGCTGAAGGGCATCCCGCAGTCGCTCTACGAGGCAGCGGAGATCGACGGCGCGGGCGAGTGGGCGAAGTTCCGCCACGTGACTGTGCCGATGCTGACGCCGACCATCTTCTTCAACCTAGTGCTGGGGCTGATCGGCGCGTTCCAGGTGTTCGAGGGTCCGCTGGTGCTGACCGCAGGCGGCCCCAACAACGCCACGCTGACCTACGTGCTGAACCTGTACAACCAGGCGTTCCGCTTCATCCATTTCGGTTATGCCTCGGCGATGGCGTGGTTTTTGTTCGCAGTGATCATGGCGCTGACGTTGCTCGTCATCCGCTCGTCGGCGCTGTGGGTGTATTACGAGTCGGAAGCGAAGGATTAGCATGGCCGTCGACAGCACGTCTCCGGCGCAGCGTTCCAAGCTTGAGGCGTACCAGCTTCGCCCGTCCCGCTTTGGGCAGACGGGTTTCCGGCGCATCCGCCTGGCGGTCAGCTACGTGCTGCTGATCCTCGGCGCGTGCTTCATGCTGTTTCCGCTGCTGTGGATGCTCTCGGCCAGCTTCAAGCCGGAGTGGCAGATCTTCACCCGCCCGCCGATCTGGATCCCGCAGGAGTGGATCCAGGTGCAGGCCGGGAACGAGAACACCGGGATCAACACCTACACAGTGGAGCGGAACGGCGAGGAAACCACCGTAATCCGGCTGGGGCGGCGACGCTACACGTCGGTGGTGGGCATTAGCGACCTCGAACAGCACATGATCACGGTGCCGCAGGACCAGCTTACCGCCGCCACGACGCGCGAGGTTGGCGAGGCGAACGTGCCGCTCAACGTGCGGACATGGAACAGCCCGGAAGGCGCGCGCGAGGTGGTAGCGATCGGGCGCGCGGGCGACGATCTGGCGGTGATCGAGTTGGATAAGCTGACCACCGCGCGGGTCATGCCGCTGACGGTGTTGCGCACCGCCGACCGCGTCAATGTGGAATTACAGGACGTTCGCTTGCAGGCGCGCGAGGTCGAGATCGACGGCGAGACGCGGCAGGTGCTGGAGCTGGGGCCGGAAAGCGAGCTGGTAGTGGTGTCTACGCCCGAGGTCGCCGAGCACGCCACGATCGCGCTGAAGGATCAGATTGAACCGGCCGGAAGCGTGGCGATCGGCGCGACCGAGCTCGACATCGTGACCATCGCAGGCGACGAGTCCGGCACGCAATACGTCAACGTGAGCGACGAAAGCTGGCAGCCGGTGCTGGAGCTGGACATCATCACGGAGCACGCGCTTACCGTGCCGAACGCGCAGCTTACGCCGCTGGACGAGCCGTTCACGCGCCCGAACCTCACGCTGCCGCGCTACACCTGGCAGCCGGAAGAAGGCGATCCGCAGGATGTCGTCGGCCTGCTGACCGTCAGTGGCGAGACGATCATCCTGCCCGACGAATATGCCGAGGGCATCCGGCTCGGCCCGCTCGCTAAGCTAACCGAAGACCAGACGTCGATGCGCGTGCGGGGCGGCGGCATCATCCGCATCAAAGAGGGGTTTGAGGAATACGGCGAGATCATCGACGTGGCGCTGTTCAGCCAGCCGCAGGAGATGGCGCTGCTGGTTCCGCTGGACGACATCCCGGACGCGTTCGAGGCCGATGGCGACGCTCTGAAGCGCAACACGCGCCCGCACCTGCGCATACAGAACTATCGCCGCGCGCTGACCGCTTCGATCGGCGGGGCGAACTTCCTGACGTTCTTCCGCAATTCCGGCATCGTCGTGGTGCTGAACCTGATCGGCAACTTCCTGTCGTGCACCGTCGTCGCCTATGCGTTTGCGCGGCTGCGCGCGCCGGGGAAAAACATCCTGTTCGCGATCCTGCTCAGCACGCTGATGCTGCCCTTCCCGGTGACGCTGATCCCGGTGTACGAGATCTTCCGCAACCTGGGCATGATCGACTCGCTCTGGCCGCTGTTTTTGCGATCGTTCTTCGGCAACGCGTTCTTCATCTTCCTGCTGCGCCAGTTCTTCATGTCGATCCCGGTGGAGCTGGAAGAGGCGGCGCGGATCGACGGGGCGAGCACGTTGCAGATTTTGACACGCATCGTCCTGCCGCTGAGCACGCCCGCCCTGGCGACGATGGCGATTTTCACGTTCCTCGGCTCGTGGAACGACTTTTTCACGCCGTATGTGTTTATCAACAGCCCGAGCAAGTTCACCGCGACGCTTGGCCTGAACCTGTTTAAGGGGCATTTCACGACCAACTACGAGGTGTTGATGGCGGCGTCGACTGTGGTGATCGCGCCGACTATCATCCTGTTCTTCTTCTTGCAGCGATATTTCATCGAGGGCATCCAGCTCACCGGCCTCAAGGGATAGCGGTCGCTTTGACAGATCATTTTCGCGCCGACGGAGAGCGATTTCGGGTGGCGGGCGCCTTGTTGGCGCTCGCCGCCGTAGCTCTGGCCTACGAAGTGGCGCTCACCCGCCTGTTCTCGCTTATTTTCCAGTATCACTATGTCTTTCTGATCGTCTCGCTGGCGGTGCTCGGCCTGGGGATCGGCGCGGCCATCGGGCATGTGACGCGATTCCGCGCGGACGGGGTCGCGCTCGGTGGCGCGGCGATCGCGCTCGGCGTGGCGCTGATCGGCGTGGCGATCGCGCTGGCGTCGATCCGCTCGGCGAGCCGGATCGCGCTTGCCGCCGGTCTGGGGCTGGTGCCGTTCGTGCTGCTCGGCTGGCTGAACGCGACGATCTTCGCGCGCTACGCCTCGCATAGCGCGCTGCTTTATGGGGCGGACCTGTTCGGCGCGGTGCTGGGGCTGGTTGGCGCGCTGGCGCTGGTTGAGGCGGTTGGCGCGTTCGGAAACATCCTGGCGCTGGCAGCCGTCGTGGGGTTGGCGGCGTGCCTGCTGGCGTGGCGCTGGCGCGGTCTGATGGCGGGCGCGGGCGTGCTCGTCGCGCTAGGAGTCGGACTGGCGCTGTCCGGCGCGGTCGAGTATGACCCGGCGCGCTTGCAGGACGCACCGCCCGACAAGACGATGACGCACGTGCTGCAAGACCCGGCCGCCGAGGCGGAAGTGCTCGATACCCGCTGGAGCCCCTTCGCGCGGGTGGACCTGGTGCGCATCGCGGACGAGGCGCTGCGCTATGTGTTCACCGACGCGGGCGCAGGGAGCGTGATGGTCCGCTACGACCCGGCCAATCCCGACGAGGCCGCGTGGCTTGAGGAAAACGTGGACAATCTGCCGTTCGCGATCGCGCCATCGCCGGAGCGCGTGCTGATCCTCGGCGCGGGCGCGGGCAAGGATGTGGTGCAGGCGCGGTTGGCGGGCGCGGAAGCGATCACGGCGGTTGAGATCAACCCGACAATGGTCGAGCTGACCAACGATTACGCCGATTACACGGGCGACGTGTTCCGCCTGCCGGGCGTGACGACCGCCGTCACCGATGGGCGCAACTACATCGAGCGCTCCGACGACCGCTACGACCTGATTTACCTCAACCTCGTCTACAGCCAGGCGGCGACCCCCGGCGCGGCGGCCCTGGCAGAAAACTACATCTTCACGCGCGAGGCGCTGGCGGCCTATTGGGATCATCTGACTGAGGACGGGCGGATCGGCGCGGTGACGCACAACGGTCCGGAAGGCATCCGCCTTTTTCTCGGCGCGCTGGATATGCTGCAACGCGAGGGCCTGTCATTGCGTGAGGCTCTGGACCGGGTGACGCTCACCACGCGACGCACGACCGATCCGCAGGCTCGGACGGCGATCGTCACCGTAGACCGCGCGCCGTGGACGCCGGAGCGCTCGCAATCGCTCTTTGAGCTGGTCGAGTCGCGCGGGATGAGCGTGCTCTACCTGCCGCACACGCACGAGCAGCTTCTCGGCGGGCTGGCGACCGGCGAACTGTCGCTGGAGCAGTACATCGCCGGAAACGACGAGTTCAACTATTTTCCGACCACTGACGACCGGCCGTTTTTCTATCACCTTGATCCCGGCCTGCCGCCCGCGTTGAATACGCTGCTGCGCGCGGTGGTCGTGCTGAGCTTGCTGTACGTCGCGCTCGTGGTCGTGACGTGGAACCCGCGCCAGGTGTCGTTGGACCGGCGGGCGGTGTGGCTCGGCTATTTCGGGCTGCTGGGGGGTGGGTTCATGCTGGTCGAGATCCCGCTCATTCAGCGTTTTAACCTGCTGCTCGGCGCGCCCGCCCTGGCGCTGACCGCCGTGATCGGCGGGATGCTGCTCGGCGCGAGCGCGGGGAGCCTGTTCTCGGGGCGCTTCGCGGTGCACCGGCTCCCGCGTCTGGTCGTCGCGGCGGGGCTGGCGACCGGCCTTGCTGTGCTGGCGGCGACTGCGCTTTACCCCGCGCTGATCGATCGCGCCCTGCCGCTGTCGCTGGCGGTGCGCGCCGCGCTGACCGTCGCGCTGCTGTTGCCGCTCGGCTTCGTGATGGGCGTGGCCTTTCCGAGCGGGATGCGCCTCGCCGCGCGGACCGATCCGGGCGGCATTCCGGCGCACTGGGGCGCTAACGCGGTCGCTTCGACGTTCGGCTCCACGCTGGCGACCGTCCTGGCGATGAGTTACGGGTTCAACACGGCGCTGTTGCTCGGCGCGGCGCTGTATCTGCTCGTGGCGCTGTACACCTGGGGGGTCATCGGGAGACGCTATGCAGTTCCACAGCTTTGACACGCGCGATCCGGTCTTTTCGTTTGGTCCCTGGCTGCTGAGCTTCCAGGTGATCACGCTGGAAAATACCTATGGCCTGACGCTGGAACGGACGACCGTCACGCGCGAGGGGAACGCCTGGCGGCTGATCTGCGGCGAGCTAAGCTGGGCCGGGCAGCAACGCCGCGCGCCCGGCGGCCTGACCGCGATCGTCCGTCCGGAAGGCGCGGGGCTGCGGCTGTCGATCAGCGCGGATGCCGCGCACACGATCCGCTGTGTCAAGGTGCTGGTGCGCGGGCTGGCGCGGCTCGAAGTGCTCGACCTGCTCGACCAGCCGGAGCCGGTGCCCGAAGGTGGGGCGCTGCTGCGTTATCCGAATTACCTGCGCCTGCCGCTGCTGTTTGTGCGGCACGAAGGCGGGACGATCGGGCTGCGCTGTGAGGACGCGCAGGGCCGCGCCAAGCGGTTTGCGGTCTATGCGGAGCGGTTCGGTCCCCTGGCCGGGCAGTACGCCGTCGAGTTGATCCACGAGGAAGACGCGCGCTATTTCGGGAAGCATATCGACGTGCCGGATTGGGTGATCGCGCTCGCGCCGGACCTCGACGCGTTCCGAGCGGCGCAGCTTGCCTTCGCCGAGGCGCACATGGGCCTGACGCCCTGGGAGCAGCGCGCAGACGTTCCCGACTGGGCGCGGCGGATCAGCCTGGTGGCGACGATCCACTGCATGCACTGGACCGGCTACATTTTCAACACCTACGACGACGCACGCGAGATTCTGCGCGCCATCACCGAGCGGCTGCCAGGCGAGCACGTTCTGGCGCTGCTGCCCGGCTGGGAAGGTCGCTACTACTGGCAATATAGCGATTACCGGCCGGAACCGCTGCTCGGCGGGGCGGACGGCTTTGCGCGGCTGGCGGACGAGGCGCGGAGCCTGGGCGTTCACCTGATGCCGTTTTTTGGCGTAACGTGCGCGAACGCCTGGGAAACGCCGGGGTTCGAGCAGTTCGGACCGCTCTCGCGCATGAAAAGCCCGACCGGCGCGATCTACACTGGCAACCGGCCAGATTGGGACGTCTCGCGTGGGCGGGACACGACCTGGCAGGCGTGGCTGAACATCGGCGCGCCCGCCTGGCGCGCCGAGCTGACGCGCCAGATCCGCGCCACGCTGGACGCCTACGACCTCGACGCCGTGTTTCTCGACTGCCCCGAGGTGTGGATTAACGACCCGGAGCACAACATCCGCGAGGGGTTGCATGCGCTGGTGGCCGATCTGCGCGCCGCCCGCCCGGATCTGTTGGTGACGGGCGAGGACTGGTGGGACGGGATTCTCGACGTGCTGCCTGTGTGCCAGTCCACGCGGAAGTGGCGGCCGGTTCCTGCGTGGGCGGGCCGCTACGCGCGCTTCTTCGAGCACATCGCGGATTCCGAGCCAGGGCGCGGCAGCACCGGCGTTTTCGAGAGCGGCTATGCGCCGTATGAGCCGCTGCCCGAGCAGCCGTACAACATCCCGTCGATCGCGTTTGTAGATGGCACGCTGGCCGCCGCGCCCGCCGCGATTGAAGCTGCCATTTTCCGCGCCCGGCGCTATGCCGCGACGCTGTCCACTGCCTAGCTTACTTTGCACCCAGCGAGGAACGACCGATGCAAACCGTCACTCCGACTGATGGCATGGAGATTCGTGAGGATACGCGGCTGACGCCCGGCGTGTACGTGTTGCCGCGCGGGCTGCGGATCGCGGCGGATGGCGTCACGCTCGATGCGACGGGCGCGACGCTGGTCGGAACCGGGCAGGGCATCGCCGTGCACGTCGAGGGGCGGCGCGGCGTAACAGTGCGCGGGCTATCCGCGCTGCGTTACACCTGGGGTATCCGCGCCGACGACTGCGACGATTTCACCGTGACCGGCTGCACGATCACGCGCACCGCCGAGCTTGAGCCGTTCCAATATTTCCTGTACCTGTGGAAGCCGGTCGAAGAGTCGTATGGCGGCGCGATCTTGCTCAACAACGTGCGCGGCGGGCTGATCGCGGGGAATGACCTTCAGCACCAGCAGAACGGCGTGCTGCTCTACGGCTGCCGCGAGGTAACGGTGCGCAACAACAACGCCTCGTACAACAGTGGGTGGGGCGTATATCTGTCCGGCTCCAGCGACAACCGGATCGAGCGGAATACGCTCGATTTTTGTAATCGCGTTTATCGGCGCGAAAGCGGGGTCGAACGCCTTGAGGCGGACGCGGCCGGTCTGGTGATGGTGCGCGGTTCCAGCCGGAACCAGGTGCTGAAGAATATGTGTCGCAGCGGGGGAGACGGCATCTTTATCGCGGGATACGAGCATCCCGGCGTGATCGAGCCGTGCAACGACAACGTCTTCGAGGAAAACGACTGCTCGTACAGCCCGAACAACGCGATCGAGTCGACTTTTTCGCAGGGAAACGTCTTCCGCCGTAATATTTGCAGCAAGTCGAATTACGGCTTCTGGCTGGGCTTTTCGTGGGAAAACGTGCTCGAAGACAACCTGCTCGAAGATAACTTCATCGCCGGGGTCGCTGCCGAGCACGCCCACACCCTCACCTTCCGGGGCAATGAAATACGCCGCAACCGCGAGGGCATCCGCCTGTGGACGCGCGGGATCGCGGTGCTGGAATACTGGCCCGGCTACGAGGTATCGTACGATTTCGACGTCGAGGGCAACCTGTTTGAGGAGAACTTCCTCGGCTTTAACGGCTATACCGGGAAGACGACCGTCGACGCGCGTTGCCACGACTACCGGCTGCGCGGCAACACGTTCGTGCGGAACCGGGTTGGCGTGAGGCTGGCGCAGATCGACGGTGCGACGGTGCAGGGTAACACCTTCACCGGGCAGACGGTTGCTGCCGTGCAGGTCGAGGACTCCGAGCGGGTAGCGCTCGACGGGAACACGTTTGAGGATAATGCGATCGACACAGACGCGCGCTGAGCCTGGCGCGCTCGAAGGAAGTATAAACCATGCCGCTGAATACGCGTGCTGAAGTGCAGAGCTTGAATGGCCGCTGGGAGTTTTCGTTCGCCGGTGGTGCGTGGCAGACGATCACCGTGCCGGGTGCCTGGCAGGCGCAAACGGACGCGCCGCGCTGGGCGGAAGGTCCGGCGCGTTACCGGCGCGTGGTGCGTGTGCCGAGCCACTGGCAGGGGCGGGCGGTCGAGCTGGCGTTCGACGCGGTCAGTTATCACGCCGAGGTGTACGTCAACGGGCAGAGGGTCGGCGAGCATCAGGGGATGTGGACGCCGTTCTCGTTCGACGTGACGGACGTCATTCGCCCCGGCGACGACAACACGATCGAGCTGACCGTCACCGCGCCCAGCCTGAACGGCGGGCGCTTTCCGCTGCGCGAGGCGCTGGCCGGGTTCATCCCCGATGTCGCGCTGCCGTTCGGCGGGATCTGGCAGGGCGCGCGGCTGGTGGCGCATCGCGGCTATCGCGTCGACAGGCTGACGGTGCAACCTGATATGCGGACGGGGTTGGTTACCGTCCGCGCGGACATAGACCTGGCCGCCGAGCCGCTTGGCAACGCGCAAATCCTGCTGGCGGTCCGCGCGCCGAGCGGCAGCACCGCCGCTGAGGCTCGCTTGCCGCTACGCCCCGGCCCGCTCGACGCCACGCTGCAAATCGAGAACCCGCTCCCCTGGTCGCCCGAGGCTCCGGCGCTTTACACGCTGGAATTGTCGATCGAGGATCCGGCGGGCGATCCGGCGCTGCGCTGCACGCGGCGCTTCGGCTTCCGAACGCTGGAGCGGGACGGCACGAGGCTGCTGCTGAACGGGCGGCCGGTCCACCTGCGCGGGGCGCTACATTGGGGCTGGTATCCCGAGACACTGACGCCCGCGCCGGATGCCGAGACGGTCCGCGCGGAGTTTGCCAAGCTGCGCGCGATGGGCTTCAACATGGTTAAGCTGTGCCTGTTCGTGCCGTCGCAAATGTATTTCGACGTCGCGGACGAGGAAGGGATGCTGCTCTGGCAGGAGTTCCCGCTGTGGTTGCCGGACGTCACGCCAGACCTGCGCCGCCGCGCGCCGGAAGAGTACCGCGCGATCATGGCGCTGGTGCAGCCGCACCCCTCGGTCGTGCTGATCAGCCTGGGGTGCGAGCTAGGGCGCAAGGTGGATGCCGCGTTTGTGCAGTCGCTCGACGATGCGGTGCGCGGCGCTGCGCAGGGGATGCTGCTCTGCGACAACAGCGGCTCCGGCGAGGCGTACGGCGCGCAGACTGCCGACGCCAGCGACTTTTACGATTATCACTTTTACTGCGACCTGCACTACTTCGACCCGCTGATCGACCACTTCCACCGTGACTGGCGCGAGCAGCGGCCATGGATCTTCGGGGAATTCTGCGACGCGGATGACTATCGCGATCTGGACGACGTGCGCCGCGCCTACAGCGGCCGCCTGCCGTGGTGGCTGACCGAGCCGCACCCGATCCACACCGGCAAGCTCGCCTATCACGAGCAGGAAGCGCGCGTCGCCCGCCTCAATCTGCCGTATTCGCACGCGGACCTGCAGGCGATCTCGCGCCGCCAATCGCTGATGATCCGTAAGGTCATTCTCGAAAAGACGCGCGCGCGCTCGGCTGTGCAGGGCTATGTCGTGACCAGCATCCGGCAGACCGGACTGGCGTCGTCCTCAATCTTTGACGACGCCATGCAGCCGAAATACGACGCGGACACGTTCACGCAGTTCAACGCGGATACGGTCCTGCTGCTGGGGCAGGGGCGAGCGCGCGAATGGGTGCGCGGGGGAGACCGGCCGCGCCACCGCGACAGCGTGAATCACGTCGGCGGGCAGCCGGTACGCTTCAACGTGATCCTGGCGAACGTCGGGCCGCACCTGCGCGGCGGGGACTTAAGCTGGCAGGCGGTGGACGATGCTGGCGAGAGTGTGGGCTATGGCCAGCAGACGCTGAGCGGCGCGCTGCCGCACGGCAACCCGGCCGCCATCGGCACGATCGAGTTCACACCCCCGGCGCGCGCGAGAGTCTATCGCGTGACGCTGTACGTCGAGTTGCAAAGCGGCGCGCATACGATCAAAAACGAGTGGCCGTTATGGATTCACCCGGAGATCAGCGTGTGGCCGGGCGATCTGGCGATCTTTGACCCGTCCGGTGCGCTTGCTGGACTGAATGACCTCTACACGACCGTGCCGCACCTGGAGCGTTCCGCCAAAACGTCCACCTGGCCGCGCCGTGTGCTGACCAGCGCGCTGACGCCCTCGGTGCTCGACTTTCTGCGCGAAGGCGGGCGGGTATTGCTGCTCCAACGGGCGCCCGGACCGCTCCCGGCGCGGGCGTGCTCGTTCTGGCGCGAGGCGATCAACCTGCCGGGCGATCATCCCGCGATGGACGCATTGCAGCATGGCGGTTTCGCAGACGTGCAGTTCTACCATCTGGCGACCGATCACGCCTTCGACCCTGCGAGGCTGCCCGGCGCGCTCGAACAGGTGACGCAGGTGCGGACGCTGTTCGGGCGGCTGGACGCGCGCCAGTTCGACTGGCTGGCGTACATCCTTGAGGCGCGCGTTGGCGCGGGCAAGCTGATCGCCTCGTCTTTGCGCTTTGCGGGCGGGCACGGCGATCAGGTGAGCGGCCTGCAGGACAACATCGCCGGGCGGACGCTGCTGGCGGGCCTGATCGACGCGCTGTAGGGAAAACGGGGGTAGCGGTTCTTTCTACCGCATGACGTTGAGGCGTGGCGCTGGCTGTAGGGGCGGAGCTTGCTCCGCCCGCGCCTTACTAGATCCGCCCGGAGCGCCAAATGGCACTGACTACCCCCCGCTGTTCGGCCCGCCCGTCGCCGCCGGATACGAGCCGAGCATCTTGACCATCGACGCCTGCCGGAGCAGCTCGACCAACGCGGCTTCGGCAGGCGGGTCCTGCCAGTGGCCCTCGAAATCGAGATAGAACCAGTATTGCCACGGACGCCCGCGCATGGGGCGGGACTCGATCTTGGTAAGGTTAATTCCGCGCTTGGCGAACGCATTCAGGCAGTGAACCAGCGCGCCCGGCCCATGCCGCACAGCGAAGACGAGCGACGTCTTGCTCGGATCGCGGCGCGGGGCGTCGCTCGGGCCGATGATGAAGAAGCGGGTCGAGTTGTTCGGATCGTCCTCGATCCCCTGCTCCAGCACGGTCAGCCCGTAAAGCTCACCTGCCAGCGCGCTGGCGATCGCGGCGGTGTGCGGCTGGGGATCGGCGGCAAGCTCGCGCGCGGCGCCCGCCGTGTCGTACCACGCGACCGGCTCCCACCCCCGGCGGCGTAGCGTGTCCGCGCATTGGGCGAGCGCTTGCGGGTGCGAGCGGACGCGTTTGATGTCCTTGAGCGTCGTGCCGGGTGGCGCCAGCAGGCAGTGGCGAACCGGCAGAATATGCTCGCCCTGCACGCGGAAGTCATGCTCCATCAGCAGCTCGTACGCCTGCGCGACCGTCCCGGCGAGCGCGTTTTCGACCGGCAGCATCCCGCCGCTGGCCTCGCCGCGCTTGATCGCCTCGAAGATCGCCGCGAACGACTCGCAGGGCAGCGCGGTGACGCCCGTCCCGAAATGGCAGCGGATCGCTTCTTCCGAGTACGCGCCGTGCTCGCCCTGAAATGCGATAACCGGTTCGACCATTCGATAGTCCCTCTCAGCGGTTAGCCGTTAGCGGTTAGCGATTAGCAAAACCCCATTTAGCCTTGCTAACCGTTCAGTGATTTTGCGAAAGCAGTTAGCCAACTTCGTCGGTGCGCGGAACCTCACCCCTGGCCCCTCTCCGTTTACGGAGAGGGGAAAAGGGGGCTGGGGGTTAAGGGGGGAGGTTTCTCTAGCGCTCCGTATGACGGCTGGATTCGATAGATCGCTTAGTTGCTTCCTTGAGTTCACGCCGTTAGCGGCCAGCCCAAATCCCGCTTGCTTTATGCTCTTTGCTAATCGCTAATTGCTGCTCTCTCCAACAACGCCTCAAGCGCGAGCCGGTAGCCGAGCCAGCCCAGCCCGCTGATCTGCCCCAGGCAGACCGGCGCGATCAGCGAGGTGTGGCGAAACGGCTCGCGCGCGTGGATGTTGCTCAGATGCACCTCGATCGCGGGCAGGCCGACGGCGCTGATCGCGTCTCGCAGGGCGACGCTGGTGTGCGTGTAGCCGCCCGGATTGATGATGATCGCGTTGGCCCAGGCGCGCGCTTCGTGCAGTGCGTCGATCAGCGCACCCTCGTGGTTGCTCTGCAGCGTGCGGACCTCGGCGCCCCGTTCGGCGGCGTAGGCGCGCAGGGTGTCGTCGATCTCGTCGAGTGTCACGCGCCCGTAAACGTCCGGCTCTCGCGTGCCGAGCAGGTTTAGATTGGGGCCATGCAACACCAGAATTTTCATGCGCGCAGCTCCTCAAGCACCGCCAGCGCATCATCGGCGGAAACGTTCCGTTCCACGCGCGGGCGGCCGACGCCTTCGAGCAGCACGAACGTCGCCGTGCCGCCGCGCCACTTCTTGTCGCGCGACATCGCCGCCCACAGATCGCCGGGGCCCAGCGCCTCGTAGCGCGTTGGAAGCTCCAACCGGTGCAGCACGCTATCAACCTGCGCGCTGAGGCCGGGCATAGCGAGTCCGAGCCGCTCGGAGAGCCGCGCTGCGCCCACCAGCCCGACGGCGACCGCTTCGCCGTGCTTCCACGCGTAGCCGCTGACCTGCTCGATGGCGTGGGCGAAGGTATGCCCCAGGTTGAGGAAGGCGCGTACGCCCTGTTCGGTGCGATCCTGGTTGACCAGCGCGATCTTGACGCGCGCCGTGCGGGTGATGATCGTGTCGTCGGGTGGCAGCGGATCGGCGGAGAGTTCTTCCAGCAGGGCCGGATCGGCGATCAGCGCGGACTTGACGACTTCCGCCAGCCCGCAGCGCCGCTCGACTAGCGGCAGCGTGGCGAGCGTGTCGGTGTCCGCGAACACGGCCAGCGGGTCTTTGAACGCTCCCGCGAGGTTCTTGCCCTGCGGCAGATCGACGCCGACCTTGCCGCCAATGCTGGCGTCGACCATCGCCAGCAGGCTGGTCGGCGCCTGGATCAGCGCCACGCCACGCATGAATGTCGCCGCCGCGAAGCCCGCCAGATCGCCGATCACGCCTCCGCCGAGCGCGATCACTAGGCCAGAGCGGTCGACGCCCGCCGCCAGCAGCTCGCCGTAGAGCCGGGCCAGCGAGTCCATCGTTTTGTACTGCTCGCCGTCCGGCAGGGTGATCAGGCACGCGCCCGGCAGGCGATCCGCCAGCGCCAGCCCGTAAAGCGGGGCGAGGCGCGTGTTGGTGACGATCGCCACACGCGAAAATCTGCCGCGCGCCACGAGATCGGGCAGCGCCGCGCTCAGCACGCCCGGCCCGACGATGACCGGGTATTCATGTTCCGCGCCGCGCACGGTTAGCTCGTGAAGGTGTGCCACAGCCTCACAATCTCCTCGGCGACCGCTTCCGGCGATCGCCCGGTCGTCTCAACCTGATGCGGCAGCGAATCGTACAGCGGGGCGCGCGCCGCGAGCAAGTCGCCCAATCGCGCTCGGTCCCCGCCGAACAGCGGGCGATCCGCGCCGGATCCTAGACGTCGCAATATGGTGTCGAGGTCCGCGCGCAGGCAGACTACCAGCCCGCACGCCAGGAACGCCGCGCGCGTTTCCGCGCCGAGCAGCGCGCCGCCCCCGGTCGCGACAACGTGCCGCTCCAACTGCGCGGCGCGAGCGCAGACGTCGCGCTCCATCCGGCGGAAGGCAGCTTCGCCGTGCTGCGCGAAAATCTGCGGGATCGGCTGCCCGGCGTCGCGCTCGATCCATGCGTCGGTGTCCACAAACGGCCAGCCGAGCCGCTCCGCGACGATCTGCCCGACCGTCGACTTGCCAGTGCCCATAAAGCCGGTGAGCACGATAATCCGGGGCGGCGTGCTGGACTGGCGGGCGCTGCGGTCGCCGGGGTCAACCTCACCCCTTAACCCCCGGCCCTGCCAGGGGTGAGGTTCCGTATGCCGATCCGCCTGGTTCATTCTGCTAGAGCCAATCATCATAGCCGAACTGCCAGGGAACGTTGTCCATCGGCAGCGCCTCGACGCGCGCCTGCCGCAGCGCCTCAAAGCGCGGGCGGATCTCGTCCAGGCTGTCGCCGCCCAGCTTGCGGAGCAGTTCGTCCGCCAGCACGAACGCGACCATCGCCTCGATCACCACCACGGCGCGCGGCGTGGCGCAGAAGTCACTGCGCTCATAGACGGTGTGGGCGTCCTCGCCGGTTGCCAGATTGACCGTGCCGAGCGGCGTGAGCGTGGTGCTGATCGGTTTCATGGCAGCACGCACGATCAGCGGCTCGCCGGTCGTCATGCCGCCTTCCAGCCCGCCCGCGCGATTGGTCGTGCGGACCAGCCGCCCATCCTCGTCACGCGCGATCGCGTCGTGGACCTGCGTCCCGCGCTTGGCCGCGTTCTCGAAGGCCGGGCCGATCTCCACGCCCTTGATGCTCTGCACGCTGCACACCGCCGCAGCCAGCCGCCCGGTCAGGCGGCGGTCGTAGTGGACGTGCGATCCCAGGCCCGGCGGCACGCCAAGCGCGACGACCTCGATGATCCCGCCGAGCGTGTCACGGTCGATCTTCGCCTGGCGGATGGCTGCTTCGATCCGGTCTGATGCGTCGGGATCGGGGCAGCGCACGGGCGAAGCTTCCGCCGCTGCGAAGCGCACCGGGTAATCGGGCGGCTCCGGCAGGCGCGCCGACTCCCCGCCGATCGCGGTGACGTATCCGCCGACCGTGATGCCGAACTCACCCAGCAGCCGCTTGCAGATCGCGCCGACTGCCACACGCGCCGCCGTCTCCCTCGCGCTGGACCGTTCGAGCGCCAGCCGCAGGTCGCGATAGCCGTATTTCAGCGCGCCGGTCAGGTCGGCGTGGCCGGGGCGCGGCGTGACCAGCGGCTCGATGTCCTTCTGCGCCCAGTTTTTCCAGTCGCGGTTCTCAATCGTCAGGCTGATCGGCCCGCCAGTTGTGCGCCCGCCCATCACCCCGCCGGTGATGCGCGCGTGATCGCGCTCGATCTGCATGCGCCCGCCGCTGCCGTAGCCCTGCTGGCGGCGCGCGAGGTCGCGGTCGATATCGTCTGGCGCCAGCGGCAGCCCGGCGGGCATCCCTTCGAGAATAGCGGTCAGCAGCGGGCCGTGGCTTTCGCCCGCGGTGAGGAATCGTAGCATCGGATCGCCCCTTATGATTGCAACGCGGCGCGCGCGGCGGCGAACATGATATCGACCGGCGGCGGCGTGTCGGTCCAGCGGGTCCACGCCAGCGCGCCCTGCCACACCAGCATCCCCAGCCCGCCGAACACGCGCAGCCCGGCCTGCTGAAAGCGGCGCATCAGCGCGGTGACGGGCGGATTGTAGACTAGATCGTACAGCATGGCGTTGTCCGGCAGCGGCACGTTGTCCGGCCAGGGCGAGCGGTCGACGCCGGGCGACATGCCGAGCGGCGTGCAGTTGATCACCAGGTTGGCCGAGGGCGCAACGTCCGCCAGCGCATCGTAGCCGATCACGTCGGGCCGCCCATCTGGCGAGCGGCTGACGAGAGTGATCGACCGCGCATTGAGTTGTTCCAGCGCATAGACGACGGCGTCCGCGCTGCCGCCCGTGCCGAGGATCAGGCAATTGAGCTGGTCCGGCTGGATGCGGTACATCCGCAGATCGCGCGTGAAGCCTTCCCAGTCGGTGTTATCCGCGCTGAGCGTGCCATCTGGCCGGACGGTGAGCGTGTTCGCCGCGCCGATCGCCTGGGCTGCGTCCGAAATTTCCGCGATTTGCGGCAGGTCGAGCACGGTGCGCTTGTGCGGGATGGTCACGTTGAAGCCGCGAAAGCCCTCGCTCACGTAGCGCGTGACCTCGTT
>Ga0134097_1001106_pt1 | contig 21786 bp, 19 predicted proteins | sample 8_3taG_FD_94450 | JGI IMG/M metagenome (GOLD analysis project Ga0134097, IMG submission 94450) | Switchgrass degrading microbial communities from high solid loading bioreactors in New Hampshire, USA - 8_30_10_142_A2 metaG | ecosystem: Engineered > Bioreactor > Semi-continuous > Anaerobic >... | reverse complement strand
AGCCAAGCGCTGCACGCGGTCTACGACGAGTACGAAGCGCTCAGCCTGCTAGATATCGGCGTAGGCGATGGACTGGCGCTGCTGCAAGCGCTGACGCAGAACATCACGCGGCTGGACCTGATCGAGCCGTCTGACGCAATGCTGGCACAAACCACGCGCCAGCTTGACGCCTGGCACGTCCCATACCGCGCCCATGCGATGACAATACAGGAGTTTATGAAGGGCGACGCCGCCACATGGGACGTGATCCAGGCGACGTGGAGCCTGCAATCCATTCCCCCGGCGGAACGACCCGGCATCTTCGCGTGGCTGCGCGAGCACGGGAACCGGGTGCTGATCGCGGAGTTCGACGTACCGGACTTTCTGGAGCTGTATGAGCCGGACCGGGTGCGCCACATCATCGGGCGCTATCGGGACGGGCTAGCGGAATACGCGGACGATGGCGGGCTGGTGGCGCAGGGGTTCCTGATGCCGATCTTTTTCGGCTACTTTGATCGCACCGCAGCGCGCACGAACTATGAGGGGCCGATCGCGGCGTGGGCCGATGGCCTGCAAGCGGCCGGGTTCGACCAGATCGAGACGCGCAAGCTGTATCCCTACTGGTGGGCGGACGCCTACCTGATCGACGCGCGCTAGTGACACCCGTTCAGTCGCCGCTATTACCGCGCCGCAACATGCGTTTGAGGTCGCGCAGGCTCTGCTCGACCTCGGCGCGGTCTTCGCAGATCCCGCTACACACCTCAAGATACGCCTCGAGGTCAGCGATCGCGCCCGCGAAATCGCTGATCAGCTTGCGCGCCATCGCCCGGTTATAGTAAGCACGCGCGAAACTCGGATCGCGCCGGATCGCCGCGCCATAGTCCGCGATGGCTGCGTCAAGGTTATTGCTGTGCCGGTAGGCGTTGGCGCGGTGAAAGTACGCGTCCGGTTCGTGAGGCGCGAGCGCAATCGCCGCGTTGAAGCATTGTATGGCGCGGTCGTAATCATGCTGCTCGTAGCGCGCGAGCCCACGGTTCAGCAGATGCTCGACCGCCGACTGGTCGCCGTAGCGCCGCTTTGCCCCGCTCACTTGGCACCCGTGTTTCCACTCGCCGGTCTGTCCTCGTCCCTGGCGGATTTGCGAAGATTATCGGGATGCGCGCCACTGCCTGCCAACTTAGCGCGTCAGGGCATAGCGCGCGCCAATTACGGGGGAAAGCGCCAGCCCGGCCGCCAGGAACCACGCCAGCCAGATCGCGCTACTGCGCACGTCCGCCAGGCGCGCCGTTTCGTCGCCGGTGTGCGCGTGGAGCATCGGCGGCCCGATCAGCGCCATGACCTTCGCCCAGCGCTCAAGCGCCATGTCGTCGCTGCGTGAAAGGTAGCCGGTGTCAAACTGGACCGTCCCGGCGCGAGCGCGGTTGACGCCCGCCGCCAGATCGAGCGCCAGCGCCTGAGCGTTCGGCGGCACAATTGAGCCGCGCCCCCATCCCGACACGAAGCCGTGCGCCGCGCCCGCGCCCAGCGTCGGGCCATCCGGCTCGCCCCCGCCGTGCGCGTCCACCACGACCACGCCGCGCGGCGCCGGGACCGCATGCGCCAGACGCGCCGCGCCATGCCCGAAAAACGCCTCGGGCGGCCCTTCTTCCTGATCGGTGAACACGACCAGCAGCCGCACGCCGCGCGCAGTCAATGCCCGCTCCACGCGGGCCAGCGCCGAAGCCGCCAGCAGCGCAGTCAACACACCGAGCGCGTTGTCCAGCCCCGTGGCGGTGACCGTGCCATCCGCGCCAAGCACCGGCTCGACCGCCATGACGACCGTATCCTGCCACGCCAGCGCCCCATCCGTCGCCTCAAACGCCAGCGTGTCGCGCCCGTTTTGGCGCCGCGAGACGATCGCACCCTGCGCGCCGACCACCAGCCGCCCGTCCGCGAAACGCAAGGCTTTCGCGCCCGTTCGGTATTCACCTTGTGGAAAGCGGTTGGCGCAGATCGGGAACAGCGCGCCGCTTTCCGGCGACCGCACGCGGAACGAGGGACGGTCCATATGCGCGACCGCGATCAGCGTGGGGGGGCCGTCCGCGCCGAGCGACAGCGCGGCGTTGCCCGTTTCGCCAAGCTCCGGAATCCAGTTCGCGCCAAGACCAAGCTCGCTCGCCAGCGCGCCGATCACCTCGCCCACGCCGCCAGGCAGGTTCGCGCCGCCGGATGGGGCGGGCGCTTCGAGCAAGCGGCGCAGCAGCGGCCAGATCGCCTCGTCATCGTGCAGGGCGGCCAGGTCATCGAGCGCGGCCGGAAGGTCCGGCACGGCGCGGCAAAGCGCATCGTATGGCATAAGCTTATCCTCGGGTCAGCATGGGCCAGGGGGAACGGATGCTCGCCGCCAGCAGGTCAACCGCCGCGGCGAGGTCGCGCAGATCGACAGTTTCAAGCGGCGCGTGCTTGGCGCGCATCGGCAGGCCGATCAGCGCGCTCGGAATGGCAAGCGGAAGCGTCACACGGGCGTCGCTCATCAGGCCGCGCACGGCGTCTTGCTGCACAGCGATCCCTTCACGCGCCGCGACCGCCGCCAGATGCGCCCGCAGGCCGGGATGCGCGTGCCAACCGTTCAACCCGCTGGTGTACAGAAATGACGTCAGCACCGGCCCGCCGCCCAGCCGCACCGCGCCGCGACTCTGCGTCTCCGGCGTGTCGTAGCTGACGGTCCCATCCACAAACAGCGCGATATCGGGCCGCACCTCGGCCAGCGCGTGATAGGCCCCGGCGCAGGTGGTTTCTTCCTGCGCGCTGGCGATCAGCGTCACGGCGCATGGCGGCGGATCGGCGTGCAGGCGAGCGGCCAGCGCCAGCAGAACCGCACATCCCGCCCGATTGTCGAGGTACGGACTGGCGAGCAGCGTATCGCTCAGCGAGATGATCTGCGGAGCGTAGGTGATGGGCGTGGTGACGGGGATCGACGCGGCAAGCGCTGGAGCCACCTCGACCGCCAGATCGTCGAGCGAGGGCGCGCCGTCGCCGGACTGCGCGAGGTGTTGCGAGCGCACGCCGATCACGCCGGGATGCTCCCCGACGCGCACCGCCGCGCCCGGCAGCGCCTTCACGTTGACACCGCCGACCGCCACGACACGCAGGAACCCGGCAGGGTCCGCCCGCTTGACCAGGAAGCCGACCGTGTCGCTGTGCGCGACCACCGCCACATGCGGCGCGGCGTCCGCCGGACCGAAGCGCGCGCTCACATTCGCCAGCGCGTCGATCGTTACGCTGTCCGCCAGCGGAGCGAGCCGGTCCACCAGGGCGCGCGCAATGGCGTCCTCATGGCCCGAAATGCCGGGAATCGCGGTCAGCTCGGCGAGAGTAGATCGCCACGCTGCCCAGTCAGGGGATGCGCTCGTCACTCGGCACTCCATCGGAATAGGCACTTCAGACAATTACCAAAGCAATCCGCGCGCCGGATAGGCGCGCGAAAGCTCACATCTGCGGGCGAATCCGCCGCTTACGCCAGGGCGCGACGGAACTGCTGGTAAACGCCCTCGACATCGACTCCGGTCACAACGTCGACATTCGGATCGCAACCGCCGAGGCCCATGTGGTCGAGTACGGTCTGACCGCGCGTCAGCCGCCCCTGAAGCTCGACCGAGACGTGCAGGCGCTCGCTGGCCGTGATCAGCCGGGGATCGAGCGTGATCGCCATCGCCAGCGGGTCCGGCAGCAGATAGCCCGGGACCTGATGGAACTGGCGCAGGAAGGCGATCGTTGGGCCGGTGATCGCGCCGAAGAACGAGGCGCGCGGCGTGCCCATCCGGGCGAGCGATTCGTACTGCTCCCAGCTAAAGCTGTGCTTGAGCGTCGTCTCCCACGACAGCATGGTCGAGAGGGGAAACGCATCGAGCACGATCTGCGTCGCTTCCGGGTCGCAAAAGGCGTTGAACTCGGCGGAGAGGTTGCGCGTGTTGCCGATGGCGGAGATCGTGCCGCCCATAAAGACAAGCGCCTTCACCTTCTGCGGGAAGGCTGGGTCCAACCGGCAGGCGAGCGCAATATTGGTCAGCGGCCCCAGCGCGATGATCGTGATCTCGCCCGGCGCTTCATCGACCAGCCGCAACAGCGCGATCGCCGCAGGCTCCGGCTCGACCCGCCCCGCCGGACGGCGGTCGCCACGATAGCCGCCCAGGCCGTCCGTGCCGTGAACCTGCTCTTCCGGCGACCAGAAGCCGGGGACCAGCGGTTGCTCCGCCCCGCGATAGACCGGGACACGCGCGCGCAGCACGTCCAGAACAGTAAATACATTCGGGACAACTTTATCTACGTGTACGTTGCCCGTGACCGTGGTGATGGCCTCAACGCTCACGTCCGCCCGCGCGAGTGCGAGCATCAACGCCTGCGCGTCGTCGACTCCAGCGTCAGTATCGATAATAAGTCGCACAGAACTCGCCTTTCAACTGCCCATACTGAGGCGTCAATACCTAGATGGGGAACTAATAAGTTCGTTGAACACCCCCTACAATGGGGCTACTATACCACTTGAGCAGAGGGCGGAGCAAATCGCCCAGGCAAAATGGTAAAACGTTTCACAAGCGAGAATTACGACATCGAAAGGGTACCGTAATCTCTTTAACATTGCTTGACGCCCCCTTTTTGTCGCGCTATAGTTTTGGTTACTTTGCGGATAGTAAAGTACCCACTTTAGGAGAAAACTATGTCTCGCTCGAAGTTTTTGTCCGCAGCACTTCTCATCGCCCTCACAATCACTACACTGATCGGGATCCCGGCCGTCACGGCGCAGGATGAGCCGCTTCGGATCGTCAACGTCGTCAACGGCACGCTGGGCGACAAGTCGTTCTTCGACTCAGCACAGCGCGGTTTGGACCGGCTGATCGAGGATGGGTATAACGTCGAAGTCAACACGATTGAGCTCGGCGTCGACCCGGCGAACTGGGAGAGCGGTCTTGCGGACGCAATGGCCGACACCGATTCGTACGACGTCCTGATCGTCGGCACTTTCCAGATGGGCGAGTTCCTGGCCCAGCGCGTGCATCTCTATCCGGACAAGTTCTTCATCATGTACGACGACGCGGTGCAGTACGACAACCCCGAAATGTGCTTCGAGGGCTGCACCAACGTCTACTCGGTGACCTACGCCCAGAACGAAGGCTCGTTCCTGGCAGGCGTCTATGCGGGCGCGATCACCATCAGCGACCTTGAGGGCATCAACCCAGAGCCCATCATCGGCGCCATCGGCGGGCAGGACATCCCGGTCATCAATGACTTCATCATCGGCTACGAGCAGGGCGCGTGCCTGGTGAACCCTGAGACGACGCTTCTCGTCCAGTACGCGGGCGGCTGGTTCGACCCGGCCGAGGGTAAGGAAATCGCGCTGGCGATGTACGAGCAGCAGGCGGACATCGTCTTCCAGATCGCGGGCGGCACCGGCGCGGGCGTCTTTGAGGCGGCCGATGAGCAGGGCAAGTACGCGATCGGCGTGGACTCTGACCAGGCTACGATCATCGCGGAAACCAACCCGGATCAGGCTCAGCGCATCCTCACCAGCATGATGAAGAACGTCGACAACTCGCTCTACCGCGCGATTGACCTGCACCTGAAGGGCGAGTTGCCCTACGGTCAGGCGGAAGTTCTCGGTATCGCGGAGGGCGGTGTTGGCCTGGCTGAGAATGACATCTACGAAGACAACACGCCCGAGTGGATCCTGGACCTGGTTGACGCAGTGGCGGACGCCGTGGACGAGGGCGAGATTCAGATTGCGACGGTCTTCGAGGATCGCGTCGATCTCGGCTACGTGCTGGGCACGGTCGGCCAGGGCTGCGAAGCGATGCCCGAAACCGACTTCGACGTGTCGGAGTTCCTTCCCGAGTAGTAGCAACTGAACCACACTTCAGGGGTGAGCGGCTCGCTCACCCCTGATTCTATGGGATCGTCAAGACCTTTCAAGAACAACAGTTGCTTAAAGTGGCTGGAAATCTTTTTATCAGCTTCAGGTATCAGTATCGTTTGATCGACCGAACTGCCATCATCAGACAACGCACGGTTACGACATTATGTTCCCTCATTTTTCTCCACCTTGGCCCTCAGGGGCGCAATCCCAATTGACCTCTTTACCGGGCATCTCGCTCGGGCGAGTAAGTGGGAAGAATCTGCATGGCCCTTATTGAAGCAATCGACATCGTCAAAGTCTATCCGAACGGCGTGCTGGCGAACGACTGCGTCAGCCTCTCGGTCAACCAGGGTGAGATTCACGCGCTGGTGGGCGAGAACGGCGCCGGTAAGAGCACGCTGATGAAGGTGCTCTATGGCCTGGAGCATCCGACGTCCGGCGAGATCCGGCTGCGCGGCGAACCGGTCACCATCCACAGCCCGCAAGACGCAATCAACATGGGGATCGGGATGGTTCACCAGAACTTCATGCTGGTGAACTCGTTTACCATCGCGCAGAACATCGTCCTGGGGCGCGAAACGACCACCGCGCGCGGCCTGCGCGTGGACTACGCCCAGGCCATCCGGGACACCGAGGAGCTTTCCAAGCACTACGGCCTGTACGTCGACCCCACCGCGCGCGTCGACTCGGTGCCGGTTGGAATGCGCCAGCGCGTCGAAATCCTCAAGGCGCTCTATCGCGGCGCGGAAATCCTGATCCTCGACGAGCCGACCGCCGTCCTCACCCCGCGCGAGACGGATGACCTGTTCGACGCCATCCGCAACCTCGTCAACGAGGGCAAGACGGTCATCTTCATCACGCACAAGCTGCGTGAGGTGATGGAGATCTCGGACCGCGTCACGGTGATGCGCGACGCGCACACCGTCGGAACGGTCAACACGAAAGACACCAACCAGGCCGAACTGGCGCGGATGATGGTGGGGCGCGAGGTCTTCATGGTCGTCGACCGGCCGCCCGTCCAGCGCGGCAAGCCCGTGCTCGAAGTGAAAGACCTGACGTACATCAACGAGAACGGGCGCACCCTGCTCGACAACGCCACGTTCAAGGTGTACGAGGGTGAGATCCTCGGCATCGCGGGCGTGGAAGGCAACGGGCAGACCGAGCTGGTCGAGGTACTGACCGGCCTGTTGAACGCCACCAGCGGCGAGGCGCGCATCGACGGCGTCTCGGTGTTGGGCGCAGGTCCGCGCAGAGTCCGCGAGGCGCACTGCGCGCACATCCCTGAAGACCGGCTGACCAACGGCGTCGCGATGACCGCCTCGATCAACGACAACCTGATCGTCGATCGCTATTACCGGCCGCCGTTCACCAAAGCCGGACTGCTCAACCTTGAGACGATCCGCACCAGCGCTCAGAACCTGATCAAGCAATTCGCGATCCTGGCGCCAAGCGGCGATCTGCCGGTCGGGTCGCTGTCCGGCGGCAACATGCAGAAGGTCGTCATCGCGCGGGAACTGTCGTCTTCACCGCGCCTGTTGATCGCCGCCCAGCCGACGCGCGGCGTGGACATCGGCGCGATCGAGTACATCCACCAGCAGTTAGTCGACCAGCGTACCAACGGCCTGGCGATTTTGCTGGTGTCGGCGGACCTGCAGGAAGTGATGAAGCTATCAGACCGGATCATGGTGATGTACAACGGTCAGATTGTGGGCATTTTCCGCAACACTCCAGAGCTGACTGAAGAAACGCTCGGCCTCTACATGCTGGGCGCTCAGCGGCAAACACCGGAAGAACTGGAGCAGAATCAATGAATCTGCGATCTCACTTCGCTTCTCGCTCAAACAGGCTGCTGGTGTTCAGCGTACTGGTAGGGCTGCTGGCGTTCCTCGGCATCAGCGCGCGCGTGTTCGGCGTGTCGGCCGGCATGGGCTTCGATGAAATGCGTGCCGCGATCCAGGCCGCGCCCGACTACGGCGCGATTCTGTTCGTCAACGTGCTCATCGGCATCTCGGTAATGCTGTTGATTCTCGAGCTGCGCTGGGACGCCTTGCGCGTTGTCGTGACGGTCGCCCTGGCGCTGGTCTTCGGCTATCTGATGACGGCGTTCTTCAACCTGGACGCGGCCGATCGGTTTGAAGTGGGCGAGTTTCGCGTCAACGTGGTGTCGGACGTCGGGCCGCTGGTGGACATTTACTATGGCGACCGCCCGTCCGACGAGTTCACCGAGCCGGATGACGACGACCCGCTGACCGAAGTCGCGTATCGCTTCGCGGGCCGTGCGGGCGACACCGTGACGATCATGGCGTTCGCCGAAGAAGAAGAGTCGCCGCTCGACCTGCAGTTGACGCTGTTGGGGCCGGACGGCGAAATTGTGGCCGAAAACCTGGACGCGTCCGACGAGCAGCGCGAGGAATATCGACGCCAGCTTGAAAGCCCCGGCGACGCGATCCTCGAAAACCTGGAGCTCCCCGCCGATGGCGTGTATACCATCGTCGTCAAGCCGGAGCCGGACGCCGAGGTTGTGGCGGGCGAGTTCAACGTCCGGCTGGACACGGAAGCCGAGTCCCCAATTGAGACGACCTACAACAAGCCGGTCGGCGCGGTGTTCAACGACCCGGCCGCCGAAAACCCGCTGACCGAGGCGACGTACCGCTTCCCTGGGCGGGCCGGAGACGTGGTGACAGTGCTGGCGTATCCGTATCGCGCCAACACCCAGATCAACCTCGAAGCCGAGTTGCTCGGCCCGGATGGCGAAGTGCTGGCCCAGGCGAGCGACGCAACCCCGGAACAGCTTGAAGCCTTTCGTGGGATGCTGGTGCGGGACACCGACGCGGCGCTCGAACCCGTCACCCTGCCGGAAGACGGGATTTATAGCGTGCGCGTCCGCCCGGAGCCGGTCACGTTCGGGACCAAGATCTCCGAGACGGTGAAGGCGACGAACAACGCGTACAACGCCTTTCTGTTCGGGCCGCTCAGCCGCCTCAACCGCTGGGTGACGTGGATCAAGGACGCGATCACGCTGATCATGCTCGGCCTAGCGATTGCGATCGTCTTCCGGGCAGAGCAATTCAGCCTGGGCGCGGAAGGGCAGCTTTACTTTGGCGCGTTGGTGTCGGGCATCATCGGCTTGAGTTTTGGAGAGTTGCCGATGCCGATCCTGGTGCCGCTCGCGCTGATCTCGGCGGCGACAGCGGGCTTTTTGTGGGGGCTGGTGCCGGGCGCGCTCAAGGCGTATCTTGGCGCGAATGAGCTTGTCTCGACCCTGATGCTCAACACCATCGCGATGCGCTTCTACGAGATGGTGCTCACCTTCGAGCTTCAGCCACCCGACGCGGGGTACACCGCTTCGGACTGGATTCCGGGCAGCGGCCTGCTGGCGCCGATTATCGACGTCGGTGGCGACCAGGTCACCATCGCGGTCCTCGTGCTGATCGGTATTGTGATCTTCACCTGGCTGCTGATCCAGCGCACGCCGATCGGCTATGAGATCCGCATGATCGGCTCGAACATCAAGTTCGCAGACTACGGCGGCATCAACACCAAGCGCACCATCATGCTAACCATGGCGATCAGCGGCGCCGTAGCCGGTCTGGCCGGGGCGCACCTGGCGATGGGTATCCACCGCAAGCTGATCCTGAACATCTCGCTGGGCCTGGCGTTTGAGGGCGTGGTCGTCGCGCTGCTGGCGCGTAACAACCCGCTGGTCACGCCGTTCACCGGCCTGCTCTATGCTTACCTGCGCACTGGTGCGTTGTTCATGGAGCGCGACGCGAACGTCAGCTCCGAAGTCGTCCGGATCATCCAGGCGGTGGTGATTCTGCTGATCACCGCTGAGGCGCTCGTCGCGTTCTTCCGTAAGCGCCGTGCACGCGTTCGCGGCCAGTTGAGCACGGAAGTCCAGCCATCCGAACAACTGATGGCGACTCCGCCGCAGCCGCCCGCTTAGGAGCACGCTCATGTTTGATACCAGTCTCGTTCAAAACGTCCTTCAAGGTATTTTCAGCGCCGCGTTCCTGGCGTCGATCCTGCGCGTGACCACGCCGATCCTGCTGCCCTCGCTGGGCGCACTCGTATCGGACCGCGCGGGGGTGATCAACATCGGGCTGGAAGGCACGATGCTCGTATCGGCGTTCACGGGGGTGGCGTTCAGCGCCTATTCCTACGAATGGTTCGGCGAAAGCACCGCCCGGATCATCGGCCCGTGGCTCGGGCTGGTGATGGGCGTGGTGGTGGCCGTTCTGCTGGCGCTGCTGCTGGCGGTGTTCCATCTGCGCTTCAAGGCAGACATCATCCTGTCCGGTATCGCGCTGAACATCCTCGGCTCGGCGGCGACGGTTGCGATCATGTTCGAGCTGACCGGCGACCGTGGCAACACGCAGGGCCACCTGCGCAGCATGCGTATGCCGTTCATCCAACTGCCGGATTTCCTCGCCGACATCCCGGTCGTCTCGTTCTTCTTCCGCATCTTCGACAACCAGAGCGTGATGACCTGGATCGCGTTCCTGGCGGTGATCGCGGTCTGGTACTTCCTGTATCGCATGCCGACCGGCATCCACCTGCGCGCGGTCGGTGAGAACCCGGAAGCGGCTGCGTCGGTCGGCATCCGCGTGACGCGCGTGCGCTATCTGGCGCTGGCGCTCAGCGGCGTGCTGGCCGGGCTGGGCGGCGTCCACATGAGCATGGGCTATCTGTCGTTCTTCCAGCGCGACATGACGTCCGGGCGCGGCTTCATCGCCCTGGCGACGCCCTACCTCGGCGGCGGCCACCCGGTCGGGACCGGCCTTGCATCGCTGGTGTTCGGGTTCTTCGACGCCCTGTCGACGCGCGTCGGGTCGCTGGAAATCCCGTCGCAGCTTCCGCAGATGTTGCCGTACATCGCGACCGTCATGGCGCTGGTGATCTACGCGCTGCAATCGCAGCTTGCGGCCCGCGTGCGGACGCTGCGCTCGGCGGAAGGCGCCGGGTTCGACGCGCTGTTCTGGCAGGCGATCCGCCGCCTGAGCGTGCTGCACATGTTCATGGCGATGCTGGCGGTTGGCGGTGTCCTCATCGCGGTCAGCATGTTCTCCGCGCCAGACGGGTTCAAGGGTCCGGAGACGGCGTACCCGCTGGGCGCGATCATCGGCGGCGCGTCGATCCTGCTGATCCTGCTGAATCTGCCGCCGATGGTCAAAGTCGAGCGGATCGGCGATCGCGTCCTGCACGGGGCGGTGGCGGCGATCCTCTCGCTGTGGGTCTACCTGGGCATCCTGTTCTATCTGATGCTGTACACGACCGACCTGCGTGACTCCGCGCTGGTGATCGGCTTCGGCGCGGGGCTGGTGGCGGCGGTCGTGATCTGGCTGGTGCTTGGCGGATATTACCTGCTGACCGGCCACCGACGTCGCCAGGCGCAACCTGCTTGATGCCGCGCGGCGTTGTGAGTTTTGGGGTTTGAGTGCAGGGCGGCCGCGTGCCGCCCTGTCTGCACCGCAGCCAGACGGGCCACCGCGCGCTGCCTTGCGCGTGCCCGGCGCTGCTTCATCATAGAAGGAGTTTGACGTGTCGGAACTGAAAAGCAAGATTTTGGGCGGGTTGTACGGCCAGGCCCTCGGCGACGCATGGGGGATGCCTGCCTATTTCACCATCGACCAGACGTGGGAAGCCTACGGCGGGTGGATTACCGAGTTTCTCCCCGGTCCTGACGATCATCCGGTGCATTTCGGGCTGCCGCCGGGGCGCATCACCGACGACTCAGAGCAGGCGTTCTCGCTGGCGCGGGCGTTCATCAAGCACGGCGGCGTCAGCCTGGAAGCGGCGGTCGAGGCGATCATCGACTGGTACGATCGCGTCGGCGGAGATTCCTCGCCCTACGTCGGGCCGAGCACCCGGCGCGGCGTGCAAGCGCTCAAGCGCGGCGAAGACCCGCGCCAGACCGGCAACTGGGGCGACACCAACGGCGCGCCGATGCGTATTTCCCCAGTTGGACTGCTGCACCCCGGCGACCCGATGGGCGCGATTGAGGACGCGGCGATCGTCAGCATGCCGACGCACAACACCAACGTCGCGATAGCGGGCGCCAGCGCAGTCGCGGCGGCGATCGCGGTCGGGATGATGCCCGGCGCGACGCTCGACGGGATGATCGCGGCAGGCATCATGGGCGCGGAGATCGGCGCGACGAAGGGCCGCCAGTGGCTCGGTCCATCCGTGGCGCGGCGCATCCGCATGGCGGTCGATATCGCACGCGGCCCCGGCAGCGAGCTGGAGCGCCTGCGCGAGCTGTACGACGTGATCGGGACGTCGCTCTCCGTGCCGGAGACGGTCGGTTCGGCGTTTGGCGTGCTGGCGATGGCGAACGGCGACCCGAAGCAAACCGCGATCTATGGCGCGAACCTCTCCGGCGACGCGGACACGGTCGCGGCGATTGCGTGCGCCATGGCAGGCGCGTTCAGCGGCATTGAGGCGTTCGACCAGTCGATCATCGACGGGCTGGAAGCGGACGAAGTGACCGCCTCGTACAACATTCGCGGGCTGGCGGACGGGCTGCTGGCCCTGATCGAAGGTCGCGGCTGATCATGGCCGGGCACGTGGTTTCCGTCGGCGACCTGGTGCTGGACGTCGTGCTGCCGGTCACGCTGCCGGTAGTCGGCGGGCAGCATCAGGAGCCTGCCTTCCGGCGTGTGGAGCCGGGCGGCGCGGCGAATTTCCTGTTCGCGGCGCGGCACATGGGCTTGCAGGTCACGGCGGCGGGCGCAGTCGGCGCGGATGTCTTCGGGCAGCTCATTCTCGACGCCCTGCGCGACGCGGAGATCGACACGGCGCACATCGTCGCAGTGCCCGGCTCAACCTCGACGCTGGTGATCGCGCTGGCGGATCCCGCTTCCGGGCAGCACGCCTTCATCGGGCACTACGGCAGCGGACCGGACGTGCCCTATCCTGATGGACTGGATGCGGCGCTGTCTAACGCCGATGCGCTGTTCGTGATGGGCTACACCTTCGCCGAGAAGCGGATTGTGCCGCTGGCGCTGCGCGCGCTGGAACAGGCCAAAGCGATCGGGCTGCCGGTTTACCTCGACGTGGGGCCGTTCATGGCGGCCGTTCCGGCGGACCTGGTGGCGCACATCACCGCGCAGGCCGACGTGATCCTGATGACCGAGGACGAGGTCGCGCTGGTGTGCGAGGGCGACACCGGCGACGAAGCGTACGCCCGCCTGCTGGCGCGCGGCCCGCACACACTGATCGTCAAGCAGGGCGCGTCCGGCTGCGTGATCGTCACGCCTGACGGGCAGACGCGCGTGCCCGGCTATCCCGCTGAGGTGGTGGACACCATCGGCGCGGGGGATTGCTTCGCGGGCGCGTTCCTGGCGGGGCGGCTGAACGGGCTGGATCTGGTCGACGCGGCGAAGCTGGCGAACGCAATGGGCGCGGCAACCGTGCAGAAAGCGGGCGCGGGCAGTAACGCGCCGACCTGCGCCGAAGTGATGGACATCCTGGCGCGCGCCGGGGAGCGGCTGGATTTTCCCTGCCCGTAACCGGCGGCGCATCTCTGACGGGAAGCATAGTGTTGGGAAAGGTGGAATGAGAACATGACGAGGACATTAGACGGCAGCGAAATCCTGGTGTATTCGGCGGAAGTGGCCGACGCGCTGGCGAACTACCAGGCGGTGGTGGCGCTCGAATCGACGCTGATCACGCACGGCTTCGCGTATCCTGACAACGTCAACACCGCGCTGGCGATGGAAGATGCCATTCGCGCAGAAGGGGCCGTCCCGGCGACGATCGCGGTGCTCGACGGCAAGATCACGGTGGGCCTCAGCCGCCAGCAGATCGAAGACCTCGCCGCGATGGACCGCGCGAGCGTCCGCAAGTGCTCCCGGCGCGACCTGCCGCTGACGGTCGGCCTGCGCCAGACCGGCGCGACCACCGTTGCGGGCACGATGATCGTCGCGCACATGGCCGGGCTGAAGGTCTTTGCAACCGGCGGGATCGGCGGCGTGCATCGCGGCCACCCTGAAGACGTGTCGGCGGACCTGATCGAGCTTGGGCGCACGCCGGTGACGGTCGTCTGCGCGGGCGCGAAGTCGATCCTCGACCTGCCGCTGACGCTCGAAGTGCTCGAGACGCAGGGCGTGCCGGTGCTCGGCTACGGGACGGACACGCTGCCCGCGTTTTACAGCCGGTCGAGCGGGCTGCCGATCGATCAGCGAGTGGACTCGCCCGCCGAGGTCGCGGCAATCGTCGCGGCGCGGGATGCGCTCGGCCTACAACACGGGACGCTCGTCGCCGTGCCGGTTCCTGAAGCGGACGCGCTGCCGATCGAGGAAGCGGAGCAGGCGATCGCCCAGGCGACACGCGAGGCAGACGAGCAGGGCATCCACGGCAAGGACGTGACGCCGTTCGTGCTGGCGCGCGTGCTGGATCTGACCGGCGGTCGCTCGAAGGTGGCTAACATCGCGGCGCTGGTCAATAACGCTCGCGTCGGCGCGCAGATCGCGATTGCCATTGCGGAAGCAGCCAAAGCCGAGAGGGTGTAATGGCGCGCAAAATCATTATCGACACCGATCCCGGCGTCGACGACACGATGGCGATCTTCTTCGCGCTGCGCTCGCCAGAGCTGGACGTGATCGGGCTGACGACCATTTTCGGCAACGTCCACACCGATCTCGCCACCACCAACGCGCTGCGCCTGCTGGAGATCGCCGGGCGAACCGATATCCCGGTCGCCAAAGGGGCAGACGACCCGCTCGCCGTGCCGTTCAGAGGGCCGGTCCCGTTCGTGCATGGCGACGACGGTCAGGGCAACGTGAACCTGCCCCCGCCGAAGACGCGCCCCATCAGCCAACCGGCAGCGGTGTTCATCATCGAGCAGATCATGGCCGCGCCGGGCGAGATCACGCTGGTGCCGCTCGGACCGCTGACCAACATCGCGCTCGCCCTGCGGCTGGAGCCGCGTATCGCAAAGCACGTCAAAGAAGTCGTGCTGATGGGCGGGAATGTCCTTTGCCCCGGCAACGCGTCCCCCGCTGCCGAAGCGAACATCCACAACGATCCCGAAGCGGCGGACGTGGTGCTCGGTGCGGGCTGGCCGGTGACGATGGTCGGGCTGGACGTAACGCACCAGGTCAACCTGACGCCGGAGCATATTGCACGCTACGAGGCGTCGCAGGATCCGCTGGCGCAGCATGTCGCGCGGATTCTGCCGCACTATCGCGCGTACTTCGAGACGGTCAACCCGGATATGCGCGGCATCTACGTGCACGACTCGTCCGCGGTGGCGTATGTGATCGACCCAACGCTGTTCGAAACGCGCCAGTGGCCGATCCGCGTCGAGACGCAGGGCATCAGCCGGGGCAAGACGTTGCACTGGGGCCTGCCGGACGACTATCCGACGATCCCGCCCGCCTTCAAAGGTCGCCCGCGCGTGAACGTGTGCGTCGGCGTGGATGCGGCGCGGCTGATCGCGCTGGAAACGGAGCGGCTGACGAAGCAAAACTGAGCGGACCGAATAAACCATAGGAGGGCCGATATGTTCACTCGCGGCAACGTCTACCGTCGCCGGCATCTCCATCAGCTTTACGGTGGACAGGAGCAAGGGGGAATCAGCACTCCGTCTGGGCACAACATGATATTCCTGTTTACCAGCGACCGGGGCAGGGAGCATGGTTATCAGGACGGTTGGACTGACGAAGGCACATTCCTATACACAGGCGAAGGGCAGAAAGGCGATATGCAGTTTGTTCGCGGAAACAAGGCCATCCGCGATCACATGCAAAATGGCAAGGAACTGCACCTTTTCAAACAAGCTGGCCCTGCTCACGTTGAATATATCGGCCCAATGGTTTACGTCGGTCATCACTTCAAACTTGGCCCCGATACACAAGGCAACATTCGCCAGTTAATTATCTTTGAGCTACGCCCGCTGAACGAATAGGACGAATGCGGCGCGGGCGCTCTCATGCTGAAATTGGAGCAAAGTTAGCATGACCCGCAAGATGATTATTGACACCGACACCGCCTCGGACGACGCCGTCGCGATCATGATGGCGCTGCAAACGCCCGACATCGAGGTCGAGGCGATCACCATCGTCGCCGGAAACATGCCGGTCGACCAGGGCAGCATCAACGCGCGCTACACCGTCGAGTTGTGCGGCAGGGATGTGCCGGTCTACATCGGCGCGGACAAACCCCTCACCCGCGAGGTCTACCGCGCGTACTTCTTCCACGGTCCCGACGGCATGGGCGGCATGAACTACCAGACCACGCGCCCGGTCGCTGAGGGGCACGCGGTCGAGGTGCTGATCGATACGATCAAGGCGAATCCGGGCATCATTCTTGTGACGCTCGGCCCGATGACGAACGTCGCGCTGGCGCTGGCGCAGGCGCCGGAGATCGTGGAAAACGTCAGTCGCTGCGTGGTGATGGGCGGCGCGGCGTGCACGGTCGGGAACATCACCCCCGCCGCCGAGTACAACATTTGGTGCGACCCCGAAGCGGCGCGGATGTGCTTCCGCTCTGGCCTGCCGATCGAGATGGTTGGCTGGGAGCTGTGCCGGGGCGAGGCGAACCTGTCCGACGAAGATATCCGCTATTGCAAAGAGGTCATCAACACGCCGCTGTCGCATTTCGCGATAGATTGCAACATCTCCGCCCTGCAAACCAACCGCGAGTGGCTCGGCGACCCGGGTCTGGGCCTGCCGGACCCGGTCGCCATGGCGATCGCGATCGACCCGGCGATCTGCACGCGGAGCAGCAAGCATTACGTCGACGTCGAGTGCGACGGCACGTACACGCGCGGCATGACGGTCGTCGACCAGCTTGGCGTGACGGCGCATGACACGGCCAACGTCGAGATGTGGCGCCCGCTGCGCGAGAAGGGCGAGCCGTGGGTCACCGTCTGCTGGGAGATCGACACGAAACACTGGAAAGACCTGCTCTACCAGACGATGCGCTAAATGCAGCGAAAGGCAAAGGGAGTAGGGAGTGGAAAATAGGGAATAGCTTTCTCCCCACTCCCGACTGCCTACTCCCTACTCCCGGCTTTTTGGCTGTTCTTCGCTGCTCTTTGCGGCTTTTAACTGCTCTTAGCTTGAGGACGCATGACGAATCGTTACGACTTCCTCGGCGTCGGCGGGCTGGCGGTGGACTGGGTGATCGCCATCGACCAGCCCTTGCCGCTCGCCGACGATAAGGTTCCGGCGCGGCTGGTCGGCAAGCTGCCCGGCGGCTTCATCGCCAACGCGACGTGTGGCGCCGCCCGGCTCGGCCTGCGGAGCGCCTACATCGGCTGGGCGGGCGACGACGCCGACGCGGACCTGCTGGCAGACGACTTCCGGGCACATGGCGTCGACCCGGCCGGGCTGGTGCGCGTGCCCGGCGCGGTGACGCCGTTCACCGTCGTGATCACCGGCACCGACGCCCGCCGCGCGATCCTGCTGCCGGAGTCGCCGCTCTACTCGCAGCCGCTGACGCCCGATCACCTGGCGCTGGCGGAACGATCGCGCGTGGTGTACACCTTCCCGCGCGATGAACAGTGGGTCACGACCCTGGCCGATGCGACGCACGCGGGCGGCGGATGGCTCGCGCTCGACGTGGAGAGCGCCGTTCCGCTACAGGGAGCCGCGCTGCGCGCCGCGATCGACCGCGCGCAGATCGTGTTCGCCCCGCGCGAAACGCTGGCTGCGCTGCACGCGGGTCCGTTGCGCGAAATGGTGCGCCCCGAACAGTGGATCGTGATGACGGGCGGCGGCGAGGGCGCGTGGGGGATCGCGGCGGGAATGGCGGAGCCGGTCCACCAACCTGCGCGGCGCGTGCAGGCGGTGGACACGACCGGCGCGGGCGACTGCTTCCATGCGGCGCTGATCGCGGCCCGGTTGGGCGGCGCGTCACTGCCAGAAGCGCTCGCGTTTGCCAGCGCGGCGGCGGCGCTCAAGGTGCAGCATCGAGGCGCGCGCGGCGGCCTGCCCACTCGCGCCGAAGTCGAGGCGTTCCTGGCGACGTGACTGGGGCAGCGGTGTGCTATAACTTGAGTGCAGCAATTAGCGGTTAGCAATTAGCAGTTAGCTAAAAACAAGAGCGTAAGGGCGCTGAGGCGCAGATTTGCGCACATGCTGGCGCCAGAAGAAGCGTTTTGCCTTTGCTAATCGCTAATCGCTAACAGCTAACCGCTCTACCAGCGCGGCACGTCCGTTGAGTCCTCTGGGCGAGGTGGCGCATGATCGAACACATCACATTCGGCATCATTATCGACGACATTGTGTTTCCCGAAGGCGAAACGCAAATGGGCGTGCTCGGCGGCGGGGGGCCGCAGACGGCGTGGGGCATGGCTGCGGCGCTCGGCTCCGGCGAGACGGTCGGGCTGGTCGCGGGGATCGGCGGCGACCTGGAGCCGAACGTGCTCGGCCCGATGCGCAACGCTGGAGTCGATCTGCGCGGCGTGCGCATCACAGACCTGCCCACACCGCGCGCCTGGCAGACGCTCGAAGAAGACGGCAAGCGCCGCCAGACGTGGCGCGTCCCGATGGAGACGATCCGCCCGCAGCTTGCGCGCAACCTGGACGTGTTGCCGCCCGAATATCGCGAGGCGCGGGTCTTCCACTGGGGCGTGCACCTTTCCGAGTCAGATTGGATCGAATTTGCGCGCAGCCTGCGCCAGCAAGGGCGGCTGATTAGCCTGGAACCGTTCCGCCCGCCCGCGGAAACACCGTCGGACGAGGACCTGCGTGCGATATTGGCCGCGTGCGACGTGTTTTCCCCGAACTGGGAAGAACTGGTACAGGTCGCCGGAACGGACGACTACGACGCGATTTTGCAGCGATTCCGCGCGCTCGGCGGGCAGGTGCTCGCGGTCCGGCGCGGGGCAGACGGCGCGGACGTGTGGAACCTGCCGGAAGGGCGCGGGGTGCACGTTCCGGCCATCGACACGACGGTTGTGGATGTGGTCGGCGCGGGGAACGCGTTTTGCGGGGCGCTGGTCGCCCGGCTGCGTGACGGGATCGACGAAGCGGCATGCCACGCGAGCGTCGCCGCCTCGTATCTGATCGAGCAGGTTGGCCTGCCAGCCAGCTTGCCGAATCCCGCCGACTACGCGCACCGTCTGGACAAAGCGCGCGCCGGTCGCTCCGAGCTACGGTTGGGCGGCTAGATCGTGATGACCTTGTCCGCGCGCCACTGCGCCTCGATGATGTCCGGCATGCTCCCGGCGATCCCGACCTTGCGGCGGTCCAGCAGGTTGAGCGCAGTCAGGCAGGTGGTGCAGACGATCAACTGCACGCCCCGGTCTTCGAGGGCTTGCAGCGTGTTGAGCAGCGGCGATCCGTCGCACGCCAACCGCACGCCGTCCGCGTAGAAGCACACGGCGGCGGGCAGTTTGCCGTCGTCAAGCAGGATCTGGAAATACTTGGTTACAAGCGTTTGCTGCAACTCAGGATACGTCTCTCCCATGCCGTTACGGGTCACCAGGATGACTGTCGAGGGCGTGGAAGGCTGCGAAGAAAGTTCGGCCATGCGTTAAACTCCATCGAACGATTGCGAATCCTTGCGGGCCGCGCGGCCCGGCGCATAATGATAACCCAGGGCGACCGTTCGCCCACCCAAGTCTGGTTTTATTCTGCCAGCCCCTTTCCGGCTGGCCGTTCATTAGAGGACTGAACCACCCATGTCTGATCGCTCTCCTATGCACCAGCAAATCGACACGCTCCCGCAGCTTCTGCGCGACATCGCCGGGCCATTCGACGCGTCGGCGCGCGCTACCTTTGACTTCGAGCTATGCCACTCCGTCAAGCGGATCTACCTCGTCGGCTGCGGCGACAGCTATCACGCCCCGGTCGGCGCGGAGCTGGCGTTCCACCAGCTAACCGGCGTGCCCACGCAGGCGGTCAGCGCGCTGACCTTCGGCCGCTATATAGCTGCGTTCCTGCCGCCGACCGGCCCGCAGACCAACCTGGTGATCGCGGTGTCGGTTTCCGGCGTGGTCAGCCGGACGATCGAGGCGCTGCGGCTGGCGCGTCAGGCGGGCGCGGTCGCCGTCGCGCTGACCGGGGCGCCCAACGCGCCGCTCGCGCAGTCCGCCGAGAAAGTGTTCCAGACGACCGTTCCCCCGCTGCCCGACGAACTGGCCGGGATGGTGGTGCCGGGCGTGCGCTCCTATCTGGCGTCGCAGGTCGCGCTCTACAGCGCCGCGATCCGCATTGGCGAGGTGCGCGGTCACCTGACGACCGCCGACGCCGATGCGCGCCGGGCGGAGCTACGCGGACTGGCGGACGCGCTCGAAGCGACCATTGCCGCCTGCGAGCCGGTCGCCCGTGACCTGATGGCGCGTTGGACCGACATCCCAGAGTTCGTGTACGTCGGCGCGGGGCCGCTGTATGGCGTGGCGATGTTCAGCGCGGCCAAAATGCTTGAGGCGAGCGGCGATCCCGCTATGGCGCAGGAAACCGAAGAATGGTCGCACATCCAGTACTTCGGCACGCGCGCCGACACGCCGACCATCTTCCTCAGTGCGGCGGATCGCGACGCGGACCGCATGGCCGAGGTTGCGCGTGCAGCGCAGTCCATCGGGCGGCGGACGGTTGGCGTGCTGCCCGCGAACGAGCAGGAGAGCAGCCAGTACGTCGACACCGTCCTGCCGGTGCAGGGCGAAGTGGCGGAGATGTTCGCGCCGCTGGTGTACAGCGTCCCCGGCGAGTTGCTGGCGGCGGAGCGCGCGGCAGCGATTGGCGCAGCGTATTTCCGCAACTTCGAAGGCGGGCGAACGGTGGATTGGGCGGACGGCGCCAGCCGCATCCGCGACAGTCACCTGGTCGACACCTTGCGCTAAGCGGGAGAGGCCCCGGTGGCACAGCCCTATCATCCGGCATATATCACCGCCGGTGGCATTTTTATCGACGACATCGTCTTCCCCGACGGGCGAACGGCGATGGGCGTGCTCGGCGGCGGCGTGACGCATTCGGCCGCCGGGATGGTCATCTGGGGGCAGCGACCCGGCCTGGTGGCGGTTGCGGGGCGCGGGCTGCCGCCAGACGTGCTCCTTCGGCTGCGACGCGACTTCGATCTCGATGGGGTTCAGTGGCTGGACATCCCTCAAATGCGCGCGTGGCAGTTGTTCGAGCACGACGGGCGCCGCACCGAGATCTATCGCGTCGAGATCACCGAGCCGTTCATTGTCGGCCCGCAGCCTGAGCTGCTGCCACCGTCCTATCGCGGAGCGCGCGGCATCCACCTGTTGCGCGATGACGGCATCGGCCCGTGGCGCGAGGCGCTACCCGGCATGACGTTGCTGTGGGAGCCAGCCCAGCAGTTTATGACGCCTGAAAACGCGCGCGCCTTCCGCGCCGCCCTGCCACACGTGGACATCGTCTCTCCGAACTGGATCGAGGCGCAGGCCGTCTATGGCTTCGCTGAGCCGGAAACGCTGGTCCGCGCCATGCTCGACGATGGAGCGCCGGTGGCGGTCATACGACTGGGCGCGCAGGGATCGATCGCCGGGCGGCAGGGCGATCCGCAGATCGTATGCGTGCCCGCCGTTCCCGTCCCGCACATCGTAGACCAGACGGGCGCCGGGAACACGTATTGCGGCGCGTTCCTGGTCGGCTGGTGCGAGACGGGCGATCTGGCAGAAGCAGCCTGTCGTGGCGCCGTGGCGGCCTCGTTTGCGCTGGAAGTCATCGGCGTGGCCGATCCGCCCGAGAACTACGTCGCGCTGCGCGAGGAGCGGATGCGCGAGTTGATCGGCCGCGTCACCGTGACACACTAAATGGGGAGTAGGGAATAGGGAGTGGGGAGTAGGGGGAACCTGCCTTTCCCTATTCCCAACTCCCTGCTCCCGTTTTTCGGAGGTGCAAACTTGGTCTGGCGCAGCAGCGAGGGCTTTTTCCCGCACGTCACCCGGCCGATGGAACCGGCCGACCGCGAGATCGTGCGCCAGATCGACCGCGATGCTT
>Ga0134097_1001092_pt1 | contig 22088 bp, 24 predicted proteins | sample 8_3taG_FD_94450 | JGI IMG/M metagenome (GOLD analysis project Ga0134097, IMG submission 94450) | Switchgrass degrading microbial communities from high solid loading bioreactors in New Hampshire, USA - 8_30_10_142_A2 metaG | ecosystem: Engineered > Bioreactor > Semi-continuous > Anaerobic >... | reverse complement strand
AAGAAGAGAGTTACTATAAAAAGTTTACCGAACTGGAGAAATATATGAACCAGATGAACTCGCAAATGAACTGGCTTCTTTCCCAGTTAAGTTCCAATCATTAATGATGATTTCATCTGAGTTGACGGAGGAATCTATATATGAATATTACAGGTTATGATCAGTACAAGGAAAACAGCGTTTATACGGCAAGCCCGGAAGAACTGACGTATATGCTGTATAACGGGTTGGTCAAGTTTATAATGAAGGCCCAGCATGCCATATCAAAAAAGGATATGGAGCTCGCCAATGAAAGCATACTGAAGTCCCAGGCAATAGTAACTGAGTTAATATCAACGCTGGATGATAAATACGAAATAGCAGCCAGTTTGACCTTGCTATATGACTATATGCTCAGAAGGCTTATTGATGCGAATGTGCAAAAAAGCGCTGAAATCCTGGATGAAGTGCTTGATTTTGCAAAGGATCTGAGGGACACATGGGAACAGGCAATGAAAATCGCCAGGAAACAGTTGAAGAATAGTGCAACTGCTGCAGGTATATAATTTATTATATCTCCTGTAATTATGGAGGGGAAAATGCATACGCAGGATTTGATTAATCAGATGATTGCATTATCGGGCAAAAAGCTTGATATGCTGAAGCAGTTAAAAGAATTATCCGAAAGGCAGAATGAAGCCTTCAGGCAGCAAAAGCTTGACGAGGTGGAGGAAATACTGAATAAAAAGGACGAGATAATAAACTATGTGAGAAAACTGGATGACGCTTTTTTAAAGGTTTCCGATGCCTTGAAAAGAATATTGGGGATAGACAGCCTGACCCAGCTTCAAAATGTTGATATAAACGGCAGCAGGGAGTTGAAGGAGCTTATTGACAAAATTACCTCACTGGTTGAGGATATAATCAGTATTGAAAAGCAAGGCTATGATAATGCCGAAAAGCTTCAGACGGAGTTTACCAGGGAAATCAAAAATATAAATGCCGGCAAGAAAATAACAAATGCATATAGTGCAAAGCCTTTAAGCAATCCGTCCTACTTTATAGACAAAAAGAAGTAAAAGCTTGGCCCGAAGCCTTTTATAAAAGAATTCATCAAGTATGAATTCTTTTTTTATGCCCTGTTTCATATATATGATTGAACGGGTCACAAGGGTGAATTAATATTACGGATACCAGTATTTTAAACAGCAGTCTTTTTATGATATCGCTTACAGGCTTGATAACGGGTATTATCGGAACAGGAATCGGCGGGTTGACGGCATTCATACCCGTCTCCCTTTCCGACCGGATTCAAAGCGCGCTGCTTGAATTTACTACGGGTATAATGATCAGCATGGTATGCATGGAGCTTCTGCCCGAAGGATACAGGGCGTCAGGCTTCGTTCACACTTCGATAGGCCTTTTACTGGGTGTTGTAATGATTATTATTGCGGATGAACTGTTAAGGGCGGCATACCGCAAAAGAAAAAATCCTCAGGGCATTTATGCAGGAAATAAAACCATGCTGCTGTCGGGGTGGATGATGGCGCTTGCCGTTGCACTGCATAACCTGCCCGAAGGGTTTGCGGTGGGTGCGGGCTTCCAGTCGGGCACCGGCATAGGAATAACTTTGTCACTGGCAATTCTTCTGCATGATATTCCTGAAGGAATGGCAATGGCAGTTCCGCTCAGGATTGGAAGGATAAATCCTATCAAGGTGTTTCTCATCACCATACTTTCGGGTGTGCCAATGGGGATTGGAGCTTTTCTCGGTGCGGCATTCGGAAGCATATCGGACATGTTTTCCTCGATATGCCTTGGGGTTGCAGGCGGGGCTATGCTTTATGTAAGCCTTGGAGAACTTTTAAACGAATCCCGTTCGATATATAAGGGCAGATTTCCCCTGCTGGGCAACATGGCAGGCATTCTGACAGGAGCGCTGATATCGATTTTAGGGTAAAATAAAATGCTCTGCTTTTCAGCAGAGCATTTCTTTTCAAATTTTAGCCGTTTACCTTATCCTTCAGGCCCTTGCCTGCCTTGAAAACAGGTGCTTTGGAAGCAGGAATTACGATTTCTTCCTTAGTCTGAGGATTTCTTCCTTTTCTTTCAGCTCTTTGCTTAACTTCAAATGTACCGAAACCAACAAGAACTACTTTCTCGCCAGCAACCAGAGCTTCTTCTACAGCAGATATCATTGCATTCAATGCAGCTTCGCTATTTTTCTTGCTTAATCCTGATTTAGCAGCAATAGCATTTACTAATTCAGATTTGTTCATACAAGATAACCTCCCGCACTTAATTTCGACATCATTTTATAATGAAAACCCACCAAAGTCAAGTATTTGAGGGTATTTTTTCTAAAAAAAATTAAAAATTTTTCCAATTAAATTTTGCATATGCTGGTATTAACAGCCAATATCAGGAATTTCCAGTTTTTTCATATTGAAAAAACTATGAAAAATTAATCGATATTTGGTGAATGTTAGCACATTTTATCCTTTTGCAACGAATAAAGTTCCAACCTTTTCACCGCGCAGAATATCAAAAAGAACAAAAGGATCACTGCCGTTTGCCAGTACCATATGTATTCCCGAGTTAATCACAATGTTGGCGGCATTCAGTTTCGTTACCATGCCCCCGGTACCGAGCCTGGTACCTTCACCCCCGGCACAGTGCCTTATATAGTCATTTATTTCGGTTACGGTGTCTATGAGTATGGAGTCTTTATTCTCACGGGGATCGGAGTTATAAAACCCGTCTATGTCAGAAAGGATTATTAACAGATCTGCATGTACCAGCCTTGCAACAACCGCAGACAGCGTATCATTATCGCCGAAATGCTCCATGGAACTTATCTCGTCGGTTGAAACTGTATCGTTTTCATTGACAATCGGAAGAACATGTTTTTCAAGAAGGTGCTCAAAGGTGTTTTCAATATTCTTCCTTTTTATTTCATCATCCACGTCGTTTTTTGTAAGCAGAACCTGGGCAACTATCTGGTTGTAGGCTGAAAACATTTTACTGTATATGTTCATCAGTTCACATTGGCCGATGGCCGCAAGGGCCTGTTTCATTCCCATTATCTTCGGGCGTTCCTTCATGCTGAGCTTCCCCATGCCAACACCTATGGCGCCCGATGAAACAAGGACAACCTCGTACCCCTGGTTGATTAGTTCCGCTATGGCCATGGACAGCCTGTCCATCCTGAGCAGGTTCATTTTTCCGGTTTCATGGGTAAGGGTCGAAGTACCCACTTTAATTACAATACGTTTTGCATTTTTCAAGGCAATACGCTTTAAATCTGTCATAAAAAGCACTTCCTTAAAATATTCTGCTATAATATCTGCAACATTATATCATGAATTACAGAAAATAATAAGATATTCCAAAATTTATAACCCAATGCCCCTGGTGCCGGCTCAAAGCCTTTGATTCCGGTAAAGGGTGAGGCTATTATATCACACTGTTTTCAACCGCTGCAATAATCAGGATCGTATATTTGACACAAAGAAAAGGTTTGTCGTACTTTGCATCTTGCAGCATTATCTGGTTGTGCTATAATCTATTTGAATTGCAGAAGATATACTTATAACCTGTTTTTATACGGAGATTGGAATGCAGACAAAATATATCAAATTTACGTCTTTTGACTCACCGGAATTTATAGATGCCGCAAAAGCACTCAGGGAAGGAAGGCTCGTGGCTTTTCCGACCGAAACGGTTTACGGCCTTGGTGCCGACGCTTTAAACACTGAAGCCGTCCGGTCCATTTATACTGCGAAGGGCCGGCCCAGTGACAACCCGCTTATTGTACACATAGCCGATCGGGAAATGCTGGGACCCCTTGCATCTGAAATAAAGCCCGGCGTATTGAAGCTTATTTCGGCATTTTGGCCCGGACCTCTTACAATCATTATGAAAAAGACGAGTATTGTTCCCGATATAACTACGGGCGGCCTGGATACTGTGGCAATAAGGATGCCCGACAATATAATTGCTCTCGAGCTGATAAGGAAGGCAGGAGTTCCGGTTGCGGCTCCAAGCGCAAACCGCTCGGGCAGGCCAAGCCCGACAATGGCAAAACATGTTTTGGACGATCTCGACGGCAGGGTTTCTTATATCATAGACGGGGGCCCGTGCAAGGTGGGGGTTGAATCCACCGTAATTGACATGACTGTTGAGCCCGCCGTGATATTAAGGCCGGGCGGAATTACACCTGCAATGATAAAGCAGGTTATAGGCGATGTTGAACTGGACAGGAGCCTTGTTGAAAGGAAGGCCGTTGATAGGCCCAGGTCTCCGGGAATGAAATACAAGCACTATGCACCGAAAGCCGAGGTGTATGTTGTTTCAGGGGACTATTCCGACATTGCGGCCTGGTTTCAAAAGGCAGTTTCAGAGGATGAAAAAGCGGGTATAAAATCTGTAATTCTCGCAGCGAAAGAGCATATAGAGCAGTACGGGTTGATTAACGCAATTTCCTATGGCAGCATAGATGATGCGTCCGAGGTTGCATCCAATATATTCCGGCTTTTCAGGGAATGCGACAGGATGGAGGCAGAAAAAATATATGTTGAAGCGATACCCAGGGAGGGTATAGGTCTTGCGGTTATGAACCGTGTTGAAAAAGCTGCCGGGGGGAAAATAATACGGGCATAAGAATTATATTTCGGATATAATGTAGCAAAGAATAAATTGATACGGGGTATTTTGTATTATGAAGAACATACTTTTTGTCTGTACCGGTAATACTTGCAGAAGCCCGATGGCTGAAGCGCTGTTCAGAAGCATTCTTGAAGCTGAAGGATATGATAATGAATATGAATGCTCTTCCGCCGGTGTTTATGCCTTTGAAGGTGACAGCTCAACCGTTGAGGCAATAGAAACCATGAAAAAATATGGCCTGGATATTTCTAAGCATTATGCCAGGGTTCTTGATTACGAAATGATTCAAAATGCTTATATAATTCTGACAATGACAAAGGACCACAAGAGAATGATACTGGATGTGTATCCGGAAGCAGCCGACAAGGTTTTCACGCTGAAGGAATTTGCAGGGTATACTGAAGACGACTGGGACATATCCGATCCTTTCGGTTTTGATGTGGATGTTTACGAAGCCTGTGCGGAAGAGATTGAGACGGTGCTTCTGAAGATCCTGGACAGGCTTTGATGTTGTAAACGCCTTTAGTCCTAAGATAATTCGATGGCGTGGTCTCCATATCCAGGGTGGCTCGGTTCCACGCTCTCAATTTGCCGGAATGCAGCGTGGCCTTGATGTGTGCTGCTCTGCGTCAAATCACCCGAATCACCCGCTATAGCACTAACCTCTGAACAGTAACCTTTACTGATAATGATTACATTGATATGCTTCAATTGCTTGCACAATTTGCTATGTTGGTATAAAATGAACATAGGATTTGAAGTTAACAGAAATTTTCAGTGGAAATAATCCTGTTCTGTGCATTAGAGGGGAGACTTATTTTTTTATGATAGCGATAGGCAGTGACCATGGCGGTTACGAATTGAAAGAAGTGATAAAAAGCTATCTTGACAGCGAAAAAATACCATATAAGGATTTTGGCACATGCAGCCTTGAGTCGGTTGATTATTCAGATATTGGTGTTGTGGTTGCGAAAGCCGTAACATCGGGCGAATGCGATTCGGGCATTGTTATATGCGGTACCGGCATAGGAATTTCAATTGCGGCGAACAAAGTGCCGGGTATAAGAGCGGCATTATGTACCGATTCATATATGGCCCGGATGGCCAGGGAACATAATAATGCCAATGTGCTTGCGTTGGGCGGCCGTGTTCTTGGAACAGGACTGGCTCTTGATATTGTTAAAGCCTTTATTGAAACCCCTTTTTCGGAAGAGGGCCGTCACCAGGCAAGAATTGATAAAATAAAGGGAATTGAAGAACAATATAATAAAGGATAAATGGAATGCCTATTATGGCATTCCATTTTTTAAGACTGTTTAACATGGTGAAAAATAAGAAAAATACAGTATGGAAGGTAGGTTTTTACATGCAAAACTTGGATAACGTTTTTGTTTTTGATCATCCCCTCATCCAGCACAAGGTTTCTTTATTAAGGGATAAAAATACAAGCTCCAAGGAATTCAGAGAGTTGGTATCCGAAATATCGATGTTAATGGGGTATGAAGTAACAAGGGATCTCCCGTTGATGGAAGTTGAAGTTGAAACACCGTTGGCTGTCGCAAAAACAAAGGTTTTATCAGGAAAGAAACTGGCCGTGGTTCCAATCTTAAGGGCAGGCCTTGGTATGGCGGACGGGTTTTTGAAGCTTGTACCCATGGCCCGAGTAGGTCATATAGGGATTTACAGGGATCATGAGACACTCGAGCCGATAGAATATTATTGCAAACTCCCGTCGGACATAGATGAACGTGATGTTGTGCTTGTGGATCCGATGCTTGCGACGGGCGGCTCGGCCAGTGGCGCAGTTAATTTCATAAAAAAGCGCAATGTAAAGAATATAAAATTCATGTGTTTGATTGCATCTCCTGAAGGAATCCGCCGATTGCACGATGATCACCCGGATGTAGCCATTTATTGTGCTGCTGTGGATGAAAAACTGAATGAATTCGGTTATATAGTTCCAGGCCTGGGCGACGCCGGAGACAGGCTGTTCGGAACAAAATAACACTTGGTTGCAGGAATTGCTTAAGGGGTGAATTTTTGTGAGGCCGTCTTGGGATGAGTATTTTATGGATATTGTTGAACTCGTCAAAAAACGCTCAACATGTTTGCGCCGCCAGGTGGGGGCCTTGATTGTCAAGGATAAGAGAATTCTCGCAACGGGTTATAATGGTGCCCCGGTAGGCTGCAAGCACTGCGATGAAGTTGGTTGCCTCAGGGATCAGTTGGGAATACCGTCGGGCCAGCGGCATGAAATCTGCCGGGCGGCCCATGCCGAGCAAAATGCCATTGTTCAGGCTGCGTATTCTGGTACCAGCGTTAACGGCAGTGTCATGTACGTTACAACACAGCCCTGTGTTCTTTGCGCCAAGCTTATTATTAATGCCGGAATTAAGAAAATCGTTTTCAAGGGCGATTACCCCGACAACCTTGCAATGGAGTTGTTGCAGGAAGCAGGGGTAAGAGTTGTGAAATATGAAGGACATAAATGACGACAGTGTAACCAAGGCTTAACATTTATTTAAACAAAATGATAAACCAGGCCGACATATAGTGATATAATATGAATGATTTCCAAAATGTTCTGGGATAAGCTTTTTTATCTGACAGCATCGGAACATTTCCGGAGGTTATATTGTCTTATGTTATTGGATAGAATAAAATTAAGTCCTTAGATTTTGCTTGTACAAAAGAGGTGTCAGAAAGATAAAATGATAGAATATATTATACCATTTGCAGTGGCTTTGATTGTTTCTTTTTTTGCAAGCCCCATAGCTAAAAAAGTTGCCGTACGTTTTAATGCAATCGACGTTCCAAAGGATGACAGGAGGATGCATAAGAAACCCACCGCCCTTATGGGTGGACTTGCTGTTATTGCAGGTTTCCTTGTTTCTCTTTTTTATGTTTTCCTGGTATATCGTCCCGATGACCTGTTATCATGGATTAAGGATATATCACCCGTAAAAATTATTGGCTTTTTTGCAGCACTGTTGATTGTTGTAGCCATGGGGATTATAGATGACATACATCCCTTGTCTGCGAAAATTAAATTCCCGATACAGCTTGTTGCCGCTGCAATTGTTGTTTTTACCGGAACGAAGATAAAGTATTTCACCATATCAATTAAGGATATAAGATACGTCAGCATTGATGATACCCTGTCCACTGTTTTGTCAATTCTATGGATTGTAGGAATCACAAATGCAATAAACTTAATCGACGGCCTGGACGGCCTGGCTGCAGGAGTTACAGGAATAGCGTCATTGTCCCTGTTTGTTGTTGCAGTTATGATGGTTCCGGATATTCCGGCCGTTTTCGCCGTTTTGTATGTGGCTTTGGCAGGTGCGATTATGGGGTTTCTGCCGTACAACTTCAATCCTGCGAAAATATTTATCGGGTCAACCGGAGCGTATTTCCTGGGCTTCATGATGTCGGTAATATCAATTGAAGGCGCAACAAAAGCATACACCGCGCTGACCATGGTTGTTTCACTCATTGCATTGGGTCTTCCGATATTTGATACGGCTTTTGCAATTATCAGAAGGGTACTGAATAAAAAGCCTATTGGCCAGGGTGACAGGGGGCATATACATCACCGCCTGGTTGACATGGGTATTTCGCCGAAATTCTCGGTAACAATACTTTATGTCGTAACGGGTGCACTTGGCCTTGTGTCAATTCTGCTGGCAAACAAGGGACTTCTCCCTGCAATTATACTTGTAGTGATTATATCGGTGTTTGTTGTTGCGGGAGCACGGTACCTGTCGGGTATTATCGGAGACAAACAGATGGAAAAGATGACCGAAGATTCGCAGGAAGAAAGCCCTGTGAATGCAAAAGTCCCCGAGAAAGCAAGGCCATATACTCACGGACAAGCTGAAAAACCTTAAAGGAGAAAGCAGTATGATGAAAAAACCTGTAATACTTACGATATTCGGAACCAGGCCTGAAGCCATCAAAATGGCTCCACTTGTCCAGGCAATTGAGAATTCCGGCGACCTTGCATCAAAGGTATGCGTAACGGCCCAGCACCGGGAAATGCTGGATCAGGTTCTTAATACATTCAAAATCCTCCCTGATTATGATTTGAATATCATGAAAGAAAGGCAGACCTTGTCGGGTATTACCGAACGTGTGCTTGTTGGTGTTGAAAAAATACTTATGGATTTAAAACCCGATATGGTCCTGGTTCATGGCGATACTACCACCACATTTGCCGCTTCCCTGGCGGCTTTTTACTGCAAAATACCCGTAGGTCATGTTGAGGCCGGGCTTAGAACATATGACAAGTATTTTCCTTTTCCCGAAGAGATGAACAGGAAGCTTACCGGGTGCATAGCAGATATTCATTTTTCACCAACCCGGACAAATTATAACAACCTTGTAAGGGAAGGGGTCAGCCCTGATAATATTTACATAACCGGGAATACCGTTATTGATGCGTTGAAGTATACTGTTTCGGATGATTATCAGTTTGAAAACACCAATCTGAGGAAAATGGATTTTACAGGGAAGAGAATAATAGCCGTTACAGCCCATAGACGTGAAAATCTGGGGCAGCCTCTTAGAAATATATGCCATGCATTAAAGGAAATAGTGCAGAATTATGATGATGTCGAGATAGTTTATTCATTGCACATGAATCCGCAGGTCAAGGAGCCTGCATACGAAATTCTTGGCGGGGTGCCGGGGGTTCATCTGATGGATCCGCCGCTCCAGGTTCTTGATATGCACAACCTTTTGTCAAGATCATACCTGGTTCTGACAGACTCGGGAGGATTGCAGGAAGAAGCACCGTCCCTTGGCAAGCCTGTGCTTGTTTTGAGAAATGAAACAGAGCGTCCCGAAGCGGTTGAAGCCGGGACGGTTAAAGTTGTCGGAACCGATAAGAATACAATAGTCAATGAAACTTACAAGCTTTTGGATGATGAGTCCGAATACGGAAGAATGGCCCACAGCGTCAATCCTTATGGTGACGGACACGCTTCAGAGAGAATTGTGGAAGCAATCCGGTACTGGTTCGGGCTGACCGGTAAAAAGCCTGAACCCTTCAGGTAATTTCGATTCTTCTTCCATGGGTTGTTTTATTGTCCGATTTGGGTATAATGATTGTAAGTATCCCGTCCTTATATTCGGCAACCGCCTTGTCGGGCTGAACCTCGCATGGAAGGGGAATGATTCTTGAAAACCTTCCGTAAAACTGTTCGGAACGGTAAATTTCTTCGTTATTCATGGTCTGAACGCGCCTTTTCTGGCCTGCCAGCTTAACATATGTATTCTCCACGATTATTTCCATATCCTCTCTTGAGAGTCCGGGAACTTCGGATTTAATTATTATTACCTTGTCGGTTTGATAAATGTCGGTTCTTGGGGTCACATAACGGTTGATAAGGGACAACGGGAAGCTGCCGACAAAATCGTTCACTTCACATGCCAGTTCGGCCATTTGATGAAATGGTTCCAGATCCATAAAGCTCATTTGAAAACCTCCAATATATTATATTTCCAGATCAAATGCTATTTTTTACCGATATTGCGTTTAAATAATAAATATGCTTAAAACATTGCTTTTAGAAATGGTATTGATAATTGTAATATTATTTTGGTAAAATAATATCAAACATATGTTCGGGTGATCGTGTGAATTTGATGGAAAAACTGAAAATACTGGCTGATTCAGCGAAATACGATGTGTCATGTTCGTCAAGCGGCAGCAACAGGCAAAACACACCTGGCGGCATAGGAAATGCATATGCAGCGGGCATATGCCATTCATGGGCTGACGATGGCCGATGCATTTCACTTTTGAAGGTCCTGTTTTCAAATGTATGCATTTACAATTGTGCATACTGCGTCAACCGCATTACCAATGATATTCCGAGGGCTTCATTCACGCCGGAGGAATTGTGCGAGCTGACTATCCAGTTTTACCGCAGGAATTATATAGAAGGTTTGTTTTTAAGCTCTGCAGTGCTGAAATCCCCCGATCACACGATGGAATTAATGATAAAAAGCCTGAGGATGTTAAGGGTGAACTACAGGTTTAACGGATACATCCATCTTAAAGTTATACCCGGCGCAGATCCCATGCTTATTGACCAGGCCGGCCTGTATGCAGACCGTGTAAGCGTGAATATTGAGCTTCCGTCCAGGCAAAGCCTGAAATTGCTGGCCCCGCATAAGCAGCATGAGCATATAATAACCCCGATGTCGTACATTGACGAACGAATCAAGGAATATACCGCTGAAAAGAAAAAAATACGAAGTACCCCTGCATTTGCACCGGCGGGCCAGTCCACACAGCTTATTGTGGGTGCTACGCCCGATTCCGACGCCAGGATACTCCACCTGGCTGAGCATCTTTATAACAGGTTTTCATTAAAGCGCGTATACTACTCTGCATATATTCCTGTAAACCAGCATCCCAACCTGCCTGCGATATATACCGAGCCGCCACTGCTTCGCGAACACAGGATTTACCAGGCCGACTGGCTGTTAAGGTTTTATGGTTTCAGGGCAAACGAGCTGCTTGACGAGTTCCACCAGAACCTCGACATGGACGTTGACCCGAAGTGCGGCTGGGCACTCAGAAATCTTCATCTGTTCCCCGTGGAAGTAAACAAGGCCCCTTATGAAATGCTCCTGAGGGTGCCGGGAATAGGAGTCAAATCGGCTTTGAAAATAGTAAGGGCAAGAAGGCTGGGCAGTTTATCCTACGATGACCTGAAACAGTTCAGGGTGGTCCTGAAACGCGCAAAATACTTCATTACCTGCAGGGGCAAGTATTACGGAGATACCGGTTTTAACAGCGAAAGCATTCGACTTTCCATCGCCGATAATGCTGCCGGTAAAAAAGAAGACCCACCCTATGAACAGCTGCGAATGTTTTAGCAATTAAAACGTATAACAGGATTTGGTTTTTTCACCATATTATTTACAGCAAAAATCTTTACTACAACTGCTTGACAACAAGCCAATAATTTTGTATACTGATAAAGCCGCGATACGAAAGCGGAAAACGACGGGCGCATAGCTCAGCTGGGAGAGCACCTGCCTTACAAGCAGGGGGTCATAGGTTCGAGCCCTATTGTGCCCACCACTTTGAAAAATAAAAAATGCATGTGGCCCGATAGTTCAGCTGGTTAGAACGCTAGCCTGTCACGCTAGAGGTCGAGGGTTCGAGCCCCTTTCGGGTCGCCATATGCCCAGATAGCTCAGTCGGTAGAGCAGAGGACTGAAAATCCTCGTGTCGGTGGTTCGATTCCGCCTCTGGGCACCAGAATAGAGGCAAAACCTCTATACTGCGCGGGATTAACTCAGTGGTAGAGTGTCACCTTGCCAAGGTGAAAGTCGCGAGTTCGAATCTCGTATCCCGCTCCAATATAGCAACAAAGAATATATAGATAATATATATTCTTTGTTGTATTATTTGGCGCCATAGCCAAGTGGTAAGGCAGAGGTCTGCAAAACCTTTATTCCCCAGTTCGAATCTGGGTGGCGCCTCCAATACATAATAATATGTTATTTAATTTAAAGGTCTGTATCGTTCAAGAGATAGACTTTTTTTATTCCCCGCATCCCCGACAGGGGGGACGGTTCCTCTGTCTCAACTCATAATGGAACATAATGTTGCCTTCACAGAGCAAGCATGTATTCTGCCAATGCAATAATTCGATAAGAATAATTACAGCGTCAATTGAAAAAAATATTCAAATATAAGTTAAATCTTTTTATAAAACTCCGATATTTTATTTTATGAAGGAATTTTTAACAGTTATAAAAAATCTTGAATTAAGAATCAAATATTAACTGTTTGGACAAGGTATATTATTTGAAAATACATGACTTTAAAAATATAATTTGAAAATATGAGGTGGCCTCTTGTATGCCTAGTATTCTTATAGTGGATGATGCCAGTTTTATGAGGACGAAAATGCGGATGGTGCTTGAGAAAGCAGGATTTGAAGTTGTAGGGGAAGCTGAAAACGGGATGGAAAGCATATCTCAATATCAGAAGTTTAAACCTGATTTGGTCACGATGGATATTACTATGCCTGTGATGGATGGGATTGAAGCTCTGAAAGAAATAAGAAAACTTGATAATAATGCAAAAGTACTTATGGTTTCAGCTATGGGTCAGGAAGGAATAGTTAAGTAAGCAGTCTTGTCTGGAGCCAAAACTTTTCTTGTAAAGCCATTCTCTGATGAAAAACTTGTAAGTGCAGTTACACAAATATTGTCAAAATAGTCATATCGCAGAAAACAAAGCAAGCGGCATCACAGTAATGATTAAGGCGTTTGAAATGATTGATAAGCATTATGATGATCCCCTACTCGATAAAAATTGATCTTCATCATCAAAATACATGTCAGTCTTTGATTAAGCATGATATTTCAGGGTATAAATAAAGCTGTTCTGTATTTCGAAGAAAACAGAGGAAAAAAATATCGGCGCATATGCTGTAATCCGCAACTTTAAAGACATTGAATCTGAAATAATGCATATCCCGGAAAATTTGCCTAAGCATGAATGCAGCGAGGGTGGCGCTTTCCCAGGGAGCTACTGAACAGGCAAGCTCAATTGAGGAGCTTTCGGCATCAATCGAGCAAGTATCGTCCCAGACAAAGACAAATGCCGAGAATGCAAACAAGGCCAATAATCTGGCTGAACAGGCAAAGAACTATGCGATTACCGGAAATACGCAAATGCAAGGCATGCTCAAGGCAATGGATGATATCAATGAATCATCCAGTAATATCAATAAGATTATTAAAGTAATAGATGATATTGCTTTTCAGACCAATATACTTGCCCTTAATGCAGCTGTTGAGGCAGCAAGGGCCGGTCAATACGGCAAAGGTTTTGCTGTTGTAGCCGAAGAGGTAAGAACTCTTGCAGGAAGATCAGCCAATGCTGCCAAAGAGACGACGGCTTTGATTGAAGATTCTATAAAGAAAGTTGTAGAAGGAACCAGAATAGCAAAAGAAACTGCCGACGCACTGGAGAAAATTGTTGACCAGGTCAAGACTGTATCAGATCTGGTTAGCGATATCAATAGCGCCTCAAATGAACAAGCTACGGCAATTGCTCAAATAGACCAGGGTATTATGCAGGTATCTCAGGTGGTTCAGGAAAACTCAGCCACCTCTGAGCAAAGCGCTGCTGCGAGCGAAGAACTTTCAGGCCAGGCTGAAGTACTGAGGGATCTGGTAGGCAAATTCAAACTTAAGAGAGGTATTGCCAAAGGCAATTACTTTGAGGAACTTAGCCCCGAAATTTTGGAAATGCTCAAAAAAATATCTGAAAACAGGAAAGCAGAAGAAAAACAGGGCGATATGCAAATAAATGCAGCCAGCAAAATGGAATCTATTGATTAAAGTGAAAGCGAATTTGGAAAATATTAATCTGAATAATCAAAGGGAATATTGAGCCGATGGATGAATGAGTTTCATACCGTTTAATATTTATTAAACTGAGAGGTCTGTATCGTTTACGATATAGACTTTTTTTATCCAAAGAATGCGGGCAAGGTTCAGATCTATTGAAACGTTAAAGACTATACATAAAATATAGCAATAACGTTAAATTTTCGGGAAAGACATACGGGGCACAATATAAATGATTGAATAAGTCTGCTGATAAGGTAAAATATAATTGGTAAAACTGTTTTATCAGGAAAGAAAAAGTTATTGTGGGACGCTTTATGAATAAAAAAGTTAAGAGAACAGCTATTGTTATAATAGCAGCGATTATCCTGACAGCATTCGTGAGTTGGATTGTCTGGGGTAACACGACAATCGAAGTTACCAGGACTACAATTGCCAGCAACAGGCTTCCCCGGTCTTTTTCAGGTTACAGGATTGCCCATGTGTCCGATCTTCACAATACCGAGTATGGTAAAGGCAATTCGACATTACTACAGAAGCTGAAACAGGAAAAGCCCGATATTATAGTGATTACCGGCGATTTGGTTGATTCTAGGCATACAAATATTTATATTGGGTTGGAGTTCGCCGCTAAAGCAGTGGAAATTGCCCAGGTGTTTTATGTTACAGGAAACCATGAAGCCCGCCTGGATGAATATGAAATGCTGGAAAAAGGCTTAAGGGATGCGGGAGTTATTGTTATACGGGATGAATCCTGCAGGATTAAAAGGAATAACGAGGAAATTTTACTGATAGGCCTGGATGATCCCAGGTTCACACTAAAAAGCGACTGGTTTGGAGAAACAAGGCCAATGGTGACTACAAAGCTGATGGACCTGAAAGCAGGCAGCGATGAATTCACCGTACTGTTATCCCATCGCCCCGAATTGTTTGACATCTATGCTGAAAACAATATTGATCTTGTGTTAAGCGGGCATACCCACGGCGGGCAGATCAGGCTCCCCTTTATAGGCGCTGTTCTGGCGCCCGACCAGGGATTTTTTCCGAAGTATGATGCCGGGCATTTTTACAGTGGAAACACTAATATGATAGTGAGCAAAGGTCTGGGTAACAGCCTGTTTCCGATCCGTATTAATTGCAGGCCTGAACTGGTTATAGTTACATTGGAGGGAGCTGATCCTGGTTAGGTAAAATATTCAATTTCAGCATCGGGAAACAAGGCATGGATCATGTTACTCAGCGTTTCCTTCAGCATATTTGCATCTTCCTTTGTATAAACGTATTTAAATCTTCCGAATTTGCCCCATTTCAGTTCCCTTTTGGTGTCATCCATATCCAGCTTTGTATTCGGAAATCTTTCAAGGATTCTTTGCCTTGCCGGCTCGGTATAGCGGTGCTGGATTAGTTCAAAGGTAAGGCTGTTGACTTTATGGTTTTTTAACTTGTCATGCAGTTTTTGAAACAAAGAATGGTAATCCTGCTGCCAGTTTTCGTAAATCATGACAGGAGCGACAATAAATCCTAACGGATAATCTGCCTGTGCCAGTTTTACAGCTGCGCTGAACCGTTCCTCAATTGTGCTGGTGCGGTGCTCAAACTGTTTTATTATATATTCGGTGTTTATACTAACCCTGAAGCGGGTATGGCCACCGTGATTCCTGTCTTTTATCAGATCCACATTGTCAAACTTTGTAACCACCCGAAGCCTTCCATTTTTCAGACTGCTGAAAAACTCTATTGTTTCACCAAGGCTTCCGGTGATATGCTCAACAGCTAAAGGATCGCCGTTGCTTGCGGCTTCAAAGGTTACCGGTTTATCCGAATCTTCAGGGATATAACTTTTTATGGTATCCCAAATATCGTTAAGGTTCACAAAAACCTTAAGATAAGGCTTGTAGGATTGGTTTGTCTGCAGGTAGCAATATTCACAGCTTCCGGGGCAATTGCTTACAAGCTTGAATGAATAATCGGCCGATGGCCTGCAGACATCCAGCTTCTTCTCATGGTTTTGTGATACCGCCAATATGGTTTTGGATTGGGCATACCGCTGTTTTTCGGTAAAGCCGGAAAACCTGCGGGTGAATGTGGCAAGAGGAGCTTTCACAATGTCCACGGGTTTTGTTATAAAATACTTGTAAATTTTTTCTCCCAGCGGGTATTGTAACGAGCCGGGTTCAAATACAACAACTTTGGGCATAAACAAGTACATATCAATCACCGGCGGCTTTTAAACTTTAGTTTGCGCCCGGCGGAAGATTCTATTCATATGTTGATGGTTAAGTTTCTGCCGGATAATAAAGAAAAAATGTGGTTAAGGCATAAATCAAAAAAGTTCAGGAAAACAAAAAAAGTGCATCTATTTATTGGTCACATATCAGTTTTGCATGCGGGCATAAAGAAAATTCATTATTACGTAAAAAAACCTCATTTAATGGATCTGATTTTTCCAGTAGAATTATCATATGTAAATTATATTTTATGGGAATCGGCCGGGAAACTAACCAAAGTTATGTATATTCTATCAAATGACAGCGTTCAGGAGGGAATGCGGCAGTATGAATAAGCGTACACGGGTTTTAAACGCTTTGAAGGGAAAAGAAGTAGACAAAGTACCGGTGAGCTTCTGGTATCATTTTACCGGAAAAGAAGCACAGGGCAGGGAATGTGTAAATGCGCACATACGATATTACCTTGAAACCGATATTGATTTTATAAAAATCATGAGCGACGGTTTTTTTGGTTATCCTCTGGAACACGAAATAAAGAAGGCTTCAGATTGGAACAGGGTAAAACCACAGGGCAAAAACAGCAAATACATTCAGGAACAGCTTGAGCGGGTTAAATTGATAAACAAAGAGTTAAAAGGAAGTTGCTGTACGTTTTATAACGTTTTCGCGCCATTTTCAATTATCCGGTTTGCATCAAGCGATGAAATGGTGATGAAGCATTTAAAAGAAGATAAAAAAGCCGTAATTTCGGCAATGAATGCTATTGCAGAAGATAATGGATTGCTGGCTGAACTGGTAATTCGCGAAGGCGGTTGTGATGGCATATATATGCCGCTTCAGGGTGGAGAACTGGACAGGTTCACTTTTGATGAATACAGGGAACTAATTACACCCACTGATTTGGCAGTTCTGGAAAGAGCTAATGAAATATCCGGATATAATATTGCACACCTTTGTGCATGGGCCGGGTACAAAAACCGCCTGGAACTTTGGAAGGATTATCCTGCAACTGCCTTTAACTGGTCGGTTTTTATTGAAGAAATGTCGTTGGCTGAGGGAAGAGACTTTTTTGGCGGCAAAACCGTTATAGGAGGTTTTGACAACAGGGAAACAGGCATTTTATTCTCAGGGACCGAGACCGAAATAAAGAATTATACAAAAAATCTGCTGGATGAATTCGGAACAGGGCAAGGACTAATTATCGGAGCAGATTGCACATTAAGCAGCAAAATAAATATTAAAAATATAGGTTACGTTGTTGAAGCTGTTGAAGAATATTTTAAATAATTTTTACAAGGCAAGGTTTATTCTGCATTTGCAAATGGTTTAACGGCATATTAAGTGAAACATATTTGAAAATGGTTTTGTAATTTCCAAATGATATGTTGTGGGGGGATATGCAAATGCAGAATAACTTTAATTTTATTATACATATTACGCTTAGCAGCCTTTATGCCGGCAAACAGTGCTTACGAAATAATTAAAGCTGATAAATATCCTGACCGACTGGTAAGAATCCTTTATGTTGTGATAAAATATTCTGTATTGCTGTAAGCTCAATTTGAATCTAAAGGACTGGTTTTGCGTTATGAATAATAAGAAAAAAATATCGATTAACCTGTTTCGCTTCTTCTTTACCATTAGATTCAAATTGCTCATGTCATATATAGGAATAGCAGTCATATCCATATCAATTATGGGTATACAGCTCTATCATATATGCACAAATACCATTCAGCAGAAGGTAAGTGAGTCCACCCTGGATAAGCTTAATAAGGTAAATGCTGTTGTGGAGCAACGAATAGGAAATGTAATTAATTTTATAAACTCATTCATATCCAATCCCCAGATTAACAATATTCTGAATAAAAGATTCACAGAATACCAATACCCTGATGTCAACACCATTATCAGCATAATTGAAAGCGGGACCAAAGCTACCGACCTTATAAGTTCTGTTGTTGTGTATACAAGCAACGGGCATCTTTATAAAACAGGGAAGGGAGCATATATGAGTGTGTCCGATATCATTGATTCGGACTGGTATAATAACATTGCAGGCAATCAGCAAAAAGCTTAGTTATATTGGCTGGGCACCTATAAAAACATGCCGTCGGATGATGCACAGATAGCAGTGGTAGGCAGGCAAAGTAACAGTTGTAATACCAGAGGGTGAACAACATGAGGGATGATATAAAAAATATTGTTAAAGTCTTGATTGTTGAAGATGAAATACTGGTCAGAATAGGGCTGAAAATGTCAGTCGACTGGGAGCGGCATGGTTATCAGATAGTAGGCGAAGCTTCTGATGGAATTGAGGCATTGCGGTTATGTGAATCATTAAAGCCTGATATAGTTCTGACAGATATAAAAATGCCGAAAATGAACGGGCTTGAATTTATTAAACAGCTGAATGATAAGTACCCGGATATAAAAGCCGTCATTTTAAGTAATTATGACGAGTTCAGCTATGCGCAGGAGGCCTTGAATCTTGGGGCGGTAAACTACGTTTTAAAGGTGGATGTCAATCCCGACGAGTTGATTGAAATTTTGAATAATATAAGAGAAAAATATATCAAAAACATTAAAATCACCGGCAGCGTGAACATGGTTAAAGATAACAGCCTGGAAAAGTATAACCTGATAAAATCTCTCATTTCGGGAAACATAATGGACTGCGAAATCGAAGGGTGCATTAAAAAGCATAAGCTGCAGCTGGCAAATAAGAATTTAATCCTGGCGACAGTTAAGATTGATAACTGCTCATCCGAAGGAGAGGATAATTTCTACAGGAACAATCTTCAAAATGAAGAATATTTCAGCAAACTGTTCAAGCAAACCATTGCAATGTCACCGAAAGAATACAGAGAGAATGTTTTAAGACAGAAATAATAAAAAAATTTCAGGAAACCAAAAAAGTTTCTTTAATGGTTAATGCTGAATTATTTTTTTATCGTATCTGGTCAATATAATTCCAAAACGTACAAATTAACATCATTCTCCCCTTATTACCGGGCATTTATAATAGTTACATAAAAAATGACCAGGAGGAGAAAGTTATGAAGAAAATTGCCAGGTTATTTTGTCTTGTTATTTCCATTGCAATGATGATTGGGTTGTTTGCAGGCTGCAGCAGCGGAAACCAAACCCAGCAGGGCGGACAGACTTCAAACGATACCAATAAGACACCTGCAGAAGAACAAAAACAATCAGTGGAAGAGAAAAAAGAACCGGTTACAATCACCGTCCATTCATGGGATAACGAGTATGCGATAATCAATGTCACTGAAAAATTCAATGAAACTCACAATGATATTAAAGTTAACCTCGTACTTACCCCATGGAATGATTACCAGGATAAGTTGTTTACATCCCTGGCAGGCGGTGAAGACATTGATGCGTATTTCATACGTGTACTGGAAGCATTTAATACTTATGCCAGCAAGGGTTTGATTTATCCCCTGGATGATATGATTAAGAAGGATGGTTTTGACTTAAGCATTTATGGCGGCTATGTCGATCAGTTGAAAGTTGACGGAGTTACATATGCCATTCCGTACAGGGGAGCAGGAACATATCTTTTTTACAATAAAGAGGCTTTTGATAAAGCAGGTTTGCCATATCCTACAGAGAGACTTACCTGGAATGAGTATCGTGAAATGACCAAAAAACTGACATCCGGAGAAGGCGCTGACAAGATGTACGGTGGATTCTTCCAGCCTACAATTTATCACTTCTTTCTGATTCCTGCAATGCAAAAAGGTGTTAAAATTGTAAACGATGATTATACCACCGACATTAACAGCCCTGAAGTCAGAAAGGCCCTGGAATTTGTTCTGGCTCTCAGCGAAGAGGACAAATCACACCCCACATATGCAGAGATGAAAGCAACAAATATGGGAACAACGTCATCATTCGTTACGGGCAGAGTTGCAACAGTAATAGCCGGTGAATGGTTTGCCGGTACCTTAAAGAGCCAGAAAGAGTCGGGCAACTTCACTTTTGACTGGGGTTTAACCTATCTGCCATGCGATACCGATGAATATGTTTCATTGGGATTGGCAACAAAAGGTTGCGTTAACGCTGATGCAAAACATCCCGAAGAAGCTTTTGAATTCCTGAAATATGTAGGCGGACTTGAAGGTCAGGCTATAATTGCTGAAGCAGGAAGCAAACCCGTTTATGTAAATGATGAGATTATCAAAACATTTGCAGAATCTCTCGGGTTCGATGATTTTGAAAAGAAATTGTATTTCGCAAATGTTAAAATGACACACGAACCGGTTAATTTGGGTGGTTCATATGCCAGCCAGATAATCAGTGAAGAACTCAGCCTGTATTTAACAAAATCCCAGAATATTGACAAGACAATGGATAACATGTACAAGAGGCTGGATGAAGCACTGAAAGAAATCCGCAAATAGTACACGGAATTATAGCAGTATAAATATGATTAACATAGTGTAAAGTTTAAGTGCTTTGGACAAGATATTTTGAAAATATGGTAAAGTGAATGAACCCTGTCTTTAGAATTTGTCCAAAGCACTTATTTTTAGAAGATATAATATTTATTTCTGGATTTGGAGGAGTATAAATGTCATTAGTCTCATCGAAAACACGTAAAATGCAAAGAAAGATTAATCTAACCGGATACTTGTTCATACTTCCAAATCTGTTGGGATTCTTGGTATTTATTGCATTTCCGCTTGTATTTTCCTTCATACTAAGTTTTTGTGAAGGGGACGCAGTAACCGATATAAAGTTCATTGGGCTTAAAAACTACATAAAATTGTTCAGTGATGAAGGATTCCGTATATCACTTTTTAACACGTTTTATTATATGATTGCGTCTGTTCCGTTAATGGTTGGTTTTGGGCTTATACTGGCCCTGCTGCTTAATAATGAACTTAAACTGAATAAATTCTACAACACCGTCTTCTTTATGCCGAATATTTCTTCCGTAGTAGCCCTTGCCATTGTCTGGCAGGCTATGTATCATCCCACCATGGGTCCAATCAATCTTTCATTAAAAAGTTTGGGGATTGAAAATCCGCCGTTGTGGATATCAGATGTTAAATGGGCAATGCCAAGTGTAATATTAATGACGGTCTGGCTGAATGCCGGTTACTACATGCTGCTGTATACCGCAGCACTGAAAAGCATACCTTCAACATTATACGAGGCAGCGGATATTGATGGCGCAAACGCCAGGCACAAATTATTCAGAATAACACTGCCCATGCTGTCACCAACAACTTTTTTTGCGGTAATCATGGCAGTCATTAATTCATTTAAAGTATTTGATCAGATATACTTAATGACCGACGGAGGACCCGGAAGAGCTACTAACGTGTTGGTATATTACATTTATAAAACAAGCTTCAGTCATTACAAGTTTGGTTATGCCTCTGCGGTTGCCTATGTTCTATTCTTCATAGTATTTATTTTAACTGTTATACAATACAAGGGGCAGAGTAAATGGGTTAACTATATGTAGAATACAGGTTAATTTTCAGAGGAGCGTGTTGAAGTGGAAAATATATTTGCATTATCAAGAAATAAAAAAGCAATAATTAAAAAAACAATAAATAAAGTTTTATTAACGGTTATACTACTGTTTTTAAGTTACCTGTTCCTGTTCCCTTTTCTATGGATGCTGTCCAGTTCTTTAAAAACCGAAAAGGAAATGTTCACTTTTCCAATAAAGTGGATTCCAAGTGAGTTCCGGTGGGATAACTATAAAAACGCATGGGAAATAGGCAGGTTTGGAGTATATTATAAAAATTCAATCAAGGTATCGTTAATTGTTACTTTCGGCCAGGTTTT
>Ga0134097_1001075_pt1 | contig 22269 bp, 18 predicted proteins | sample 8_3taG_FD_94450 | JGI IMG/M metagenome (GOLD analysis project Ga0134097, IMG submission 94450) | Switchgrass degrading microbial communities from high solid loading bioreactors in New Hampshire, USA - 8_30_10_142_A2 metaG | ecosystem: Engineered > Bioreactor > Semi-continuous > Anaerobic >... | reverse complement strand
TGCCGTAAGCGAGGTTGCGAATCTGATAGTCGCGCAGGCCGAGGAAGGGATCGATATGCTCGCGGATGATCTTCTCCGGCGAAACGCGGTTCACCTCCTCGATGTCCATGCCACCTTCCGCGCTCGCCATAATCACCGGTTTGCGCGCGGCGCGATCGTTCGTCACGCCCAGGTAAATCTCCGCTTTGATGTCCGACGCGGGATCGACCAGGACCTTCAGAACCTTATGGCCCTTGATCGTCATTCCCAGAATCGCGTCCGCATGCTGTTGCGCTTCTTCGGGCGTCCGCGCGAGCTTCACGCCGCCCGCCTTGCCGCGCCCGCCCGTCAGCACCTGCGCTTTGACGACCACCGGCCGGTCAAGCTCTTTCGCGATTTCGTAGACCTGCTGGGGATCGTGGGCGACCTTGCCTTGCGGGATGGGGATGCCAAACTCCGCGAAGCGCAACTTCGATTGGTATTCGTGTAGATTCACTGGCTGGCCTCCAGAACGGACCACAAGTCTAGTACAGGGGAGTAGCCGCCGAAACGGCCCACGGAAAGTATAACACTGCGCTTAAAGCGGACAAAAAGCCTGCGCAATTCTTCACATGACGATCATCAAAAAGCAGCGCGTGCGTTAACACATAAAAAAACGGGCGCAGCAAGCTGCGCCCCTACGAGTCGTTCTGTCTTTTGCTGTTCTTCGCTGCTTTACCGCTGCCCCTGGCTGCTTTTCGCTCAGTTGCAGCACGTAAGCTGGCGGTTGATCTCGTCCAGCACTTCGCGCGACGGACGCAGCTTTTCTTCCGGCAGGTGGACCAGCGGCGTTTCGGTCAGGCGGCTGATCTCCGGCAGGGTCGGGCGCGACTCGTCCACGTAGATCAGCCCGGTGATGAACAACTGTTGCTGGCGCGCTTCTTCCAGCAAGCGGAAGGCCGCGAGCTTGTCCGTCGGGTCGTGCGTGGTGGGGTCGAGCGCCTTCAGCATCAGGTGCGAGCCATCGTGCAGCTGAACCGCACGTGTGGTGCCCGGCTCCTGCCCCTCGATGACGATCGGCTCGTATTCCGGGATGTACGTGATATCGTGCAGCGGCTCCTCGTGCGCCTTGCCGTAAGCGTAGCTCTTGGTGGATTCCTCGTGGTTGTTGAACGTCACGCACGGGCTGATGATATCCAGCACGGCCGTGCCCCGGTGGACGATCGCCGCCTTCAGCAGCTCGCGGACCTGCTTAGAGTCGCCCGCGAACGAGCGCGCAACAAACGTGGCATCCGCCGCCAGCGCCTCAAGGCAGATGTCGATGGGCGGCAGTTCGTTCACCCCGGCGTACTTAAGCTGCTGGCCGTAGTCCGCCGTGGCGGAGAACTGGCCCTTCGTCAGCCCGTAAACGCCGTTGTTCTCAACGATGTAGACGATCGGCACGTTGCGGCGGACCATGTGCTTGAACTGGCCCAGGCCGATGCTGCCGGTGTCGCCGTCGCCGCTGACGCCGATCGCGATCAGGTGGCGGTTGACGGTCGTCGCGCCGGTCGCGATGGCGGGCATGCGGCCGTGCAGCGAGTTAAACCCGTGCGAGCGGTTCAAGAAATACGCCGGGGACTTGCTGGAGCAGCCGATCCCGCTCAGCTTGATCACCTGATGCGGGTCGATCGACATCTCATACGCGACGGCGATGATCTGGTTCGAGATGGAGTTGTGGCCGCAGCCCTGGCAGAGCGTCGAGACGCCGCCCTTGTAGTCGTTGCGGCTGAGGCCGATTTCGTTGACGCGTGCGTTAACCGCCATTTTAGCGACCTTCCATTTCTAGCACGGCGCCCGTCAGCCAGCGCGGCGACAGCGGCAGACCGTCGGAATAGGCAAGCGAGTGAATGCGCGCGGCGAGATCCGGATATTCCATGTGCAGGATGCTCGCCATCTGGCCGTCGGTGTTGTTCTCGACCACGTAGACGCGATCGTGACGCTCGATGAACTCGCGCGTGGTGTTGTTGAGCGGCAGCGCACGGATCCGCAGATAGCTGGTTTCCACGCCCTGCGCGCGCAGCCGGTCGCGCGCCTCGACCACGCAGGCGTCGGTCGTGCCATACGCGATCAGCCCGATCCCGGCACCGCTGACGCTATCCACCACTGGCGCGGGAACCAGCGTGCGAGCGGTTTCCCACTTGCGGCGCAGGCGCGCCATGTTTTTCACCCAGTCCTCGGGGCGCTCGCTGTAGATCGCGCGCTCGTTGTGGCCGGTGCCGCGCGCGAAGTACGCGCCCAGCGGGTGCTCGATCCCCGGCAGCGTGCGATAGCCAATGCCATCGCCGTCCACGTCCGCATAGCGTGCGAACCCGCCGGCCGCCTCGATCTCCTCAGCATTCAGCACCTTGCCGCGATCCATCGGCTGGTCAGGATACTCAAACGGCTCGCTCATCCACAGGTTCATACCCAGGTCGAGGTCGCTCAGCACGAAGACCGGCGTTTGCAGCCGCTCCGCCAGGTCGAACGCGCGCCAGCCAAACTCAAACGCCTCGTTGATCCCACCCGGCAGCAAAACGACATGGTGCGTGTCGCCGTGGCCGAGCAGGTAGACCGCCAGCAGGTCGCCCTGGGAAGTGCGTGTGGGCAGCCCGGTGCTGGGCCCCATCCGCTGCACGTCCCAGATCACTGCGGGGACTTCGGCGTAATACGCCAAACCGGCGAACTCAGTCATCAGCGAGATGCCGGGGCCCGAGGTGGCGGTCATTGCCCGCGCACCCGCCCAGCCTGCGCCGACGACCATGCCGATCGCGCCGATCTCGTCCTCGGCCTGGATCACGGCAAACGTCGCCTCGCCTGTCTCGGGATCAGTGCGGTATTTCTGCAGGTCCTCGCGCAGCGCGTCGATCAGGCTGGTCGAGGGGGTGATCGGATACCACGCCACGAACGACACGCCGCCGAACACCGCGCCCAGCGCCGCCGCCGAGTTGCCGTCCATCAGCAGCATGCCCTCGGTCAGGTTCATCGGCTCGACGCTGTACGGATCGCGCTTGGCGAGGTTGTCCTGCGCCCACTCGTACGCCGCGTTGACGACCTGCATATTCATCTGGATCGGCTTCTGCTTGCCGCTGAAGTGGTAGTCCAGCGCGGCTTCAATCTGCTTCAGATCGATGTTGAGCATGGTCGCCAGCACGCCAACGTACACCATATTCGAGATGTACGAGGCGAGGTTCGGCGGCGCGCCGGACGCATCGGTCAGCGCCTTAACGGGCATCGGATAGTACACGATGTCGTCGCGGTCCTGCTTGATGGCCCATTCTTCCGGGTAATAGCAGGCGCCGCCGGGCGCGAGGTTTGTGATGTCTTCCGCGAGAGTCTGCTGGTTCATCGCCACGAGGATGTGATATTCCTCGCGCCGCGCGATGTACCCATCTTTGCTAAGGCGGATCGTAAACCAGGTGGGGAGACCCTGGATGTTCGACGGAAAGATATTTTTACCACTGACCGGGATGCCCATCCGGAACATCGCGCGCAGCAGAACGGTGTTCGCCGTCTGGCTGCCGGAGCCGTTCACAGTGGCGATCATGATCTGGAAGTCATTGACCTTCGCGGCCTTGTCGGCCAGCATGTCTTCCAGCGGGACGCTTTGGATATTAGTCATCAGCGCTTCTCACTCCTGCCCACATCGGCAGCCTTCTGCCGAGTGTTTTGCCATCAGACAGACTTGCTAAACGAAATTTCGGTTGTGGGAGTTGGATGGTTGTCTTCCGGCTCGATACGCGCCACCTTTGCTCAGAACTTTCCCCACAGATGCTATTCAAACACGCTGAAGGTGTAGCGATACGCTTTCGCATCTCGCTCCGATGGACGCGTGTTTGCCTGGGCGATCATGTTGGACTGGTCGATCGTGTCCGGCGCGTGCTTCAGCAGGGTCATGTGCTCTTGAAGCGCGCGCCGCCCGCCTTCGTAATCTCCGCGTGCGACGAGCTCGACCATCTGCTCGTGATAGGTCCAGACCTCGCGGTGATAGGCGAGCGGGGCGTGCAGCGCAACGCCAAACGCCATGTACGCCGCCCAATACGCCGACAGCAAGCCCTGAACGAAGGTGTTTTCCAGGTGGCGGAAGAACGTCAGGTGCAGGCGCGCGTGCTCCTCGACCGGCACCTCAATCGGCAGCCGGTTGAGCTTTTCGGTGGCGCGGGCGATCAGGTCGCGCAGCGCGGCGATGTCGTCCGGCGTCAGGCACGCGACGGCTTCCGTCCAGTAGCTCAGTTCAAGGTGCTTGCGGAGATCGGCGAAGGTGTGGAAGTAGTTCGGGTCGAGGCCAATGGCGTACAGCACGCCGAGCGTTGCAGCGGGGGTGAAGTCGAAGGGTTGCACCACGGAGCCGGTGCGCGGCTTGATCTGCACCAGCCCGAGCGTCCGCGCAACTTCCAGCTCCTCGCGAAGCTTGCTGACGCTAACGCCTAACTCCGCGCTAAGCTCGGGGATCGTCGGCAGGCGATCGCCGGGTTGAATCCGGCGCTCGATGATGTAGCGCAATAGCGACGAACCGAGAGGCGCAGTTGGCATAGGGCTCCAGGGGCAACCGCCCGTAAATCATCCGATCAATCTGATAAATCAGATGTTATGGATAAGTATAGGCGAGTTGCACAATCCCTGCAAGCCCAGATGGGCAGTTTAGCAGTATTAGCAGCAAAAAACAGCGAAAAGCAGCTAAGGCTCTCGCTGCTCTTAGCTGTACTGTGCTGTCTCTAGCTGCTTTCGGCTGCTTACTGCCCGTTTTTGGGTGGCTGCCAGGCGCGATACCGGTTCGTTTCCTCGGCTGCGGGTGCCTCAGAGGGCGCGGCGGATGTTTCAGAGGAGGATGCCTTGCTGCTGGCGGCAGGCTGGTCGGCGCGGGGTGTGGCAGTTTCGTCGCGCGTGGCCATCGCTTCCATCGCCTTCGCGGACTCGGACAGCAGACGGCGCGGCGAGGTCGAGCGGCGCAGGTCCGCCGCGCTCTGACTGAACTCCCGCGTCACGTCCATCAGCTCTTTGCCTTCGGGACCAAGCTCTTTCTCCAGGTCCTTCGTAAAGTCGGCCCACGCCTCGCGGACCTGGCGCATCATGCGCCCCGCCTGGCGCGCCCACTTAGCCGTGTTTTCCGGCCCGCCGATGACGAACAGCGCCAGCGCGATAATCAACATTTCGGCCACGCCAATTCCGAAAATCCCGTCCATCGTTCGCCCTCAAACCAACTCTATCGCCGCCAAATTTAGCTCGCGGCGGGCTTTTTTTCCAGCGGTCGCTCTAGCGTCGCCAGCGCGATCCCGGCCAGCACCAACACCGCCCCCACAAGCTGCACCCCAACCGGCCATTCCCCCAGGAACACGATCGCCAGCAGCCCGCTCCCGACCGGCTCGCCCAGCACCACCAGGCTGACATACGCCGCCGGGAAGTAGCCGAGCGCGAAATTCAGCGCGGAGTGCCCGACCAGTTGCGGGACCAGCCCCAGCAACACCATCCAGAGATACGTGTCGGCGGGGAATCCGCCCACCGGCAGCCCGGCGACGATCACCACGATCACCAGCACGATCGCGGCGGTGCTGTACACCAGCCAGATGTACACCATCACGTGCAACCGCGCGCGCAACCGCCGCCCCAGCATGAAATAGATCGCCGCCGCCCACGCGCCGACCAGCGCCAGCCCGTTGCCGAGCAGCGGATCGTGCCGCGTCGGGGGAGCGCCCGCGTCGCCGCTCAGGCTGACGATCACGCCGCCCACCAGTGCAACCGCGATCCCGAGCGCGGTCCGCCGCCGGATCGCCTCTTTCAGCACCAGCGGAGAGGCCAGCGCCACCCACAGCGGCGCGGTCGTCACGAGAGTCACGCTGTTCACCACGGCAGTGTATTCGAGCGAGGTGATCCACGTCGCAAAGTGGATGCCGAGCACCACGCCCGACACCAGGGCCCATTTCAGGTCGCTCAGGGCAATGTGACGCAGCGCCTCGCGGTGGCGCATCAGCACGGCCGGGGTCAGCGTCAACGCGGCGACGCTCATGCGAACCGCCGCCAGCACCAGCGACGGCACGCCGTCGGCCTGCGCCAGCCGGATGAAAATCGCGGCGGTGGACACGGCGAACACGCCGAGCACAAGCGCCGCATAAGGGGGCCAGGTGGGAAGCGCGGCGTCGGTTGGGCGCGCCTGCGCTTGTTCGGTTGTCATCCGCTTCGCCTCAAAGTCTCGGGATGCCGCGCCATTGTCCCACTTTTGGCGCGCGGGATCAAGCGCCGGAGCTCACCTCGACGATGGGCGAAAAATCACTCAGATCGGCGACCGCGTGGCCGTTCCCGGTTCCGTTGCTGCTGGCGCGCTTCGGCATCACGGCCCGCGCCGCGCCGTTGGCCGCATAGATCACTTCGACCGGCATATCATACGCGAACGAGAGCGTGCTTTCCGTCAGCACCTCGGCGGGCGTTCCATCCGCCACGACGCGCCCGCCCTTCATCACGATCACCTGATGGGCGTAGAGCAGCGCGCTATTCGGGTTGTGAGACGAGATCACAAACGAGACGCTCTTCTCCGCCAGCGCGACGACCGTCTCCAGCACCAGCCGCTGGTTGCGCGGGTCGAGGTGCGCGGTCGGTTCGTCGAGCAGCAGAATGTCCGTCTGCTGCGCCAGCCCGCGCGCGATCATGGCAAGCTGCCGCTCCCCACCCGACAGCTCGGTATACGCGCGGTGCCGCAGGTGCGCCAGGCCGACCTGCTCGATCGCCTCGTCCGCCACCTCGTAATCGGCGCGGCCCGGCGTGCCGAGTAGCTTGAGATACGGCGTGCGGCCCATCAGCACCAGCTCGCGGACCGTATAGCTGAACACCGGCGTGTGAAGCTGCGGGACCAGCCCGACCCGCTGCGCGCGGCGGTGCGACGGCAGCGTGTGCACGTTCACCCCGTCGAGCGTCACCTCGCCGCGCTGCGGCGCGCGCACTCCGCCGAGGATTTCGAGCAGCGTGGTCTTGCCGCAACCGTTGTGCCCTAGCAGGTACGCGACTGTGTTCGGCGCGACGGTCAGGCTGATACCTTGCAACACCGGCTGACCGGCGACATACGCGTAGTGGAGATCCCTCGCCTCGAGCATCACTTCCATCCCGTCTTGTTAATTCGTAGAATCGCCAGCAGAAGCGGCACGCCCACCAGCCCGGTGAACACGCCCAGCGGGACCTCAGTCGACCACAGCGTCCGCGCCAGGGTGTCGATCACCAGCAGGAACGACGCGCCAAGCGCCATGGTCGCCGGGATCAGGCGCTGGTGGTCCGGGCCGACGAGCGTCCGCGCGGCGTGCGGGATCACCAGCCCCACCCAGCCGATCACCCCGCCGACCGACACCGCGACCGACGTCATCAGTGTGCTGAACAGGATAATCATCAGCTTGAGGCGCGTCGGGTTCAGCCCAAGCGCCTGAGCTTCGTGGTCGCCCAGCGACAGCACGTTCAGCCGCCAGCGGACCGCCCACATGAACGCCATCCCAACCACGCTAATGATGAGCAATAGCGGGATGTCGCTCATGGTGACGTCCGCCAGGCTGCCCATCAGCCAGTACGTGATCGCGGGCAAGCTGTCGAGCGGGTCCGCAATGTATTTCAGCACGGACGTCAGCGAGCCGAAGAATGAGCCGATCAGGATGCCGACCAGCGTCAGCACCAGCAGCGGCGCGCTGTAGTACAAGCGGCTGACCGTATACGCCAGGAAGACCGCCAGCAGCCCGAACCCGAACGCCGAAAGCTGCACCATCCCTGCGCCTGCCGAGATGAGTAGCATCAGCGCCGCGCCGAACCCCGCCCCGCTCGTCACGCCGAGGATGTTCGAGTCCACCAGCGGGTTGCGGAAGATCCCCTGGAACGCGACGCCCGTCACGGCGAGGTTCGCGCCGATCAGCAGCGAAGCGGTGATACGCGGCAGCCGGATACGCGTCACGACGTTGTAGACGATGTCCGGCGCGGCGGCGGCATCCGGCGGATCGACCACCATCCGCACCAGCGCGTCGATCACCTCGCCCGGCGCGATCTCATAGCGGCCCAGACCGATCGCGTAGATCGCCAGCGGCAAAGGGGCCAGCAGCACCAGCCAGTAAAAAACCAACTGGCGCTGCTGGACGGAAAACGGTAAGCGAACGGCCATGCGCTGGCCGAGCGTACGGATCATGAGCAGAGTGAGCTCGCTTCTTCAGCCGTCAGATCGTAGTCGTAGAAACGGGCGTAGAACTCGGCGGCAAGCGCCTCGCAGTCGAGGTCAAGCTCGCCCGGATAAAGCTGGTTCGCCATCCAGATGATGCCGATGATCGAATCCGGCGCGGGCGTGTCCAGCGGGCCGGTCAGCGACGGAAGCTGGATCACGTTCCCGTTCGCGACCGCCTGCACCGGCGCCCACTGCGGATCGTCGGTGAAGGCTTCAGTCGTCGCGCGGCCGTAGGTCGGCACGAAGATCACTTCCGGGTTCCAGTTGTAGACCTGCTCCAAGTTGACGTCCTGCCACCCGGCGCCGGGCACGTCCTTGCTGACGGACACGCCACCTGCCAACTCGACCATCGCGGTCTGGTACATGCCGCCGCTGGCGACGCGCAGAGGCTGCGTGCCGGAGAAGTATACTGTCTTCGGGTTTTCGATGTCCGCCATCTGCGCCTGGATCGAGCCGAGCACCTCGTCATAAAATTCGGCAAATTGCTCTGCCCGGTAGGCTTCGTCGGGGCCCAGCACCGCACCAACCAGCCGCACGGCTTCCTTCAGGCTTTCAGGCGTCTCGCCCTCGAAGCGCAACACCGGTATGCCCAGCTCACCAGCAGCGCTCAACCACTCCGAATCGCGGCTGGCGAGCAGCAGATCGGGCTGCACCGCTGCGATCTCTTCCAGATTCGACTCGCCCTGTCCCAGCGTGCTGACCGCGTTCGCCACTTCGGGGAAGCGCGGGTCGATGCGCGTCATCGCCTCGACCGCTTCATCGCCGCGGATGCCCAGGTACGTCGCGGCCACCAGACGGTCCTCGCCGCCAACCGGGTACACAAAATAGGTCGAGACGCCGTACGCGGACACCACCCGGCGCACCGGCTGCGGCACGGTGACCGTCTCGCCCGCCTGATCGGTGACCGTCACTTCACCGGGCAGCAGCCCCAGGTCGATCGCGACCTGCTGACCGTCCGGCCCGGTCACCCATTCGAGGAACGCCGCCGCGCTCGCCGCCGGTCCGGTCAGCGGACCGTCACAATCCACGCTGGACAGGTAGCGCCCGGCCAGGTCGGGGAGCAGCATGCGGATCGGCCCGATCTGCCCGCACTCGAACTCAATCGGCAGGTCTTCGGGCATATCGCGCGTGATGACGAGCTGCGCCGCGCTCAGGTCGTCGAGCAGCACATCTGCCGGGGCATAGGTCACGTCGAACACCGCATCCGGATTCTGCTCGCTGTACGCGGCAATCCAGGCGTCCACTACTTCGCGGGCGGATTCGTCCACCAGCGCGGTGACGGTCGCGCCCTCTTGCGCCAGCGCCAAAACGGACGGCAGCGCCGCGACCATCAACGCGGCAACCAGGAGAAGGTTCAACAAAGAGCGTTTCATCATGTGCGAGACGTCTCCCAAACTAAAAGCGGTTAGGTACTGTTAGGCGAGCCGAGCGCCACATCACACTCGCCAAGCCAGTCGAGAATTGCCTGAAGCTGCGCGATCACCATCTCCAGCGCCAGATCGCTGACGCTCTGCGGCGCGCCCGTCCGCTTGGCAAGCAGGTTATCCAGACGGCGCTGGCACGTGGCGCGCTGCCGGGCGATGATCGGCCCGGTCGGGCAGCCGAGCAGCCGCGCGATATACAGGCGGCTGAGGAACTCCACGCGAATGCGCCGCAGGCTCGGCGACGGGTGCGGCTCGTCCAGCCAGGCCCTTAGCCGCGCGTGCCCTTCGTCGGTGAGCGTGTACTCAGTACGCGTTGGCGCGTCCGCGCTGGCGACCTGCTGCCCGGCGATCAGCCCCTGCTGCTCCAGTCGTTTCAGCACGGCGTAAAGCTGGCTGGTGCTCACATACCACACACGGCCCAACTGCTGCGGGTCGCGAAACGCGTCGAGCAGTTGGTAGCCGTGCTGGCTGTTCGCGGCCAGCAGGCCGAGCAGGGTGTCGTCAGGAGTCAGTTTCAGCATGGTGCCCTATTCTATGGTGGAATAGCCGGGTCGCAACGTGACATCTTTCCGCAAAGTCGAGGCGTATTGTCAGAGCGTGCTGTATCGAGAAGCCGGGAAACCTCACCCCTTAACCCCCGGCCCCTTTTCCCCTCTCCATTGAATGGAGAGGGGCCAGGGGTGAGGGAATGATTACCGCATCGCGCGCCGCTGGCGGATCAGCGTGCGATAGAACGCCAGCAAGTCGGTGTCTTGCCGGTCGTCCCAGATCATCGGCGCGCGGCTGGCTTCCAGCCCCCAGCCATCGTTCTTGCTGGCGTGCTGGCTCACGCCGACTTCCGTCCCGTAGTAGATGATCGGCGGGCCGGGCAGGCGCATCTGGTACGTCGCGGCGCGGCGTAATGCGCCCTGATCGTTCCCCGCGATGAACAGAAAGCGATCCATGTCGTGATTGTCGAGGAAGGTTAGCATGATGAAATCGGGCGGGAAGTACGCCTGATGCCGCTCGACAAACCGCTCAAGGTCCGTCTCGGACCAGCGCCCCCACGCGAACGTTTTGCGCAGCGCATCGGTCAGGTGAAAGTCGAGGCAGCCGTCGAGCCGCCCGACGTAACGGCGCTGCACGTCCGGCGCGTCGACCACCTCGCCCATGCAGAACGAGTCCGGCTTCTCGGCCTTGCACGCCACCCAGAAATCCGCCCAGAAGTCAGGGCCGGGGCCGCTGGCGTAGTCCAGCCGGTAGCCGTCCACGTCGAACTCACGCAGCCACATCCGCGCCACGTCGATCAGATGCTCGCGCACCGGCGCGTGCGCCACGTTGAGCGTCGGCATGCTCGCCACGCCGAAAAACGCGCGGTAGCCGAGCGGGGAGTCGTCGAAATAGAACCAGTCGCGATACGGGCTGGCGGGGTCGTTGAGCGCGTCCACGAAGAACGGGTGCGCGCTCGACACATGGCTGCACGCGTAATCGAGCAGCACGCGGATGCCGCGCGCGTGCGCGCCCTCGACCACCGCTCGCAGCGCCTCCTCCCCGCCGACACGCGGCTCGATGCGCGTGAAATCGGTCGCGTCGTAGCCATGCGGCGTGGGCGACGGAAAGATCGGCGTCAGCCAGATGCACGTCGCGCCGAGCGCCTCGATATAGTCGAGCTTGTCCCGCACGCCCCACAACGTCCCGCCGTAAAAGTCGCGCAGGTCCTCGGTTTGCAGCCAGTCGCGCCCGTCGCCGGGGTAGAAGCGATCGACAAAGATCTGGTAGATCACCGCATTCCGCGCCCAGTCTGGCGGAGCGAGACGGTCCACGTGAAAGGTGAACGTCTGCGTACCGGGCGGATCGGTCGGGCGCAGACCGGGCATCGGCTGGCGGCGGAAGTACGCGGCGGCGGCCTGTTCCGAGCGCCAGCGAGCGTCGGGCACGTCCGCGAAAAGCTCGCCCGGCCCGTCAGCCCACGCGCCGATCCGGTAGCGAACGATCGTGCCTTCCGGCTGCGGAGGGATCGTCGCTTCCCACACCGACATGTAACCCCACGCCACCGAATCCCACTCGACGCACACTTGCCGCAACGGGACCGCCTGCCCGACCGACGCTACACCCCGCGAGCCATCCGGCACGCGTCCATCGGTCGTGTAGTAGAGCGCCGCGCCCGTGATGTGCAGGTCTACCCCGGCGCGCGCGCGGACGGTCACCGCCTCGCCCGGCAGCGGGTCGCGCGGGGACAGATCGTGCGCGTGCTGCCACCCGGCCCGCGTCGCGCGGTGATGGACTACTTTCAGTTCGTCGGTCGCCATCGTCCCGAAGATGAAATCTTCCATGCCTCAACCCCTTATGCAGCAATTAGCGATTAGCCGTTAGCGGTTAGCGATTAGCGATTAGCAAGGACCAAAGCAGATTATCTTGATGTTGCCATGCGCTTGCCGGAGAAACCTCACTCCTTAATCCCCGGCCCCTTTTCGCCAGGGGTGAGGTTCTGCACGCCAGCGACATAAACACATTACGTTCTATTGCGCACTTAGCATACTGTACGCTGCCCGCCGTTGCCTGTTTTTCTTTGCGCGCAGGGGTGATACACTCGTGTCGCGCCAGTAACGTGCGCCTGATGTGAGGGAGAGTTTCGCCGTGAGCCGCCTGAAAAGCACCGCTCGCCGCCTGATGCCGCGCGCCCTGTGGGAAAGCCTCGCCTCGGCCAAGCGCTGGGTCCGCCGCCTGACCGGCTATCCGGACACAGCGCGCGTCGGCAAAACCGATTACGACGAATACTGGGACGCCAAAGCCTCGACCGGCATGGGGCAGCTTTCGACCTTTCGGCGGCGGCGCGCGGATGTGTTCGCCCGTGTGCTTCGCCCCGGCGCGCGTGTGCTCGATCTCGGCGTGGGCGATGGTGCGATCCTGCGCTACCTGATCGAGCAGCGGCAGATCGACGGCTACGGGCTGGACATCTCCCCCAAGGCAGTCGAGTTCTGTCGCGCGCAGGGGCTGAACGTGGACCTCGCGGATATCAACCAGCCGATCGAGCAGTCCATTCGCGGGCACTTCGACGCCGTGATCATGAGCGAGATCATCGAGCACATCCCTGAGCCGGAGACGCTGCTCAATGGCCTGCGCCCGCACGCCGACCAGTTGATCGTCAGCATCCCCAACACCGGCTTCTACCAGCACCGTCTGCGCCTGCTGCTCGGCAAGTTTCCGCTGCAATGGGTCGTCTCGCCGGGGGAGCATCTGCGCTTCTGGACGGTCGCGGATTTTCGCTGGTGGGCGCGCGAGATGGGATTCCGCATCGTACATGAGGAAGCGTACGAAGGCACGCCAGGGCTGCGTCGCATCTGGCCGAAGCTGTTCGGGCAGGCGATGGTCTACGTTCTCGAGGACAGCTCCGCCCGATGACTGCTCTGTTCCAGCGCGTGCGTGAGTGGCTGCGGCGGCTGCTCGGAATCAAGTTCGTGCGCGATACGCTCGCCCTGCAAACCGGCACCCTGATTAGCGTGGTCGTCGGCGTAGCCTCGTCGATCATCCTGGTGCGCGGGCTGGGCGGCTACCAGTATGGCCTGTACAGCCTGATGCTCACGATGTACGGGCTGCTGATGACGCTCAACCTCACCGGCCTCGGACCGAGCGCCACCACGCAGATCAGCGAGGCGGTCGCCGCAGAGGATCGCGACGAAACCGCGCGCGTGATGGCATTTTTCATCCAGATGTCGCTCGGCGTGGCGGTGATCGCGACCGCGCTGACGCTCCCTTTCGCGCCGGGCGTCGCCGCGCGCTCGTATGACGAGGCGTCGATCGGCGTGCTGATGCAGATCTACATCTTCACGCTGTTCTTCACGCCGGTCCACAATCTCGCGCTGACAATGCTCAAAAGCGTGCGCTCGATGCAGGCGTACACCGTCTTCAACAACCTGACCGCCATCATCGACGCCGCGCTGATCCTCGCCGCGATCCTGATCGACGGGACGGCGCGCGGCGTGGTCATCGTGCGGCTGGTGAGCGCGATCCTCGGCGCGATCCTCAGCTTGGGGGTCTACGCCCGGCTGCAACGCCGCTTCAGCGAGACGCTCCCCACTTTGGGCGAAGTCGCGCGCGCCGTGCGGACCACCTCGCCCCGCCCGTACTGGCGCTTCGGCTTTCAGCTTGCGCTGGACAAGAACATCAGCCAGCTTTACACGCTGCTCCCGCTGCAAATGCTCGGCATGTGGGCCACGCCCCAGGCGGCGGGTTATCTGCGGATGGCGCTCAGCGCGCTGGAACGGCCCGCGCTGTTTTTCAGCGGCATCCTGATCAACATGTCGGTGCAGGTTCCGGCGGACTATGGACGGCGGGATTACGCGCGGCTGCGCGCCAACTTCGTGCGCGTGTTGAAGTGGATCGTGCCGCTGTCGGTCGCGGTGTTCGGAACGTTCAGCCTCGTCGCGCCGCTGCTGGTGCCGATCGTGTACGGCGAGGAATATCGCCCGGCGGTGCCCGCGATCATCGTGCTCGGCGTATACGGCACGGTGACCGGCATCGGCGGCATCTTCGGGCCGCTTTACCGCTCGCTGCGGATTATGCGCTCGATCCTGGCGGTGAAGGTGATCTCGCTGCTGGTCGTGGCGCTGCCCTCGATCGCGCTGGTGCGCGCGTGGGATGCGGTCGGCGGCGCGTGGAGCATCAACCTCTACTACATCGTCTCGATCGCGCTGACGATCTTCGTCACCTGGCCGCGCGTCATCCGGCTGGCCGAGACGCAGGCGACCGCCGTAGCAGAGAGCTAATCCCGCGCCAGCACCCCACGCTTCACGCACGCCAGCAACGCATTCGGCCATGCGAACCAGTGTCGCGACACCACGCGGATGCTATCCGGCGCGGTCGCCTCGGGCAACGCGCCGTCCCACTGCGCCGCCGCCACGAGCCGCGCCTCAGCGCGCCGCGCCCGGCCGCGATCACCGAGCGTCTGCGCGATGATCATTTCCTGAATGTCCCCCAGCGGCCAGGGAGCAGGCGTGTGGATCGATCCGAGCCGCCGCGCATAGCAACCGCCTTCGTTCGCCGGAGAGAACGCAAACTCGACCGTCGCGCGCCAGACCGGGTCATCCGCCGACACGAAGCCCCAGGCAGGCGCCAGCGCCAGCGGCACGTCGTTCGCATCGTGGTAGAAGTGGAAGCGCCCCGCCCCGTCGGTCGCGTAGGCGTAGAGCGGCGTACCTTCGCGCGAGGCGATGAAGCTGCGCTGTACCTCATCGCGCACTGAGTCCGCCATACCCGTCCACGGACCGTCCGGCTCGATCTGCGCGAGGCGGCGCAGCACGCGCCACAGCAGGATGTGGCTCGACAGGTGGTAAGGGAGCACCATCGGGTCGTCGGCGGGTGTCTCATCGGTCGGAAAGAGCCAGCGATCGCCCGCGCGCCGCGCCATCACCGCGTTGAGCACCGCATCCACCTGCGGGCGCAACCGCTCCCAGGTAGGCCAGTCGCCCGTTTCCCGTGCGTATTCGGTCAGCTCCAGCACGGGGAATAACTGCTGGTCGAGCTGGTAGGCGCGGTCTTTGATGCGCCCGTTCGCCAGATAGCAGCGGCCCCACGCGCCGTCGATCCGCTCGGCGATCGTGAACATCCACAGCAGATGACGCCGTACCAGCTCGTTCGCCTCGTCGTGCCAGCCGAGCAGCGCCCGCGCCACGTAGTACGCGTCGCGGTTCCACGACAGCGGGAGCAGCATGTGATCGGTCAGGATGCAGACCCCTTCGCCGACCGGCACGCCCATCATCCAGCCGTAGAACAGACCGCGCCACGCCAGCTCGTCGGACATGCTCTGGCGGCGTGCCGCCCACACCGCGCGCGTCTGTTCCAGCAGGGCGAGCGCATCCTGCCCGGCCAACCGGAGCACCGCCTCGCGCGCAGACGCGGCATCCGGCCCAAAGCCCCACGCCAGCACCGCCGCGTCGGGCGTGCAGGGGATATCTACCATCAGCGGCCCGTCGCCCGCCATTTCCCACGCTTCATCCCGCGCAAACCCGGCGATCGCCGCCGCCCACTCCAGCGCCGGATTCTCGATGACCAGCACGCCATCGTGCAACGTGGCGCGCGTCTGCACCGGCGGCATGGGGACCGGCCCGCCCTCGGTCAACTGGGTGTATGCACAACGCTGGAGCGACAGCCGCCCGCGCCAGCGCGGGGTCAGCCCAGGATAGTCCCAGCACTGGATCGCGCCACCGTCCTGCGCCCAGGTGATCGCCTCGACCGTGTCGCCGCTGGCAAGCGTCAGATGCACCGAAGGCAGCGTGCCGTCCAGCAGCGCCGCTTGCCGCAGGATGATCGGATCTGGGAAGAACGGGCCGACGCCACGCAGCGCCGCCAGTTCCGCCCGGTAGGCGCGCACGGCATCCTGATCGTAGCGCCGCGCCTCGTCGAACGGGTCGGCCACTGTCAGCGTGACGTACCCGTGCTGCGGGTGGTACGTGTTGAGCGCCACCACCCGCCCGTTCGGGTCGATACTGCCAGTCGTGCCTTCTGCGCCAAAGTCCAGCGGCTTGACGCCTTCCGCCGGGTTGAGCAGACGTCGTTCTTCCTGGGTCATTGCGGCTGGGTGAATTGCTCAAGGTCCGGAATGATCGTCCGCCCTGTCTCGCGGTCAATCCAGCGGATCTTGTCACCCGGGAAGCGGATCCATACGTCCTGGTTAGGCTCGACCTGAAAGTCCGGATGGGTGGACGCTTTCAGCACGTCCCGGCCGATCTGGATCGTCAGCAGGTTCTGCGAACCAAGCGGCTCGACCACCTGCACCTTGACGCGCAGCGCATCTGGCACCGGCTTGTTGAGCGTTTCCATGTTCTCGGCGCGGATGCCGACGATGATCGGCTGGCCGTCGCGCTTGAGAAGCTCCTCGTGCAATTCCGGGATTGGCGTCAGCGCAAAGTCGCCGATCATGACGCAGGGCGTGCCGTTCTCACGGCGGACCTGCCCTTCCAGGAAGTTCATCGGCGGCGTGCCGATAAACCCGGCGACGAACCGGTCGGCAGGCACGTCGTAGACCTTCGTCGGCGTGTCGAACTGCAGAATCTCGCCGTTGCGCATCACCGCGATGCGGTCGCCCATGCTCAGCGCCTCGATCTGATCGTGCGTGACGTAGATTGTGGTCGCACGGATCTCGTTCAGCAGCCGCTTGAGCTCGGCGCGCATCCGCAGGCGGAGCAGCGCGTCCAGGTTCGACAGCGGCTCGTCCATCAGCAGCACCTCGGCGTGAACCGCGATCGCGCGCGCCACAGCCACACGCTGGCGCTGCCCGCCGCTCAGTTGCGAAGGGAAGCGCTCGAGGAATTCCTCGATGTGCAGCAGCTCAGCCGCCTCTTTCACGCGGCGCGCGATCTCGTCTTTCGGGGTGCGCTTCATCTTCAGCCCGAAGGCGATGTTGTCGAACACATTCATGTGCGGGAAGATAGCATATCCCTGGAACACCATCGAGATATTGCGATCTTTAGGCGGCAGGTAGGTCACATCGCGATCGCCAATCTTGATCCGGCCAGAGTCAACCATTCCCAGCCCGGCAATCGCGCGCAGCAGAGTGGTCTTGCCGCAACCGCTCGGCCCGAGCAGCACGACAAACTCTTGATCATGCACAGTCAGGCTGACATTGTTGACCGCGACGACCTTGCCGAAAGTTTTCACAGCATTCTCAATACGAATTTCGGCCACGGGTCCGCTCCTATTTCGTGATCTGGCCCCACATGTTGAACAGATAGCGACGGACGAAGAAGATGAAGATCAGCGACGGGACGAGCATGAAGAAGCCGCCCGCAAACTTAAACGGGTCGCCCGACTTATCCAGGTTATAGAGGATCAGCGCGGGCAGCGTGCGGTTTTCCAGCGTCAGCACGACCGAGGCGAACACCTCGTTCCACGACATGACGAACGTGAAGATCGCAGACGCGGCGACGCCCGGCAGGGCCAGCGGCAGCGCCACGCGCAGAAACGCCTGGAACGCGCTGCACCCGAAGACTTTAGCCGCCTCTTCCAGCTCGCGCGGGACGCTGGCAAACACGCTCGACACAACCAGGATCGTGGTAGGCAGCGTCAGCGCGGTGTGCATCAGCGCCACGCTGTAGACCTCGTCGAACATCCCCAGCCGGCGGAACGTTTCCGCCAGCGGCACGGCGAGGATCACGATCGGAAAGGCGCGCACCGCCAGAATGCTCAGCCGGAAGGCATCTCGCCCACGGAAGAAGTACCGCGCGATCGCGTATCCGGCGGGCGCGGCGATCGCGGTGGAGAGCGCCAGCGTGAGCAAGGCGACGACAATGCTGTTGCGCGTCGCAGGAAGCACCCCCTGCGCGTTGAGGAAAAACTCCATCGTGTCGGTCGAGAAGGGGATCGGCGCGATCTGCTTGGGGTAGCTGCGAACGTCGGCGGGCGTGCTGAACGCCAGCGTGCCGATCAGCCAGATTGGGAGCAGGATCCAGACCGCGATCGCGATCGCGACGGCGTAGGTTCCGGCGCGCCGCAAGCGGCGGGCGCGGATCGCGCGCTGCTGCTCGATCGGCAGGTCGCGCACGCGCACCCGCGTGATCGGCGGCGCGGGATGGGTCGTCGGCGTGGTCGTCATCCGGCGGCCTCCTTTTCCTCTTGCGTGCGAATGGTGCGCAGGTACAGCACGGCAACTCCAAGCGACAGCAGCATGATGAAGCCGGAGTATGCGGCCGCGACATTCTTATTGTTGTACGAGCCGATGTCGTACCAGCGATACGCTTCGTTGGCAAGCACCGTCAGCACGTCGCCACCCGAGATCGCGACGACAACGGCAAAAACCTGGAACGCGAGGATGGTCCGCAGAATCAGCGCGACCTGCAGGCTCGGCTTCAACAGCGGCAGGATGATATGTCGCAGGCGCTGCCACAGACTGGCGCCAAACACCTCGCCTGCCTCAAGATAGTCGCGCGGGATGGCCTGCAAGCCAGACACCACGATCACCATCACCAGCGAGGTCGCGCGCCAGATTTCGGCCAGGACAATCGCGATAATAATCCACTCTTTGTGAGCGCTGGAGATAAAGATAAACGGCCGGTCGATCAGCCCAAGCGACTGCAAGAACGAGTTTAGGTAACCGGTCTGCGTGAAAATGGTGTACCACACCAGACCGGCTGCGAGGTCCGAGATGCCAAGCGGGATCGCGTAGAGGTACAGGAATAATGAGTTGAAGCGGAGCTGCGACTGGAGCACCAGCGCCATGATAATCGCCAGCACGAACTGCACCGGCAGGATCAGCACCACCAGCAGGATCGACGTGATCACCGCGTCGTCAAACCGCGCGTCGCGCACCATGCGCTTGACGTAGTCGAGCGTCCACTCCTTTGACCCCCGGCCGCTCTGCACGCGCCCGGTCGAGGAAATTTCTGTATCCTGAATGGAGAGTGACGACCGCTCCAACCAGCCCTCGACCACTTCGCCATCCTCGGTTTCGGCGCTGACGCGCAGCCAGGTCAGAGGCTTTTGGAGCAATCCCCCGGCCGCAACCCGCTGGCCAGACCGATCCCATTCAAGGAGCGCGACCTCGGTATCCTGCGGCAGCTCGCCGATCACCTCAGCGTCAAGCGCCGGTCCGGCCCGCAACCTCGCCACGCCAGAGCGAACCGTCCCTCTAGACGACCGGCTGGCGTCCGCCACGAACACATCGCCGCGCAAGGCCCATCCGCTGACCCGCTCGCCTTCCGGGTCGATCCCGGCCACTTCCAGCCAGAAAACCCGGTCGCTCAGCAGGCCACCCGCTCGCTGCGTTTCAACGACCATCACGTCCAGCAGCTCGACCGTCGTCCCGCGCTCCAGCTCGCCGGTGATGGCGGCGTCTTCAACCGCAGGCTCCGCGCGCAGCGGCAAAATCTGGCTGTCGCGGCGGAAGGCGAGCTGCAGCGCCTGAACCATCGGCCAGGCGAAGAACAGCATCAGGTAGATGAACGACGGCAGCAAGAGCAGGTAGGGAGCCCAGTTCATGTTTCTGAATTTCATTGCAGTCTCCCTGCTGATTGAACAGGGGGAAACCAGCCACCGGCCGATTTCCCCCTGCGGCATGGCATGTCACACGCGGCTCAGCCGCATGACGCTACTCGAGCGTTTCGACCGCGCAGGCTTCCTCGCCCACCGGGTCAGGCTCCCAGCACGGCGCGCCGGTGTCGTCGAAGATCGCCTGGATGTTGGCGGCTTCCTCGTCCAGCACCGTCTGGATGTCTTCGCCATCGAGCAGGATGCGGTTGGCGGCCGCCTTGAAGATCTCGTTCAACTCGCTACCACGGTCGCCCAGGCCAACAGGCAGCAGCGCCGGAAGCGCATCTTCCGCCGAAGACTGCGCCGCCACAGCTTCCGCCTCGATCGCAACGCCCGCCGGCAGGTTCGACATATCAACGCCGGCCACCACCGGGAAGAAGCCCAGTTCGTTGAGGACGGTCGCCTGGGTCTCGGGCGAAAGCAGATACTGGATCAGGCCGACCGCGCCATCGGGATTGGGCGCGTTGGCCGGAACGGCCAGGCCCGCCACCACCGGCATGAAGCCGCGCCCCGCCGGGCCAGCCGGCGCCGGGAAGCCGATGAACTGATCGGGCTGCTCGTTGAACGCCTCGATCAGACGCGCAGTGTGATCCAGCGTAATCCACACTTCGCCAGACAGCAGCGGTTCCTGCATGAACTCATAGGTGATCGACTGAGGGTGGACGTACGGCCACAGCTCGTCGCGGACGAACGTCATCATCTCGACCGCCTCGGGGCTGTTGAAGCGCGTGACCATCCGGCCGGTGTACGATGGCCACAGATAGCCTTGCAGCAGGCGATGCCACAGACCCGCCAGGGGGAAGCCCAGCTTCGGCTCGCCGGTCGCTTCCTGAACGGCCGCGGCCCACTCCGCCACCTGCTCCCAGGTCAGCGCGTTGAGGTCCGCGCCCTCGGGCAGGTATTCAAGCGCCTCGACGTTGGCGGCCATGATGTAGGTCGCCTGCATCCAGGGTACATAGTACTGGAAGTCGGTCGTGCCCATCTTGCCCAGTTCGACAAAGGCATCCGCGACGTCTGTTTCCGCCTCGATCTGCTCCAGCAGCGGGGTCAGGTCGAACAGCACGTCGGCATCGACCAGCGTGGGGAACGTGCCGTGCAGCGCGCCGAGGACGTCAATTGACCCGACTTCATCACCGGCTTCACCCATCAATGTGTCAAAGACCGGCTGCTCGTCCGACGGAAGGTATTCGACTTCAAATCCCGACTCAGCGAGGATCCCGCGGAACTTTTCCGCTTCTTCGATGATGTTGAACTGGGTGGACATCATCGCCACCTGGGTGTTGCCATCATCCTGAGCAGAGACGCCCACCACGCCCGTCAGCAGGCTGAGGACGGTCAGCAGAATGAGCGCGCGAAGTTTTTTATTCATCCCTGAATCTCCTGGTTTATCTGCCCGTCAACTTCTATTCGACGCAAAAAGCCCGGAACTTCCGAATACCATTCGATAGCGCATCCTCCTTTGTTAACCGCCGCGTGGCCGCCCGCTTGAGGCGCGGATGACCAGCTCCGGCTCCAAAAGCACATGCAGGTTTTGAACTGTCTCGCCCCGGATGAGGCGGATCAGGGTCTGCGCTAAGCTCTGTCCGATCTGGTAAATCGGCTGGCGGATGGTGGTGAGTGGGGGGGACGCAGTCACCGCGGCGGGGATGTCGTCAAACCCGGCGACCGCCACATCGTCGCCGACGCGCAGCCCGCGCGCCGCGATCGCGCTCATCGCGCCGAGCGCCATCTGGTCGTTGCATGCCAGGATCGCGGTCGGCGGATCCGGCAGGTCGAGCAGCCGGGCGGCTGCCTCGGCGCCGCTATCCGCGCTCAGGTCACCGGTGACGACCAGCGACTTGTCGCGCGGCAGGCCCAGGTCGTCCAAGGCATCCCAATAGCCCGCCAGACGCAGCGGCGCGAAGGCCAGTTCCTCCGGCGCAGCGATCAGGGCGATCCGCCGGTGCCCATACTCTGCGAAGTGGTGGACCATCTGGTAAATACCCTTCCGGCCGTCCACGTCGATGTAGGGATAGTCGTCGTCGCCCGCATGGCCGAAGACAACGTAAGGCTTCGCGCTGCTCTTGAGGTAGTCGAGGCGAGCGTCGTGCTGGCGAACCCGCGCCAGCACCATACCGTCCACGCGACTGCCATCGACCATGCGCCGGTAAGCGCTGATTTCCTCTTCGCCGCGCACCTGAGCAGATAGTAGCAGATCGTAGCCATGCTGCGCCGCTTGCTGCCCCACACCCGAAAGCAGCTCCATGAAAAACTGATCGGAGTAATAGGCAGTGAGCGGGATCACCATGCCGATGGTATTGGTGTGTTTGCTGCGAAGATGCCGTGCGGTGAGGTTTGGCTGGTAACCGAGGCGCTCGGCGATTTCGACAATCCGCTGGCGCGTCTGCTCGTTGACGTCGGTATAACCGGCGAGCGCCCGCGAAACCGTCGTAATCGAAAAGCCTGATTCGTCCGAAATCGTTTTTAAGGTCGCTTTTTTCATGGGTCGCGACGATCCAAATCGTTTTGAACCTGTTTTTAGCATAATCCAAAACGTTTTGGATGTCAACGAGGGGAGAAGAAAGCAGTTAGCGATTAGCGGTTAGCCAACCCGATGTACAAGTTTGTCGACTGACAAAAAAGGGAGCGCCTTGCTAGGATAGAGGTATCCAAACCCAACCTCCCGACAAGGAGCTCCGCGATGGATCT
>Ga0134097_1001072_pt1 | contig 22273 bp, 17 predicted proteins | sample 8_3taG_FD_94450 | JGI IMG/M metagenome (GOLD analysis project Ga0134097, IMG submission 94450) | Switchgrass degrading microbial communities from high solid loading bioreactors in New Hampshire, USA - 8_30_10_142_A2 metaG | ecosystem: Engineered > Bioreactor > Semi-continuous > Anaerobic >... | reverse complement strand
CTTTCGTCGACGCTGAAAAGGGCCAGGCAGCCAATGGATCTCTCGGAGGCGATCAGCGGTACACCGATCCAGGCGGTGGGCGTCACCTTGCTGGGCGCCAGTTCGACCTGGACCTGCTGGTGGGCCCTGGGATTGATGATCAGCGGCTTTTTTTCCAGGATCACCCGGTCGGTGAGGCGGTTTTCAAGGGGGCGTGAGGGCCATTGATCTCGCTGGCCGGCGCGTACAGCCAGCGGATAGGAAATGCTCTGTGCTTCGGCATCATAGAGTGCAACGTAGAAATTATTCACTGCCAGCAGCTGGGTGACCTGACGCTGGATGGTCTCGAGAAGTTCATCCAGGTCGAGGGTAGAACGGAGCGCTTCGCTGACCTGGAGAAGGGTGGCTGCTTCGCCGGTGCGGCGCTGCAGGTTTATCTGGATGCTGACAGCCTGGAGGATAAGCGCGGCAGTCAGAAAGGCAACGCATCCCAGGAGGAGCAGAGAGCCTGTCTGTATGGAGGGGGAGCTCAACACCGAGGCGAGGACCATCGGCAGAGGCAGGATCTCAAAGGCGGCCAGAGAAAGCAGATCCTGTCTTGAGACCGGGTTGCCCGGGCGCCAGCTGTGAGCACCGAACAGATACAACCCGCCGTGCAGCAGGGCAAAAAGCAGCAGCGGAGTTAACAGAGAGAAAGGGTCAGACGTGAACTGCAGCCGGTTCTGAGCACCGGAAGTGAAACCGGTGAGCAGGAGGGTCAACAATAGGGGCAGCAGCACTCTACCGATAACGCCAGCGACTGGGCTCCATCCGGAGCGGGGGAGGGCGGGTAATGGAGAGATGCGGTGGCTGAGCAGACGGCGCAGCAGCCAGCCCAGTAAAATGCCCAGCGTGCAGGCCCATCCGGCAGCCGCCCCTCCGGCGAGCAGGCCGGTCGCCAGCGCGAGAGCATGAACCAGATAGACTTTATCTTCCAGCAGCGGCAGAGGAAAAAGCACCAGGAGGGCCGTGAAGAGCAGGCAAAGCAGGCCGTACAGAAAATCTACCCCCCCTGCAGGCATGCGCAGCGTGGTGTAGACCAGCAGGGCCAATCCGGCAGCAGCCATCAAACGGTGCTGGATCCCCTGGCCGGTAGGGTATGAGGACGGGCGGTTTTTCTCTGCCATGATTACCAACGATAAGCTGCCCCAATTTCTTTGAACAGAGATCCTGATCAGGACAGCAGGTATGCAACCTGAGAATCAGTTTTCCGGTGTCCGTGTGGGACGCGGTGTGCGCGTCGCAGGCCTGGAAGTGTTCTGCGGCGAGGGTGTGGGGGTGAAAAGCGCTTCCAGGCGATCCCGCGCTTCTGCGGCCCAGCCGTCCTCAAGAGACGAGGGGGGAAGGGCCAGCAGTGCCTGCCAGTCCTGAGCTGCACGCGAGAGGTTACCTGACGCTTCATAAACCTGGGCCCGGTAGTAATAGGTCTGGGCCAGCTCGGCGTCATTTGCAGCCAGATTCTGGCTGGCGTTGAGCAGGCTGCGGGCTTCGTCCAAGCGGCCAGCTGCAAACAGAGCCCGCCCCAGGCCAAGCTGAATATCAAAAGATGCACTGCCGCCGAGACGGCGAGCGGCGAGGAAGTCGTTTACGGCCTGCTGGCCATTGTCGAGCACCAGGTGTGCATGGCCGCGGAAATAATACGCCTGTTCCAGGCGGTCATCAAGGGAGATCGCCTGGTCGAGCGCGGCGACAGCTTTGGTGTAGCGACCGGAGCGGTAGTAAGCTTCTCCGAGCCATGCCCAGGCGGCTGCGTCCTCCCCTGCGTACTGCGTATAGACTTCTAAAGCCTGTGCGGCCTGCTGCGGATCACCGGTCTGCAGGGCTGCCTCGCCGAGCAGGCGGTAGGCCGGGAGCAGGGTCTGGTCCGCCTCCAGCGCCCTGCCGGCATGTTTAGCGGCGGCGCGCAGGTTCCCCTGCTGGAACGCGATCTGACCGCTGTACAGCTCCACCAGCGGCGATTCGGGTAGCAGCTCCTGGGCCCGGGTCAGGTCGTCCTGCGCGGCATCCAGTTCGCCCTGCTCGAGAAGGAAAGCGAGGCGCTGCAGATAGGCCTCACCAAAATCGGGCGCGTACTCGACCGCCAGGTCCAGATCTGCGCTCACATCCGCACGCGGGCTGTCTTCTAAAAGGGCGCGGGCACGACCCAGGTATGCCGGGCCGAACTCCGGATCAACTTCCACAGCCTGATTATACGCTTGAACGGCGAGTTCATAGGATCCCGTCAGGCGATAGCACTCGCCGATGTAATAGTAAATGTCAGGAGAACCGGGTTCAATTTTTGCTGCCTGCTGGAAGAACTCCAGCGCGGTTTGCAGGTCGCCGCGCAGGAAGGCGCGCTCACCGCTGCGGAATGCCTCGGTGATGGGGTGCGGCGTGGTGACAAACAGAGGGGTGGGTGTGTATGTGATTTCCGGTATGAGAGCCAGGGAGGCCTGGCCTGCGGACGTGGGCTGCGGGGTTTCTCTGCCGCCTTTGCCCGATGAGATCATGGTGGGTGTGGTTGTGAACGTGGGCGAAGGACCAGGTGTGTGGGAGGGCCGGCTGGCTATGGCACTGGGACGGCGGCCAAAGCCCGTCAGAGCAGCAGCGATGAACCCGGTAACCAGGATGAGGGTCCCTAACAGCAGGATCAAACGGCCGGGTGTGCTGGTCCACAAGCGGCGCAGTCCTGTTGGGGCAGATGCTTCCGGAATGCCTGCCGACCAGCTGCGGCGGACCACCGGCCGGACAGTCGTTTCAGCAGGCGTAGAAACCACGAGCAGGACCAGACCATAGCGGGCAGCCGATGCATCCGGATCGATGTTGAGGACGGACTGCAAGCAGTAGATCTGCTCCTTGCGCGTCTCAACCACGGCGCTCATCCAGAGCCAGTATTCGGGGTTGGAGGGATCCGCCCGCAGCAGGCGGGTGAGCAGATCTCTGGCGCGCGCCTGCTGACCGCGGCGCACCGCCTCGATGGCTTCCTGCAGCATTACGTTTTCAGACATACCTTTTCCTGCCGGCAGTAATACAAGTTTAAAAAAGGCGCAGTCGAGGCCCAGCGGCTGCGCCTTTATCCGGCCGCCGGTGTGACTGCTGCCCTAATTGTACAGGCGGTATAATCGATTTTATGCGCAACTTACCGAATTGTAAAAAGCAGGAGCGCCGGCGCAGGCCCCTGCAATCGCGGCCGGTTTCCACCCGGCTGGCCGCGGTGTGTATTGTGTTTTCAGTGCTCTTCGCGGCCTGCAGCCCGGCCCCTACAGAGACTGTGCTGACCAGCCCGACCGAACTTCCGCTAACCCCCTTTCAACTGTCCACCAGCACCCCTTCACCCACGACTGCCAGCACCGGCCTTGAGGTAATCAGAGAGCCCTCAGCGACCATGCGCCCGCTGCCCTCGCCGACCCCGCTGACCTACGAGGTCAAGCAGGGCGATACGATGCTGGCGATTGCCCTGCGGTACGGCGTATCCCTCGAAGCGATGCAGGAAGCCAACCCGGACGTCGATCCTAACTTCCTTTCTGTGGGGACGGTATTGAAGGTCCCAGCCGGCCAGCCCGGGGCTGCCCTGGGCACAGCGACCGAAATCCCGACCGTGACGCCGGTGACGATGGAGGTGGACCCGCCGCGCTGCTATCCAGCTGGTGATGGTGGATTCTGGTGTTTCGCAGCTCTGCACAACAACCAGACGTACGCGGTTGAAGGGGTATCCGGCTGGATCGAAGCGGCCGGGGAGAGTGGAAGCGGCGAGATCCATGCAAAAGAAGCCTCCCTGCCGCTGAATGTGCTGCCGCCCGGGGAGGTACTGCCTTTAATGGTTTATTTCTCCGCCGATGAAGTGGAGGACGCCCGAGAACTGGCGGGTGTGAGCGCACGCCTGCTGACCGCACTACCGGTCAATCCGGGAGATCTGCGCTACCTTCCCGTCGGGGCTTCTGACCTGCAGGTTGAAATCGATCCAGAGGGGCGGTCCGCATGGATCGAAGGGCGGATTGAGCATCTGGCGCCTACAGCGACGCTTCCACCGCCCACTGCAACGCTCACGCCAACCATCACTTCGACCGCGACGGGGACGGTGACCCCGGCCCCGATCCTGCCGCCGCTGCCGCCAAGCGCGACGCCGACACCTTGCCTGACGGCAACACCGGCGCCAGAGCGGCAGACGGAGCAGGTCTGGGTGGCGGCCATCGCCTACGGGCCGGAGGATGAGATTGTGGGCGTGCGCAAGTGGGATCTTATCGTTTCGCTTGCAACCGGTGAGGAGACGACTTTCGAGGGAGAGGTGTACAGCGCCGGCCCGCCGATCGAGAGGATTGAAGTGCTGCTGGAAGCGCAGTGACAGCAAGCCGCCTGCTCGCAAACCCGGGCAGGCGGCCTGATTTTTATTCCAAAAAATGAAAATCTGATCCGGGGGGGAAGGGGGAAGGGCCGCGCTCGAAGGAGAAGCCGGCGGCACCGCGATGGCCACCGCCGCCGTATCTGCGGGCGATCTCGGAGACGTCGATGCTGCTGGAATACAGGGTTACGAAGGTGAACAGGCCCCCGTTCTGGCGGCCATCCACATAGCAGTAGACCAGGGGGTAGCCCAGTTCCTGCCCACAGACACCCATTTCACCGCTGCCGCGCTGGTTAATTGCCAGCGTGCGGTGGCCGTCGAAAATTACGGGGAAGCCGTGCTTTTCCACCTGGCGGCGGATCTCTTTGAGCCGGGCATCACGCAGCACCCGACCGCGTTCGATCAGCGCGGCGACGAGCTGTGGATCGTCATCCAGCAGTGGAACCCACAGGGCGTCATTGGTTGGAGAGGTGTCTTCCTGGTGAAGGCCCTCGTCGAACGGGCCGGTGTCGGCCTCGGCCCAGCGCCAGATATCGCGGTCGCCCACCAGAACGACAGCCCGGGGGAGCGGCTGATCCGGAAAGAAGCAGCGCCAGGTGAGCACGCAGGCGGCTTCCGAGATGTCGCGGATGCCGGGCCAGCCCTGTGAATCCTGATGCAGCTCCTCAATGGCGGTGATGTGGTGGTCAATCCAGATCAGCTCGCGCTCGCCGGCGATGCGGCGCATATCTTCCGGAGGCAGGCAAAAGTCGACAACAACCACGGTATCCGCCGCCTGAATGGCTTCCCGGGGCAGCGGGTCGCCGTGGACCATTTCGTGCATTACAACGTCCGGGCCCAGAGCGCGCCGGACAATGGCAGCGGAAAGCCGCCCGTCGGCGTCGTTATGATGGATGCAAAGTATTTTCTTATCGTCGGGCATCGATGATTCCGGTTCAACCCATGGCAATTACGAGGGGGACGGGGGTGAAGACCAGGAAAAAGATGATCAGGCCCAGCGCCGCCACAACTTTGCGAGGTGGATCGAGCTGGGTAATCTGGTCGAGAGGTTCGGCGTGCAGGCGGCCCAGGAAAAAGATGATCAGTGCCCACAGCCACCAGCCGCTCCATACAAAGCCTAACAGGACGAGCGCGACGAGGATAAAGGGCAGCAGAGAGCGCACCCGCCGGCCCAGGAGCACATAAAGCAGGTGACCGCCATCCAGCTGGCCGGCCGGGATCAGGTTCAGGGCGGTCACGAGCAGGCCGGCCCAGCCAGCAAAAGCGACCGGGTGGATCATCACATCGACGCCGCCCAGCGGCAGCGGCTGGCCGGTGAAGAAATAGCGAATCCAGTAAGCTGCCGGCGAGAGCCCGCCGTAGCTCTCGGGAGTGGGCAGTAGCTGACCAAAGACCAGATATTTGGAGAGCAGGTATAAAACCGAGTTGCCCTCAAGTTGAATACCCTGGCCGGGACCGGGGATTTCGATCACGCTCAGCTCAGACAGGGAAAGGCCGAGGAGCAGAACCGGAATGGCCACCACCAGCCCGGCGAGTGGCCCGGCAACGCCGATGTCGAGCAGGACGCGCCGGTTCCTGGGGGGCTCTTTCAACTGGATAAATGCCCCGAGGGTCCCGAAGGGGCTCAGTGGAAAGGGAATGAAATAGGGTAGGGTAACATGGGTGCGGTGGTAGCGACCCGCCAGATAGTGACCGAACTCGTGAGCAAGCAGTATGGCCAATAGGCTGACTGCGAAGGGCAGCCCGCTCCAGATGCTGCTGAGCAGGCTCTCCAGCAAACCGCCCTGCGCAGGCATCTGGAAAGACTGCAGTGCACCGCTGAAGATCATGCTCATCAATGTCAGCACGAACAGGAGTACGTTGACCCAGGGATTGGAGCGGCTGGGGTTGATCACACCCTGCATGAGCAGAATGGTGTGACGACCTTCTTCTATGCGGAAGAGCGGGGTTACATTGAGCGGGCGCAGACTTTCGGCAAGCCGGTCATAAGCCTCGGCTGAATCGCCATACAATTCGCCGCGATAGCGGACCAGAAAAGGCTGGCGAGCGCTGCCCACGGTGATATCTTCGATGCGCATCTCACGCGCAATCAGATGCGTGTATGAATTCTCATCCGTCTGGTTCAATAACTGGGTTTCTGCTGATAACATAGACTCGTTCAACTCATGATGCTGTCTACCGGCGCCAGTCCCCCTGACAATCGATCAGCGCATGGATATAAATAAAGAATCTCAGGCGGGAGTGGATGGGAGTCGAACCCACCGCGGCCCGCAACGCGACCCGCCACCGGTTTTGAAGACCGGGGAGCCCACCGGGACCCAACCACCCCCCTGCAAAGATATGTATCAATTAAGCATACCCCAAGGGGAGCGTTTTCACAAGATTGAACGCTCTTTTCTTATGAGCGTCTTACGATCAGGCTCTACGGATATGATCGCTGTGGATGTCTTCAATATAGGGGATAAAGGCGCTGACATCCTTTCCGAGACAGAGGCGCTGGTAATAGGTGCGGGCAATATCACCCTGCTGTTCAAGATTAAAGGAATGGATGGTGGCGTTCGCAGCACGGCGCTGTTTCAAACCTTCTTCACCGCCGAAGTCGTAAGCTGCGCCGCGATCTTTGAACTGAGCAGACAGGGCCTTTAGCAAATAACGCCACCCCATCTGCTGATACTGCCAGGCGTGGGTTAATTCGTGGATCAGCCAGCAGATCAGATAATGTTCAAAGTCCTGAGGTGATACCGGATGGTCCGGCAGGCGAACCGGGAAGATACAGTGATTCCCCAGGGTGATAGCGTTGGCATGACCGGTCTGCGGCATGCGCTTCAGCCAGCGACCGATCCCGTCAATACGGTTGGGCCAGGGGCTGCACTCGTGGATGCGGACGCGGTCGTAATCCAGCCGGTCACGAAACACACGGCGGGCTTCTTCGATTTCCCAGGGATGCATCCTGCGGGAAAAAGGCCGGCAGCGTTCTGAAGCGTCCATCGGTTCTATTTCTTATATCATATTTTGGCTCTCATTTATAGAGTATTAACCCTGCAGATAGTGCTCACAGAACCCGGCGATTATCCAAAAATAATCCCCAATTAAATTGACACATCCCCGACTTATTGCTAAAATTTCCCAGTTAAATTGAAAAGCCTGTTATCAGCCATTTACTCAATCAGGGGAATAACGGGTTCGCCCGTCAGGGGGAAACGAAAAAGACGAAGCAGCACGCGGCGCCAGACATCTTTCCATTGTTATGGTGTACCGTGGAAATTTGCAAGAAGGAGCTAAAGGATGGAAACGCAAGATTTGCTGAACCGCGTAAAAGAAGATGACGTCAAGTTTATTTCACTGCAGTTCACCGACGTTACCGGCGCCGTAAAAAGTGTCGACATACCCAGCCACCGTCTACAGGAGGCGCTGGAGGACGGAATATGGTTTGACGGGTCTTCTGTTGAGGGCTTTTCCCGCATCCAGGAGAGCGACATGCGCCTGGTGATCGATCCAAAAACCTATACCGTGCTGCCATGGTCACCTCTTGAGATGCGCAGAGCACGGGTGTTCTGCGATATTTACCAGCCGGATGGGACTGAATTTCCCGGCGACCCACGGGGAACGCTTAAGCGTACACTTGCAAGGTTGAAGGAGGAGCGCGGCTGGATTTTCAATGTCGGCCCTGAGCCCGAATTCTTCCTGTTCAAGCGCAACGGGCCACAGGCCATCCACCCGGTGCCGCATGATGTGGGGGGATACTTTGATTTCTCCGCCAATGACGACGCTGTGCGGGTGCGCACCGAACTGATGGGCGCCCTGGCTGGTATGGGACTGGAAGTGGAGATGGGCCATCACGAAGTGGCTCTGGGCCAGCACGAGATCGATTTTCGCTTTGCCGATGCCCTGCAGACGGCGGATAATGTGCTCACGTTAAAGTACACTGTCAAGGCGATCGCCGCCCAGCACGGGCTGGTGGCGTCGTTCATGCCAAAGCCGATCTTTGGCATCAATGGATCCGGGATGCACTGCCACCAGTCACTGTTCGACACCCAGGGCCGGAACCTGTTCTTCGATGAGCAGGACCGCTACTGCCTGTCGCCGCTGGCATACAACTTTATCGCCGGGCAGCTGCTGCACGCCCGAGCGCTTTCGGCCGTGGTGGCGCCCACCGTCAACTCGTACAAACGCCTGGTGCCGGGATACGAAGCACCGGTGTATATTGGCTGGGCACAGATCAATCGTTCGGCCCTGATCCGCATCCCACAGTACACGCAGGGTCGCAACCAGTCGATCCGTGCGGAGCTGCGCTTCCCCGATCCCTCGGCGAACCCCTACCTGGCCTTCACCGTGATGCTGGCTGCGGCCCTGGACGGCATCGATCGCACGCTGCAGCCGCCGGAGGCGCTGAACAACGTGAATATTTACCATCTCACCCCGGAAGAGCGAGAGGAAAGGGGTATTCAGGAACTGCCCGGTTCGCTGGCCGAAGCGCTGCGTGAGCTGGAACAGGACACAGTCCTGCAGGAGGCACTGGGGCCTGTGCTGTGTGAAGCTTTCCTGCGTGAGAAATGGTCCGAAGTGGAAGAATACCGCATGAAGGTGACCGACTGGGAGCTGGAACGCTACCTGGAACTTTCCTGAGGAAAACGTTGATTAATAGAAACAGGCCAGGCGCCGCGGCGCTGGCCTGTTTTGCTGTCAATTAAACGCTGCCGCTGTGGTTCTGGTCGGGGACAATGTAAATCAACGGCAGGCTGAGCAGGGTCATGCCGTACTTGACGATCAGATTAAAGAGGAAGATCTGCCAGACGACCGGCCAGGGCAGGGTGATAGCAAAAGCGCCCACAGCAAAAATTAAGTTATCCACTGGAACGCTGACCCCATTGCTGACCAGCACGCGCAGCCACTGAAAACGCCGGGTGATACGGGTGACGAATACGTGGTACACCTCGGTGTCGACCAGCTCGCTGACCACCTCGGCGATTATAGATGCAAGGGTGATGCGCCATACCGGCGAGAGGATGGCGCTGAATTCTTCTCCCAGCCCCCAGGATGGGTCACTGGGGACGGCGGCGGCCCACATTAAGTAGGCGGCCATGAGCAGGTTGATGGCGCCGGCGGTGACGATCAGAATGCGAGCGCTGGCTTTGCCCAGCAGCTTGTGCACCAGATCGCGCAGGGTGAAGGTGACCGGGTAGATGAACGTGCCCATATCTACCGCCAGGCCAAAAACCAGCCCGATCTTCAGGCTGGAGATGTCGGAGAGCATCTGCGCGGCGATATAGGCAGCAATCACCAGGATAGCCGCAGTAGGGATCACCACGGCGGCTGATGCGCTCAGCGAGGTTTCTCCCCCCTGCTCAGTTGTACGGGTAATCGAGGCGGACAAATATTACTCCTTTGTTTTGGTAAGGCGGGTGACTGCGACCGCCGGACGGCTGGTTAACGCTTCCCGGAAATCGAGAGGTTATTAAGATGCACTTTTGACCAGCCGGCAAAAAGCGCATTCCCCCGGTGCGGTGGTTGGCTGACCGCAGCTCGGACAGGTGTGCAGCAGTTCCACCTGAGGATCCGCCTGGGGGGCAAAGAGGCCTTCCTCACGAGCCTGAAGAAACCTCAGGTAAAACGACAGTTTAGCCCCCGGCCGGTCTTCCTCCAGCCGGTTGAGAATTTCTTTGTAGTACAGCGACTTAGACCCGACGGAGTGGGGACACTCCTCGTAAATATACTTGATGCCGCGCAGCAGGGCATAAGCGGCCATTTCGCGCTCGTAGAAACGGCAGAGAGGTTTTACCTTGCGCACCAGTCCGGGGCGGTTGGCCTCCAGCACCGGGCTCTGGCGGACGAGATAGCCCGGGATCCAGTTCAGGGTGTTGCCAAACAGGACGGCAGCTTCATCGTCCAGATTATGGCCGGTGGCGAGCACGTCGTAGCCGCCCTCGCGAGCCACGCGGTTCATGATATGGCGCTTGGCCATGCCGCAGACGGCGCAGGGCTTACCTCTGCCGCGCGTGGTGCGGTCGGCCATCTCGGGGATGGTTTCCCCGTACTGCTGATCCACGTCCACGATGTGCAGGCGGAGGCCGCGCTGGGCAGCAAACTGCTCGCTCAGCCGCTGCGATTCGGCCGAGTAACCGATGCCTTCATCGATACCCAGACCTATATAGAGCCCATCGGCCTGATATCCCAGACGCCAGAGGATATCCCACAGGGAAAGGGAATCCTTGCCACCGGAGACGGCTACCAGGATGCGCTCCTGCGGGGTAAACATTTTGTATTTTTTGATGAAGCGCTGGGTCTGCTCCAGGATCCAGTCCAGGTAGTGCTCTTTGCAGAGGGCCAGCTTGTGCTGGCGCATATTAATAACGGCTTTCGCGCCGCATTTCCGGCATTTCATGAGCGGCCGGCCTTCTCGTTCCCAGCGCCCCCGGAAATAACCGGGACGAGTTTAATTGTCTCCCCCTCGTGCAGGATTTCGTCATCCGTGAGCAAGTCACCGTCGCGTGTGGCCAGGTAGGCCTCGGGCTGCAGGTCGAGCTTTTTGAGCGTGTCTCGCACGGTCATCCCGGCGCGAACTTCGAACTCTTGATTGCGTAGAACCAGCTTAACAGACACCAGACAACCTCCAATAGACAATACTTCCGGCAGCATTCTACCTTGAGGGGAATTATCAGTCAACAACCGCCGTTTTTAAGTGTGGGTCTCCGACAGGCGTCACGGGCACGCAGATTGCACTGAGGGTATAATAGCCGTGCTTTTCCCGGAAACGAAACAATCAAATCGGGGACATCACTGACCTTCAAAGGAGAATCCAGTATGGTAGAGCGGATTGAATTCACCCGCAATTACTCTGATCTTAGCACCAACCAGGGCTTTCAATTCGAGTTTTATTGTGACCGCTGCGGCGGGGGATTCCGCACACGGTTCAAACCCTCGATGCTGGGGGCGGTCTCCGGTGCGATGGACACCGCCAGCAGTCTGTTTGGAGGCTTATTTGGAAAGGCGGCCGACCTCAGCGAGCGGGTGCGCTCTGCCTCCTGGGAAAAGGCGCATGACGATGCATTTTCCGAGGCCGCCAGTGAACTGCAGTCAGAGTTTGCCAAATGCCCGCGCTGCTCATCGTGGGTGTGCCGCAAAGACTGCTGGAATAAAGACCGCGGCCTGTGTAAGAACTGCGCACCCGACCTGGGCGTAGAAATGTGTATAAATCGCGCAGTCGATCATGCGCTCGTATTCACAGTTCACTCATCATTCGTTTCACCAGACAACTTTTCAATTTCCCTGGCTAACGGTCTTTAACCATCGATCTACTCACAGAGGGCCTAAATCATGACCGAAAAAATCGACTTTACACACAATTACACTGACCTGAGCACCGAGAGAGGGTTCCAGTTTGAGTTCCACTGTGACCGTTGTGGGAACGGTATTCGCACGCATTTTAAACCAAGTGTAACGGGAATGGCGTCAGGTGTGATGGATGCAGCTAGCAGTTTGTTAGGGGGGATTTTTAGTGGCGCTTCCGATCTAACGTCGCGCGTGCATTCAGCAGCCTGGGAAAGGGCGCATGATGCGGCGTTCATTGATGCTGTGAAGGAAATCCGCCCTAATTTTGTTCAATGTCCGCGTTGTTCCACATGGGTTTGTCGAGAAAAATGCTGGAACACCAGAACGGGTTTATGCAAGAATTGCTCGCCAGATTATGCGGTCGAGGCGAGTGCTGCTCAAGCCAGCAGGACGGTGGAGGAAATTTGGGCACACTCTAAAATGGCAGAGGAGGACAGAGAGATGCTTAAGGAGAAAAGCTGGCGGGATGGAATTCGGGCTTCTTGTCCCAATTGTGAAGCGCCCCTGGCGAAAAACGTAAAGTTTTGTCCAGAGTGTGGGGCAAAGGTCAAAACTGAGCAATTCTGTACAGAGTGTGGGGCTACAGTTGATCCTAACGCAAAATTCTGTCCAGACTGCGGTCATAAATTGCGTTAATATGTTGCTAGTACAAAAAAAGAACCCCCGATCGAGGGGGTTCTTTTTATTGTCGATTGCTTCGTAATAAATTCTCAACTGGAGCTAATTGCTTGTCCTCTGATTTCGTCATTAACCATTCTAACAGAATTCTGGCTGCCGCAAACAGCCTTTCCGTCTCCAACCTGGATAACTCAGAAACAGTCCTATCACCCACTAAAACACTTGATTCTTCTGCAACAATGTTTTCAGCCATATCTACCTACCACATACCTTTTTATTATGGTAGGAAGGTGATTCTTAAAATCCGCCCTTTTAAACATGACAAGTGTCACTAAAAAGCATGACAAACCACATATCCGCTTGACAAAACAGAACGTTTGCTCTATTAATTATTATAGAGGAAATTTGCTATGGACGATCCGGACGACAACATTGTTGACGAAGATGGTTTTATCGACCTGGAAAAATATATTCAGTCGACCTATACCATATCAGATGCTATTGAAGCGCTCGAGAATTCAATCAGTGATCTGGACGAGTACATGGAGTTCGCAGATGATTCGGATTGGATCACAAATATCAGGTCTGGATTTGTAGTCGCACTGGATATTCTGCGAGTTATCCAGAACAGGAAATCAGGTGAATGATCAATGGATGAGAAGGAAAGTACAAGGCACAATCACATTGATGATCATCATTGGTGTTGATCGACCGGGCTAAATATCAGTCTCGATCCACTGTCAATTTACATACCATCTGTAGCACAGTTCTCAATTGTTTGTATTCATTAGGTGGCAATCATCCGGCATTAAAGAAACCAAGCGATATCTACTGGGCATATTTAGGTAAAAAACTAGACCCCCGAAAAGGGGGTCTTTTTGTTCTAGCTATCATGACAAAGAACTGAAAATTAGACTTGTCATAGGGAAAAAATTGGACAACCACCTGTTTTTTCTTCTTAAATCGTCAGAAAAGAAGAAGTTCCTACATTACGCTAAACAATGGGAGTGAGTTGAAATGTCTATGTCTACTAGCGATATTAGAAAATTTTACAGGCAAGAGACCGGTAGAGACCCCAGACGAGCTCCAGGTCGAATTGAGAGAATTGCCAGTCTGTTGGATGAATGGGGGTTGACGCTTGAGGATGTGACGATTGAGCACCATTCTGATCCTCGCTGGAATCAGCGTAGTAACAGGACTGATCTGGAACGTTTAGCACGGATGATAGGCTATACCAACAATCGAGCTGGATACTGTGTTGCGCGGTACTGGCTGATACCGTTGGTCACGCCGACGACAAAAAGCCTATAGAGGTTTTTAACAACCGTTATACAGACGGGAACTAAATAAGGTAATGCGGTCCTGTCGAGGGGTTAAACAACGCTCCAGATGCGGTAATGATGACATTTGTCACAAAAAAACACTTACAAACATTTTTTGTGAAATCGACATGTTGATCGTCATTCGAATGTAAATACCATTCTACGGTAGGACAATGAATCGAAGCGCTTATCCACCAACTAGAAAATCGGATGACCACTCATTGCCTGTAAATAGGAAATCAGTTTTGCAGGGTGAGATAAGTGCGCTGAATCATTACCCTACTACGGTAAAAATTCGTCCTACTCTGGCATTGTGTGCCAAGAAACTGAAACTCAGCGGTGGATATCGTTTATGGCTCTTAGCACGCAACCTGGATGCTAATGGCCAGGGTAGTGTGGTCAGGCAGGAGGTTTTCGAGTATGCAAAATACCTGGGCTTATCTAGAAAACAATTTTATCGATGGCTCAAACAGGCCATTGAAGCGGGATTCGTTGAAGAGAAAAAGCGGAAATCATCAGGACTTGAGGTCATCGTTTTACGAAGCGAAGCAAAAGTCGCTATAAAAGTTGGTTTAGGGCGGGTTGATAAATATCTGACCGTTGTCGATGCACGTACTCTAGTGAAACCAAAGTGGATGCATGTTGTCTGGCAACATTACATCACACTAAATTACAACGGGAAAATGATCTCCAGGTCAACGTTAGCAGCAATTACCGGCGTGGAACGTCATCAACAAAGTCGGTACGAGCGGGATGCGGGTCTGGAAAAGACAAAAAACTACGTAAAAACGGAAAAGGATGGAAACCTAGCTCCTGGAATGCGGGAACATGGCCTGACATCTGCATTTTCTCATCAGGGATATCTCTACTACCGAATACCTGATACCCGATTTGGCATCGATGTGATCAAAGCGGGTCGTGGTAGTTCAACAAAGATAAATAAGATATTAAAACAGAGACAGTCTACTGCCTCGGAAAATAAAGGCGTTGCGGGGTCGAATGTAGACGAGGTATATCGGCTTTTCTTTGTTGACTCTAAACGGCTCAATAATTATTTGCGTGCCCTCGGGAGCAGGGATCTCTATATTCCTGTCGTGTTCTTGAGCACGAATGAGAAGACGCGCAGGCTCAATAATATTTGGCAGGAGGTATGTTGGAATGACCATTCCTGATTTTTTTGGGACAAAAATGTTCCATATATATAGGCGTGTTGCTCCTGATGGTAATGGGATCGTATTAGATTCTAATATTTATTATGATTCTATCCAACAGAGTCTCCTATTCCATTTCCATGATTCACAATTACATGAGTCAGATTCGAACCATGAGGATAACCGTTTAGCTAATACTTCAGTAATCAAACAGTATGTATCCAAACGTATATCCGTTGAGATTGTGTTTTGGATCATCCTGGATCCCCATAATATGACTTTTCTGCTCCTGTTGGAGCATAAAGATGACCTGTTGGGTTCGACCGCTCCAATTGCGGTAATTTTCTATATGCGACTGATGAGTTGGGGCCATGGAATGGGGTTTGGGGGGAAGTGTATACCCTGGGTAAACAGTTTAGTTCCAGTGAGCCAATAAATCACTCCTGAACCATAGTAGGGATAGAAACCCGAGCTTTAGTAAGTTTTCGCCTTTTCATCAATCCCAGCCAGACTCTCTTTAGATTATTCTCGTTTTACCTGAAGCCATCTGGAATTATTTTTATTATTCCCATTGCCGCTATTGGATCCTTTTCTCCTGTTTATAAAAGTTTTTAAAAACCTCCAAAGAATTTATTTGAAAAAAAATAGGGGAACCGTTGCTCACCAGGGAAAACCAGATTTCTGAGCTGGAGGCTGGTCTGATTACCCAGGCTATTGAGGATGATTTCGATTACGCCTCGGAGCAGGTTTTACTTCGCAAGGTAGGTGGGGGGTACATTTTTATCCACCGGATGCTTTTGGAGTATTTTGCTAATTTGGAAGTGCCAGCTCCAGCACCCAGACAAGCGTAACAGATACGCGCGCTTTGATTTTTTCTATCGGCGCGATAAGTGTCAGTTCATTATTACTCATGAAATAGCTTGGGGGAAACGGTAGGCCTCCACCTGCTCAGGCCTTTGGGCTTGAGTAATCTCCTTTTCTTTCAACCATTATCTGGAAGCCTTAATGATTTCCTGTAAGTCCAACAAATGTTTCTCTGTAAATTGAATAACTGCTGGTTCACCACATAGACTGATTATTAAAGCAGCGTCACCATTACCTCCTTCCCGATAGGTTTTGAAACTCAGGATTTGCTCTTCAATATCATCGGCTTCAACCGTGCCATGTTGGAACTTCGCACAACAATTGGCACACAGGCATAAAACGTTCCCGGGTCGATCGAGCCATTGTTTTTGAGTGCGTGATACTAAATACATGCCCTCAAAATATGGCGAACCATCCCGCTTCATGAAGGTTGACCCACATATTTGGCACCGACCAGCGTACTGTTCACGTAAGAATACCCTGACCTGATTGTCCTTAGCATCCCAAATATTTGCTGCCACTTTTTTGAAACGCGTCTCCCGGGATGGTTCATGTGCTATATCAGATAGAATTTCATTCCGTGTTCGTTCACGCCTCATTTCTGGATTCGTTACTTCCCCTCCTGGAGCAGGAAATTCGATACCATCCGAATCAAAAGAGATACTTGGGCGAGAAAAGGTTTCTGCGAGCGAATCAATATAGGTAAAGGGTTCTTCTTCTAAAGACTTTTCGGTAGCTTTCTTAGTAGCAGTTCTCTTTTTAATCTCTGCTGCAGCGGCCCGCATACCTTCAGGATCATCTTTCATCGCCTGTGCTACAAGTTGCAGCACATCTTCTTCCACACCCACTTCCTGTGCGAATAGCCGAAGATAAAACCCTTTCATATTGAGTTTTCTGGCCAGGTTTTCATCCCTTATGAAATCTTCAGGCAGGTCATCCAGTGAGAGTTCAGATGGAACATGGTATTTTTCGCTCTTGTCCGGGAGCCATGCCTTTTCAATCACCAGTTTCCCCAATGGCGAAACTTTTTCTTCTTTGAAAATTTTGCCAAAAAAATCCTTGCGACTACAAGATTCAACGGTGCCCCGGATTAAGTGTGAATTGGGAATTAGAAGCTTGTTCCAAATAAAAAGAGATCGCTCCATTGTAGGATGATTTACTGCATAATCCAGACCTTCAATGCAAGCATTTGCGTCAAAGCCAGCGATGCCCCTTTCATGTTGACCATACCAATCCTGTAAGATCACGTATCCCTGGTAGTTAGCTGATTTAGCATTAATTTGAATTTTGTCCCGCACACCAATTTGGCATAACACTTCTCTATGCTGGTGATAGGAATAATCCAGAAACCAGATATCAGGATTCCCTTCGAAAAAAATCATTGAATCGTCGCTAATCAGATATAACTGATGGGGCATTAAGAATTGTTTTTCCACCGTCGCTGCGTTGAAACCTTGGAGAAACGGTACTTTTCGAAGTTTGTCCAGTAGATCTGTTTTTGATTTTATATTGCTGGTAGTAACAGCTTTGACGATCATTCGGATGTCTCTTGAATGCTCCTCATAATCTAACACCTTTCCCCCACCATTTTCATACTTAGGCAGTACTTTATTACTGACTTCTGCTGCAAGGTCCGGTTCCTGTAGACCAAGGTTTATTAAGAAATCCTTTGCATTCTTATCCTGTACAATGGATCTACGAACAACTGGGAAATCGGTCTGCTCTTCTGGTGGTAGATAGGCATTTGGCTGACCCTCTAAGTCGAATGGTGGTACATGGCTGCCGTCCTCGAGACGGATGAATGGTTTTTCTCGTAAGCTGCCTTGTCGAAAATGATGTTCTCCCCGACGCCATAGTGCTTTCTGCCCGTCCAGAAACCTATAAAATTGGGCCATCCATTCATCTGTCCTTCTTTCGAAGAAACTGGCCCCCACTTTTCCGGCGAATTTTTCGGGATCAATTTCTTCGACCCTTAATTCCTCCATCAAATATTTGCGCAACTCTGGTGCACGATCGATCGTAATTTCATCCGATAACCAGGTAAACTTACTCTCTTCCCCAAATAAATCAGGCAATACATCTGGCGTGAGCAGTTGGCGAAGTTCTGATGAACGGCATAATTTTGCATTTTGAGCAGAAATATACGTGCCATTAAATGCTGGTAACAACGGTATATCCTGGAAAGCCATTCGTACCGCATCATAAATTGGCCGGAATAAGCTTCCCTCTGGAAATTCACCTGAATGAATGGGCATCGTTTGCAGCAGGCTGAGATTAACTTTGCCCTCGTCTCTAAACTGAATTAATGCATCGACAACCAGTTGGGCTGTTTCATGAATTAACGATTCATTCCACAAATCATTGATCAAGATATTGTCACGAGATGGTGTTGTATTGTAGTGGCCTTGAATAAGAAATCGTAAGTGAGTCTCTCTCTCCGTTGGGAAATAGACGAACAGGTGAGAAGTGTTAATTGGCCTGATTGTTTCGATGTCCGTTTTGCTATCAACATGTAAGAGAAAGGCAATTTCAACCTTTGTTTGCTTCTTTTTTTCGGGGTGCTCGACCTTGCGCTCAAATAGTAACCACTGCTCTTGTTCCGTTTCTTCTCCTTTTTTACCTTGTAAAGTAATTCTTCTTGAAATCTGACTTAAATCAATATTCTCTCGAGAGTATCGTCCTTGTTCAACACCATCTACTTCCCAAATAACCTCGTCTATTGACGAAAGGAATAATAAGGTGCGACAGCCCAAATTCGATAAGCGGTCCTTGATTTTTGTGTAAGATGCTTCGGTTGTCTTATGATGATGATCGAAAGGTAGGATAAATAGCGTCTCTCCAGGGTTGGTTTTTATGGGTGGTGCGGCATGAGGTCGAATGTATCGTTCGATTCGAAAATGCTCATCTCCAGAATGGACTTCCGGAGTTGAGGTAAAAGCGTAGACTGACTTAAAACCAATTCCAAATTTACCAATCTGCGCAGGATCATTTCCTTTAGTCCCACGTAAGATATCCGAAATTCCAATCACATCATCTGTTGTAAACGGTTTACCATAATGGCTTACTTCCAGCCTATCCCGGTACAAGCGGAAAGTAATACTATTGGGAAGGTTTGCATCGGGTTGGTCCTGTTGCCTTTTCTGAAGCGCATCCTCAGCATTCTGGATAAGCTCGTATATGAAATGCGTTTGATCGCTGTAAAATTGCTCGGAAATCAGTTGTCCTATATCATCAAAAGCCTCGCCTCGCCGGCGGATATTTTCAGCTGTGATGGCTTGATAGTCACTGGGCATGATTGACCTCCAATAACCCTGTTGCGATGCGGCGAGTGATAATATCAGCATTCCGCTTTTTTAATAATTCCTGGCGTTTAAGTTCAAAATCGCGCACTATTCGGTCTTTCTCAGCGTTTTTCATGCGAATAATTCGTTCATCACGTGTCTGTGATAGATTCGCCTCTACCCGAGCCAGTCGGTTTCGATATAACGCTTCTAAACTACCTGATTTCCTTGCAAAGAGGATTTCGTTTCTCTGGATTAAATCCTCCAGTTCCATAATCCTGAGTTGGTATAACTTTTCATCCATTTGTGTTAGCAGCTTTTCTATCTGTTCAGTTTTTCCAGTGAACGGTTGGGGTGCTTCGATTGCATTGCTAATGAGACGGATCAGCCCGTTGGATACATCTGTTGAAAATTCTCCCCGTTCGAGATCATAAGCGATGCCGATAAGTCTCACTTCGGGCCTGATTCCTATCGTCTCCCATAAATCACAGGTAAATAGATATCGTCCTTCGGGATATGAATTATCCTGAATTGATAACAGTGATACGAGGGGCTCTGTTCTGTCAGTCCAGTATTGGACAGCCATGCGAGCTAACGGGTGGACGGGGGTAATGAAGGGAATTTGCCGGCATTCTGCAGCCACTTTTTGATCAAATGTCATGAAATAGTAGGGATCATTTCCCTGGAGCCAGCGTTGAAATTCAATGGTCTGACGGCGGTAGCGATCTTCAACCGGTATCTGCTTTAGTAGCAGATCTCGAGATTCTTTTTTCAGACGTAAACGGTAAATACCTTTTTGATTTTCATCAGCAGTAATCTTTCCGCCCAAGAGTGGTTCTTCGACAAACCTTGCGATCATCTCTCTGAGATCATCAGGCGAAACAAACCGCTGTTCGGCCAGGAGATCGTCCACCTCCTTCACAAACGCCTGGTCCAGACCTAACATCATTCCGCTCTCTTCTTCGAGATGCTGCTCTTCTTCAACCAGACGTATCGCATTATCGGCGAGCTGGCGTGCTTTTTCCTCCGCCTGGGCCGGGGTAAGAGATGGGTCCAGAGCGATTTGCATCAGGTCCTGAACAATATCGCCCAGGACTTCCTCCAGATCCCCAATCGTTTCTTTAAAAATTCCTAATCGATCAAAACAGCGATAAAAAATGCGTTCTTCAACTGTTCCCGGGGTTATGAAATTGAAGATTAAGACTTTTTCGGCGTTCTGACCAAAACGGTCGATCCGCCCAATACGCTGTTCGATACGCATCGGGTTCCAAGGAATATCATAGTTCACAAGTCGATCACAAAACTCATAGTCCAGGCCTTCGCATCCCACTTCGGAGGAAAGCAGGACATCAACTGCATCCTCATGATCTTTCGGCAGTCTGAAGCGTGATCGGATGGTCTCACGTTCTACTTCTGGTGTCTTTCCTGTGATTAAAGAAACTCGGATGCCGTTTTGACTCAGCTGTTCTTCGAGATAATCTAGAGTGTGCAGGAAGAACGAAAAAACTAATACCTTGCCAGGTCCGCTACTGTGCAGGGCATCCTGGATAATTACCAGTAAATGATTGAGTTTGGGATCCTCAGGTGGCAATCGCCGGGCCATGTCCAGCAGTCGCATTCCCTTCACTTTAATATCGTCCGGAACACTCTGTGTATGCCATTCAAAATCCGGGTCATCGGTAATACGAGAAGCTGAGAAGTACCCATCCCGGACAAGACTTTGAAGGGAAGGTAACAGCGCTGGCAAGCTGCTGGCCGCCTGTCGTTCCAGCGTATCGATGATTAGCCTGGCAGCGGAATCTTCGTAATGAGTTCGGAGTACTGCACGCCTGAAATCAATTAATGCATCGTAAACAACTTCTTGGGCTGGGGTAAAGGGAACAGTGACTGTGTGTGGCTCTCGAATGGTAAATTTTCCAATATCACGTCTACGGGTTCGGTTAAGGATGTGAGCTAATGAGTGAACCTCTTCCAGGTCCCGAACACAGCGAACCCTTTCTACGTCATCCAATCTGGCCGGCTGGCTCAATCGAGTTTGCCACTTCTGGAAGCGAGGATCCTGGCTGAGGACCTCTTTTCCCCAGTTCGTTGAAGCTGCTCTCTCCAGCATTTGAGCTGCCTGCTGCTGCCATAAGTCTGGTGGGTTACAGGTTCTCAGGTGTCGAATGGAGCCATTTATGAATTGATTTGGCTCAATCATTTCTTTGAAAACATCTTGATCTGGAAACAGATCGGGCCGAAGAAGATTTAATAGTACGAAAAGGTTCCGAGAGCCAACGTGAACGGGTGTGGCCGAAAGAAATAAAACTGCTTCACTGGAATCACAGAGAAATTTTGCTAATTCGTACGAGTTAGTATCGGGATTGCGCAGATGGTGAGCCTCGTCAACAATCAACAGGTCAAAGTGGGGTGAAGGGTTTAATGTAAGAAGGCCGGGGCGCTTATGTCGCCCAGCTTTACCGACCAAATATTGATCTATCCGTAATAACTCTAGATGAACGATGGCACGTGACCATTGTGCAGGCCATATCCCTTCTTTATGTACTTCATCCAGGCAATACTGCAATGTTTCCGAAGTTAATACACTAAAATCCTCGTCAAACCGGCGCATCTCTTCTCGCCATTTGGTGACCAGGGCTTTTGGGCAGACGATCAGAATATTATCCAACCTTTGGCGGGTTTGTAGTTCTTTAAGAATCAAACCCGCCTCAATTGTTTTCCCTACTCCAACCTCATCAGCAATCAACAATCGAGGTTGATCTGCTCGCAACAACCTCAGCAATGGCTTAAATTGAAACGGGATATGCTGAATTCGAGCCGAATAAATGGTGTACAGATTATCAATCAGAGGCTCCGCGAGACGTGATGCCGTCAGCCGTGCTTGAAAATCTTTTGCAGGCAACCAGCGGCCGTTTACAATCGCTTGGCTCAAATTATCGGTGCTGCCAGGCTGTCGTACCAGCATCAGCTGGTCAGCCATATAATCGCGAATTTCTATTGGAGAATGAAAAACTCGATATCGACTTACACCCTGGATGGGTGGTAAGATCTCGATAATTGGGCCACTTTTATCCGGTGAGGCACGTAAACAGACAATATCTCCAATTTGATAATCTGCATCCATCGTTCATCTTCCCATTATCGTCCTTTGCTTTTGAATCAAGTGTTCTTCTATTTTGTTTTTTTATATGTAACGAAACTCATCGTCTGTTTTCCTCTCGACTATGATTACTCGATGAAATAGTTTTTCTAGACTTGAATCAGCGATCCTCTTTTTTTGAACTTCCAGGTCCCCTGCAGTGAAAAGAAAAATTCTAAACTTCTGCCTTACTTTTCTTAACACTTCCTCAGCCCCAAATACCAGAGAGGCTT
>Ga0134097_1001062_pt1 | contig 22568 bp, 17 predicted proteins | sample 8_3taG_FD_94450 | JGI IMG/M metagenome (GOLD analysis project Ga0134097, IMG submission 94450) | Switchgrass degrading microbial communities from high solid loading bioreactors in New Hampshire, USA - 8_30_10_142_A2 metaG | ecosystem: Engineered > Bioreactor > Semi-continuous > Anaerobic >... | reverse complement strand
TATCGGAGCTGCGCGTATGGGAATCAGCTACTACTTTCAGGCGTTTGTGCTCTTCTGGCTCTTTATCACAATCATCGCACTCCCGCTCTGGCTGATGGTCGACGTGCCCATCACCAAGTGGCTCAACCTCGCCATGTGGCCCGTAGCGCTCGCAACCGTGCACGTCGTCTGGCGCTTGCTACACGGGCGCGCACCATTCGACTTGGATGAGAACAGCAAGCCAACGCTCGCCGAACTGCGCGAGCGCTATGCCCTGGAAGACGACGATGAAGACGAGGTTCCAGAGGAAGCTGAGGCGTTTGTCAGCCAGTTACAGGATTTCGCATCCCTTGACTGGTTCTTGCTGAACAATGGGTCTGCGCGTCTGATGTGCCGCCAGAGGCATTATTGGAACTAGCTCTCATCCGCCCCTCAGGCATTCCAACCGATAAGTAAAATAGCGTTAGCTGGTTATCACGCCATGCCCTCGTTGGCGATCTCGCTGTCCTCGACATACCGCCGCGGCATCGCCAGGCTGCTCCAGCCGCCAGCTTCCTGCAAACGCAGCACGTCCACCTTCCGCGCCCAGTACGTCGCCCAGTAGTGCCGGCAGTCATGCGCGCTCAATCCTTCCAGACCAACCTCTTCGCCCAGGACGCGCACTCGCTCGGTGATCGAGCGCTCGCTCATGCCGCTGTTGGTCAGGGCCCCGCCCTTGCGACTGCCCCGCAGCAGGAGACCGGTTCCCGGCGCGTCGCCGCTGTCGAACCAGGCGTGCAGTGCCCGCAGCGTGTCGGCGCTCAGCTTGTGCGTCTGCACCTTGTCCACCTTCGGACGCAGAAAGCGCATCTCCCCTGCCTTCAGGTCGATATCCGACACCTGCAGCCGGGCCACTTCCCCCACCCGCAGCCCATGGTCGAGCAGCAGGCACATCAGCAGTGCATCGCGGCGACCCTGCGGTGTGTCGGGCTGCACCTTGAGCTTTTTCGCCTGCTTCTGCGAGATGTGGACTGCAGCGGGCTTCTTGCTGCCACGCCGGGCAACCTCGCGCCGTTCGTCAATCCGCCGCGCCTCCTTGTGGGCATAGCCCGCCACGGTGCGGATCATGGCCAGCTCTTCGGGCGACAGCGCACCGGCCTTCGTCGCCAGCCTGGCATACGCCTTGACCGTCGAGAGGCGCACGTTGATGCTCCCGACCGCATCACCCTGCCCGACCATCCAGTTGCGGAAGGCTTCGACCAATCCCCAGGTCACCCCGCGCCATGCCTCAGCATCCGGAGCGGGACCCTCCGGGAACGTTCCGACGGCATGCGCAAACCGATCCAGCGCTGTGCCGAGCTCCACGCCAGCCTGCTCCCCGACCTGCTTCAGGAACTCGACGAAGCGCGCGAGGTCGGCGGCTTGACGGCGGATGGTGTTGTCGGCTTTGCGTGAGAGGTAGTCGATGAAGACGTTGCGGGCAGCATGTGCGTTAGCGACCCGTCCGGCATGCGCTATGGCATTGTCAATGGGAATGACAGGCGTCAGGTGACTGTCGTCAGAGATAGACATGAGGACTCCTGGTGGAGAGGAAATGGAAGGGGTTGATGCGGGGTGATTGACGTTGACCGCATCACATATATTGTATCACGAGAGATAAATCCCGAGGGATAAATAGCTTCTGATTATTAGGGTAGATCAGTCAACCTCACCTGTCCGGCTTGATCTGATTCGGCCTCGTTTCGCCCAGGCTGTTCGACATGTTTTCTCCAGTACCTCTCCTCAAGATATTCCGGATAAGTTGAACGGTATCCCAGTCGCCGTGCAAGAGGTGCAAGTGCTTTCGCAATCGGTATGGCGATACGTGGGGGAGGGCTCGTGAAGACGGTGTCGTCAGCATACTCACTGCCGATAACAATAGCCTGCAAGAACTTCGGCTGTCCCTTGGAGGTGAGAGCTCCCTCGTGCGCCATCGCGAAGAGGGTGGCAATGACCTCGCCTGTCCTGGCGCCGGGGCGCGTCTCTACAACCACAACCCCGTGTTTGTCCCCCACGCAGCGGAAGGTATGTGGAGTCCCTTTTCGAATGACCACTTGGTCCCCGGCGCTAGCTCTTCGCTCTGTTCCAGCAAGCTTAAAGATAAACTCCCCCGCCACAATGTCGAAGTGCTCATCATAAGTGGGATGATAGTGCTCAGGAGGACCGGCATTTCCCGGAGAGAAGATGCCAACGCCGCGTTCATACGCCCCACCTGTTTCGGCTCTCGCGACGAGACCAAACACCCATTCTCCGGTAACTGGTTGAGAATAAAGCGGCGATATTCGTTGGTTGAGGAGTTCGGCAAGGCGATCCTCGCTGTCATAGTCGAACCCGGAGCCTTCAATGGGATGACCGTTCTGATCGAGTGTGCGTCCCGTCGTCGCGATCGTCACCTGACTCATCCTATCACTCTTTAGCTCAGAATCGGGGAAAGTACTAGTATGTAAGTTATGCTTTGTAGCTAATGAACTATTATAAGGATAATTGTAACCAAGTCAATCCACTTGATTGCGTCCTGCAGGCTGGCGAAATACCAAAAGGGCCCATCGCTAAGATTGCCCGCAGCGGCAAGAGCATCCATGGTCTGTTTAGGATTACGAGCGTCGTCAACTCGGATAGGACAACCATGAGCGCTGCCCCGTTTTTTCCGTCCGTAACAAGCAGACTCCCCTTACAGCAACCGCGGTGTCAGAACCTCAACTCACGATGTAGCGCTGCCTTACCAAGTCGCTGGACAGGTCTCAACGTGCAGGTAACGCTGGCATTCGGCATCAGTCAATGAGCGTGTCAGCCGCGACTCGGTCAGCGCGATCAACTCTGGCACGGCTAACACGTAGATACGGGTCGTACCATCATTCATGTGTGCAGCCAGATACTGCCCGTCCGGGCTGAAGGCTATACGAGCCACCCCGATGCCGTTAGCAACGTTGGCGAGCACTAACTGTTCCTGCCCGGTCTGAGCATTCCATAAGCGAACTGTCGCGTCGTTATTGATACCGCTGGTCGCAATGAGCGAACCGTCTGGACTGTAAGCCACACCAGGTACATTAGAGATATGCCCGGCGAGCGTTAACAGAACTACTCCGGTCTGCGCATCGATAACCAATGCGGCGTTCGCTTCCTGCAATCCCACTGCAATGCGTGTGCCATCCGGGTTGAAGGTCACTGTGCCCGTCCTGCTCTCGCCAACCGAGACCTCAAGCTGCAATTCACCTGTTGCACTGTCCCATATTCTCAGGAACCCCTCCCCCCCGGCAAGATCCGTGCCAGCAGCGAGGCGCGTTCCGTCAGGACTCCACGCAACGCCTTTGCTTGAAGCAGGTTGTTCCAGGCGAAGCAGACGGTCACCGGTCGTAGCATCCCAGATGAACACAGTCTGATCGAAACCAGATGATGCGACTCGGGAGCTGTCTGGACTGAAAGCCAGACCGTAGACGCTGTCGCTGTGGCCAGCCAGGGTCCGTTTGCGAGCGCCTGTCACAGCATCCCATAGGATCACGTTGGTGTCTTCGCCTGCTGTGGCAAGGGTGGTTCCGTCCGGACTCCATGCAACGCTCAGCACACGAGAAGCATGGCCGACGAGTGAAAGAATACGCTGCCCCGACCGCACGTCCCACACTATCGGCGTAGCGCTCATGCTGGCAACAATCAGCCGTTCACCATCCGGGCTATAAGCGAGTCCGGAAGGACCGTTATCCAAGATTGGCTCGTTGACTATTGCCCGGAACTCCGCTCCAGCAACGAGGTTCCAGATCTGCACCTGTCCAGTCGTATGCATGCTCACGAGTCGGGTCGCCGTTCCATCAAACGCGATGTCGCCAACCTTCGGGCCGATACCGAAACTGAGCACAGCTTCTTGTGCTATGGTGTCGTAAATGACAAGTTGACCATTGATGGACACGATTGCCAGCCGCGATCCGTCCCGGCTCAAGGCAACGCGCGCCGGTGTGAAAGGAGGTGATACGGCGGCAAGTTCCGCGCCGCTGGTAACATCCCACACAGTAACCGAGTTGTTCCGATTGATGGTGATGATGCGTGTTCCCCCGGGGCCAAACTTGAAGTAATCGATAGTTGTACCAGACACCGATAAGTGGCGGTGCTCGTCCCACGTGGCCGTCTCAATAATACTGAGGGCGCGATCCGGAGTGATGTGCGCCATCAGCACTCCATCGGGGCTGAAGGTCGTAGACCCCATGCCTCGAGGGAGGTTTACTAAATCGGTGACGTCCTCACCGGTCGTCAGATCAAACTGCTTGCTGATACCCGTTTGCCACGTCAATGTTGCGTATCTGAAATCCAATGAGATGTCAATCCAGTTATCGAGGGTTTCAAACTCGGCAGGCATTGCGAAGCTATGAAGCTGCCGTGGTGCCTGCGCGGACGAGATATCCCAATGGAACAGCGTCGGCGCGTCGGGCGTGCCATCCCAGGTAACGATACGATCGCTGGTGTCAATCCCCCCCATCAGTTCACCTGTAACCGTGTAAAGCACTTTGCCGGTCTGGATGTCGGCAATGGCAGTCTCACCACTGCGTCCTGAGTAGGCGGTTTCGATGTTATAAGCTACGCGTGCGCCATCTTCGCTGATGGTCAGGTTGCCATGAATCTCCCATTCCCAAGCGGCAGAGGGTAATCGCAGCGGCGGGTTCAACTGCTGCACCGCCTGATGAAGCGCGGTTTCGGCTTCCGGCAAAACCATGCCATCGGTCGCGTACGTCTGGTTGACAGCCTGCAACGCCAGCAGCGCGCTCAACTCGGCGTCACTGTCGAGGCTATCGCTCGCGTACCCCACCAGCTCGCGCGCCTGAGCAATGCGTGTCTGCTGCTCGGCTCGCGCACGTTCCTCTTGGGCGATCCGCCGCTGGTTAAATGCCGCCGCGGACAGCCCAAATGCCCCTAACATCGCCAGGAGCAGCACGGCCACCAGCCCGCGCAAGAAGGCACGTGAGCGCCGCTCCAACTGCTGCTCGTGCATCTGACGCTCCCGCTCGGCGGCGGCCAGCCGGTCGCGCTCGGCAACACTCGCGTTCAGGAAGGTATGTTCGGCCGTGGTCAGCGAGAGATTGGTCGTTTCGCGCCACCCTTCAAACTGCGCGAGCTTAGTTCCCTGCAGCAAATAATCATTCGGACAGCCATGATCCTCCCAGTCATGGACCGCCAGGGCTAACAGCCGTTCCATGCGCACGTCATTGCGACTCTCGTCCAGCCACGCGCGCAGTTGAACCCACTCGCGGATCAGCGCTTCATGCGAGACTTCCACCAGCGGCTGTCCCGTGGTAGGGTCGAGATCGAGCGTCAGCAGCCGGTTGGCGGCCAGAAAGTGGGTCACGTAGTCCATAGTCTCGGCTGGCACATCCAGCGACGTCAGTTCCTGGGTCGGCACGCGCCGCCGGACATCTTCCGTCCCTTCGCCCAGTGTGATCAGGCGCAGGAATAATTGCCGGGCAGTCGCCTGCTGGACGTCACTCAATCCGGCAAACACCTTGTCCGCCTGGGCCGTGAGCGCTCGCTGGAGCCCGCCGATTTCCTCATACGTTTTCATCGTAAGAGTACGCCCGACCCGGTTGTCATACAGCTCGGTCAGAGCGAATTGTAAGAGCGGCAACGCTCCGGGTTGTTCGTGCGCTTCGGTGACCAGGCGGGCGACCAGGCCAGGTTCCATCATGACATGCGCGTGTTGGGCTGGCAGGGTAATAGCGCGCTCCAGCTCATCAGGCGTCAGGGGCACCATCATCAACGTATGCTCCTGAACCAGCCAGCTAAAGTCCGGATACATCAGCGGCCGGTCAAGGAAGTCGGCGCGGAGTGTGATCACCACGCGGACCGTGCTGCGGGGATCGGTCACCGCGGCGTAAATCAAATCCATAAAGCGTCGAGCCAGCGCGCTGTCCTCCACCAGCGTGAAATTCTCTTCGAACTGGTCAATCATCAACAATAAGGGCCGCTCTTCAGGCAGGATCAGGCGAGCGGCGCGCACCAAGCCGTTGGAATCGCGTTGGAGCAGTTCCAGCAGGTCGGGCTGATGCTTCATCGCGACCGCCCGAAGCGCGGCTTCCAGCTCGAAGAAGGGATTTGTCCGGGGCGACATGGTCGTCAGGGCCCAGGTGTTGCCGCCTGGAAGGTGGCCTTGCTTGAGAGCGGGGATCAGCCCGGCGCGGATGACGCTCGACTTGCCGCTGCCGGAAGGGCCGACCAGCGCAAGGAAGCGAGGTGTCGAACCATTTCGGTCCAGTCGGGTCAACAACCGCTCGACAAACGCCTCGCGACCAAAGAACACCTCGGCGTCTTCTTGCTGGAACGCATCTAGCCCTTTGTATGGATTGTCTCCTGGCGGGTCAAGGTCTTCATCTTTATTCCCACCCGCTACCAAGCCCAACTGCTGCGCACAGTAGACCGCCCATTTACGGTTGCGAAAGCCGGGCGGAAGCCCCAGCTTGTCGTAGAGGTTCTGCTTGTGATCTCCGCGGACGGTAATGGGGGCAATACTCAGCTTGATCCCGATCTCCTTGTCGGACAGGCCCTGCGCCAGCAGTTCGAGCACCTTCTCTTCCGCTGGGGTCAGCGGCTCGACGAGATGGCATTCCGGGAAGGAGGGCGTTGTCATGATGCGATCTCCCTGCACCCTGGTGAGTGCCTACCCTGTCATCATAAGGTAATTGTGACTTCCTTTCCACTAACTCACCATAAAACCCTACATTTTCCCCACATTACCCTACGTCACGTAGGGTGTGCGGCAACCCCGGCGGATGTACTGTGAAACAGAGTGATCCCTTCTGTATCGCGTCTGTCCGCCACTCACATCGCCCAGAAAAGAAGCATGAACTGCCACAAGGAGGAAGAGATGCAACCCATGAGCAAGCACAGTGTCCAGAAAGGTCTCGTGGCGATACTCAGTCTGATCGCCGTCTCGTTCGGGCTTGTGACCCAACTCCAGCCAGCGGGAGCGGTATCCCACACTCTCCCTGCTGAGCAAATGCCGTCTACTACCTTGCGACTCGCCGTCGCGGACACCAATGATGCACCGAGCGCGCCCATCGTCCTCGCGTTCGTCGAGCAGGTGCAGCAGCGGTCGGGTGGCAGTCTCGTCATCGAGCCGGTGTGGGAAGCTAGCGCGGATACCGAAGCCGAGTATGAGCAAGGGGTGATCGCAGCCGTGCGCGTTGGCAAATACGAGCTGGGACTGGCTGCCACACGCGCGTGGGAAGAACAGGGGGTCACGGTCTTTCAGCCGCTGCAGATGCCCTTCCTCATCGACAACGACGCCCTGGCGATTGCGGTCGCCACCAGTGAGGTTGCCACCCAGATGCTGGAGGGGTTATCAGCAGCCGGTCTGGCCGGGCTGGCGATGTGGCCCGAAGACCTGCGCCACCCGTTCTCCGTGGTGCCTGGCCACCCCCTGCTCAGCCCGGACGACTTTGCCGGCAAGACGATTCGCACCACCTCGATGGATGTCACGGCTGCGCTCGTTGAGGCGCTTGGCGGCACGCCCGAATTCCTGGCGTTCGAGTACCAGGGCGCTGAGTCCGGTCTGCGCCAGGGGGCCTCTCTGACCGGCCTGCCTATCGCCACCGGAAATGTGGTGTTCTTTACCAAATTCCAGGTCTTGTTCGCCAACAGTGCGGCTTTCGAAAACCTGGACGAAGTTCAGCGCGCCATCCTGCGTGAAGCGGCAGCGGCAGCGCAGCAGAAAGCGATTGCAGACCGTCCCAGCGAAGCCGAGGCCGCCGAATTCTGGTGCGCGGATGGCGGCAGCATCGTTCTGGCTAGTGCGGAGCAGCTCGTAGCCATCCAGGCGGCTGCCCAGCCCGTCATCGACCGGATCGCCCAGAACCCGGAGCACGCGGAAGTGCTCGCCGCGCTGCAAGCGCTCAAGGCGGCCACCTCACCCACTCCGTGGGCAGACGCCTGCGGGAGTCCGCCCACCCTGGCCGTCTCGAACGATGCAGAAACGGTCTGGTCGGAGGGGGTGCCGCCCAATGGCATCTGGATGGTCGAGCTTTCCGCGGATGACTTTGTTGAGCGCGGGATGCTGCGCTCCGTTGCGGAACGAGACTGGGCCGGAACGTACATCTTTACGCTGGCGGACGGCGAATTCTCCTTCACCTGGATCAGCAACTGGGACTTCGTCGCCGGCTGTCGCGCTTCATATCAAGTCGTCGGCGATGTCGTGCGCTTCACCTACCACCGCGACACCCTTTGTGAGGGCGAAGTCACAGATGCCCAGTGGCACTTGGATGCCGAAGGTAGGCTCGCCTTCCACGTGGTGGAACTCATTACTGGCGAGAAAGAGATACGAGGCATCTGGGAAGCACAGCCGTGGCGGAAAATCTCCGACTAAGAGCTAGATCAACGCTCTCGGTTTTTTCGATAGCATATCTCGGATAGAGCATGGAGAGACACAAGGTCCTGTGTCTCTCCGTAGGCCGAGGCACTTCTGCCGGGAACGTTCCCGGAGTTCGCGAGCCCTCTGATTGCCCCGGAACTGGTTCCTGGGGAGTGGATTAGCAGATTCAAATAGCCTTTGGATATGGTTCGCAGAACAGTATGGAGTAGTAGAGTGATTTTCGTCCAGCCACAACCAGAACCAGCAGATTTTGACTGTAAAGTAAGACAACCAGGCCTGAAATATCTACAAAAGAATCCTGGGGGAAAACTGCCACGGCTTTGGGGTAAGGTTATTTCAGATTTGTGGACTGCTTATGATGGGATTTGCGCCTATTCTTGCCACTGGTTTCCTTTGCTCGGGGGAGAGTCAGTTGATCACTTTGTCCCCCAGACAATTAATTCCCAGCTAGCATATGAGTGGTCAAATTATCGGTTGGCGCTCCAAAAAATGAATAGCAGGAAGGGAGCAGATACAAACATAGTTGACCCATTTACTATAACCGGTAATTGGTTCGTGTTGGTTTTTCCTGCCCTTCTTGTTAAGGCTAACAGCCAACTTTCAGATACTCTAAAAAGCAAGGTGCAGCATACAATAGAAGCTCTAAAACTAAATGAAGAGGCCTTGGTAAATATTAGGCTAGGGTATGTTCTTGAGTATTGTGATGGAGATATCACGCTTCGAGGGTTATACAAACGAGCCCCGTTTGTGACGTATGAACTAGAGAGACAAAAACTGACAGAAACGATAAAAGTGATGATGAAACGGCGGAGAATAAGCAGCTCGGTTCCTTGATAACGAACCTGTGGGGCAACGCAACCAGTAAGCGACTACCTTTACGCTGCTTTCGGCAAGTTGGCTAGAAAATCTTCGGCAACGTGCTTGCGGACAAACAAAATTGAGCGTATACGCGCGATCGATCGAGCCCCGTCGCTCCCGTTGAGTACAATTTGTGTTCAATTTGATAAGTTCGCTCAAGCAGAGTGGGCTTTTTGTTTCAGGAGTCCTGTATACACGGGGGGCGTCTCAATCTCAGAATTGGCTTGGTTCGGCGCAGCTAGCAAACAGATGATTACCCAGCTATGTTGGGGGTAGAGAAGCGACTACCCCAGTCGTGGTGGCGCTCCCGTGAAGTATCTGTCCCATAGTTGCTCCTTCTGCTAATGGGAGGCTGTACCACCAGACTCCGGGACCGGACACCTAAACGTAGGCCAGTGTAATTTTGCTAAAAATACGCTCGAAGTCATCCAGGGTGAAAGTGCCAGCCCCGACCGTCAGTGTGTTCGCGGTTCCGGCAGCAACGCCGTACTTAAGGGCCTCTTCAAAGGGGAGACTGCGTGTGAAACTATAGGCCAGACCGGCCAGCATACAATCTCCCGATCCAACCGCACTTTTTGCATCCACAGGCGGGTTTTGAACGTGGAGTGCCTTTGTATCTCGTGCAACGATAGCACCCTTTGCGCCTAAAGAGAGGACCACGATTGAACCATAACGCTGAGAAAGCGCTATCGCTGCTTGAGCATAGTCGGCTAAACTCTTAAGCGATTTTCCAAGCAGCGCCGCGATTTCATCCTCATTCGGTTTGACCAGAAAAGGTTTCGCCTCAAGACCGTGTGCTAACGCGGCCTGGTTGCTGCTATCCAAAAACGTAAGCACATTCGCCTCATGCGCGATACGGATTAGATCGCCATAGAAATTAAGCGGCACCCCCGGTGGCAAGCTACCGGAAAATGTCACGGCTTTATATTGACCGATGATCGCGCGGAAGTGATCGCGCATGGCATTCACTTGTTGCAGGGGGATCGGGTCGCCTTTTTCGTAAATCTCGGTGACGAGTTGATTAGTTTCATCCAGAATCGAGAGACAGGTACGCGACTCGAAATCGGTCCAGACAAAACTGGTCTGAATGCCTTCGGCGTGCAATCCCTTCTCGATAAACTGCCCGGCTGATCCGCCAACCCACCCCGTAACTACTGGAGACTCACCCAGCGTTTTGAGCGCGCGAGCCACATTGCAGCCCTTCCCGCCAGGCACCGCTTTGACCGCGTCAGGCCGGTGAATCTTGCCAAGTTGGAAGGGGCTGACAATCACGGTTTTATCGATGGCGGCGTTGAGATTCGTGCATAGGATCATAGCTGCCCCCTGACCAGTGCGGCTTTGCCCGACGCGCCAAAGAACCTGATACGCTCGCGCACAGCATCGATTTGTGCGGCACGGCCTGCGCCTAAATACTTGCGTGGGTCAACAAGATCGCTATTGCTTGCCAGAGCCTCACGCACATCGCGGGTAAACGCTTTATTCAACTGCGTAGCGACATTGACTTTACACAACCCCATCGCTATCCCTTGCGCGATATTGTCGTCTGTGACACCAGATGATCCATGCAGCACCAGCGGAATGCTAACTTTCGCGCGGATGCTGGCAAGACGGGCTAAATCCAAACCAAGATGTTTGTCTTTGATGCCATGCACCGACCCCAACGCAATCGCCAGGGTATCGATCCCGGTAGCGGTGACGAACTCCAGCGCCTCATCAGGATCAGTGAGCGCAATCGCAGATTCATCGAATTCTTCATCCCCCGGTTTAGGGACTTCCCCAATCTCCGCCTCCATACACACGCCGTTAGCATGTGCGATCTCGCAGAGCCTTCGGGTGATGGCGATGTTGTCCTCAAATGACAGGCCGTCACCGTCAAACATCACGGATGTGAAACCGAGCGCAATTGCTTGCAGGACTTCGGTTTCAGTAGCGTGATCCAGATGCAGCGCCACCGGGACTGTCACACTTTGCGCGGCAATCTGTCCCACTGCTGCCATATATCTAAGGCCGAGCGCCGCGTTGCCACTGCCAATATACAACAGGGCATTGTGGCTCACCTGGACGATAACAGGTGCGTATTCAGCTTGCGCGGCCTGCACAATAGCTTGGACTTGTTCCAGTGTATTCGCATTGAATGCACCGATGGCGAAACCGTTCTGCTGCGCGCACTCGATCCACGGTTTGGGATTACCCAAGGTCATGATGGTTACGCCTCAGGATTCAGCATGATCTTCAAATGCGCTATTTCGTGCGCGGCAATCCGGGCAAAAATCTCCGGCGTAGCGGAAAGCGGAAAACGATGGGAAATCATGGTTTCCATATCCAGACTGCCATCCAGCAGCGCCCGAATCGTGTCGTCCCATTCGTGACCAGGGAACGGCGCGGAATAGGACATGAAACAGCCAATAATACTCAACTCGCGGCGCATCATCTGTTCGATAAACGTCAGTGGCAGACTCTGATCGAGCGGTTGGTTGCCGCCCAATACAATATTCCCGCGCGGGCGCGTGATCGGGACTGTCTGCTCTAAAACGGCGGGAACACCTGTTGCTTCCAATGTGAGGTCAACGCCATCACCAGTCAGATTGCGAATCTCTTTCACAACATCAACCTCGCGCGCATTCAACGTGACATGCGCGCCGAGTTTCCTGGCGATTGCCAGATTCGTGTCGGAAATATCGGTGACGATGATCTGAGACGCACCGAGAATACGGAGCCACTGCACGATCATCAAACCTATCGAACCTGCGCCTAACACAACCGCGGTCTGCCCTGCCTGAAAACCACCTAACGCGACCATGTGCCGCCCAACAGTGGAGGGTTCAATCAGGGCCACGTGTTCGAGCGATAGACTCTCAGGCACCACAAATACGCAGCGTTCGGGCAGTTCGACGTATTCGGCGAACCCGCCCGCCTGCCGCGATCCGATAAACGAGTAGCTGTGACACGCTGAATAACGTCCGGCCTGGCATTGTGCACATTCAAAACAGGGAACAAGCGGGATCACAGCGGCATGTTTGCCGACCAGGTCTTGCCTCACGCCTTCGCCTACTCCTTCGATCACGCCTGCGCACTCGTGGCCCAGGATGATCGGGTACAGGCGATGGCCGGATACATAGCGTTTGATGTCCGAGCCGCAAATCGACACGGTTTTGACTTTCATCAGCACATGTCCGGGCCGAGGTGTGGGCTTTGGCGCGTCTGAGGTGTAGCGCATGACACCTCGATTTTCGAGAATGGCTGCTTTCATAGGGATAAGACTTTTCCTTTTGTCATAATCGAGGCGAGCTGCTCGAAATCATCTGCCAGCTTTCGTGAAATACTGCGGTAGACCCGGAATAACTCCTGGTACAACGCATGATTGTCCGGCGACGGTTCGAACACTTGCCGGTTGGGAAGCAACCGTTCGACACAATCGCCAATATCATCTACCAGTCCCACACTACAGGCTGTAAGCGCGAAAAGGCCGAGACTGTGCCCGCCTTCGCCGCCATCCGATCTGCGCGCGACGACAAAAGGCTTGCCGTATATGTCAGCTTTGATCTGGCACCACACCGCGCTCTGAGTTGCACCGCCAGAGCCAAGATATTCCGTCACCGTAACATCGTGCTCTTCTGCGATCTGTAAATTGTCGTAGACCGCAAATGCGCAGCCTTCCATGATGGCGCGCAGTATATCGGCGCGCGTCGTGTTGTAGCTGAGGCCGAAAAACACCCCACGCGCGACACTGCTCCATAACGGCGTGCGTTCACCCGCCATGTAGGGCAGAAAGATCAGTCCATTTGCGCCAGGGGGCGCTGTCCCAGCTTGCTGGCTGAACAGTTCAAACGGACTCTGACGGAGCAGTTGGCTGGCGGCGGTTTCAACCTGCCCCAACTGGTCACGGAACCAACCCAACGATCCGCCACCCACCGTACCTGCCTGCAGAAGGTACTGCCCGGGCACCGCGTGATGCGAGAAGATCAAGCGAGGTTCAACGATTACGTGATCCAAACTGACCGCCATTCCGCCCGCCTGGCCGCCTTGCTCGTTGGTGAGGCCAGCACGCGTTACACCTGCGCCCAATGCACCGGACGCCGCGTCGAGACAGCCCGCGATGACCGGAATTCCGGTGCGTAAGCCCATGTCACTCGCCGCGTGTGCAGTGAGCGTCCCGACGACCTCGGTACAGGCGCACAGGCGTGGCATTTTCTCAAGCGGAATTCCGATCGTATCTGCCGCGTCGGCATCCCAGCGTGCGCGCCTTATATCGAAGAAGTGATATCCATAGGCTTGCGTATGGTCACACACAAATTCGCCGGTCAGCTTGGCGGTGATGAAGCCCGTTGCATTGAGAAAACGGTGGGCTGAATCGAAAATCCGTGGATGATGATGCTTGAGCCAGAGCAATTTCGGGGTGATATAGGCCGGATCAATCGGATTCCCGACCAGATTCACGAGTCGATCGGCCTCTGCCAGCGCGCTGAGCCAGGTCGCTTCTTCACTCGCTCGACGATCCAGCCAGATCATAGCAGGAAGCAGGGGAATGACTTGTTCGTCCACTGGAACCAGCGTCCAACCGACTGCATCAACGCCAATCCCAGCGATCGTCGTCACATCAACATCACTGTTGGCCACAACCTGCCGTACCGTTGCACATATTGCTCGCCACCATACGTTCGCGTCAATCTCCGCCCAAAGCCGCTCAGGACGATGAAGGGGATAGGACTGGGTCGCTTCGGACACTACGCTGCCGTTGTCATTCCATAGCGCAGTTTTTGTGCTCGACGTCCCCACATCGATGGTGATGATATGGCTCATACCGGTTGTCCTAAGTAAAGGCCTGCATCAAGCGGTAATGGTGCCGTCAAGGTCCCACAGGGCCCGCCAATCCGCTGCGCCTTCCCACAAAAAGACCTGCCCTTTGATCAGGCGGCAGTTTTTGTCGATCTTGGCAATCGCAGCCATATCGTCGTCCGTGAGCGGTGGGGTGATTGCGCATTCCAGGTTGCTGCGAATATGGTCACGGCGAACCGAAAACGGAATCGGCACCTGCCCCCGCTGCACTGCCCACTTGACGCACACCACCGCTGGATGAACATTTAGCCGTTCCGCAATGCTGACAATGACGGGGTCTTCAATATCAACCGTGTCCTCCGGCGTCATATCGCGAGCCGGACGGTTGGGTGAACCAATCGGGGAAAAACCAATCGGTACGATGTTGTGATCCAGGCAAAACTGGAAAAGCTCCGGCTGCTGAAAGTGCGGGTGCAACTCCATTTCATTCGCGGCAGGTTGGATGGTCGCATCACGAAGCACCAGTTCAAGCTTGGGGATCGTCATGTTCGACGTGCCGATATGTCTCACCAGCCCCATCTCGACCAGTTTTTCCATCTGCCGCCACGTCTTCATATAGTTTTCGTGGATATATGGTTTGGCATGCGGATCGCGCGAATCGACGTCAGCGCCCGGCGCGTGGTAGTTGGGAAACGGCCAGTGAATCAAGTAGAGATCCAGGTAATCAAGCTGCAAGTCCCGCAGTGACTGCTGGCAGGCCGGAATGACATCGTCTTCACCATGCTTATCATTCCACAGTTTCGACGTAATCCACAGTTCTTCGCGCTTGATGAGGCCGCTGTCCAGCACGCTGCGGAGCGATTCGCCGATGAGATGCTCATTGCCATAGACGGCGGCGCAGTCGATATGCCGATAGCCGAGTGAGATCGCTTCTTTAACTGCGCGGGCGATTTCTTCGCCGGAAAATCGATCCGAGCCAAAAGTACCCAGTCCCACGGCGGGGATTTTCGCGCCCGTGTATAGTGTGCGCTGAGGCACAAGGGCTGGATCGATAGCGTCGGATGCGATCGTAAAAGGCTGCTCGGACATAAAAATCCCCCTTTCAGCGACAGCTTTGAACGAAGTCAGTTAGCCAGCAGACATTAACTGTAATCGATGTAGACTATTCTTCGGCCCAAATTCGGCAAACGGCGCTGCCGAAGTTGGAGAGGGAGAATGTTACGCCGGTTTTCATCCAGGCCGCACCAGAACGAGCGCCAGGGTACCCTTCCACAGTATAGAGACGATCCGGTATCAGTCCCCTGGGGTACAAAATAAGAGGTGTGAAGGGGTCTAGCCGGTGGAGCAAAAATGCGAACAGAACGCCGGACTTTCGATCCTTACTCAAGTACTGGACGCCCGTAAAGTCGTCCGTGAAAGGTGAGCCAAGCCGGTACATATCGCCTTGTTGGATGATTGGGCGAATTTCCTTATAGAGGGCAATCCACTTTTTCGCCTCGGCGATCTCTCTTTCCCCCCATCGACGCAGATCGGCGCCAATCCCCAACACACCACACATGCTGACATGAAAGCGAAATTCGAGTGGCAGGAATTCTTCGCCCATGTCCGTCACCCAGGCTTCCATGGTGGAAGCAGGAAAAACGTGCGAGAAACCCGCTTGTATGGCCAGGCGCGCGGTCGGGATAGTGTTGTCGCTCACCCAGATTTGATCGGCAAAGCGCAAGATCCCCAGGTCGGCGCGCCCGCCGCCGCCGGAGCAGCTTTGCCAGGTAACATGCGGGTGTCGCTGGCGTAAAGTCTCCCACACGCGATACAAACCCTGGACATAGCGCACCCACAGCTCACGCGGCTCGCCCGGCGCATCCGCCCAGCCGGGTTCGCTCACGTTCCGGTTCATGTCCCACTTGATAAACGTGATGTTATTTTCAGCCAACAGCCTGTCGATCTTATTGATGACGTACTCCTGGACTTCGGGCTTTGCCATGTTCAGGATAAGCTGGTGGCGGCTTTCGGTGCGTGGGCGGGTCGGGAAGTGGATCACCCAGTCGGGGTGTTGGCGGTAAAGCTCACTATCTGGATTGACCATTTCCGGCTCGATCCAAAGGCCGAAATCCATGCCAAGCTCGTTGACTCGTTCGATTAACGGACTGAGGCCATCAGGGAACTTTTTTTCGTCCGGCCACCAGTCACCCAGGCCCGCATGATCATCTTTGCGCCCGTGAAACCAGCCGTCATCCATTACAAACAGCTCGACTCCCATCTCGGCAGCTATCTCGGCAAACTCTGCCTGAGAGGATGCATTCACGTCAAAGGCCGTCGTTTCCCACGAGTTAAACAAGACTTTGTGCAGGGTGTTGCCGTGTGGCAAAACCGTTTCCCGAATAAAGTCATGCAAGTGATGGCTGGCCGCATCGAACCCCTGATCGGTGTATCCGGCAATGCTGCTCGGCGTCGTGAAGGACTGTTGCGGCCCCAGTGACCAGCAGAAATCCCAGTCGTTAAGGCCGATACTCACGCGGGTTGAAAAAAAGCTGGTGACTTCGGCAGAAATTTTCCAGTTACCACTCCAGGCCAGCACACCGAACCACACATCACCATGCGCCTCATCTGTGCGTCCGCGGTCAATGGCAAACCAGGGATTATGGTGATGACTGGTAGTAATGCGACGGCTCTCCAGCACTTTCAAGCCTTCGACCAATGGTTCCCGGCGCAACTGGAACTCGTTAGCCCAGCGCCCACTCAGATGGGTCAGGTGATAGTGACCTCCAAGAGGCAAATGCCACTGTGCCGACCAGGCGCGCTCTAATGTGACCGGGGTATCGCCCTTATTCTCGATCACGGCCCATCGTTCAATCAGATCGAACGCTTCCCACACCCGGTAATGCAAGATCACGTTCAGAGGATAAGTCACATCACGCAAATAGATCCTGAGGTCGGGGTCAGCTAGTTCTGCGCGTTCAAATTGAAGCCGGACATCGCGTACACCGTCGGCGAATACCAGCTTCAGGCACGGTTCAAGATACTCAGTCCCTGCCCCGGTGGGGTATTCCTGCGGCATAAGATTCCCCGGGCTGTCAAATGGGATTTCTTGTAGCACATAAGAACCGACGACCAGCTTATCTTCATCAAACCGGTCGCCGAGATAGTCATCCAGATAGGGTAATTTCGCTCCCCAATAATGATGGACCAGCAGCCCAGTGCTATGCAAACCAAAAGCATAGGCTGTGTGTCGGGTCTCAAGAATCCAATTATTTCCACTGGCTTGGATAGGCATCTAAAAAGCTCCATTTTCAGGGTGCTTGACAAACCCAACGTTTCCCCATTATACTTAACTTAAACGTATAAGTAAAGCGCTTTCACCGAATTACATGAGCCGTAAAAAAGTCACTAGCAAAGATGTAGCCAAAGCCGCCGGCGTGTCGCAGGCAACAGTATCGTATGTCCTGAACAACGTCGAAGAGGCAAAGATCAGCGTAGAAACCCAACAGCGCGTTCTGCAGGTTGCCCGCGAACTGGGTTATACGCCCAATGTGGTTGCACGCTCATTGGTGCAGGGGCGCAGTAATAATATCGGTGTGGTGCTCTTCCATCCTCACGAGCAAATCTTCATCGATTCCTGGATGCCTAACATATTGACTGGCCTCAGTTCGGTGATTCAGCGCTACGGATATCGCCTGCTTGTCGAGCAAGTCAATGATAAACAGCGATACGAGTCCATCATCAACCTGCTGCATAGCCATGAAGTCGCGGGCCTCGTGGTGCAGGCTACATTGGGTAAAGAATTCATTTCTACGGAGCTCATTAACCAGGGTGTCCCTGTTGTCATTGTCGGCAGTCTGTCGGAACACATTCATTATTCGGTCAGTTCAGACAATCTGACTGGCGTGCAAACGATCATCAATCATTTGATTGGGTTGGGTCACCAGCGGATCGCCTGTATTAGTTATGCGCCTGAAGGCACAGTTGAACACACGACGCAGCGCCTGACCACCTACTACGAAACCCTGGAAAAAGCAGGTATTTCACCGGACCCATCCTTGGTGCGTTTTGGCGCGTTTGACCCTCTCACGGGCTATGAGGCAATGCGCGATCTATTGCGACAAAAGCCGCGGCCAACAGCCGTCTTCGGAATGAATGATACGATGGCGATCGGCGCGCTCGCGGCCATTCAGGAAGCCGGACTGCGCGTGCCCGAAGACATCGCGGTAGTCGGATTTGATGATGATCGGTGGTCCGCCTTCACTACCCCGCCGCTCACGACAATTCGTGAATCGCAGCGCGAAATCGGCCAGTCCGCTGGAGAAATGTTGATCGACCTGCTCAACGATATCGAACCGGCTACGCCTAATCTGCAACTGCCTACCCAGCTCATTGTCCGCAGGTCTTGTGGAGCGTATCTCAGCCAGCACACTTGACACGAAGCGAGTTTTTCGAATTAACCCAAGTCAATGTGGAATTTTAAATTAAGGACACTATCTCCCCATGTCCGCCAATTACATGCCCATCAAGTCGAGTTTTAGTCTGTCCAAAGGGCTAAATCGGTTGGTCAACGCAGAGGCCCTGATTGGCTACCTGTTTATTCTGCCCAGCCTGATTGGTTTCTCCATCTTTTACGCCTACCCCGCCCTACGCGCTGTTTACATCAGTTTTCTGGATTGGAACCTGCTCACAGACGCGAAGTACATTGGGCTGGAAAACTACCAGACATTGTTCAACGACAACCGGTTCTGGGACTCGCTTCGGGTAACCCTGCTTTACGTCTTATGGAACATCCCGTTGCAAACGGTGTTGGCAGTCTTCATGGCCGTGATGCTCGACCGGTTCAGCACCGTGCTCTCCTCTGTCATGCGGGGCATCCTGATCTTGCCCTGGCTGATGCCGAATGTCGTTGTCGCGTTGCTATGGCTGTGGATTCTCGATCCGTCGATCGGCCTGATGAACGAATTCCTGAAAGCCCTGGGCATTGGCAGGCAGCCCTTCATGGGATCGCCCAGTCAGGCTATCCAATCTATCGCCGGGATCAACATCTGGCGACATGTCGGCTATACCTCGATTCTCGTCTTCGCAGGGCTGAAAACGATCCCCAAATCGCTCTATGAAGCCGCAGCGATAGACGGCGCAGGCGAACTGCTGCAGTTCCGGAAAATCACCCTGCCGCTGCTGCGTCCAGTGTTGGTCTTCGTCCTGGTAACTTCGGTGATCGGCTCATTCCAGGTCTTTGATACCGTTGCGGTGACCACCGGAGGGGGCCCGGCGGGTTCGACACGGGTCATCATTTACTACATCTATCAACAAGTGTTTGAGCGTCGGATCAACATGGGCATGGCGACGGCAGCTTCGGTGGTATTGTTCGCCATTCTGATCACCGTCACGATTGTCCAGATGCGACTGCTCCGTTCTGGTGAATCGGACCTGGCGGATTACCAGTAGACCGGAGAAGGCAGTCATGACCACACAGCAAGCTGTGGGGCCCAAACAAACGCGAGTGCGCGGGGGACAGATCTTATCCTATCTGGCTCTGCTGATTCTGTTGTTCATTACGCTGTTTCCGCTTTGGTGGGTGCTCCGCACAGCGCTAACCAGCCCGGAGTCTGTGTTTAGCCACGTGTCAAGCCTCTTGCCAGTTAACCCAACGACTCAGAATTTCGAGCGCGTTCTGGGATTGATCGACACGAAAGATTTGATCGGTGAGGGCGTAGTAACCTCCTACATGTCTACGGCTACGCTCGATTTCTGGGTATTCCTGCGGAACTCGTTCATTGTGTCGAGCAGCATTACTCTGGGGCAGACACTATTCAGCTCCATGGCTGCATATGCGTTCGCACGCATCAGGTTCCCGCTGAGAGACAAGATATTCTTCATCTACCTGACTGGACTTATGATCCCCGGCATCGTGCTATTCATCCCGAATTTTGTATTCGTTCGACAGTTGGGTTGGATCGGCACGTATCAGGGCATTATCGCGCCCACCTTCTTGATGACCCCCTTCGCAGTGTTCTTCATGCGTCAGTTCTTCCTGGGATTGAACAAAGACCTCGAAGAAGCTGCCACAATTGACGGGGCAAGCCGGATCGGACTTTTCTGGCGGATCGCGCTGCCTTTGGTGAAGGGGCCGCTTGTGACGCTGGCCATCCTGACATTCATTGGAAGCTGGAATGACTACCTGTGGCCACTGCTCGTGGGTCGCGACGAAAGTGTGCGCGTGCTGACTGTCGCGCTGGGTATTTTCCGCGAGCAAACTCCCCAAGGCGCGCCCGATTGGGCCGGGTTGATGGCTGGAGCAGCGGTTTCGATTGTGCCCACGATCATCATTTTCATCTTTTTCGGCCGTAAAGTCGTGGATTCCATCCAGTTCTCAGGATTCAAATAGATCGTTCGAGGGGGCCTATCGAGTTGAACACCCTATCAGCCTATCTCACAGAAAAAGGAGCATTACCATGAAATTCTCACGTACTATGGTTTTGGTGGTCCTGGTACTGGCCATGGCGATCCCTGCTGCGGGATTAACCTATGCACGCCAAGACGTGACCATCCGTTACATGCTCTGGGATAACAACCAACTTCCAGCTTATTCCGAGTGCGCAGCTCAGTTCATGGAAAGCAACCCTGGCATCACGGTCGAGATCGAGCAGCTCGGCTGGGCGGATTACTGGACGGCTATTCAGACTGGCTTCGTCACAGGTGATGCCCCAGACGTGTTCACGAACCACTTGGCCAAATATCCCGAGTTCGTCGCCCTTGGACAGCTTGTCGATATTCAGCCTTTGGTAGAACGCGACGGCGTCCCAACCGACATCTACTATCCTGGTCTGGCTGAACTATGGGTCAAAGATGGAAGCCGCTATGGCTTGCCCAAAGACTGGGACACGATTGCGGTCGTTTACAACGCCGACATGCTCGAAGCAGCAGGGATTGATCCTGCCATTATGGATGAGTGGACCTGGAATCCAGAAGATGGCGGCACCTTTGAGCAGGTTGTGGCTCAACTGACCCTGGATGCCAATGGCAACAATGGCCTCAGCCCAGACTTCGACAAAGATAACGTCGTGCAGTATGGCTTTACCAACGACTGGGCCACTGCAGCGGGTTATGGACAAACCTCGTTCAGCGTGTTCACCGCTTCAACCGGCTGGGAATACAATAACGGCCTATGGGGCGATGAGTATTACTACGACGATCCGCGCTTCATCCAAACCATTCAGTGGATCGCTGATCTGTGGCTGGAGAAGGGCTATGCTGCTCCGTATGCGGACGTGTCGGGGCTAGGGTCCTTTGCCTTATTCCAGTCGGGCAAAGCGGCGCTCACTACAGATGGATCATGGATGATCGGTAGTTACCTGGGCAGCGATTTCCCAGTTGGGTTTGGTCGTCTACCCATTGGCCCCGAAGGGCGTAAGAGTATGTTCAATGGGCTAGCCGACTCGATATGGGTTGGCAGCGAACACCAGGAAGAAGCCTGGCAGTGGGTGAAATACCTCGCTTCAGCAGATTGCCAGAAGATCGTAGGGCAGAGCGGTGTGGTCTTCCCTGCTATCCCCGAAGCCGCTGAGCTTTCACTGCAAGTACGCGCGGAAGCGGGTGTTGACGTGAGTGCCTTCACGTTGCAAGCGGCGGAAGAGGGCGGAACCTTCTTGTTCCCCATCACTGACTACGGCAGCGAGATCACCGTCATCATGCAAGAAGCGATGGATCGGATCGCTCTTGGTGAAGTTGATGCCGAGACAGCGCTCAAAGAGGCTAACGAAGAGGTCAACGCCCTCTTCAAGTGATTTTATCACTGCTCGGTAAGCCCCACGAGTGCGATCTGCGCCGCCCGTTTTTGTGGTGGCGCAGATCGCTTCTAGCCATAGAATTGCGCCGGGGGGAACCCGGATTTGAGTCCAGTGGAGAATGGCGCATGGAATATGCCGCAGGATTTAGTTTCGTTTTTGGCCTGCTGCCAGGGACATACTCAATACTGGTAGTCAGAACACTAAAGAAGCAAAAAGGGTATTGAACAATGAATGAAGCAATCAAGGCGGCGTTGCGTAGCGATCGAACCATTGACATCATCACCAAAGGGGCAAAAACCGGGTTACCTCGAAAGACGGAAATCTGGTTTTGTAATATCGGCGGACGTATCATTATCTGTGGAACACCAGACGCAGAAGGTAAGAATAACCCGCGTGCGCGGCGCGACTGGTTAGCGAATCTCAAAGCCAATCCGGAGTTCCTGTTCTGTTTAAAAGAGTCGCTCACGGCAGAACTTCCTGCGAGAGCAGTGGTCATTGTTGATCCCGACGATCGCAGACAGATTATGAGCGCCCCTGAGACAAAGTGGTACAGGGACCAGGTGGATTCGATTGAGGACCTGGTCAGCGGTAGCCCCATCGTTGAGGTGTTCTTTGAAGATTACAATTGCGAAAAATAGTCTTTACTTACCAGTGTGCAGCACAACCCTTATTGAAGGGGATAGATATTCATGCCAACCTTATTTTTCGCCATTTGTGATCAAAGATATCACTCTTAACAACCGCCTGGTGTTGCCCCCGATGGCAAACGAAGCGTCCGATGAAAGCGGAATGGTCAACGAAAAGCACCTGGACTTTTATCG
>Ga0134097_1001056_pt1 | contig 22693 bp, 16 predicted proteins | sample 8_3taG_FD_94450 | JGI IMG/M metagenome (GOLD analysis project Ga0134097, IMG submission 94450) | Switchgrass degrading microbial communities from high solid loading bioreactors in New Hampshire, USA - 8_30_10_142_A2 metaG | ecosystem: Engineered > Bioreactor > Semi-continuous > Anaerobic >... | reverse complement strand
GACGCACATGTTTCGGCATACACGGTATCATTCGGGAGATCGTAGTCAAAGGTAAACGCTTCCCCGTGGCGGGTCGAACCTATACCTCCGGTTATGTACATCTGCCGCTGCGTAATATTGGACCATATTCTTCTGCAGGCGTCAAAAAGCTCTTTGTCGGAAGTTTCATGAGCTATATCAGCCATTGCGCTGTACATGTAAACAGCACGAACCGCATGCCCGACAGCCTTATCCTGCAGGCGGACAGGTTTGTGAGCCTGGTTATATTCAAGGTCCGGGGCAGGAGCTTCTCTTTTGCTCCAGTGGGATATTTTTCCCCTTACATGCTCCCATTCGTATATGAAATAATTAGGTTCCCTGCCTCTTTCATTGATAAAAAATTCGCTTAACTTTAAATACCTGGGATTACCCGTTGCTTTATAAAGTTTTACCAGGGCAAGTTCTATCTCCTGGTGGCCGGGATAACCTTTTATTTTTCCTTCTTCGGGGCCAAACACCGAATCAATCAGGTCTGCAAAGCGGCAGGCAATTTTAAGAAGCTTGTCTTTCCCGGTTGCCTGGTAGTAAGCAACCGCCGCTTCAATCATATGCCCTGCGCAGTACAGTTCATGGCATTCGCACAGGTTTGACCAGCGTTTTTCATTCTTGTTTATTATGAAGTATGTATCCAGATACCCGTCGGAACACTGGGCCTTTTCAATTAAATCAATCAACCCATCCGCCAGTTTTTCAAGCTCGGGATCGGGATTTGTCATTAAACTGTGACCCACTGCTTCAAGCCATTTTGCCACATCACTGTCCTGAAAAACAAAACCATAGAAATCCCCTTTTTCAAGTCCTGCCGCTATCCTGAAATTTTTAACGGCATGGCTTGGCTCTGCGTCGCTTACCCTGTCATTCAGTACATCATACTGGTAAGGAATCATGACATCTTTAACAAGCTTGGTGTAGAAACCGAAAAAATCATCAGCTATGTTAACATTTTTCTTGGATACATGCTCCATGATTTCCATGGCGAAACCTCCTTTGCAGAGCTTCGTGCCGTAAAAACATTGCACTTTACCCCGCTGCTATAAGAATACTTTAAATTGATGATAATGTCATTAGGTTTTTTTACTTAAAGTTTAGGATGAAATGAAATTATAATGAAAATAATTTATTAAAATGAGGAAATCATAAAAAACGGCACATGGATGAAAACCATATGCCGTATATTACCCCGAATGTTTGAATCTTCAGATTTATTCCTTCTTTATTTTTAATTACATCTGTTCATCTTACAGGTATTTTTTAAGTGTTTCCCTCACAGCTCCGGGACCCTGGATAAGTTCTTCAAAGTAGCCAAGAACTTTATCGGCCAGCCCTGCTTCAAAAAGGTTCACTCCGAATATTGACGAATCCGAAAGGATGGATTTTAATTTCTCGTCAAACGGCCCCTTGTCCCCAAGTTTAATGCCTTCGGTTATTTTCTTAAGATGATCCATAAGAGGATCCGGACTTAAGTTAAAGGAATTTCCCTTATCGTCAACACCCAGGAGGTATCTTAACCAGCCTGCGAAAACAAGAGGAATATATTTTAAGTCTGTTACATCCAGGTCTTCCCTCTTCTGATATGCCTTAATGGTTTCTCCAAACCTTATCGCCAGCTTCTGGGATGTATCCGTTGCTATTCTTTGCGGTGTATCAGGAACAAACGGGTTTGGAAGCCTTACTTCAACAACTTCCCTGATAAAATCTTTCGGATTGATTATTCCGGGATTAATAACAACAGGCAGTCCTTCATCATAACCTATTTTTTCCACCAGTGCTTTAAGCTGCTCATCCCTCATCTCTTCATAGATTGCATTGTAACCAAGCAGGCATCCGTAAACGGCAAGAGCGGTATGAAGAGGATTCAGACAGGTGCATACTTTCATTTTTTCAACTTTGTCTACGGTCTCCCTGTCGGTAAAAATAACACCTGCATCCTCAAGGGAAGGCCTGCCGTTCGGGAATAAGTTTTCAATAACAAGGTACTGCGGTTCTTCGGCATTTACAAAAGAAGCAGTATACGTATTTTTTGCAGTTACTATGATGTCGGTATCCTCAAGCCCGCATTTATCCAGCATTTCCTTGACGCCCAAATCGGGTCTTGGAGTTATTTTGTCTATCATGCTCCATGGGAACGATACTTTTTCAGGGTTATCAATATACTCTACAAATCCTTCTTCAACAAAGTTATTCCTTGCCCATTCCCTGGCAAAAGCACTGACCGCGTCATACAGTTTCGTACCGTTATGAGAACAGTTATCCATACTGACCAATGCTACCGGGTATTTTCCGCTTTTGTACCTTTCATAACACAAGGCTGTAAGTTTTCCAATAAAGGTCCTGGGGGATTCGGTTCCTGTCTCAAAATCGCTTACTACATCCCCATAATATTCTCCCTTTGCATTTTTCAGGCTATAACCCTTTTCGGTTATCGTGAAACTTACCATCTGCAGGGACGGATTGGAAAAGATGTTTTTTAAGGTTTGCCAGCTGGTTTGATCATTTGTATCGGCTGTAAGCGCTTCCACAACAGAAGCTATTACCTTTTTCTCCATGTTTCCGTCAGGTTTCAAAACAACGGTTACACTAAGGTTATCAAAAGGTTTGTAAGCCCTTTCAATAATCTCATAATCATATCCTTCACATACGATTATTCCCTTGTCGCTCTTTCCCTCATCAAGAAGCTTTTGCTGAAGAGCAGCCGGAAATGCCCTGAATATATTACCTGCTCCAAAGTGCAGCCAGATTGGATTTTTCAGTGTATTCTCCCTTACTTTTTCACGATCGAATTTCGGCAGTTCAAACCCGGCTTCAACCCAAGGTTCTCTGTTTTTCAGCCCTGAATCGTTTAATACCATGTATTCCACTCCTTTTAATTAATTATATTTATATTGCACTTAGGCTATAAAACCTGCAAGTATATCACTTTAATATTATCATGCAATAAACGGCCGTTCAAGGAAATTGGATTTTGTATTTGCATGATAATGTTAACATAAATGATTTTATAATAGTATTTTACAATAGTATTTCACATTTTTTCCCGTTAAACTCAATCAGGTCGGGCTTTACGTCACATTCATATGCCAATATTCCCACCCCGTTTTTCCCAGCAAAGCGCAAGGCATCTCCGAATTCCTTGTGTGTGGCATCGTTTGGTGTAAAATATTTAATATTATTCATTTGAACAATAAAAATAATATATGCATCAAAGCCATGCTTTTTTGCACCGGCCAGCTCATATATATGTTTAACCCCCCTCAGGGTTGGTGCATCGGGAAACTTTGCCGTTCCACTTTCTTCAAGGGTTACCCCCTTAACCTCAATAAAGGCTTTACGATCTGCATTTTCAATATAAAAATCGAACCTGGATGCACCATATGTACTTTCCTGTTTTATATAAGTAATGTTTTCAAACCCCTTAAGGCTTATTTTTCCCTTGGTCAACGCTTCGTAAAGCACCTTGTTCGGCGCTTGTGAATCAATATTCACTATGCGTTTATCCTTTTTGACCGCGATAAGGGAATAGCCTGTTTTCCTCATGGGGTCATCATTTTTTTCAAGGTACACCAAGGCTTCCCCGGTAAGCAATTCCTTCAATCTTCCTGTATTTTTCACGTGGCATATGGTTTCTTTGCCATCAACCATTACTTCGGCCAGAAAACGGTTCAGCCTTCTGATGAATTTTCCTTCACAGATATTTGAATAACGCAGTTGTGTCACTATCCTTTCAGCGAAATTTCGGTCAACCATTCAGAACCTTTACATAAAAATTCCTGTTCCTCGGTCCGTCAAACTCACAGAAATATATACCCTGCCATGTTCCAAGCAAAAGCTTTTTGTTTTCAATAATTACGGTAACACTGCTTCCCATAAGGCCAGCTTTTACATGAGCCGTTGTGTTTCCTTCAAAATGCCTGAACTCGGGACGGTACGGTATTGTTTTGTTCAGTGCGAAAAGCATGTCCGATGTTACATCGGGATCAGCATTTTCATTAATTGTCATTCCCGCAGTTGTATGCGGACAAAAGATCACACATATTCCATCACTTACACCGCTTTTCATAACGGCATCATAAACCTGTGATGTTACGTTATAAAATCCTTCATTTCCGGTTCTCAAGCTATATTTATATACCATACGGCTTCTTTCCTTTCTAATGAAAAAATTTGTTTACATAATAGCACATAATAAAAACCATTATAAATATAAATTCTTTAATTTACTAATGCTTTGTATTCTTCTGCGGAAAACCATCCTGTTACACATGGTTGTCTTCCGACAACTGCTTTACAATGTCCCTGTCTGCAGGACAGAATTCATACCCGGAAAGCTCCCGGGCGGTAACCCACCTGATTTCTTCATGAACAGTGGGTTTCGGTTCTCCTTCTTCTATTTCGGCATTGAAAAAAGTGAACGATATTTCCCGGTCGGGGTATTTATACGTGGTTTTATCAAATACCCCGTTAATTTTAACCGTTATTCCAAGCTCCTCCCTGCATTCCCTTTTCAGGCATTCTGTTAACGATTCACCGGCTTCCTTTTTCCCTCCCGGGAATTCCCACAGGTATTCACAATTTCCTCCTGCACCTCTTCTGCATATCAATATTTTACCGTTTTGCCTTATTATAGCTGCTGCCACTATTGTCATTATACTACTCCGTTTCTTTTATCCTTTATATGTTTCCTTCATATACATAATGAAGTTTTTCTCTTGCAATATCAGCCAGCCTGTATATTGTCCCGACAGGAGTTGCTTCCTTGTCCAGCATGCGCCACCTGGGAAAGAACCTGGTTATATGAAGGGGAATATCGGGATTTACTGAAGCAAGCCACGACGAAAGCTCAATCATTTCATCATCGCCATCGTTTTCACCGGGTATGATTAATGTTGTCACCTCCACATGGCATTGCTTTGCGGCAGTGGAGATTGTTGTTTTTACAGTTTCCAGATCTCCCTTTATTTTTTTATAAAATTCATCGGTAAAAGCTTTAAGGTCAATATTCATTGCGTCTATATACGGAAGCAGTTTGGTCAACGGTTCCTCGCATATATACCCGTTTGTCACGACTACATTTTTAAGCCGGTTCTCCCTTGCAAGCCTTGAGCATTCCATTACGTATTCAAAGCTTATCATGGGTTCGTTATAGGTGTAGGCAATACCGATGTTTCCCCTGTTTATCAGGCTTTTTGCCATGCTGACCAGTTTCTCAGGCGTGACATATTCAGTATTTATCATATCGCCGCCGGCCATTGATATTTCACAATTCTGGCAAAACGGGCATCTTAGATTACAACCGTAGCTTCCTGCTGACAGAATAAAACTGCCGGGGAAAAAGCGCTTTAAAGGCTTTTTCTCAATAGGGTCCAGGGCAATTGCGGTTAGTTTGCCATAATTATCGCAGACTATTACCCCGTCAATGTTTGTACGTGCATTGCAAAATCCCGTCTTTCCTTCTTCAATGGCACAATGATGGGGGCATATTTCGCAGACCTTTTTCAATGATGCCTCACCACCTCGAATCGCTGCATTGTATAAGTTTCACCGGGGCTTATACCTGCTTTTTGCAATGCGATTGCCACCTGCTGCCCGGGAGTGTCCACACCTTCAAGGTTTGGAAGAAGCAAGCCCCTGCGATAGCCTTTAGAAACAATTACACCATATCTCTTCACATCAAGTTCATCAATTGAAGAAATAGGTTCGGGCTCTGCCAATACATCAACGCTGTAGACGAGCTCGTCAAGTTCTCTTTCCGTAACCGGCGGAAACCTTGGATCATCGGTTCCGGCACTTACGGCATTTCGTATTATTTCTTCAGCTATGCTGCCTGTAACTGCACTTATTGTTCCAATGCAGCCCCTGAGCTGTCCATGTTTTTTCAATGATACGAATACACCTGCTTTCCTGTTGAGCATTTCTTCAGGAAGGTCGTCAGGCAGCTCAGTATACTTGCCCGTCCTGACATATGTCTCGAGAGAAAGCCTTGCAAGCTTTACATAAGCATCTTCGGCTGATTTTATATCTTTTAATTTTTTATGCTGCTCTTTTTCGTAAATCAAGTCAAAGCGGCGGTTCTCATTATCCCCCGTTATTTCGAACGCAGCTACGGCATATCCCACACCGAATGTTCCTTCATATGACAGTAGCTCGGACTTTATATCTTTACCGTCCAATGCTCCTGCCATAATTATAAAGGATCTCAGGCCGCATTCGGCGGCAGATTCGCAGAAAGAAGGTTCAAAACTGATAAATGAAAGAAAATCACCATTATTCATGGCTTCTGTCACTTGCCTGTCAAAATCCGGGCCTTCTTTGGCAAACCCATACGGACCTTCATGCAAAAGTTTATGGGATAAATCCCCGCTGGCTATAAATACTGCATTTCGGCCAAGTTTATCAATGGTTTTCGCAATTGTTTTTCCAAAACGGTAATGGTCCAAATGGCTTAGTCCCGATAAACCTATCCTGACCAGCTTATAGTTCTTATAAAATTTATTAATAAAATACAGTGGGATAAATGTTCCGTGATCCAGTTCGGAATCACGTTCCCCCAATGTTCCTGCAGGAATATCATCCTTTTCTGCTTCATGCGATAAAGCCTTCACAAATTCACTGTCATATTCAACTTCCATTGATACATGGCGGGCACCAAAACGGCGCATATCACCTTTTGCTTTTTTTCCGGGCGATATGTGGAAATAATCTGAATACAGAACAGAATGAGGCGATGTGATTATTATTGTATCGGGCCTTATTCCTGAAATCCTTCCTGCAGCTTCCAAATATGCGTCAGTTGTTTTTTGAATTTTCTTTTCCTCTCCGTGCCCTATTTCAGGAAGTATAATCGGCGGATGCGGCACTATGAACGCTCCCTTTAACGGCATACCATTCCCTCCTTGCATCAGATCGAAACATACCTGTATCTAATATAAGCCGTACTGTATATTTTTATTGAAATACCAGTTAAATTGTATCATTACAATCTCAAGATAACAACAATTGTTGAAATCCAGGTACAGCTTAGTAGATTACCCCGGATGATTTCCCCTGAATCAAGGCCTGAAGAATGCCGCTATAAATGATGAACCCCTGAAAGCTTTATACCTTCAGGGTTTCATAGCTAAATAAAATTCATACCAGTCCGGAATACTTTTCAAAAAATTTGAGCATTTTATCAATTACAGCTTGCTTTTTTGCAGCCCTGTTGCCACCGCCAAAGCGTGAGACAGGAGGCATGATTTTATCAATTGCTGTTCCGGTTGTTTTCAGGACTCCATCGCGGAAAGCATTATCAATAAAATGCCTGGTTTCTTCAGGTTTTAATTTATCTTCTTCGATGATTGCCGAAAGTTCCTCATCTTTACGCTCATTTATAAACTTGCGCTAATCCTCATCAATTTTTGTCGAAACATTAATTTGCTCAATAAAGCGCTTAATCAATTCCTTTTTGCTGCGAAGTTCAATACTGGAATTAATGGCTTTATCGATGGTGGTCAGGATTGTTTTATCTTTACAGTTTGATTTCTGATATTTGGCTACAAGCATAAGGATATAGTCAATGTTTACCTCTATCTGCCTGATAAGTTCAATCTCAAAAATTATGTCATCATTAATAGTTTCCTTCTCTCCATCAGTTCCTTTTCTATATTCCTGGTACAGGTCGATATAAATACTCTGATAGTCTTGAAAATCCCTTTCCGGCAAGATCTCATTCCCCTCGAAGTCGTCAAAAGAGGTAAGAATGTTTCTGAGCCGTAAAATTGAACCAAACAGCCGGATAAATTCTTTCTCTGCTTTTTCTCCGCGAATTTGCTTTCCAAGGGGGTATTTTGAAGTAAGGGCGGCTATCAGTTCTTCATAGCCTGGTTTGTGCTCACCTTTTTCATCATATCCCTTATAATATTCCTCATATGTTCTCAGGAGGACGATACCTCCTGCATCCTTATTGCCAAAAAGAGCAATGGCTTTATCCGTTTCTTCTTTCAAATCCCTGAAGCAAACAATATTGCCATATGTCTTTACACTGTTTAAAATACGGTTTGTTCTTGAAAATGCTTGAATCAATCCATGCTGTTTCAGATTTTTATCCACCCACAGAGTATTTAGCGTTGTTGCATCAAAACCGGTTGGTTATAATGTTCAAAAGTGTATGCCTGGCAAAAAAGGTCCTGGTAAAATCCAAAAGGTCCGGGATGATTTTGTTGTTAGCATCTGCCCAATAGCTGGTAAATTCAAAGCTATTGCTTGTTTTTTTGCTCCTTTTGCGTTCAGAAACACTTTGTTCTTTAATATGAGCGTTTCTTGTGGTATTACTGTAATACTTTGTATGGGTTCCATTGGAAATAACGAAAATTTGCACATACTCAAACAGTCCGGAAGATGCCCAAAAGCTGTCGCGCTGGTACCGGTTGATTTGATTGAAGGCCTCACGGATGGCAACGCCGCGACGTTTTAATTCCACATGAACCAGGGGCAATCCGTTTATAAGGATCGTTACATCATAACGGGTTTTATATTTTCCTCCGGTTTCTTCATACTGGTTAATCACCTAGAGGCGATTATTATGGATATTCTTCTTATCCAGAAGGTAGATATTCTTAGTTGTTCCATCCTCACGTTTTAAAACCTGTACATGGTCTTCCTGGATTTTTCTGGTCTTTTCAACAATACCCTCATTGGTATTGGCAATACATTCTTCAAAAAATTTATTCCATTCATTATCCGTAAAGGTGAAGTCATTGAGCAACTCAAGCTGTTTCCTGAGATTTGCTGTCAAAGCAGCTTCATCATGAATTGACAGATATTCATACCCCTGCGAAGTTAACTGCCGGATAAAATCCCGTTCGAGATCGGCTTCACTCTGATATTTATCGGAACGAGTGTTTAACTCGGCTGAATATTCGGAAACAACCGTTACTTCATCGGTACTGGCAACGATGTTATATATGCTCACGCAGATACCCCCTTAAAAGATAATAATTTATTCCTGTAGTATTCATATTGCTTCCGGCGGGCCTCAATTTCAGCAGTCAGCCTGCTTGCAAGGCCACTATGCAATGTTTCAAAATATTCCATGATGGTGACAATACGTTCCTGTTCTTTCATTGACGGCAAGGGAATTAATATTTTCTCAAGTTTATTCGGAGAAACTTCTATTACCTTTGTACCTTGAGCAATTTTGCATTTTTGGATAAAAAATGAGGAAGTTTGAAAATAATACGAAATATACTTTGGATTTTGATTATGTTTAAAGATTGCTGTATGTCCGCCGGTAACAATTTCATTCTTTCCCAGCCATGCCACACATTTGCATACATCTTCAACATTCTCACTTGTAATGGCAATAATAATATCACCCGTGTTCACCTTTTTCAGACCTGAAGCCAAATACGGTGAAACAAACGATATTGTTTCATTGGCAAAAGTACCGTAATGGGTATAAATTTGTCCATAATGGATACATCCAATGCCCTCATCCGTAAAATCCTTTTTTTGCAGACCGCTGCCCCGGATAAATGTGCCAATGTCTCCCAGCTTCACTACCGGCACATCATCACCAAAAGTAAAAAGCAAGTCCCTATAATACTCATATTGCCTTTTCCTTGCCTTGAGTTCCGCTGAAAGCTCTTCTGTAAGCTCTTTTGAAAGCTCCGTGAATCTGTCCAGAATACGGACAATTTCCTGCTGTACAGGCAGTGGCGGAAGAGGAATTTTAAGATCTCTTGCAATAGTCCAATGACGGTTATATCCTCTCGATGGTATATCAAGATTACAAAAGGCATAATAAACATATTTTGCATTTATTGTTTCATCAACCGGAATGAGTACTTTTGTTCCGCTGTCACCCTGGGCAAATTTCTGATCAGCATATTTTATTACTCTTGTATGATCTCCAAAAATAATACAAGGTAATACAGGCGGTACAGCAGACTCATCATCAGTATATGCGGAAATATATGCCTGGCTTTGGTCTATTATCGGAATACTCCCCACCTCTTTGTAATCTTTTTTTGAAACACACCTGGAAGCATTTCTGCTTTTTAATATTTCCCCCAAGGAAACAAATTCCACTCCATTGGTGCAAAACTCAGAAATCAATATATCCAGTCTGCTCATTTTCCCACCTCGATTTCTGAGATAATTTTTTCTATCTCATTCCGTAATTCCTGCTCCCTTGCTACAATTCTCTCTATTTCATCATTTAAAGCTGCGATATCAATCCTTTCCCTGGTATCCTCCTGCTCCACATAGGTTGAAACAGAAAGGTTATAATCCTGCTTTGCAATTTCACTGTTTGGTACAACCCTGGCAAAGTGTTCAATATTCTTTCTCTCTATGAAGGCGTTAAGAATCTTATTAATGTTTTCTTCTGTCAACTTATTGTTATTTGTTACTTTTACAAACTCTTTCGACGCATCTATGAACAAGGTGCTGTTATAAGATTTCGACTTTTTCAACACCATAATGCATGTAGCAATACTGGTACCATAAAACAGGTTTTCCGGTAACTGAATAATACAATCGATGTAGTTGTTGTCTATAAGGTACTGCCTGATTTTCTGTTCAGCACCGCTACGGTACATTACACCGGGAAAACAAACGATAGCCGCCGTTCCATTGGTAGCCAGCCAGGAAAGACTATGCATAATAAATGCAAGATCTGCCTTGGATTTCGGAGCCAATACTCCTGCAGGGGAAAATCGTGGATCATTGATAAGAATCGGATCACTGTCACCTTTCCATTTGACAGAATACGGCGGATTTGAAACAATAACTTCAAAAGGCTCCTCGTCCCAATGTTTCGGTTCGGTAAGAGTATCACCCAGAGCTATATCGAACTTATCATAGTCAATATCATGCAGAAACATATTAATTCGGCATAAGTTATAGGTTGTAATATTTATTTCCTGCCCAAAAAAACCCTGGCGCACGTTTTCTTTTCCTAGAATTTTTGCAGACTTCAATAACAGAGAGCCCGAACCGCAAGCAGGGTCATAAACTTTATTTACCTCGGTTTTTCCCACTAATGCAAGTCGTGTAAGCAATTCCGATACTTCCTGGGGTGTGAAATATTCACCGCCACTTTTTCCGGCATTTGATGCATACATACCCATCAGGTATTCATAAGCATCTCCAAAGGCATCAATGGTGTTATCCTTGTAATCCCCCAGTTTCATTTCTGCGACGGTATTCAGGAGTTTAACCAGCTTTTCATTGCGTTTTGCGACAGTAGTACCCAGTTTGTTACTGTTTACATCAATATCGTCAAACAAACCTTTGAAATTATCTTCGCTTTCAGTTCCTTGCGCGGACGCTTCAATATTATTAAAAATCTTTTCCAGTGTTTCATTAAGATTCTCATCATCCTTTGCGCGGGCACGGACATTTTCAAAAAGCTCGCTGGGTAAAATAAAAAAACCCTTTGTCTTCACAAGATCCTCCCGAGCCTCTTCAGCTTCCTCATCAGACAGCTTTGCATAATCAAATTCCAGGTTGCCTGCTTCCCATTCTCCTGCATTTATATAAGCCGTAATATTTTCGGATATATAACGATAAAAAAGCATACCCAGGACATATTGCTTGAAGTCCCACCCGTCAACGCTGCCTCTCAAATCATTGGCCATATTCCATATCGTGCGGAACAGCTCTGCACGTTCCTGCTCTTTTCTATTATCAGCCATAGTTAATTCACCCCTGTTTTATATAAAAATCCAGTATGCTTACATGAATCCATTCCTTATCTCAAGACGTTCATAAGATAAGCAAACAGCATATAATTATTTCTTATATCACCGTAATACCTGCGCATTCTTATAAAGAAAATACTATACCATGAACTCATGGTTATGGCTAATTATATCAAAAATACTCAATGTCGCAAAGTGTTGGTATTTAGTATACAAAAGGGTTATATGGTATTTTGTCTCTGTTTCCGTACAAAAGCAGAATTATTCATAAAAAATAAAAGCCGCAATTCCTTGCGGCTTCTAATTTTCTTGGTTGCGGAGGTCCGCAATACACATTATGTACTATTCATAGTTAAAAAATATCCCGGTCAAAACCGGGATAATAAACTATCAATCAGGAGGATTAATTTGCCTTGGCATTGTATACTTTAGTAATCAATTCCGGCAGATACTTAAATATCTGCAGTTGTCCGGTCCCTTCAAGTTTTGCAATATTAACAATCAGCTCTATACCCTGTTTCCATTCTCCAGGATGATCAGTTGCTTTTTCTATAATCTCCTGCCAGGTTAAGCTATTCTCAACATATTGAATATGGGGATGCTTAAACCAATGAGTCCAGTTCGTACTGTTTAAAGCTGTTTGGACAACACCGTACATTGTCCCTTTTGATTCTATTACCAGTCCGTTTCCGATATACACTCCAACATGTCCTTTTTTATAAACGCATATTCCTGGAATCTCAGGGAGTGTATTGATAGGTCCTTTTTCCTGTGCAAGCTCAAAGGTACCGTCAGCACTTTTGTCCGTCCCGGCATCATAAACAGGATCCGAACCATCCCACCACAGGTACGATTTTATAAGGCCAATACAATCTGCGGTGCGTTTTCCGATGTAATTTTCACGAATAAAGTTCTCATATTTTTTAATATTATCTGGGTATTGATTAAGTTTACGTTGCAGGAGATCAGGTGTGAGAACTTTTCCGTATGTACCGTACACATACCCCCAGCTCTCAGCCAGGGCTTTCTTACAATGTTCTACTAACCCTAAATTGTTTTTCATGTTTATGCACCACCAACAGACCCATTAATGTTGCCGTCATCGGCCCAGTCTTTAGCCATGTTAAACCATTCCTGCAGCTTTTCCCGGAGCAATTCTTCCGGAACAAATATCTTAAACCACGCAGGTATTAAATCGTATACGGTCCGGAATACTGCTTCAAATTTCTTTTTACCCTCTCCTGATGAAAATGCCATTTCGGCAGCAAGCATCATTTTGTATGCAAGCGTCCTTAATGCTTCCCATTTTTTCTGAATAATTAGCATTAGTATAATGATCCCGAACACAAGGATGACGACAACCGAATTCCAGTTCTGAATAATAAGATTCTTCATATTATCAAGTCCTCCTTATTCTCCGGCAGTTTTTCCAGCCGGTCAATTCGTTTGTGCGCTGATTTTGTGGAGGCCTCAACTAATGCAAGGCGTTCCGCATGATATGAAACTGTAGTCTTTAGCTCTTTCATATCCGTTTTAATGTCATTTACATTTCCGGAAATAGTTCTTAGTTCTGTCCGAATTTCGCTCATTGCAGATACCTTTTGCTCACGTTTTGATAACATGGATGATATGCTAACTATAATCGCTGTTAAACCTGATATAATTCCGATAATTACAGTTATTTCAGACCATGAAATGCTTTGCATGTTGACCGCCTCCGCACAAATCATTTTCAATCATAGAATATCAAAAGGTTTTTCATGGTATTGCAACAAAAAAAAGAGTGGTATTGCCACTCTATTTAAGCTTGTATTTCTTTTTGTATTCAAGGTATGCCTGGTAGAATTGATAAGCGACCGAATTCATTCCCTGTTTGATGGCGCGCTCAGCATCCTTCCTCTGCTGTATTGATAAACTTTTATCCTTTTCCAGGTCCCTGATTGCCTTTCTTCCTTCTGAGAATTGCTTCGAGAGAACATTATGCGCATCCTGGAACTGTTCCATTAATGTTACAGCTTCGGCCAGTTTTTCTTTGTCAAGATGCTTGACTGCCCTGGGAATCCCTTTCTTCATTTCATTAACATACCGGGTTATTTCCTGGCCCGCAGTATAGAACCTGTCCATTGATTGGTTTGAATAGGCTGCATCTACAATGAATTTTTTGACTATTGGGTACTGGGTCACATCACCAGGATCCATAGCCAGATCCTTACCTATATCCGGTAACCGCCAGAGGAAATCACCAACAGCACCAGTATAAGCTTTAATCAGGTAATCCACTTTTTTAGGAGAAATATCTTTGGATATTTCCCCAAGGGCTTTTGATAATGTGCTGGTTTTAATGTCGTATCTAAGGTAAGGGAACTCCTGTTCATCTGCTGCGGATTCAATTGGCGCACCGGTCCATGACTTGTTTGCCGCAACTTCAACAACCGGAGCTATGGCAGATGGTACTACATCCACTTCAAAGTTTGCTACGAATTGCTCCCATAAGTTCTGCCAGGCATCCGGGTTATTCTCCAGGAGCTTATTAAGGAATATTTCCGGAACGCTACCAAAAATCCAGGCGTAGCCATGAGGTTTCGGTACCATTATGAATTTGCCTTTACCGATCCACACATTCCAGAATAGCGCTTTTCTCCATTCCGGAAGTTGTTCGTATGCTTTCCTTCGTTCATCATCTGATATATTGATGAAGTAATTCACCAGTGTTGGCAGGGTAGCATACAGCAAACCACGAAGAATCGTTCGTAACGGATATTTCTTAAAGGTTTCAAATAGTCTGGCATTGCCCTGTACCCAGGCATTAAAGAATGCTGTTATTTTATTGTATTCTCGGCCTAATGTGCCGGCCTGGAGGAAGTCAACCGACAGATCCCTACCCCATGCTGCAGCGGTTTCAGGATTCACTCCTTTTTTCAAGGCTTTTTTAAACTCAGCCACACGCGGACCCAGTTCGGACCATCCAACCGCATCACGGATAGTTCGGAAGGGGAGCCCAAGCAAAGCTTTCATGGAATTCCAGGCTTTGTTTCTGGTACGTTCATTGTTATTGAACTTCAATTCCTTGAAATCAGCGAATATTCGCTGAATCATGGTTCCAATATCATATCCATATCCCAGAAGTTCATCCTCAGTTAACTGAGCATCCTGCCGGGTATTAACATTGAATACTTCAGTCCCGCCACCATGCCGGATAAATTCCCGGTAATGCTTGTCCTTTAGCATTGCGCTGACATAGCCCTTAAATATGTCAAGCGGATTCAGACCGGCTCTTGACTGAATAAGAGAGGTAAGAGTGTCCCTGGCCATATTCCGCATCATAAAATCAACTGTTGTCACAGCACCTGCCTGAAGAACCCGTTTTGGTATATTCAGTGCTCTGATAAGGAAATGACTTGCTTGTCGGTTTAAGCCTTTAATGGCTCTGTATAATTCTGGTTCCACAAGATAAAGATGGGGCTTGCCATTCTCATAAATAGTTATATCTCCATCCCGGCCTATAAATAATGGCCTGAAAACTTTCAGGGACGTTTCCATCTGTTCATCCGTCATGCTCTCAAGTGCTTTTTTAAGGTCTTCGTTTTGTGTTTCCTCGGCCATATCAATCAGCTGTTTCTTTATTTCGTCAACAGTAAATTGTGTCATCTTTAACCCAGGAGGAACGGCTTCCATGATGTCCCCAAAACCGTCAATGGTTTCAACAGCTTTTTTCAGATCCCGTAGTATCATATTTGCCTCAGCTGCACGGCGAATTATATATGTATCCGCAATAATGCTTTCCAGTGGATCAATAATTGTTTTCCCGGAACCTATCGCTTTTTTAATAACCCTTTTAGATTGCCCGAGAGTTCTGCCGGAGCCGGGCTTATGCGTCTCAACCGCTTCCATAATACGGTGTAACGGCATATGGTTCGGGTTGTTTTTGCGTATCTGCTCTACATCGCTTTTAGTAAGAATGCCACTGTCTACCAGCAAGTCAAGGTTATTATCTTCCCACTTTCTAAGGCCTTCAAATACCTGTTTGAAGTGCGGATATCTTTCTTCCATCGCCGTAATATTTGCTTTATACACGTAATACGGCTGAGGCATATTTAATTCGCGCTCTTCATAATCCACCGCGCGCCTGGATACCAGGTAAGACAGAAAATCCTGGTGTTCCTGGATGGGATCCCCACCGCGTTTTTTAATGTTTTTTACAGTGATAGGATCAAGTATTTCTCCCAGGGATGGGCCAACAACATTATTTTTAAGATCAAGCTGTTTGTCTGTGAACATATTCTGGATTTTCGCTTCCAATCCTGAATATGTTCTTGTGGCCATGTCAATATTACGGCCACGGTACCCGGCCTCTTCAGCTAATTGCTGAATGCGCTTGAACGGGCCTTTGTCATTGATCCAGTTATCGTAAAACCAGTGAGCAACATTTTGGGGGGTTTGCTTTGTCGATTTCCGGCTTTCACCCCTGGAAATATCGGCGTATATACGTTTGTTGTATGGAAGGTGTGTGTATTCGCTGATAGCATAACGGAGCTGGTTGAGAAAATCCAAAGTATCTCTACTCAGCTTCGATTCAAAATGCCCCAGGAAACCAGGTGCTTTTTTTAATAATCCATCAGGATTGGTTAAATATAGCCTGAGGAACTCTGCTATACCTTCAGCACGGATCTGTTCTTTGGAATATCCAGAACGGGATGTAGCGGCTCCCAGGCTTAACAATTCAGAATCAAATTGACTGGATTTGCTGAAGCCATAAAGTTTATCAAAATGATGCCCTAATTCATGAGAAATAACAGGAAGATTATTCGTCACTTTCGTGCGAATAACGCTGCTTTGAGTTTTATATATACCATAAGCGCGTTGCCTGAACCTGCCTGTTCTGATAGGAACGCCGGTATATTTTTCGATTATTTCAACGATATCATCTACTGTTTTTGAACGTTCACTGGTACCGCTGCTTACAGGAATAGAAGCAGCTTGATCCTGAGGTGCATAAGATTGAGTTTTTTCACCACTTATTTGTTCGTATCTTTCAGTTTTTCCTTTATCATTTCTCTCATTCGTTTGCCTGATTCTATCGCGTCTTTTCTCAAGGCTTCGACTTCGGATCTCGTCAGCATTTCTGAAGTTGTTGAGGATGAAAAGTCCTTCTGCTTGGGTGAGTTCAATTGCTTCATTTGCAATCCCTGCCTCTTTCAATACTGTATTTATATTAACACGACCAAATTTTTCATACAAGGCTTTAACAGTTTCTTTTTTTATCGCTATAGTTTTTGGAGACTTTCCGCGTCCCATGGATAGGGTTGTAACTGCTACAACTTTACCACCATGGGATTCAATATATTCTCGCAGCCTTCGTATTGTTCCTCCCTGGGTAATAACATCGTCAACAAGGATGTATTCCTGGCCACCAATCACAGGGCCATCAAAATATATAGGTTGAAATAACCGTTCCTCACTGGACATTGATGTCCGATATGCACGGTTAATCTGTATAATAGGTTCTGCTATATCCAGTCCTGTTATTTCAGAAATAAATTGAGCATAAGCATTGGGTAATTTATTTTTTCCCGTTGATTCTTCAGCATGAACATAAGCTATTTTAGCATTCGGGAATCTTTTACCTAACTCCTTAATTACTGATATTTTTGCAACTCTATATACTAGTTCAACAGCTGCTTTTTCATCTCCTGCCTTAGCTCTATTATGTAATTCAAGGTTACCGTTTTTTTCGTTCTTTAAAGAAGAGAGATTTGTCATGTTAATGAGCTCCGGGAAGTTTTCAGGCCAGGGTAATACCTTTTCCCGTTTTTCCGGAACCGGCATAGGTTCATTTGGATCATAACTCATGGCCATTGCTGATGCTTTAGCTTTCGCCTGTTTATTGAAATAACCTTTCGCCGGTGCAAAGTGCGAAGCATCAGTAAAATTAATGTTACTGTTATTAAGGGCATATGTAGGAGTAGATATTATAACTCCCACAACATTGTTACCTTCCATCCCTATAAGCAATGATGCTTTATCATAAGGTATGATGTGAGCGGTAACTCCCGGTCTGTTCATGAAGTCTACGGCTTTTTTATTGAATGCGTGTTTTTTCCCGTCTTGTGTCGTAAACACAAGGTACCCTTTCTTTAATGCTTTTCTGCCATTAGCTAACTTAACATCCGAAATCACATTCAAAGGCTGGGCAGCCACTTGGTTTTCCGGCGTTGCTTTTTTCCCGAATTCAAAAAAGGTATTTTTAATTTTGGAAATATCATCTTTTCTGACATTAAAAGCTTTACCTATTTCCTGGGATTGATTTTCTGAAATAGAAAACAGCGCATATCCATCAATTAAAATAGCGTCCTTATCAAGTATAGTGTTGGGATTATTACTGCCGCTTACTAATTGATTTATACCCTTCGGCAGCTCTTTTTTTATCTTTATCCCGAGATTATCCAAAACAACGGCTATTTTGGATGGTTTATTAACAATGTCAAAAGTACCATCCCTGGGTATTTCAATATGAATCATATTACCATCGGTCAATTTCTCTTTTCCTAAATACCCTTTTAGCAGTTGTGTTACGAATTCATATTTCTGTTCATAATCAAAGCCTTTATGAACTGATGTCGGGATTTTTAATGAATCCAGAATATCATCAAGGTCAGCATCCTCAGGCATATCATAAAATGTTTCATAAAGTTCCCTCTGATTTTTGTTAAACTCCTTTAGTTCTATATTTGAAGCTGCTTCTCTCAGATTTTCTTTTGTCTTCTCTATCTGTTCAAGGCGCTTTGCAGATATTTTCTCATCCTGAACACCTGTTTGTGTAACAGCTGTCACACCAGGTACTTTGTTAACATCAACTTGAGCGGTATCTGTTACAACCGGCTCTTTTTTAAAATACCGGTTTAATGTTTCATCTTTGTTTATAAGATCTTTTAATGCAGCATCCTGTGCCTGTTCAATTGTGCCAAAATGTTCTGTTCCATACTCATGTTTGCCGTCTGATGTACTGTATTCAAGATAATAATATCCCTGTGGTTCACCTTCAGGTTCTATAGGTTCACCAGTACGATGAAATAAAACTTTTGCTTGAAGTTCACCATTCTTTGCGGTACCGAACTGCTGCAATTCGGATTTAAGCTTTGAAATTTCGTTTTGTGGTTCTGGTCTTGCCTGCTGTACATTACTTACAGCTGCAGCAGCAGGCAAAGAAAGCCGCTGTTGTGTGGAAATAGTTGCAGGTATTTCTTTGAGAGCAGTTATATTTGGCACATTACTTTGACTTTGCGCAGGCGGTGTTGATGCGGCCTCACTGATAAACCTTCCAGGAGCAGCCCCCTGGGCTACACCTTCCACAACCCTCATTTCATTCTGGATATAATTTTTGAGGTTTTCCATCAATTCAAGAGCTTTATTAACCTGGTCCCTAGCTCCAACGTACCTGTTTTGTTTTAATGCCTGGGTGGATGCATCAATATCGTCCAGGATGGAAGCGTATTGTTTTAGCGCTTCAGCAGGATTCTTTGTGGCCTGCATCCTGGCGACATTGTATTTGCCCTTTATATCTGTTTCAAAAAGCTGCATAGCTTTATTCATTGCAGCTTTATTTCTGGTTGCAGCTGCCAATGTGGATAATGTGCTGGATATACCTTCAAACAAACCTGCAACCAAGGCATTTTTCAGCACTTCACTGCCTGACGGCCTCTCTTCTTTTGGATAGGTGGGTAATGTCGCAGCGGTACCAGCAGCACCAAATCCAATACCTCTTAACACATCTAGCCCAATTTCGCCGCCAATGGTATCTTTTAACGGTGTTTTTGCCAGTAACCTTCCTCCTGCCCCACCTATTACACCACTTGCCAGTCCGCCGGCAGCCATATAAAGAGCGTTCCTGCTTGCTTCGGTTGCAATTTCTCCAACGTCACTGCCCCTGCCGAATGCTCTTTCAGCTCCGGTAATGGCACCGGTACCGATGTTACGCACTATATTTTCAATACTTTTTGGCAATCCTGCAGAACCAACCAGTGGGCCCAAAATCTTGTCAACTATAATAAACTTGCCGACAGAACCTGTTATTTCACCTGCCGTTCTGGCCGTGGTATCGCTTTTACCCGGTACCCAATCCGAATCTTTTTTCATCCATTCCCGGTACGCTTTTTCATCATCCTGAACCCGTGCATATTCCAGGGCTGCTTTACGGGATTTTTTAATCTGCTCATCTGTATACCCCTGTTTTTTAAGTTCGGGTTCAAGCTCTTTATATTCGCGTTCAACATCCCCTTCAATACTCCAGCCTTTTGGCAGCTGTTTATTGGCCTGTTTGTTCCATCTGAAAAGTATGTTTTCAGCAAGCCTTGTAAGGACATTAGCGCCTAAACCTTCACTCAATCCGGAAGTGAAGGAACGAATGGTGTCGCCTATTCCCTGTAATGTTTGCCGTGTTTTAATTCGCGCCAGCTCCGCTTTGGTTGGATTGCGTAATACCGGTACATTAGCTTCTGGGGCAGTTTGAGTACCTGTTTTTTGTCCTCCCTTGTCCAGCGGTTCTTTACCCGGTTGTGTTATTTGAGCAGGTTCATATGTTTCGGGGCGCGTTACAGTAGGCTGAGGCATTTGAAATCCTTTATTCTGTTCAAGCCAGTTAAATACCTCTCTGCTTGATTGCAAGGGTGGTGATTGCATCCTTATAGGCTCCGGTTCAGGCGAGGGTGTATAACCTCTACTTCTCTTGATTTCATCCCAGGTCAGGGTAGTCATGGTAGAAGTTTTTTTATTATTTAATTGTCTTTTCTTTTTTATCTCTTCCCATGTCATTGGCATAAGCTTAGTCTCCTATACTTATAAAGAGTTCTTTCAGCATTTCTAACTGTTTTTCTTTTGGGAGCCACTTGATTGCCTGTTTGAGCTCTTCATTAGTCATATACGGAGCGTTTTCTTTTAACCAGGCTTCCGGATCCGGGGCGCTCATCATATCCTGATACATTGCACCTAAGGTTTCAGGTTCAACTTGTTGGAAACCGCTTTGTAAATCAGCTAAAAGCTGATTGTAAAGATTCTCTCCAATTAAGTTAACATATAGGTCTTTACCCATTTTATTTACATACGCCAGCGCATCAGCGGGATTATCAAAACGATTGGTAAGACCATTAAGAATCTGATAGTAATTTGAAAGCTGGCCGGCAGTGGGTGGTGTACTTTCTAACTCTTTTTTCGTATCTTGCTGCTTTCTATATTCAAATTCATCCTTGCGGAGCCCATAATCTCTGTCAGATTCGAGAACGTTACGGTAAAAATCACGGTCAGATTCAAATACACCGCGGTTAAATGTGGTATCAAACTGTCTCACGCCTTCATTAAATGCCCTGTCAGATTCAAAAATTCCCCTGTCAAACTCCTGATTGTATCTCCTGACATCTTCATCAAAAGCTCTGTCGGATTCAAATACACCGCGGTTAAATGTGGTGTCAAATTGTCTCACACCTTCATCGAAGCTCTTATCAAACTGTCTTACACCCTCATTAAATGCCCTGTCAGATTCAAGTACGCCACGGTTATAGTTCCTTTGGTTGATAAAGTCGCTTACGCGGTCTCTATATGCACCGTATTCGGTTTCATAACCGTACTTTGTGTCACCAACTGTATCACGGTACCTGTTATACTCCTGAGTATCCAATCCAAGTAGTGTTTGCAGCATATTATAATCATTTTTAAGCTCATTCAAATAGCGATTATATGCGGCGTTTTCAAGGGTGGGTATTATGTTAGACAATTGTTGGGCATATGCATTTTGGGCTTGTGATGCTGCAGCTGTAGCATATGAGTTTAACCGCCCACCGGTCAATGCAGTAAGGTTTGCGATCTGGTCATTAAATGCATTTTTGCCCTCAGCTGTATACATTTTTTTGTAGGATTGATATGAAGGATCGTCCTCCGGATCATATGAAAAAGCTGGCCTGTTTTGTAGGGCTAATAATAAAGCATCAATATTATCGGAGTATTTACTCTGGTACGGTCCAGGAGCCGTCCAGGTAGGTACGGCATCCGGAAGTACGTTTTTATTCTGAGCCATTTCAGCAACGCCAGCGTTTGTTGGAAATCCTAATTGGCTTAAAAGTAAGTTAACGTCTTCTACAACGTTATAATTATTAACATGGCCAGGAGCCAGACCATACTGTTGGCCTTCTCCGGTTTTAAACTGAATGGTCCTGTTGGCTGCCGGATTTGTTACTGTGACCATTTTGCTTTTTTCATCCCAGTCGATTTGAGCTCCGGTACCGCTCAAAACATTTCGTAATGCGTTCTGCGGCATGGATGGATCAGTAGTGGTTGCTGCTGGTGTTGATATTCCTGCTTTTTCTCTCCACTGGTTAAGCATATCGTTAGCGGTGCGAATTTCCGCATCAGTTTTGAACAAGCCTTTTTTGAAACCTTCTTCAATCTCTTCGATTAGTTTTTTATAATTAACAGTAGCCAAAATAACCACCCCTTTACTAATCTCATTTTGCCACAAAATAAAATAATCCCCTGCAATCAGGGGTTTAGTGTTTCTACTTCAACAAAATAAAAAGGGTTTTTCATAATAATTAATTATTGTTATTATATTTGGTTATTCTTGCTTTTATTGACATTCATTTAAATCATTTTCAAACCACTCTTTTATGCCTTTAGTCACCATAACAGATAAATATCCGCCATTTGGATGCCCTTGGCAGCACTGTGTTGTATTGATAAAAGGGAACTCATTTATTTTATTGATATAATCCTCTATTCCCGAGTCGATTATTACATCAGGACTTTTGATCTCGTTTATTAGTGAAACTTTTATTTCTTCAGTCAAATATATCAGTTTCATTGTGAACCTATAAGCTTTATAGATTTATTAATATAAATTATTTTATACTCAAAATAATAGTATCATACGACTACGCAAAAAAAAAAAAAAAAAAAAAAAATTATATATTTTTATAAATTAATATAAT
>Ga0134097_1001054_pt1 | contig 22774 bp, 16 predicted proteins | sample 8_3taG_FD_94450 | JGI IMG/M metagenome (GOLD analysis project Ga0134097, IMG submission 94450) | Switchgrass degrading microbial communities from high solid loading bioreactors in New Hampshire, USA - 8_30_10_142_A2 metaG | ecosystem: Engineered > Bioreactor > Semi-continuous > Anaerobic >... | reverse complement strand
GAGGACATACTGTTTGAGGGAATTTGGGAGATTGCAAACGGAGTAACTTTGAACTCCTATATCATTCAGGGAGAAAAGACAGCAATTATTGATGGTGTCATTGGCTGGGATGGAATTCCTGATACTCTTTATCGAAACTTGGAAGAAATAGACGTCAATCCCCAAAATATCGATTATTTGATTGTGAATCATATGGAACCGGACCATTCTGGTTGGATTTCAAATTTCCGAAAAATTAAGGACGATTTTACAGTAGTATGTACTGATAGAGCTGCAAAGATGGTAGCCTCCTTTTATGGGGAAGACAAAATAAGAATTGTGAAAGAAGGAGATACGCTGGATCTTGGAAAGGGGAAAGTATTAAGTTTTCATCCGGTACCAAATGTTCACTGGCCGGATACCATGTATACTTATGAACGAGCTACAAAAACGCTTTTCTCATGTGATATGTTTGGGTCATTTGGCAGGATGGGTGCCCATTGTTTTGATGATGAGCTGACACCTGAAGAGGTAGACTTCTTTGAATCGGAAGGAATAAGGTATTATTCCAATGTAATGACAACTTTTACACCGAGTTTGAGAAAGGCAATTGAGAAAGCAAAAGCGTTGAAAATAAATATTATTGCTCCTGGCCATGGCCCTGTGTATAGAAATAATCCTCAAAAAATTATCGATGATTATTCCAGGTTTTCCTTATATGCTGAAGGGACAGGTAAGAATGAAGTTACTATATTGTGGGGATCCATGTATGGAATGACGGAAAAAGCAGTTAATTACGTTGAAGGTATCCTTCAAAGAGAGGGCGTCAAATATAACAAGCTGAGAATGCCACTGGACAGCCATAGTGAAATGGTCGCCACTGTTTTTAGATCTGCAGGGATCATTATTGCAGCACCTACTTATGAGTACAAGCTTTTTCCGCCTGTAGCAGAAGCTTTAAATGAGTTTGGCAGAAAGAAGATAACAGGGAAAGCGGCATTCCGATTTGGCTCCTATGGATGGTCCGGCGGCGCAGAGAAGGAGCTGAATGAAATCATGGAAAGAAATAAGATGAATTGGGATTTTGTTGAATCCGTGGAGTTTGAGGGAGCGCCAAAGGAACAAGACCTTGTTAAAGTGGAAGCCGGAGTATTAGAGCTTGTTGAGAAGATGAGAGAGAAGGTAGTAGAATAATTCTAACAGCTTAGAGACAGGGCAATTATTGTGCAATTTGTATTTTGAGTAATACAATAATGGTCCTGTCTTTTTGAGTTTTCATCTATTCTTTTTATCATCGTTATAAAGATTTTCAATGGATCTATCATAAGTCTTTTCGCCGGCTTTGGAAAAGAAGCATCCAGGTACTTCTCCGCTTTTGCGGTGATATGCAACACATTGACAACATCTTCCATGGCGATGACATGAAGTATATGTACAAGTGCAATGAATCGTATTGTTACAAGCCGTCGTGACCCCTCCAGAATAAAAATTTACATTATCATTATAATAAAATATAAATTGCTTTTCAACAATTAAAGTATCCAGCATTATGTATCCGTCACTTGAAAATTATTCCTTAATCGAGTTAGTTGTCAGGAATAATGGGTATAAAGATTATAGTTTTAAAAAAGCAGAGGAGGATTATAGTGAAAGACATAAACGAAACCATTCAAACACAACTTGCACACCGTACCATTCGGGAGTTTAAGGATTAAAAGATACCTCATGAGGTTTTTGAACTATTAATGGAAGTTGCAAGGCGTACAGCTACATCTACCGGTATGCAAGCAAGTTCCATTATTCGTGTTACAGATCCTGAAATAAAAAACAAGATTGCCGAGATTTGCAATCAGGAGTATGTGGCAAGAGTCCCTGAACTTCTCATTTTTATTGTCGATCAATATCGGAACAATCAAATAGCAAAAGAACAGAATTATTTTACAGAAACCGCAAAAGATATGGACCGTTTTTTTGCAGCATTTACGGATGCCTGCATCATGGCACAAAATCTTGTAACAGCTGCAGAATCTATGGGGTTGGGAACGGTTTATTTGGGAAGCATCCTCAATGATTCAGAGAAGATTTGTGAACTTCTAAAACTGCCTGAATTAACTTTTCCGGTTGTAGGTCTTGGGTTAGGATATCCGAATCAAAATCCTAAGCTTAAGCCCAGAATGGAAATGAAGCTTAGGGTTTTTGAAAACAGCTATACTGCTTTTGAGAATTATCTTGATGAAATTAAAGAATATGATGAAGAAATGCGTACTTACTACGATTTACGAGAGCCCGGAAGATCGGTTGACAGTTTTAGCAAACAAGTGGTTAGCAGATTGAAACAATGCATGCCTAAACGCCAAGAAATACTGAATGTTATTTGCAAACAAGGCTTTGATCTTAAGATAAAGTAGCACACAGATTTGTATTTTTGCAGGAGGAAGCATATGGTTGATTTTGTCATAGAACTAATTGCCGATATTGTTGATGTTTTTCTTGACTTTTGGATTAATAAAGTAGTGGCAAAATTCAAAAGAAAAAATGTTGACAAGTAAAGGCAGCTTAGGGATGAGATATGTGAAGTATGTGGAATTGATTGCAAGAAAATATAAAAGGATGGAAATAGCATGAGATTATTTATATCGCTAAATTTTAAGGATGAGGTAAAAACTCAAATTAAGGATGTCATGAATAAGGTGAAGTCAAATTCCATTCAAGGCAAATTTGTAAATGATGAACATTTACATCTCACGGTAGAATTTTTAGGGGAGATACAGAGCAATCGATTGGATTTGATTAAAAAAATAATGGATGAACTTGTATTTGAGGCATTTACATTAAATTTAACGAAGGTAGGATATTTTAAGAGACAAGAAGGAAATATCTATTGGCTGGGTGTAGAAGAGAATGATACACTATTTAAAATCCATAAAAAATTACATCAAAATTTAATAGATAAAGGCTTTGAGTTAGAAGACAGAGAATATAAACCTTATATAACGATAGGCAGAAAGGTCAAATTGAGGGATGATTTCAATGCCAATGAATTAAATGATATGGTGGGGAAAGTAAAAATTGATATAAACAGAGTAGATTTAATGAAATCGGAATTTGTAAACGGAAAGTTGATATATTCTTTAATATATTCAAGACAATTATTTTAAATCATTAAAGGAGCGATACAATGTTTAATTATTTTCTTGATGTAATACCATCCGACATGTATTTCAGAACGAAAGCGACAATTTGTCGGTACATTGCTATTTTTGAACCGGAAGAGTACGTTTTGGGAAAAGTATTATGTGTTGATGATTATCACTTTGTTCTGTTTTTGTCGAGCACTCCTATTACAAGAATTAATAATATTGAGTATAGTGTAAAAAAGGGTGATATGCTGTTGATTCAACCGTGGGATGAGGTTTATTGTGTTTCCGGTAAAAATAAAAAGTATGGCAAATACCTGCATATAGCTATTAATAAGGAGTTTTTTCAAGAAACTGCCGTTGAAGCAGCTGGGAAAGAAACATTTGCATTCAAACGCATTCATGGTCATTACAGTAATCATTTGCTTGATTTAATTGGGGAGTTTCAACTGGAACTTATGAATTACGGCGAGACCTATCCAAAAATGATTTATAGTCTTTCTACGCAAATTGTCTTTCAGCTTATTCGGGATTTGCATACTGAACAGCAAAATAGCAAAGAGGAGACAAGCTGGGACAATCCATATATTGACAAAGCTATTTTATTCATGCAGGAGCATTATCAAACAAGTATCAATATTAGCGATATTTGTAATTTTATTTATTTAAGTCCTTACCACTTTAAGCGGATATTTAAGGAACACACCGGGCGGACACCTCATCGGTATTTAATGGACATCCGGTTGGAAAAGGCAAAGGAATTGCTGGTAAAAAGTAGAAGAACCATTGAGGATATAGCAAGACAATGTGGCTTTGTGAATGCGGGACATTTTGCAGTAGCTTTTAAGCGTGATACAAAATTGTCACCATCTGAGTACAGAAAAATTCATGGGCAAAAATAAAGTCAGGAATTTCAATCAAAATATAGCACTTTTAGAAAATAAAAAATGACACTTTTGAAACATTAAATATTTTTATCATGTGTTAATATGATAAAAAATTATAAGAGTTTTCCATTTTCTGTACTAAATTTATTTAAGGAGGAATTTGAAATGTCAAGAAAACTGCTTAGCATTATTCTAATTGTGGTGTTAGTGAGTGCCATGATTCCTATGGTGGCATGGGCAGCAGGCGTAACGATTACAACAGATAAACCGGCCTACACCATTAATGAAAAAATGGTTATTACAATCTCAGGGAATACTTCAGATGATGCATTTGTATCAATATATCAAAAAGGAGCCCGTGTTGATCAGTATGGTCCTTATGAATATGTCAACAGCTTAATTGCAGGAAAATGGGAGGTCAATGCTCCATCTGAAGCGGGAGAGTATGAAATAAGAGTTTATACAAATGATCATGACGAAGGCAGTCTTTTAGCGAAAATTCCATTGGAAGTAAAATATATAACGGATAGAGTTGCTACGATTAAACTCGATAAGGCGGCTTATACTCCCAATGAAAATATGGTTGTTATTGTAGAAGGTGTATCAAAGGCCCAAATGGACAGCAGTGCTTTTGTAAGCATTTACAAAAAAGGAGCGCGCCATGACCAATATGGTGTGTACGCATATATACGAGATTTAATTGCAAATAAGTGGGAAGTGGCCGCACCATACGAAACAGGTGAATATGAGATGAGAGTGTATGCGGCAGATCATGCTTATACGGATGAAGCATTGCTTGTATCTGTTCCATTCACGGTGAGCGGCAATCCTATTGAGTTTTCCGAAGGTTATGAAGGAATATCCGGTTGGGCTGTAGGAGAAATCAATGAAGCGGTAAGTAATAACCTTATAACCGAAAAGGTGGTTGTGGAGTTCCAGAAACCAATTACTCGTGAAGAATTTGCAGAGCTTGCCATTAAGCTCTATGAAGCCATTACAGGTAAAGTAGCTGAACCTGCACCGGCATCGACCTTTACGGATACTACAAATCCTGAAATCTTAAAAGCTTATAACCTGGATATCATTAAAGGTGTTGGTGACGGAAAATTTGCACCTGCTAATCCTGTAACCCGCCAAGAGATTGCAACAATGCTGCTTCGAGTTATCAAAGCGGCCTTGCCGAATGTTGATACAAGTGTTGCTTCACCTGCAGTTTTCACGGATGATTATGAAATTGCGGATTGGGCAAGGGAAGGTATTAATTATTTCGCATCAAAAGGAATAATAAAAGGAGCAAACGGAGCTTTCTTACCGCTTGCCAATACTACACGCGAAGCTGCAATTGCACTGATAAAACGTACGTTTGATAGTTTTTCTGAAATATAGTCAAAAATAATTTAGTAAGTTAGAAAATTGATTTTAATTTGCAGAAAAAGTTTTAAGCATTTTCGTATTCCCATAAATAGAACCTTGGTTAGATTACCAAGGTTCTATTTTTTCTATACAGCTTAAGCCTTGTTACCCACTTTACTATTCTTTGATATCATTATTAACGTTGTCAGCGGTTGCGTTTTTATTACTACTATTGTTAGTATCCTGCACTTCGCCCGCAGTCAGATTTGTGGGACAAAGCCCTACCGGGCAACTTGCAACGAACGGTATTACAATAGGTTCGGTACCCGTTGATTGCAGTTGGATAAAGGCATGAACGGTTGTTACGACGAAATTGTTTTCAAGTTGTGTGCTTTCACAAGTTGGATTTTGTACCACGCAGCTGACGGTAGCATTTTCAGGGATTGATAAATTCGCTGTTGTAGTAAAAACAAGCGGCTTAACTACATGAGTTACCTGGCATTGAGTCTTAATCATATAAGCAATTTTGAGTGCAACCTGTATTTGGATGGTATTCCTTGTATTATCAGTCTCTTCTATTTGACATATGAAACACTGTGCTTGTGTGATTTCACATCCTAGCAAAACACCGCTTTCCAATAATGGAATAGGTAGTTCTGTAGTATGAGTTACTTCTTGTCTGCGAACGTCAAATATTCTGTTCGCCATTATGCAGATGTTATTATTGATGAATGGAGGAACAATTCCTGGCTTTGTTGCAAATAATGCAGCTGCTACGTTGAACGAGCCTCCGTTTGCGTCCAGGGTAATGGCAGTTTTTTTATTGTGGCCCCAATAGTAAAGTACTGTGCTGTCATTATTAGGTGGACTGGAAATGTTTCGATTTGGGTCAACAGTATAGTCGAATGTGGTTGCCCTACTTGTAGGCCAATAGGCATATTGTATTCGGGTAGGCGGAGAGCCTATATCAATATTTTGTGGGCCTGCTACCGTACCATAAACAATATATGTCGCTGGATTTGGGTTGCGATCGTTATCGGCTACTTGAAAAGCTTCAAATTCCGGTTGGTTAAATTCAGTTTCATTTGTTATTAGTGGGCTAATTGGATGAAGTGTTTGGAATGTAGGTCCGTCATCATTATCGATTATTGGGTCCCAGAGATAACGTATACCAATTTTAGTATTTACATTATTATTGTTTGTAATTTGAACTCTAACTTCAATATACGAATTTTCGAAAGTTGTCCCGATAACGTTAACATCTTGCTATTTTTAAAATGGAGATCAAAATGTCCCTCAAAGTTATTATCTGCAATGTACTGAATGTCATGTGGCATGGATGACATGGAAGCGGCTATTTTTCTTCCTTCCACATGAACAATCACAGCACGTTCTTTCCATGAGTATGTCCCTCCCCAGATTTCTTTAATAATTAAGGAGTCATTTGTTGTTAACGGCTCGCAATCAGCATGATTTGCACCTATAGTTCTTTTAATCTGAAAAGATTTACCGGTCTCAAAATCAGTTATCGTAGCAATTTTACCAATTGGTAGAAGATATTGAGCTTCAGTCCACCAATCCAGATATTCACCATGTCTTTCGCTGACGGTTTCCTTAACAGCTATATGATGAACAGGAATCTTGATTTTCTGACCAATATACAACATACTATTGGTTGTCAAATTATTTACTTTTAACAACTCTGCCATAGGGATTCCGAATCGAATACTCAAATCCCATATATTGTCCCCGGATTTTATTTCATAGGTTTCATAAGTTATGGTATTTTCTTCGGGGGCCTTAGGAGTTTCATTTGGAGTATTAGTCGTTATTTTTAATTTTTGACCAATGTATATCATATCACCTGACAGTTGATTCTCTTGCCTAATACTGTCAATGGAAACATTAAACTGATTGGCAATTTTCCAAAGACTATCTCCTGCTTTTACAGTATAAATAGTGATTTGCTGCTGATTGCTGGAATCTTGTTTTTCGGGGATAACCAGGTTCTGTCCGATATATATTTCTGTGCCACTGAGGTTATTAGCAGCTTGCAATTCAGCGACAGTGATCCCATATGCATTGGCAATCTTCCATAAAGTATCTCCTGCTTTCACCGTATACGTAGTATTTGTCTGTGGATCTTCAGAAACAACTTTTGAGGGAATCTTAAGATTCTGTCCTACATAAATTACCGTACTATTTAGATTATTTATAGCTTGGAGCTCGGAAATCGGTACTCCAAAGGCATTGGAGATCTTCCAAAGACTATCGCCTGATTTTACAGTATATACCGTTGTATGAACTTCAGATGCAGAAGCTGCGCTAACATTTGCTAAAGGTATAGTAAAAGTAAGTGTAGCTATTAGTAAAGAACCTGCCATCACTTTCACTGTGTGGACTTTCAAATTTGGCAGCCTGGTATGCATATAATCGCTAATAACTTTTTCCAGGCTTTTGGCTTTTGAATTGTCATCCATCATAGCAAATTCACTTGAAAACTCAACCAGCATAGGATCCAGATATAAAGTTAAGACATAACCGTTATCATCTTCTATTAATCTGTGGTTGATAAATATGTCCATTTGTAGACTCACCTTCCTTCATCCTTAGTTTCAATTAAGTTTAATAACTTTATACCAGAAATATTTAATACTTTATATTATTGTTATGTAAATGAACATTTGATAAAATAAAAGTATGAATGATTAAGGAGCTGATGTTATGGAGTTGACACTTTCTACGCCGGCACTTTTGTTTCCGGCAATATCCTTATTATTACTGGCATACACCAATCGCTTTATTGTTTTAGCGAACCTTGTAAGAGATTTATATTCCAAGTATAAAGAAGAACCAAGTGAAATTTTATCTGGCCAGATTCATAATTTGAATAAAAGGATTGATATTATTAGAAACATGCAGATTCTAGGTGTATCCAGTTTCTTTTTCTGTGTCTTTTGTATGTTTCTAATATTTGCAAAACAGGAAATGGCAGCAAGCATAGTATTTGGAGGAAGTCTTATTTTATTAATGGCCTCTTTAGCTTTATCATTAATGGAAATACAAATATCAGTAAATGCCTTGAAGATTCAACTGCATGATTTTGACAATAAAAAGACAGAATGATTATTCTAATATGGAAATTATTTGTTTGCAGGAGTATTTAAGAATAATGGAAACCGATGAAATGAATTTTGAAACATTAACGTGAAAATTAGGACAAAAAGCGGATGTTTATTTACAACATAGAAATATGTTATAATAGGAGCTAAAGAAAGAATATTAACGCTTTACATCAAATTATTAAGTTTTTAATCATTTAATAACGGGGGTCCATGTGAAATGGGAAAATTTGATGGAGTTCTATTATGCAGTGACTTAGATCAAACTTTAACAAACAACAAAGGCATTATTACTTCGAATGTTATTGATAGCATTCATTATTTTCAACAGAATGGCGGGACTTTTACTATCGCTACCGGGAGGTTACCTGCTTATCTTTCAAAATATGTAGGTCTTCTTTCAATTAAGGCACCGATTATTTGCCACAATGGCGCTACGATATACAGTTATGAGACAAAAAGCTTTTTAAGAAAGAGTTACCTTAATCCACAAGTGTCTGAACTTTTAAACTTTGTGTATAAAAACTATGACTGTGTGCAATTTTTTCACTTTCATTCTTTAGAAGTGACTCATACTTTTTCTGCAAGCCAAAAGGAAGAGCTATTGGAAGCTTTTTATACCCAGGACTGGTGCAAGGTTGTATTACATATGGATTCCGAAGACAACGCGATTAAATTGAGAGATGATCTTAGAAGTTCCATTTATGGCGATCAATACAGCTTTGTACGTAGTTGGCCTATTGGTCTTGAAATACTAGGGATAGGTTCTTCAAAAGGGGATTCCGTAAAAATATTAAGAACACTAATTCCAAATATCAACAAAGTAATTTGCGTAGGCAACTATGAGAACGATATTACTATGTTGGAATATGCCGATATTGGCTATGCCGTTCAAAATGCATATAAAGATGTTTTAGATGCGGCTGACAGAATCACTGTTTCAAATGACGAAGATGCTATAGCACATATCATAAGTGAACTTTAAGATGTATAGGAAACAATTTACTGATAAGGAAGTTTTATTCTATCATAGGCAAGGACGTACTTGTTTTGAGAAACTTATGAATGCTTATGTCAATCAGTAGGTTTTATTTTTATTTTAGAATTTGTAAGGCATAAGCAAGGCACTATAATTTACAGGATACCATAAGGTATCCTGTTTTTTTGGCAGTCATTAAAGAACATTTGCCAGTAGGCGTCTAGAATATTTAATGCTTACAAAGATGATGAAACCGACAATAATACAATAAAACCAACAAATATATCGTTTACTTTTATATAAGGTTCTTATAAAATGATCTTAAAGTGATAACTAAGATTGTATAAAGAAAAAATGCATAAAAGAGCAGAAAGGGTGTTGTTTTTTGGTGAGGTGTATCAAAGTTTTATGCAGAAACAGGAGAAATATTTTTTCATCTTTTCTTATAATAGTTTTAATGTTTGTTCATAGTTTTTATGCGTTTGCAGAAACTGCCCGATGGGACGGTTATGACACTCAAAATGTATCATTACCCAACGAAATATCCTTGATTGATTTCAATAACCCTCAAGAGATAATCAGTGCCGGTGCACAGCCAAGTAATAAGTATAATCGAGACGGATTATATTCTGCTTATTGGTCACAAAGTGCATCGAAAGAATTGATATTTACTAATGTACCCAAAGATTGGACAGATTATGATTTTTTGGATTTGTGGATATATGCGGAGAATGCAGACTATACGAGATTTCTTACCGGGCCGGTCTGCTATCCGTTACCGGGAGAAAGCGAAAATGGGTCTTATTTTTACACTTACACAGAAGTAAGAGACGGATGGAACCATTTTACTTATAATTTAAAAAATTTAGCGGTATCTCGTAGTGCTTCTTATGACAGAATAAAGAACTTGAGATTCACCGTAGGCGGTTGGAATTTGACAGTCAACAAAGATGCAAAATACTACATTGCTTCTGCAAAACTAAAGCGGTTGAATATATACGAGAGTTTGAAAGAAAATTATACCATTGATGTGTTAAATGAAACTGTTGCGCTACTGGAGAATGCAGTTGCTGTTTATGGTGAAAGTCCCAATGTTGTCATAAACGGCAAAGTGGAAACCTATGACGGTATGTCTCATGCACAGAAAAGCAAGACCATAAACGGAAGCGTGATGGTTCCGGTAACCTTTTTTGAGAAGTTTCTTGGATGCCGTGTGTCTGAATCAGGATCCCAAATTACTATCGGTTTAGATCAACAGAACATAACCTTGACGGAAAATGAGAAACGTTGCCAAACACAGGACGGCGACAGGGATTTGCAGGAAGCACCTCAAAGAATGGATGACACGTTTTATGTACCGGTTGGTGAGGTTGCAAGTATTCTGGGTAAGCAAGTTTTACAAGTAGGACATCTTGTTATTATAGGTGAAGACCAATCAATTTACAGGTTTATAACGGATGAAAAATTAAATGATTTGGGAGAAGTGGTTCAGTACCTGGCCGCTTATGTGGATATTGATCCGGAAACCATCGGAGAGGAAGAATTTGTCAAGGCAAAAAATAAATGGAGGTATTTTTTGGTAGCCGATGAAAGTCTGGATGTCAATGATCCGTATATTGCGAAAAAACTGTCCACCATCCAAGCGATGGGACAGTCTGCATGGAATACCTTGAATAAAGGTGAAGGCATTACAGAACTTTTTGACGGCATTGAATCGGTATCGTCAGCCAGCTTGACCAGTCAATATCAGAGGCTGCGGAATATGGCTCTGGCTTATGGCACATACGGGAATGGACTGTATAAAAATGAAGCATTAAAAAATGATATCCTATATGCTCTTGAGTGGTTGTATCAGAATCGTTACGGACAAAATGAAATCAATGGTACAGGTTGGCGCGACCCTTCGGACTATAACTGGTGGGATTGGAAAATAGGTGTTCCGGAGAAGTTAATTGACATTTTGATGATAATGGAAGAGGAATTGACCCAGCAACAAATTAAAAACTATTTGGCTTTGTTTGATTATCTTGTCCCAAAGACATATAGTACCGGTGCAAACCGGATTGATATGGGAAAAGCAATTATTGGCTCCGGACTTTTGCAGAAGGATGCTAAAAAAGTTATTGAAGCAAGAAATGCTTTGGATTCCATATTCCTTTATGCAGATAATGGAAGAAACAATAAACAAGGCTTTTATACCGACGGAAGCTATATCTATCACGGTGCACATCCTATGAACGGTACCTATGGTGTGGAGCAGCTTGAGCAAACAGGTGTTCTTCTGTCTATTCTAAAGGGAACAGCCTTTGAATATACCAATCCGCAAGTGTCCAATGTTCGGGATTGGTACTATAATGCGTATGAGCCTCTCATGTATCAGGGATCGATTATGAAAATGGTAAGGGGGCGCAACAATCCTCCTGGAGAACGTTCAACAGGCGTGAGAGTGTTGTCTTATATGATTGATATGTTGGATGCGTTGGATGAGGCTGATAAGGCACGCTTTAAATCTATCATCAAGCGGCAGGTTATAGATGATACACTAACCGATTACTATTCCACATTATCCCTGGTCCGTACACAAAAACTGAAAGAAATCATGAACGATGAAAGCGTACAGCCACGGGAGAATTATTTGCTGAATAAGGTCTATTACAACATGGATAAAGTAGTGCACCACCGCGAGGATTTTGCGGTTGGAATTTCCATGTCTTCATCGCGTATTTATGCTTATGAGAGCATTAACGGACAAAATGCCACCGGCTGGTATAGTAGTGACGGCATGATGACGGTATACGTCAAGGATGCTTTGGAACAGTATAGTGATACCTATTGGAAATACATTGATCCGTATCGTTTGCCCGGCATTACGGTGGATACTCAGGAACGGCCGGCGGTCAATATTGCAACCGGTAATGAATGGCTCAGCAGTCAGGATTTTGTGGGTGGAGTAACCATTGATGGAACATACGGTACGGCGGCCATGTCTCTGGAGTCTTACCACAGTGATGTGGAAATCGGGCAGGACAGAGGTTCTTATGGTGGTCCTTCCCCTATCCATCATTGCAGTCTTATGGCCAAAAAGGCATGGTTTATGTTTGATGACGAAGTGGTTGCCCTGGGAACGGACATTAACGCCCACGATGATGTCAATGTGCTGACAATTGTGGATAACCGGCTCTCTTTTAAAACCAGGTCCTTAAAATCCCAAAAGTATACCGGTAAAAAATATCAGGTTGTAAATGTTTTTGCAAGCCAGGAACCGGAACCTGAGAATGCTGCCGTGAATACCATTGACGAACAGATGTCAACAAAATGGGCAGCCGAGGGAGAAGCGGATATTACTTGGGATTTGGGCGAAGTGAAAAAGTGCGGGTTTATCAATTTGGCATTTATAAACGGAGACAAGCGCCAACAGATTTTTGACTTATACACCTCGGTTGACGGAATGGAGTGGGTTCTGAGATTTTCCGGGATGAGCAGCGGAAAAACCGAAGGAATTGAAACTTATGATTTGGGAAACTGTGAAGCACGTTATATCCGCCTGAATTCTCATGGAACTACGACAACTAGCCAATGGATTAGCTTGGCAACAGCGGAGATTTATCCGCCCTATGAAGGAGAACTGCCGACTATGGAGGAGCCGGAATATATAGGCACGGAACGAATTGATGTAGAGGGTGTTCCAAATATCGAAATTGGGGTGTCTGACGTTAGCCTGAAAGACAAAAAGTGGGTGCATTTGGAAGGAGTAGGCGGTTACTACTTCCCCCAAGGCGGCAACCTTTTTGCAAGACGCACAAGCGGAATTGCCAGTTTCTTCGAGTTGTGGTTTGACCACGGTGTAAATCCGGAGGATGGGTCATATTGTTATGTGGTTCTTCCCGGAAAGAGCACGGAGCAAACGGAAGCATATGCACAGAATGCGGATGTGGAAATTCTGTCCAATACCAAAGAAATTCAAGCAGTTCGTGAGAAAAATCTGGGCATAACCGGAATAGTATTTTGGGAAGCCGGAACGTTTAACGGCATTACGGTATCCGAGCCAATGATTGTCATGCTGAAAGAGACAGAAGACGGGATTCAACTGGCAGTGTCTGACCCGACTCATAAGCTGAACAAGGGAACCGTTACCATTCACAAAGAACTGCAATATGTAAGCGGAGACAAGAGAATTAAGGTTGCAGAAGGGGTTAGTACGGTTCTAACCGTTGACTTTGCTGGTTCGTCGGGCAGAAGTCTGGAGGTTCAATTGCACGATCTAAAAAAAAACAGTGAAATTTATGACGGAATTCACATTAGAGGATGGGACACCGGTGCAAGAAGTACCGTCCGATGACTGCATTATCAAAATAAAAAGCGTCATAGAACGTGATGATTTTGACGGTGGAAGTTTGCAGCTGTTTTGTGCTCATTATACGAAAGACAGACAGTTGCTAAATGTTGAAAGTAGTGTGATAGATAAAAAGCAGAGTATATGGGAAGGGCAGGTCCGTATCATGAACAAAGATGATGTAATTAAAGTAATGTTATGGCAGGATGTTCAAACCATAAAGCCGGTGGCGGTAAGTGCAGATTTTAATGTGAAAACAGAGGGGGAAGGCAGATGAGTGGAAAGTTATGCTGGGTGCCGATTTTTATGGCTGTATTGTTGGTCATCACGAATACCGGTTTATATTTTGCAAAGGCAGTAACGGAGTTTACGGAACCGACTTTTGAACATTTGACATTGACGGCAGCAAATGAAGTGGTAGTAAATTATAACTCGAAACTTTTTTCTGCAACCGGCGGCACATTTGGTGAAACTCCTGTAAAATTTGCGGAGCAAAGCTTTGGTGTGAAGGTTGATCAAAGAAGGGAGGGAATATTTACTGCAGAAGGAACCGTAACACTGCAGTCCTGTGCCTATTTGAATATGTGGGTTTATGTCCCGGCCGAAACCATTCCGGAAGGAACCCTACCCAGATTGCGGTTTAGAGTGGGTGATAACAGTACCGGTACGGAAAATACTTACAGCGTATATGTGAATGTGGATTGGACAGGATGGAAGCTGTTGACCATTCCCTTCAGTGAGCTTAGAGATTCCAATGGTGCCGCATTACCTGCATCGGCAGTGGTTACCAAGTTTCGCATAATAACCAATGAAAATAACAATCCGCAGTTTAATACTAAATCTTCAGAAAGAATTTATCTTGACAGGGTCTGGTTTTCACAAGAGGTTCCCAGTGTCATAACAGTACAGCTTCAGCCGGAAAACGGCGGTGAAAAATATTATGCCATGGATAAGATGCTGATTCTTGTGTTGGATAGAGCTGCTACACTAGATGCAGAAGCTAATGTAACGATTCAGGCTGCGGATGGGACCATCATAGCAAATACCCTTCGCCAGTTGGCACCGGATAAGATCCAAGTGCTGCTTCATGAATCACTTGTACCGGGGACCCAATATACCGTAACCTTATCTTACGGGGCAGTTTATGATGAAACTTACGGGTGCAATCCGGAAGCTGTTTTTACCATGAAGACGGAAAGTGTTACCGCACTTAAAGCAACAGCCTTCTTTCCTCCTTTGGGCAGCAAAAATGTTTCACCAGTTGATACTTATATTAAACTAACCTTTAATAACCCGTTAAAGACAATAAGTGAAGAGAATGTTTTACTCCAGTCAAATGACGGAACGGTATACGACGGACGATTTTTCGTTACCTGTGACGGCAAGGAAGCGACGGTACGAATTTTGAATGATTTATTTCCGGATACGGAATATACTTTAACCATTTCCGGCGTACAGGATGTTTACGGGCAGTTTGGAGATGTTTCATATAACTTTCGGACAGCTCCTGATACGGTTGCTTCATCCGGAGTTGTATTCTTGGACGAAAAGCAGAACGAGTTAAGTGCTTTGCCCGACAATGGTGAAATTATAGTAAAAGCAACGGTTAAAAATTATGATGAAGTTTCAGAAGCAAATCCTGTTTTGGTTGTTATTCTGTACGATACCGATAAAATGATGAAGAAATTGTATAAGGGTTTTGCAGAAGGAAACGTGCCGCCATTGGCATCCAAAGAGGTGACGGTTTGCATTCCTGCCGGTGATTTGGAAGGAACTACAGAAATTCGGGCTTTTGTGAGCCAGGAAGAATCGGAACTTATGATGTTGGGAAACCGTTATGCCCAACTGGGGGGACAAATGGAACAAGAGGTTACAGTGGACTGGAAGTTGCCGGAAGAACATGCACTGCAAATCAACCTACCGGTGATAGAACAGGATGTACTCATTCTTTCAGGCAGAACCAATATTCCTTATGCCAAAGTTCTTTTAATGGTAAAGGATTCAGCAAACCATATCCAATATTTGATTCCGGTAACAGCAGATGAAAGCGGCGAATTCCGTTCGGTATGCCGGGTTGGTTTTCGCAGCGGTTTTTACAGCTATACGGCAGTGGTTGGGAACAAGGTAGCAGACCCAAAGGAATTCCGATATCTGAATGAATCGGAGCAGGAAGCCGTATGTATGGAAATCAACAAGGCAGAAAATTTTGGTCAAGTGGAAACCATTATTCGACCCTATTTGTCCATATTCGGGTTTGAGACTCTTTCAGAAGCGGAGGTTACTGATCTGGCGGTATGGATTTATGAGTCAAAGCCTTATGCCATGTTTGAAAATATTAGGGCTTGGTCTAAAAAGTATGTGGAAGTAAAGTCTGCTCTTGCCAGTAAGATTTGGTCGGAAATACCGAATCTCTTGGAGCAATATGGTAATCTTTTGCTTGGAACCTGTACAGAGTATCTGTATTATTTAGACCTTAGCACGCAAGGAGAAAAAGCGCGGGTATGTGAAAAAATGGCTGGCATGCTTCCTTTCCCGACTATTTTGGAATTTCGTGAAGGATTTCGGAAAGCGGTGGCTGCATATCAGGAGGAAATCAATAAGCCGGTGGATAATGGGGGGAGAAAGCCCCGGTCGGGCGGTTTTGTCAGCATTTATACAAAACCGGCGGAAAAATCGGAAATGCCGGTAGAACCTGTAACCCAAACCCAGCCAGTAAAGAATCAGCAGAATTTTATGGATATTCAAGATGTTCCATGGGCAGAGGCGGCAATCAGGTACCTACATGAAAACGGTGTGATATCCGATGCGGAGGATGGAAAATTCAGGCCTTTTAACAGTATTACCAGAGAAGAATTTGTAAAAATGTTGATTTGTGCGTTTGACGAAGAAATGCCGCAAAGCAGCAGTTGTACTTTTCGTGATGCAACCCCTGAAGCTTGGTATTATCCGTATTTGAGCTATGCAGAACAAAAAGGTTTGGTTTTTGGATTGGAAGATGCCCGTTTTGGTATTGGGATGCCCATTTTAAGACAGGATATGGCGGTTATCGTATATAGAGCGTTGCAGGCATATGGTGGTTTCATGCAATCCTCATCAGAGCATATGTTTACGGATGAATCGGAAATATCTGATTACGCATATGAGGCGGTGCAGGCACTCTGTGTCAATGGCATTATAATAGGGGATGAAAATAACAGGTTTGCTCCCAAGGCTTTTTTGACACGAGCAGAAGCTGCTCAGATTATATATCGAGTCATGGTATTAAGGGGGTAGGTGTTTTGCTGAAGAAAAATATAGTATTGTTGCTTGTTGTGGCACTTTGCTTGACCATGTTTCATTATCCATCTGTACAAGCAGAATCCGATACAGGTGAAAAGCGGGAGGCACAAACGGCGAAAAAGAAATTGGAAAGCCTTGGGGTTCTTGAAAACGGCGAATATGACCTTGCAAGGGCAATTACCCGTGCTGAGTTTGTAAGATTGGTTGCAAAAACAGGAAAAGCATATGCAATTGGTGAAATGCCCTTCACAGATGTAGCAAAGTCTAATGCAAACTATGAATTTATTTTAGCAGCTTATTCGTGGGGATATATTTTTGGTTCAGATGACGGAAAATTCTATCCTGACCAAGTAATTAGCTCAACAGAAGCACTTATCATTATTGTTAGGCTCATGGGAGGGGAAATGCCGGCCCGGGTAAGGGGAGGACAAATCGCAGATTATCTGTATGTGGCAAAACAGCTTGGTATTACAAAGGATATGAAGATTTTAGAGAATGACATGCTGACTGTCGGGGAGGCATTGATACTTGTTTCTCGTGCTTTGGAAGCACAGCCCATAAAAGAAATATCCATCGGTGAAACAATAAAATATGGCAAAGATGAAAGAACCCTTATGCAAATTAAATTTGGAATTTCCATTGCCAAAGGCCTGGTGGAAGAAAATGAATTTACGGATCTTTATGCAACCGATAGTTCGCTCAATGCCGGGTATGTAAGGATTAATGGAAAGATTTACCATAACGGTCGGACAAATGCTGCTTCATTCTTGGGTATTTATGTAGAAATTTATTATGAGGAAGATACAGATACCATACTTTATATTGGAGAAGATGAACAAAAAAATACCGTTATTCGCCTGACGGCTTTGGATGTTTACAATGCGAATCGAAAAGAAGTAATGTATTTGGATGACAGCGGCAAGGAAAAAACGTTGAGGCTTTCTGATACGGCGAAATTAATATTGAATGAAAAGGCTGCCGTTCTTTCAGAAGAAACCCTTAATAATATGGATGCGGATTGTGTAGAATACGTGTTTATTGATAACGACAATGATGGGAAAATAGATGTCATTAAAAAAACCTCATACAGGATTTATACAATCAGTGAAGTATCCAAAAGCAGATACCAGGTTACAACCAGGGAAGGAGAAATGCTTGTTTTGGATTCAAAGGATCATGCCTGTCAGATTCGTATTCTGAAAGACGATAAAGAGGTTGACATAACTGCATTAACTTCGGAAACCGTGATTCTTTATGCCGAGTCTGCAAATATAGGCAAGGTTTTGAAAGAAGTAGTGATTTGTACTAAGACTATAGTTGGAACCGTTACTCAAATCGGCGATGATGAAATTTATGTAGACAATACTGCGTATCCGGCTTCTAGAAGACTGTTAAGCGAACTTCAGGTAGGTGAAACCGGCACCGTTATTTTGAGTCCTCATGGAGAGGCTGTGGCATTCCAAAGAGAACTCCGTCCGGTGTTAGGATACCTGTATAATATCGTAAAAGAGAACTTGGGTACAGTGCGATGCAAAATATTTACTGAAAATAATCGCTGGGTTACCCTGACTCTGAAAAGTAAGATAACCTATAACGGGGAAGGTGGTGTAAGAGCGGTAGACGTACAAGACGCATTGGAAAATAAACCTCAATTGATAGAATATTTGGTGAACCGTGATGGTTTTATTGTGTCCATTAATACTGCAATAACCGGACTGAGAAAATTTTCACCGGAAGAAGAAGCAGCGGTAAAAGCAAAAATTTTCCGGCTTTCAGAGGAAGGGATTTTAAGATATGACGCTAACGGAAAATTATTGGGGCAGGATATTGCGTTGAGCGGAGAAACGGTTATATTTTCGGTTCCCCAAGAGGGGGAGAAAGGCCGTGAGGAAGATTACAGAATCATCTCCTATGCCGATTTTGTGGATGGACAAAATTACACGGTAAAAATTTATAATGCTGATAAGGTTCGTATTGCCGGTGCATGTGTTGTTTATGGAATGCCTGCGGTTATCAAAGGCGGGAATCAGTCAACCATGCTGATTGTACAGAGGCAAAGCAAGGTTTTTGTCAATGATGAAGTATACCCTGCCATTGTGTGTTACGTGAATGGAGAGGAAACGACACTTCTGCTCAAAGATGCCGATGTTATAGAAAAATCCGGTTTGACGGATGGATTGCAAAAGAACGATGTGATACGAGTTGGTTATGATGAGAAGGGGAGAATTGCTGTTATCAGTCGGATTTATAGTGCGGCAAATGGATATCAGCAACGGTTTTTAAACGGGTCATTTACCGTCAAAACGGCGTTTATTGCCGGAAATGTACTGGCTTGTGATACAGGAGCAGGGAAATGTCTGATTCAATACGGTCCTGCAGACCGAGGAGTCCTTACGTTGAACAGTGGACTCAGAAATGTGTATATCTATGACGTAAATGATCAGAATAGCCCCATGACCGTTGGCAGCGTGGATGATATTCTGGAAGGCGACTATGTTTTGGCAAGTATGTATTATTCATGTGCCAGAGAGATTATCATCATAAGGAATGAAGGAAAGTGAGGAACTACGAAACAATGAATCTGAATTTGAAAAACGATATAGCAATCAATAAATCACTCTGGAAAAAAATTAAGACGGAGCTATATGTTAATAAGTACTTGTATCTTCTAGCAATTCCGGTTATAGCTTATTATATGATTTTTTGCTATATACCGATGTTTGGACTGGTCATTGCATTCAAGGATTATCAAATGTCGAAAGGAATTTTAGGTAGTTCATGGGTAGGATTTAAATATTTTAAAGAATTTTTTTCGGGAATCTATTTCGGCAGGACATTAAAAAACACATTATTAATCAGTTTATATGATTTAGTTTTCGGATTTCCTGCACCCATTATTTTTGCTTTGTTATTGAATCAGTTAAAGAACAAATACTTTAAAAAGTTTGTACAGACGACTACTTATCTTCCACATTTTATTTCTACGGTAGTCATCTGCGGTATGATTGTCGATTTTTTTAGCAATGACGGACTTATTTCGCAAGTGCTGCAAATGTTTGGAATGCCGGATATCAACTATTTAGGCAGCAAAAAGTATTTTCGGTCAGTTTACGTAATTACCAATATATGGCAAAATATAGGCTGGAACAGTATTATCTACTTATCAGCTCTTGCCATGGTAAATATGGAACTCTATGAGGCAGCAGATATTGATGGTGCCAGCTGGTTTCAAAAGATAATACATGTAACTTTGCCGGAAATTATGGATACCATTATCATTATGCTGATACTGCGTATCGGTCAGTTACTTAATGTAGGTTATGAAAAGATCATTTTGCTCTACTCTCCGGCGACCTATAGTGTAGCGGATATTATCTCCAGTTATGTTTATCGTATGGGAATCGGTGGTGCGCGATATAGCTATTCAGCAGCAGTCAGCATTTTTCAATCGGTGGTGAATATTGTCCTTTTGTACATAGCAAATACCATTTCCAAAAAGTATAACGAAACAGCATTGTTTTAGGAGGCAGACATGAAAACAAAAATAAGCACAAGTGAAAAAATTTTTGATGCTATCAATACTATAATGATGATTTTGTTGGTCATCGTCACGTTATACCCGTTTTATTATGTAATGATTTGTTCAGTGTCGGACGGTTCAAAACTGCTTGCAGCTCGTGGAATACTTTTAAAACCATTCGGTTGGAATTGGGATGCTTATAAGGCTGTATTTAGCAACCCCAATATCTTTACCGGATATCGCACTACCTTGATCATAGTAGTATTTGGTACCGCTCTTAATGTGGTTTTAACTGCCATTGGTGCCTTTCTGCTTACTAGGCAAAATTTTGCCATTAAAAATGTGATGGGAAATATGATGGTATTTACGATGTATTTCAGCGGCGGATTAATTCCTACCTATCTCTTGGTACAAAACGTTTTGCATTTGGGGGATAGTCTATGGGCATTGATTTTGCCCAGTGCCATCAGTACCTATAACCTGATTGTTATGCGTTCCAACTTTGCATCCATTCCGCGAAGTTTGGAAGAGTCTGCAAAGCTGGACGGTGCAAATGATCTGGTCATTCTTACACGTATCATTCTACCTCTTTCCCTACCGATTATTGCGGTGATGGTTCTGTTTTACGGCGTATCTCATTGGAATGCGTGGTTTAATGCCATGCTGTATATGCGGACGAGAGCCAAGTATCCTCTACAATTGATTTTGCGAGAAATTCTGTTAATGAATGATACCAACAGTATGTCCGGCAATGCTGCGGCAGGAGAGATGTATGCCGTAGGGGAGAATATCAAGTATGCAACCATTATTGTTGCCACAGTACCGATTCTTTTGGTCTATCCTTTTATTCAAAAATACTTTGTGAAAGGTATTATGGTTGGAGCCATTAAGGGATAGCAATTTAGATTTTATATAGTTTAAAAAATTTTATAAAAAGGGGAGATTAATGATGGATGGTAAAGTCATGGAAAAGGGAATCTTTTTACTGCTGCTGATTTTTTGTTTCATGCTTATGTCAACGATTTTGGTTGCATCAGAGGATGGGATAATGGTGTTGTTTGATAGCATGAATGGACTCAGCGGTTATACCACAGCCAACGTAACTATGACAATGGAAAACCTGCATGATGAAAATGTAGTTGCTGTTATGGATGTAGCTGTAGGCTCCGGTGCGGAGCTCGGAAAAGTAGAAAATCTGGATTTATCTGCTTATCAGTATATCAATATGTGGGTATATTCTCCGGTTGTGTCCCAAGGTAAATTTAACATTGATTTTTATAATCTTGATAATTCAGAACATACGAGAACCGGTCGAGTGACCATTACGGTTAATTGGCAGGGTTGGAAGTTGGTGTCTGTTTCCACGAATTCCATGCCCAATGTGAATTGGGGAGCCGTTTCCAAATGGAGGGTAACTACTTATGGAATTACAAACACTTGGGCAGATGTTTCTAACCCTTATCTGGAAATTAAATCAGTTTGGGCCTCCCAGGATGATCCCTATAAGACGGCAAGTGTAGGAAAGGAAATGGTGGTAAATTATAATCCGGCAGTCTTTACCTCAGACGACGGCGCATTTGGTACAACTCCTGTAAAGTTTACAGAGAAAAGCTTTGGTGTGAAAGTTGATCGAAGAAGGGAGGGAAAATTGACCGGAACCGTAGCACTGCAATCCTGTGCCTATTTGAATATGTGGGTTTATGTACCGGCTGAAACCATTCCGGAAGGAACCGTACCTAGATTGCGGTTTAGAGTCAATGATATTAGTACCGGTACAGAAAATACTTACAGCGTATACGTGAATGTGGATTGGACAGGATGGAAGTTGGTGACCATTCCTTTTAGTGAACTTAAAGATTCCAATGGTGCTACATTACCTGCATCGGCAGTTGTTACTAAGTTTCGCATGATTACCAATGAAACCGATTCTCCTTCGTTTAATACGGCGTCTCCAGAAAGAATTTACCTTGACAGAGTTTGGTTTTCACAGGAGGCGCCAAGCATCATAACGGCACAGCTTGAACCAGAAAATGGTGGTGAAAGCTATTACGCCGTAGATAAGATGCTGATTTTGGCGTTGGATAAACCTGCTAGGCTGGATGAAAAAGAAGCCAAGGTTACTGTTCAGGCTGCGGACGGAACGAACATCGAAAATACCCTTTGCCAGTTGGCACCGGATAAGATT
>Ga0134097_1001041_pt1 | contig 22911 bp, 23 predicted proteins | sample 8_3taG_FD_94450 | JGI IMG/M metagenome (GOLD analysis project Ga0134097, IMG submission 94450) | Switchgrass degrading microbial communities from high solid loading bioreactors in New Hampshire, USA - 8_30_10_142_A2 metaG | ecosystem: Engineered > Bioreactor > Semi-continuous > Anaerobic >... | reverse complement strand
TAATGGCGAAAGCTATAGGTTTAAACAAGCTCTTGCTAGACAGACGGAAAATGTATAATTTTTCAATATTTGGTGGCCTAAAATTAGGCCGGTAAGTGGCCTAATTTTCAGTTGACATTTACATGTCATTTGGGATATTCCAAAAATGATGTATCAAACAAAAGTATTGATAACAGTAGAAATGGTTATACTCCAAAGACTGTTCGCAGCGAGCTGGGACCAGTTGAGATTGATATCCCCAGGGACCGAAAAGGAAAGTTTGAACCTAAAATAGTTCCTAAATACAAAAGGGACGTCTCTGGTATCGAAGAAAAAGTGATTTCAGAGAGTGTGAAGAAAAATCTGTAAAATAAGCTTTCTATGATAAAATATAAAATCATAGGAGGCTTTTTTATGTGAAAAAGACGAGAGCCCATGAGTGAGGGCAAAAAGAACATCATAGCAAGTCTGATTCAAGAGTATGACATTAAAACGGCGGAAGACATCCAGGACGCATTAAAGGATCTGCTTGGCAGCACTATACAAACCATGTTGGAAGCAGAAATGGATGAACATTTGGGGTATGCTCCGTATGAACGCTCTGAAAATAAATTCCCGCAATGGCAAGAAGAGTAAAACTATTCGCAGCAAATATGGTGAGATGGATATTGATGTTCCACAAGACCGTGAGAGCTCATTCGAGCCCAAAATAGTCCGTAAGCGACAAAAAGACATTTCGGGGATTGAAGACAAAATCATAGCCATGTACGCAAAAGGACTAACGACCAGGGAGATTTCCGAGCAAATAGAGGATATATATGGATTTGAAGTCAGCGAAGGGATGGTATCGGATATCACCAACAAACTGCTTCCTGAAATCGAGGAATGGCAAAGGCGGCCTTTATCCAGTGTTTACCCAATTGTATTCATAGACGCTGTGCATTTTTCTGTCAGGGATAATGGCGTTATACGAAAGCTTGCCGCCTATACGATATTAGGGGTAAATGAAGAAGGTAAACAAGAGGTTCTCACGATTCAGATTGGAGAGAATGAAAGCAGCAAATATTGGCTTAACATATTGAATGAACTAAAAAATCGAGGGGTAAAAGATATTCTTGTATTGTGTGCTGATGGATTGACAGGAATAAATGAAGCCATTGCTGTGGCTTATCCTCAGACAGAATACCAGAGGTGTATTGTGCACCAGGTGAGGAACACTCTAAAGTACGTGGCGGATAAAGACAAGAAAGCGTTTGCGGCTGATTTAAAAAGAATCTATCAAGCGCCTTCTGAAGAAGCAGGATATGCACAAATGAAGGAAGTCACAGAGAAGTGGCAGGAGCATTATCCAAATGCCATGAAGAACTGGTCAGCCAACTGGGATGTAATAATCCCTATATTCAAGTTTTCGGCCGATGTTCGGAAGGTCATATATACCACCAACGCAATTGAAAGCCTACACAGTACCTACCGTCGGCTAAACAGCAAAAGAAGCGTATTTCCAAGCGACACAGCTCTATTAAAAGCTCTATATTTAGCCACATTTGAAGTTGTAAAAAAGTGGACTTTGCCTATAAGAAACTGGGGAAAGGTCTATGGGGAGCTATCTATCATGTATGAAGGCAGGCTACCATAGCAAAAAGCAAATGGCCAGTCAAGAGTAAATAAACGCCCTTTTCAAGGGCGCTCTTGACATGCCATTTGCTTTTCACTATATTGTTATCAAGGGCTTGTAAGCCAGAATCTGGCCTACAAGCCTCATTAAAAATTATCATAGAAAGTTAATTTACAGAAAAAGTTTCACACAGCCGTTTGCAACCTTTTATTCCAATGATTATATAAATAATACAGCTTCCTGGCTTTACCTGGCAGCAATGCCGCATATTCATAATAAAGGCATAAGCCATTTATTGATGGATGCTGCCCTAATCCGTCACAATTATCCTGCAAGTATCGGTTTTGCCGTTTTTAGTAGTAGCAGTTATGATACAGCTTCCTGGTCTTAATCCTGTTACATAACCTCCGCCTACTATCGCAACACTTTCATCCGAAGAACTCCATCTTATAATTTTCTCTGACACATCAGCAGGGAAGATCGTAGCATTTAATGCTATTGTCTCTTTAACCGAAATTACAGCGACTTCTTTATCTATGTCAATAGATTCGGCATCAACATAACTTGTTACACCCACAGGAGCATACACCCTGACCCAGTCGACGTACATTGTGCCTTTGTCGGGTGTTGTATTATCAGGCATCCCTGGAAAAGTACCGCCGACTGCAAGATTTAATATCAGGTAATGGGGTCTTCTGAAAGCGTTTCCTGTCTCAGTATCGGCTTCCGACAAATTAAAAGTACCAAATACTTTATTATCTACAAGGAAAAGAATCTGTTCTTCAGTCCATTCAATTGCATATACATGGTATTCCGTCACATCAAAAGCATCAATAAAGTCATCAGTATAATATATACGGGAAGTAAGTCCTGAACTGCCTTCCCAATGTATTGCCGCGTTAGTATAATCATTGCTGTTAACATGTTCCATTATGTCAATTTCACCGCAATCAGGATAGGGGGCTCCTATATCGATTACGTCTCCTTCAATAGGAATCATCTCTATATCAGCACCCAATGTCCAAAATGCAGGCCAAAAACCCTTGCCTACCGGAAGTTTCATCTTTGCTTCAATTCTGCCGTACTGAAATTCACGCAGATTATTCGTAATAATATGACCGGAAGTCCATGTTCTGCCTTTATAATTCTCTTTTATCGCAGTAATAACCAGATTGCCGTTTTCAACTCTGACATTTTCTACTCTGTCCGTGTTATATTCAAGCTGTTTATTGCCACCGCCATCATTTCGGGTGAAATATGACCAATTCTCCATATTTAATGAATCCCCGTCAAAGTTGTCTTCCCATATAAGCAGTCTGTCGGGATGCTTACGATCAATATTATCAACACTGTAATTATGTGATATAAAATAACCGGAAGAAAGTATGTTTTTCATAATCAAATCCATTTGTGCCTTGGACGGTTCATTTCCTTTGCCGAAAATTGATGTTAAGTTTAGAAAAACTACCTTTTTGATTTCTACTTGTGAAAAATCGGAAAACGATAATACCATTACTTTTGTTTTATTTATATTGGGCTTTATGCAATAAAGTGAAACAAACTCAAATTCATCCGAAGCCTTTGAAATGCTATTGACTGTACTGTTACTCGTATGATTAAGAACTAAAAACGTCCGATCAGGCACCCCTTTAATGTAAGCACAGACATATTCAATATCTCCGGGTTCCGTGTCATAAGGAACAGTTATTTCGATACCGCCTAATGATTTAGTCGGGGTAAAAACCTGGGTATTATCAATTACTGCAGTATTGGTTACAAACGTGGAAGTCCATCCATCCGCGAGACCGTCATTATCAATATCACGTTCAAAGTTTCCGCTCGTTCCCAATAAATTATATAATATAAACTCCTGCGGTTTTTCCCCGTAATGGTTTTCATTTACACCGGATTCAGCATATACTGTATTCTGAAACAACAGCAATAGTATCAATAAACATCCTGAAATAACCCGGAAACGCATTTTATGAGAAAACTTCCCATATGTAACTGCATTGACAATACTGCATTTTTGGCGTTTATATATCATAAATAACCCCCTTAATATTATAGGTAAATTATACACATTAATGCTTCACCATTCAATCACAATCTGTTTTCTATTCGGAGTAACGATTTATAACCTCACACGTTACCGAAATCATAGATAGAACGGGTACCCGAGAACATTGTATCATGAATTTATTCATTTTATATTCGACTGTATGAATTCATGATATAATATGGCATATGTTATCCTGAACTAACAGGGAGACGGTTATTCATTACAAAATAGTCGGAGGATTAGTATCTCCATGCGTAAATATATTCCTTTTATACTAATATTAATGATGCTTTTATTAATATTCGGTTCTTCTTCCATTAACGGACCGGTTTCTTACAATGCTTCAGGGGCTATTGCAGGCGCCGTTAAAAAACTTATGGCTATTCTCGGTGATGACAACTATTCCGTTTCAACAATTGAAATTATTATAAGAAAGTTTGCTCATTTTGTGGAATATCTTTTACTTACCGTCCTTTTATCAATAGGTTTTTCCAATATAATGCGGAATAAATGGCTTTCCATCATAATAAGCGGTTTTATCGGGTTTGCCGTTTCACTGCTTGACGAAGGCTTCATACAGGCCGCGAGCAGCCGGAACAGCAGCATATTTGATATATTCGTTGATTTGTCCGGTATCGCAGCAGGCATGCTTGTTCTTGTAATATTCTTTGTGTTATCCGTCAGGATAAAAAAATGATAGACGTAATATAGGTGATCTGTGTTATAATAGTTTATGGTTTACTTGAATACAATTAATTATGCTTTGCAAATACACATCAATATTGCCGGAGGTACACAGAATGGTAAATATTGTTGAAGTAAAAAACAGAAAACAGTTAAGAGAGTTTATCTATTTTCCTTTCAAGCTTTATCAGGATAACCCATACTGGATACCGCCGCTTATAATGGACGAGTATAATACGCTTGATAAGCGCAAGAACCCCGCTTTTGAGTACTGCGACGCGAAATACTGGCTGGCCTATAAGAACGGCGAGCTTGTGGGGAGGATAGCAGGAATACAAAACCACGCCTATGTTAAAAAGTGGGATAATAAATACACCCGTTTCGGATGGATAGACTTTATTGATGATACCGAAGTTTCAAAAGCCCTTCTCGAAACAGTGGAAAAGTGGGCGGCAGAGCAGGGGATGGAGGCCGTACACGGACCGCTCGGCTTCTGCGATTTAGACAAGCAGGGGCTGCTTGTAGAAGGTTTCGAAGAAATGGGTACAATTATAACGTACTATCACCATCCTTATTATAAAGAGCATATGAAGCTTCACGGATATAAAAAGGACGTCGACTGGTTCGAGTTTGAAATTGATCTTGATAAATTGAGCCAGAATGATGTGGAGCGTATTAACAAGATGTCCGAAAGGGCGCTTGAAAAAGAGGGTTTGTCAATACTGCAGGTTAAGAACCGTAATGAATTCAAACCATATTTTAATGAAATATTTGAAGTGCTCGATATAGCCTTTAAAGATTTATACGGAGTTGTAGAGCTTACGGACAAACAGGTTAAAGCGTATATTAAACAGTATTTTTCATTCGCTAACCCGGATTATATATGCCTTATAGTAGACGAAAACAAACGCTTGGCGGGTTTCGGCATTAGTTTTCCTTCTTTTGCCAAAACCGTTAAAAAGCATGGGGGAAAGCTGTTCCCATTCGGATTTATTGACATTTTAAAGGATATTAAAAAGAATGATACACTCGACTTATACCTTGTCGGGGTAAGGCTTGAATACAAAAAAATCGGCGTACCGGCCGCAATGGTCAATTACACCCTTAAAAACGCGCTTAAAAACGGCATAAAAAAGGCAATAGCATCGCCGCAGCTTGAAACCAACCATGCAGTGCATTCGTTATGGCGGTTTTTCGATGCCCGTCAGCACAGGAGAAGAAGATGCTATATAAAGAAAATTAAAAAATAATCTATGTGGTTTCAGCATGTTAATTAATGATATTTTTAATGGATTTACAGCATATTAACCTGCCGATAAACCCCGGAGGGGATATGCTTATTTTATGCTGATTAAAAAAAATCTAATTCAACGAAATAATAATTTCATTGAATATAGAGGAGGTTAAAAAGCGCCCTAAACCTTGATTTTGTCAATTTATTCATATATTATTAAATTGTAAACTGTTAAATTATTATATAATCAAATTTCAATCTTTATTTTGAGGTTTTTACATATGATAAAAAATTTATACGAAGAAAATATTCCTTCTTTTTTATTGGATTATCTTAATTACATGCAAACAATCAAAGGCAAATCCGAAAACACCGTGCTTGTCTATTTTTATGATTTACGCGTTTTTTTACGCTTTTTGAAACTGCATAAGAATATAATTCCTAAAACAGTTGAATTTGACGAAATCGATATCTCCGACATTGATATTTCATTTATAAAAACCGTTACATTAAGCGATTTATATGCGTATATGTCATTTGTAAGCAACAAACGTTCAAATTCGGCTTATGCAAGGGCCCGAAAAGTCGCAAGCCTTAAATCCTTCTTTAATTACCTTACGAATAAGGCTAAATTAATTGATAAAAACCCGGCTGCGGAGCTTGAATCTCCAAAAATTGTTAAAAGGCTTCCCAGGTACCTGAATATTGAAGAAAGCAAGCAGCTTCTTACTTCCGTGGAAGGCGAACACAGCGCCAGGGATTATGCCATCCTTACCCTGTTCCTGAATTGCGGTATTCGTTTATCCGAACTTGTAGGCTTAAATTTAAAAAGCATCAAGAATAATACATTATCCGTGATCGGAAAAGGCGACAAAGAACGAATTATTCCACTTAATTCAGCCTGTATTTCTGCCATTAATGAATACCTTAAAGTAAGGCCGGTAGACGGCGTCAAAGACAAAAACGCGCTGTTCTTAAGCGAACGCAAGCAGCGTATAAGCAAAGCAACCGTACAGCACCTTGTAAAAAAATATATTGTGTCGGCCGGGCTTGACCCGAGAAAATATTCAACGCATAAACTCAGGCATACAGCCGCGACTCTGATGTATAAATACGGTCATGTTGATATCAGGGCCCTTCAGGAGCTATTGGGCCATGAAAGTATTTCAACGACGGAAATATATACGCATCTTGATTCACAGCAATTAAGAAACGCAGTGGAAAGCAATCCTCTGTCAAACTTTAAAGTGTCTGAATAAACTGCAGACTATGGATGCGTATTTGCGAATATCAAATCAATTGTTTTTCAAAACATTCAATTGCCTTTCCACGCCACTGTTTATTCGCGTAAAACTTAAATCCTAACGAAGTCCAAAATTTCTTAGCAGCGGTGTTTTCCGTCAATATGCCAATTCGAACCTTGTTAAAGCCCCGCTGTTTAAGCTTTTCCTCAAACTGGTTATACACTAATCTGCCATATCCTTTGGAGTGATATTTCCCATGAATCATCAGTAAACCTATCCAGGGACAATTGTCATTAGGATTATTTTTCATAAAGTCAATAATCCCTATATACTTATTTTCCAGATATATAAGATAGCTTTCGGTATTTTGGTTAAGGAACTCATTTCTCGCTTCATCTATTGTTCTTAAAGGATTACCGTTCTCAAGAATATTATAATGGGTATTTGAATTCAGTATTTCCAGTACTGTATTCAATAAATCTTCCGTAACAGGCTGATACGCAGCAAAGCGCCTTAATTCTTCCGTGCCTGTTTTATTCAATATTTCGTTTGATTTCCGTAGACATTCCTTCTGATCCATTTTTCACCCGCAACATTTTTATTAGTTTATTAACTTCGTTATTGATGTTATCGGCTTTAATAAAAGCGATAAATATATATTATTTCTTTATATCGCTGTAAAAATGTGTAATTATGGGAAAAGTGTCCTGCCGGACCCGTAACAATAAATGCATTAAAGCATAATGGAGTCCGGCAGTCACTAACTTAGATAAAAATCAATATTGATTTTTCATATGTCCGTATGCAGTTACCGAAAACTTTTTATCTTCAAGCTCCGATATTTTTAAATACGATATGATATACGAAACAAGGCTTTCGGCTCCCATGTTCAGATTTAACCCATGCTTTGTCAGTGCGTCATAACATCCTCCCGTTTCAATGTCTATAAGGCTTATTCCCTTTGAATTCAGGCCCTCATACCACTGGTGGCATTTTTCTGCCCTTTTCAGGTATTTTACATCACCTGTCGCCTCATAGACCTCGAGATATGTCAAAACTCCTTCGCATGCCTCTACGGGCTGTTCATCGAACTCCGACGGTTTACCGTTTCTGACAAACCACCCGTTGCAGCCTACGGGCTTGAAGTATCCTTCCTTAAACGTTATACTGCCGAGAAAATCAAGGCTCTCCTCCGCCACGTCAAGGAATTTCTTTTCACCCGTAGCCCTGTAAGCCGCCGCCAACGACCACGGAATGACATGATTGCTGTATGATATGATATTTTCAGGCCACTTCCATTCCTCGTCTTCGTTGTCATAATATTGACCGTATATCGTATCAGCGGTTTTAACAATAAGCTCTCTTATATTTCTGTAATCATAATAAATTTCTTCATCGCCGAGATGCGAAAGGCCAATAATTAAATACGCTTTCGCTCTCGGAGAATTAAGCGCAGCCACATTCGGCATTGCATTTTTCAGCATATGCGCAAGAGCGCATTTAAGGCCGTTCGGAGTATGTTTGTTAGAAACGGCAAAGCAGAGCGCCCAGAGCGATCTCCCGAAACTGTCCTCGGAACCTTCCTCTTCAAGCCATTTCCTGTCATAACTCATAAAGTTTTTAAATCTGCCTTTCTCATTCTGGGCGTTCAATAAAAATGAAGCATACCGGTAAACAAGATTAAGATATTTTTCCTTTTGATATCTTTCATAAAGCATAAGCGCCATAATCAAAGCCCTGGCATTGTCATCGGTCGTATATCCGTGTTTCGGATCGGGCAAAGAGTATTTAGAGTGCTGCATAATCCCGGTATCATCTGTAAGCCGGAAGATGTGGTCGTCTTTTATATAACCGCTGAAATACAGTATTCCCATTACTCCATCACTTCACATTGCCTGTGCCTTCATTTTGTCAAGCGTATTGATAAAAAGCTTTGTATAACAAGCCGCAACGTTCTTCCACATCATTGTCCGGCCGAGGTTGAATGTCCGTTCTTCCATTTCTTTTTTTGCTTCCGGGTTATCAAGCACATACATAATAAGCCGTGCCAGCGAATCGGAATCGTTAAACTCCGCCAGGAGCCCTCTGCCTTCAGCAAGCATTTCTTTCGCGTAACTGTACGGCGTAGATACGATAACCCTTCCATATCCTACGGCATAAGCGAGTGTTCCGCTGACCGCCTGGTCCTTTCCAAGGTATGGAGTCATGTAAATATCCGACAACTGCAGATAATGAATTATTTCATCTTTCGTAAGGTATTTGTCTACAAACCATACATGCTCCCTGATTCCCAGTTCGTCGACCATTTTTACGAGCTTTTCCCTGTACGCTTCACCGTACTGCTTTTTAATTTGAGGGTGCGTCTGTCCGAGTATCAGGTAAACTATATCTTTATTACGCTCGGCAACCTTCGCAATGGCTTCAATTCCGTATTCAAGGCCCTTCCCGGGACTTAACAGGCCAAATGTGCTCACAACATTCCTGCCCGCAAGCCCGAATTTTTTCTTCAGCTTATCCCTTGATTCCAAAGTTCTGTACGGCACTCCGTGGTGTATTACTTCTATTTTAGATGCATCAATGCCGTAGACGCTTTGAAGAACCGGTTTTGTGTTTTTCGCCATTGTAACGATTTTTACGCTCTTTTCGCCTAACCGCTCCAATATGTTTTTCTGCTTTACGGTCGGATTCGGAAGTACGGTATGCAGTGTAGTTATAAACGGGATTTGCAGGTTATCGGCGAGATCAAGTATGTATTCCCCCGCCTCCCCGCCGAATATTCCGTATTCATGCTCTATCACAAGAAGCTCTATATCCGAATTATTTACAGCTTCTGCAATAGCAGCGTAGCTTTTCCTGTCATGCTGCATGAGCTCCATAATAACCCTGTCGCTGTACTCATAATCATTGTCGCTCACTGCGATTACTTTAGGTTTGTTCAATATTTTTATTTTATCAAGTTCCCTTACAAGGTCCTGTGTAAAAGTCGCAAGTCCGCATTCCCTTGAAGGATATGTGCTTAAAAATGCCACATTTCGCGTTTTATTCAATACCATGTTAAATCATCCTCCCTGGACAAATGTCTATTCCGTTTTTCAGGCACAGTTAATTTTTAGCCATTATCCCGCCATCGGGTGGCTTAAGCTGCCTGTAAGAACGGCGTTTCTTTCTTCGCTGTTTTTACTGACTTTACATTTTGACATAACCACAGAGTTTATAATCGATGATCCGCTTCCGACATGAACATTGTCCCAAACGACGCTTCCCATGATTTTCACGCCTTTTCCTACCGAAGAGTATTCGCACAGGACAGTTCCGGGACCTATAACCGAAAACGAATCAATTTCAACATTGTCGCCTATATATACAGGCCCGTTAATTTTCACATTCGGGCTTATCTTTGCCGTCCTGCTTATATACTGCGGATATCTGCTAAAATTATGATTTGTTATCCTGAATGCTCCGGAAAGAATATCCTTATGAGCCTTAAGATATTTTTTCGGAGTGCCGAGGTCAAGCCAGTACGAGCATCTGCTGTAAACCGCGAGCTTATAGCCCTTTTCGAGCAGAAGCGGGTATGTTTCGCGTTCAATCGACACGGGCCTTCCCAGCGGAATTTCATCGAACAGTTGCGGTTCGAATATATATATACCGGCATTAATGAGGTTAGAGTCGGTTTCACCGGGTTTTGGTTTTTCCTTAAACGCTGTAATATATCCTTCTTCGTCATACTCAATTACTCCATAGTCCGAAGGATTATCGACCAGTGTCACGGCAATTGTTGCAAGCGCTCCTTTTTCCTTATGGAAACGTACCATGTCGGAAATATCGATATCACTTAATATGTCCGCGTTAAACACGAGAAAAGTTTCGTCAAAAAAGCTCTGCGCGTTTTTTATTGCGCCTGCCGTACCCAACGGCATGTCTTCAGATATGTAACTTATTTTTACTCCGAAATCCCTGCCGTCTTTAAAATAATTCTCGATTTTTTCAGGCTTGTAGCAGGTACTAAGTACAATTTCATCAACACCGTAGTTTTTTAACCTTTCGATATTTCTTTCGAGCAGAGGCTTGCCCATAACCGGCACCATCGGTTTGGGCAAGTCGTTTGTAATTGGTCTCAAACGGTTACCAAAACCGCCAGCAAGGAATAATGCCTTCATATGGATACCTCCTGTCTCGTTTATTTAAATTGTTTTTTAATAAAATGCTATCCGTTGTATTCAGGTCCCGGGCACCTCAGCTCTCACTCCTTTACACAAGTAATAGTGTTTTTACTCCTTCAGAGTAAAACAAAACGATTTTATACACCATGACCCATAAAGGTGATACGGAATACCCTTTTTGCGTTTTGTTATAAATTTGATTAATTTTATATAAAATAATTAAGAATCGAGGTATAGATGTCCTCCGCCTTTAAGGCTTCGGGTATCTATTACCAAAACTGTGCAGCAAGTTTAACTTGCCTTAATGAAACGGTTTGTTGAAACTGCCAACCAAATTATTCAGTTATTAATGTGACTTGTTAGCACTCGTTATCGACGGGTGCTAATAATATTCTATACGGTAAACCGCTGCCGGTCAAGATGTTTTTGAGTTTTAGCCTATAAAAATATGGCAAATAAATACGGCGGGTGTTTATATAATATGTTATGTTTACTGTCAGCCGAAGCAGGCAGTATATGATCCGGGAATATTATACTTAACATAAAAATAAAGGCAGCACAATTCGCTTGCGCCGCCTTTCCGCATTTTATCGGATAACTCATTCCTTGCTGATTATCCGCTGTTTATTACATATCATATTTACGGGGATCCAATTTCTCACACTCGCTGATCATCTCTTCCGTGAATTCACCGGCATCTTCCGGCAGATTATCCACTGTTTCGGAAAGATTATCAAGCCACATTATTTCCTTATCATCAAGCAAAAGTTCACCGTTGTCATGCGCTTTCCTCATATAATCCAAGGCAAGCAAAGCAGCTTTTCTTGAACGATTGTAATCTCCTTCCGTCTTTACGAGCTCTTTAGATATCGACAATACAACATCAGGCCGCAGAACATATGCCTGCGGGTCAAGCGCACTGTCGCTTTCGGCGTGTAAATCGCGTAGCAGCAGCGCCGGTTCGTGCCCTTTTGCTGCCGCGGTATTCATAAGGCGGCAGTCATAAACGAGTTGTTCGAAAGATACTACCGGAGCCATACCGCTTAACAGCTTTATGTTCTGGATAGATTCATTGCTCCACAAGTCCGCGGCACAAGCCGCAATGTTGCCGACAGGCGATAAATGGGCGCATGCCGCTGTCCGTCCTTCCATTGATATGGGAGTTCCGCTAATCGCTTTAACATACACACCTTCGTACCCGCAGTCCTTATGCGGTCCTTTTGCCCCGCATTCAACGGCGACCAGACTCCGAACGGCGCTGATAACGCGAACTGCTGCGGCAAAAACACGAGGTATGTACTTTTTATCCGCAAGCACCATTGCGGTATTCGCGAATCCGCAGGCGGTATCGCCGGAAGCAATCGAACCCGTTTGTTCCGCTATCTTAACAATTTCGTTCCATAAACGCTCCATATCCATACAGCCGAGAATCGACAACGCAAAAATGGACTTCTTAATATCGCAGTACATTACAGCTTCATCATGGACTTCCTTGCCACCGACCGATTCAATAGCGAGAAAATCCGCACCAGCTTTTGCGCATCCTTCGAAAGTTTCAAGTATGGCGTTCCAATGCCGTCCGCGCCACATATGTTCGAGGTCGCTGCCCTCGCGTATGTCGTTCGGTGTAATGCGCACGGCGCCTTTTATGCCGTATTTTGCTTCGTACTCCTTAATGATGTCCACTACCGTCTTGCAAACCTCTATTCCCCACTGCGGGTTAAATGTCATAGGCGGCAGAGTTTCGATCTCAGCGACAAAACCGGGAACATACAGTTCTTTTGCCCTTTCGCAGATCCCGGTTATTATCTCCCTGTAGTTTTGAATTACCTCCGCCATGCTGTCCTGTGTAATCTGCATCGGCGGCAGCGTAAAGTTTATTTCGGGGTATACCGTCCCTCCTCCTATGATCATACTGTTTTTCAGAGCTACGGGATAAATCGATTTTCCGTATATGAAATCATCCGGATTATCGTATGCGATTTTTGTAAAAGTATGTCTTGCCATTTATATCAACTCCTTTGATTGTATTTCCGTTCTATTCGCTCAATGATATTATAAAAGAGGAAAAAGACAGAATCTTGCAATATTTTGAAATTTTTATAAATATATTGCACGATGAAATTAAAAATGCAGCTTTAAGCAGTTGATTTTCTTTAATAATAACTTATACTGAAAGTAATTGTAATAAATGTATAAAAGCAGTATCGGAGACCATTATTTTTTGCGCAGTAAGGACCCAATGAATGCTTTTTTGGAGATGGTATCCATGGATATAAAAGAAGTTACGGAATACTGTTTGTCAAAACCGAACGCATTTATCGACTATCCTTTCGGTCCGGAGCCCGCTGTTATAAAGGTAGGCTCAAGAATATTCGCGTTTATACATATAATGAATAAAAAACTATACATATCTCTGAAATGTGACCCGTTCATATCACAAACACTGCGTCAGCAGTACGCTGCAGTCATTCCGGGATATCATCTAAATAAAAAGCATTGGAATACAGTTACAATTGACGGTTCCGTCCCGGATAACGAGCTTATCTGGATGATAGACCATTCATACGAACTTGTTTATAAGCGTCTTTCGAAAGCCGATAGGGCAAAACTAAACAATGCCGGATAATACTTCACCGGGGATTAATACAGCAAATAAAAAATCCTTCCTGCCGCGGCCGGACAGAAAGGATTTAAACTGAATCATGTATTGTTTTTAACGTATCATGCTTTCGGCTATATCCAGCATTTCTTCTCTCGTCAAATCCGTTGATGTTATAGTGTAATGAATATAGCTGTTAATTACCGTTTCCGTCACTTTCCCATTTTCAAAGGTCTTAACTGTGCGCTGCCCTCCGGGCTGCAGCTCTCTCATGATTATCTCCTTCAGGTCTTTTACTTCGGTGTATAGAATTTCACTGCCGTTGAGCGTTATTTTTTCAGATTTGGAATACCGGGGATCATCTGTATACAAATTCTCTCCGGGCAGAATAAATATGTTAACCCTGAACTCTTCATTTCTATCATTTCTGTAAACCATTCCAATTGATCTCGCATTGGAAGAAGTCTCCCATTCCACCGCCGCAATATTTTTACCGCTGTTCATAGTATCTTCTTTCAATTTGCCAAGGATTTCATTAAAATCGAAAGGCATGGAATCAAACATAATATATCCTTCTGAGAAAGCATAGCCTTCAGGGAGACTGGACGGGATAGCGAAATAAATCCCTGCATCATCCGTAAGCGTATCCAAATCAGTGTATTTAACCGGCTCGCAATATACTGATAATATCTCCGATGTATGCGTATTTTCCGGTTTCGGCTGTCTTGCATCGTAATAAATTATAGCTTTACCGGGTTCCAAGCCGCTTACGATTTTTTGATAATCCGGGTCTGTGCTGCTGTTAAATGGCTTTTGATTTTCTTCATCGGGTCCCTGGAGCGTAAGAACGACATTATTATTGCTATCCTTAAGTATCCACCTGTTTACGGCTGCAAACGCGGTTGTCGAAAGCAGCAATGCTGCAGCAATCAAACCTATCGCAAATGCTCTCTTCTTTTTCATATTACGGGGATTAACGCTTTTAATCGAACTAATGACAGAATCGGATACATCAATTTCAGGCAGTGTCATGCTTTCAAACGCCTGTCTGATTTCAATTTCATCAGTTAACAGCATATTCTTCATTTATAACAACTCCTTTCATTTGATAAATATTCTGTTTTACTCTCTTTTTGGCCCGTTCATATTTTTTCCGTACCGTGCATGAACGCTTTCCGAGAATTTCTGCAATCTCGTCATAGCTCTTTTCTTCCAAAACTCTCAGCATCAAGACAGTTTTGTCTTCCGGAGGCAGCATTGATATTGCCTTCAGAAGCAAAAGACTCAGTTCGTCTTTTTCTACGGAATAAGCTGTTGTGTCGTAACCGGGTATAGTATTGTCCAAAAGCGGAACAAACTGAAAATTCTTTCTTTTTCGTAAACAGTCAACACAGTGGTTATAAGCAATTTTATACAGCCATGAAGAAAAAGATGTATCGGCCTTATAGCTGTCAAGTTTCCGGTACGCTTTTATGAACACCTCCTGAACAGCGTCTTCGGCTTCTTCAACGGATCCAAGCATATGCCAGCAGTATTTGAATACGGAATGCTGATACTTTTGGACGATATGTCTGTATTCCTCCAATGAGCCCTGTTTTATTTCTTCTATCGTCTTTTCTACCGAATCCAAATAAACACCTTCTCCCTTGTAAGTACTTACACCATATATAACGAAAAAGGTATGGGCTGTGTGACAGAAACCCATACCCCTATGTTAAGTGTCAGCGGTCTCAAGATTTTTCAGTGCACTGATATCGATCCTTTTTCGTGTTTTCAATGATATCTTCAACAGTAAATATTTCTACACGCGATACATTTCTATCTGCAAGATAAATAAAACCATCATCGTAAAACAAAGTCCCGAATGCCTCAGCTTCCGCAATAAGGTTCCAATTACTTGTATCCCAAATTTTAATCTTATTTTTAACCGCGCAAATAAGATATTTGTCGGTCATTACCGCGCGTCCCAAAGAACAACCGGCATTCTTAATTTGATATGATACTTTGCCGCTGCTTTTACCCCAAACAATAATCGAGTTATCTGCGGATACGGAAACAATATACCCCTTATAGGAGTAAATATAATGAATATTGCCTTTGTGGCCGGAAAAAACGGCTGCAGCCGAAAGGGTTGATTTGTCGAAGGCGTATATGTTTTTATCAACACCTCCGAAGTATATCATGTTTTCGTCCTGATCGAGAGCCCATATACTTCCGTTATCTTTATTAAGGTATCTTACATTCTCATAATCATGTTTATCTAATACTACAAGCCCGTTATTCCGCATAGGAAAATAGATATGCTTTTTGTCAGCAAGTATTGTTCCAAGATCAAAATCCGAACTGTTGTCCGTCCCAAATTGCTTCTGATATATTATCTCATTCGTTTTTTTGTCCATCACATGAAAAAAGTAAATACTATTAAAATAGATATTATTTTCATCTGCGCACAGGAGTGCACCTTTGTTCAAATTATCGTTGGGAGGCACAACGCAGGAAGAAATGAGCTCCTTAGTTTGTTTATCCCATGTGCTTATATTTTTGGCTATCGATGTATAGATATTTTCCTGATCAAAACACATCCTGTGAACTCTTGCATCGAATAACGTGCCCTGCTTCTCAACCATACCTGATCCTTTCTTCGGACAAAGCCGTTTTATTTTCAAAATCACCCGCCTTTGCCGCTCATAAATTTAGACGATTTAGAACGAATTTGCTAATCAATACTATCTTATTCCATATTTAACCAGATGTCAATATTCCTCTCCCTGGCCTTGTTTATCAGAATTTTTTATATACTGCGTTTCCATTCATAACATTGCCTCATATTATAAGATATGCCGCTGCCATTTGATATTCGATGTGAAACCAATCACCGGAATATTTTCAATGGAGGATTAACGATGTTTCGAATACAACAGAACCGAAGAATTCCTGTATCCTGTCCCCCGGGATTTTTAGGGCGGTACACCGTTCAGCCCGGAGATACATTCTACAATATCGCCCAAATGTTCAGGGTAAGGTTAGAAGCACTTGCAGTGAACAACCCACATATACCAAACCCAAATTTAATATTTCCGGGAGACGTTCTCTGCGTTCCCGGCCTTATATCTTATCCGTGCTGTGTAGTTCTTGACTCTGTTGTTCGCGTGCCTTTTGGCACTGGCGGAACCGCTTTTGTAAATTTTGCGCCTCAAGGAGGGCAATCCGTTATCATAACAGCAACACTGCCGCATCCGCAAACATTCGGAAATTTCGATTTATATACAGGAGATATATTAATTCCCGATATCGGCGGATTCGGAAATCAGTTATTCCCAACTCCCCAGGAGCCGCCAAACTGGTCAACCAGAATTGATATTCCGACTGTCGCGCAGATTACTCCCGGCTCAAGGGTAATAGTACGTCCTTCAAATTCAACAATGGGAGCACCAGGTCCTGTAATTTTGGAAGGGATTGTTTATTGCACAATTTGTTAATTGTAATATAATATAGTCCTCTCTTGCTCCATTTGACTGTACATATAAAATCATCCGGTAAGCTTTACGATTGTCAGGAATATTATACATTGTATCGTTTGCCAATGTTTATATAATCGACATGTTTTTATAACTGTTCCTGTTATCTTTCCTGTTTATTTTACCGGCCTGCCGTTCAGGAGCAAATCAAATATTCCCTCCTCAGTTTCAGGGACATCATAGTCACCATTAAGCTGGCCCGGATAATGATATTCTATGCCGGCCTCTTCATTCCGTAAAAGGCAATCAAGAAGGAATTCTGGGCCGTATTTTCCGGCAAACCGCGCAAATGCTCTTATTCTTATATTGTCAAGCATACTTCCGCTGCAAGGGAACTCGCTGCATTCCCAGCATCCGTTGAGATTTTTTTCCCTGCAGCACCGTAAATTTTTGCACCATTCCTTATCTTTGCAGCCATCATCCCTGCATCCGACACAATCATTGTTCTTGCTGCACACGGCACATACAAGCCCGCAGTACGCTATTCCTTTTTGCCTGTCCATAATTTTCCCCCTCGCTTCGGTATTTGATCGTTGTTCTTTTTATAACTTAATAAATCATTTACCATCACTTTACATTCTTTTTGATAAACAAACGGGCTTTTTATGCTTTCTTATATAATTATATATTAGATAACATTATTTTGTAATGTACTTTTCAGGCGAGTCTATAAAGCGGACTCTCACTCTCCTATGGAAATTATAAGCCATAAAAGGAAAATTTTATTTCAACGGCTTTCTCATAACGAGTTTATCTTCAGTTTCACCATGCACAGTAAAGCCGCATTTCTCAAACAGTTCGGCAGGACCCATAAAAGCTTTGGCCTCATTGATATATTCTTTTAACGGGTATGCCTCGACAAAATCAAATCCGTCGTCAGCCGCATCCTGACAAACGCGTTCCAATAAAAGTTTTGTAATTCCTTTTCTTCTATACTCAGGAGCAATCAAAAAACAAAATATGGATTTAACACGAACGCCAGACATAAGTTCCCCGGTTGATACACCGCTCATGAACCGCCGCCAGCAATAGCATTTCAGGCAATCAGCCTTAGTATTCGCATTGCACCACGCTACAACTTTACCGCTATGGTATGCAAGGTAACCCTGTATTTTGTTTTCTTTTATTTTTTGGACGGCGTAATTTCTTCTTTTTTCCTTTGATAGTAAATAATCGATATGATTGATATCATGGTCATCATTACACCACCACACGCAATAGCATTTGCAGTCATCAGAATCCGGTATTTCGGAATGAGGTGTAACATCAAAAAAGCGTACATAATCTTCAGTTAGTTCAGGCGACAACTTCCGTATTTCGATATTCATATCAACCCCTCCTTATGCTTTGCCACTTTCTCCAGTCACCATCCGTTACCTGTACCCCATTTTCTTTCGCATATTTTTCATCCGTGTAAATATATATCCAACAGACCAGTTCTTCCCCGTTTTCCGTAAATACTTTCTTTTTGGCTCTCACGTACAGATTATTTCTTCTCCGTTCAGAATAGCCCTCCAACCTGTCCAGGGATTTCAAAAGGTTCTTATCGACAGGTTCCATGATTTCACCAAATACTATTCCGTCTCCTTCCAATAACGCCGGGTAACCTTCAGGCAGATGGTAAAGCAATCCATGTGTTTTAGCCGGTGTTACGCGGCTTATTTTGCCTTCAAGATATCTCTTATGATTCCAAAAACCTTTCATAAGTGTTCCGTATACGAATACCTTGTTAATATAAGTCTCACTGTTAAACAGCCCATTATTATTTGTTTTCACTAAATAATCAGCCTTTCATTTTCACGGAGAAAATACGTAATGCACGGCACAATCGAAATCGTGCTTCCTGTTGAATATGAGTTAATGAAGTTATCCTTTTTTTGTGATAATATAAAATTATAAAATTATTATAAGGATGTGTAAATGCTATGGATTTTTTAAATAAAACTGTGATTATTACAGGAGCCGGAAACGGAATCGGGAAAGGAATTGCTTTGCTTTATGCGGAAAAAGGAGCAAATGTCGTAATCGCGGATATAGACGCAGCGGCGGGAGCGAAAACTGCCTCCGGAATTAATGAAACCGGCGGAAAAGCGATTTTTGTCCGGGCAGATGTAAGATCCGAGACAGATATCGTACGGTTAATGGAAAAAGCCTATCAAACATACGGCAGTATAGATATATTAATAAACAATGCGGGAAAAACTGTTCATAATTCTCCTTACGAACTATCAGTAGAAGAATGGGACGATATTATAAATACGAATTTAAGAAGCGTATTCCTGTGTTCGCGCGAAGCGGCAAAATATATGAGGCAAAACAAAGAAGGAGGCTCTATTGTAAATATAGCTTCCACAAGAGCCATCATGTCCGAGCCGAACTCAGAAGCTTACGCTGCTTCAAAAGGCGGCATTGTTGCGCTCACACATGCGCTTGCAGCATCATTAAGCCGGGACAGGATTACCGTTAACGCAATTTCCCCGGGTTGGATTGAAACAGGAGACTATACAAAATTAAGGGAAATCGACCATGAGCAGCATTTGTCAAGGCGTGTAGGAAAACCCGACGATATTGCACGCGCCTGCCTTTATTTAACAGCCAGAGAGAATAATTTCGTCACAGGCATTAACCTAGTTATAGACGGTGGAATGACGAAAAAAATGATATATGAAGAATGATCTTCATTCATTCGAAAGCAGTCTTTTCTCACCTGTGATTTTCTGTATTGGGCCAATGTCCTGCGTTACTTCTATTACTCCCAGGTATTCGCCCTTTTCATTTCTAACGGCAAAATACCTGATAAATACATACCTGTCACCCATCCTGATCCAGAAATCCTCATGATCTTTCCGTCCCGATTTCAAATCCTCCACAATCTTTTCAACAATGTGTACGCTGGCCGGCGGATGACAGTTCTGCACCTTTCTTCCGATAACAGTTTTAGGCCGCGCAAAAATCCTTTCCTTCCCCTGCGTGAAATACTTGACAATACCGTCCTTATCCACAAAAGTAATATCAATCGGCAGGGTATTGAGCATCGCATTTAATTCATCCGGGGTAAGGCATCCTGCATCAAATTCAACATATCCCTGGTTTGCAGAAGGCTGAATTCCTTCTTTTTGCGCTTTTTCTTCAATATTAATCCTGTCGGGTTCCCATTCAGCTACAGGTGTTATCATGCAATACCCGATTTCACCGCTTGCCTTCGCAATTTCAAGCCATTCATCCTCGGTCAGGGTTTCCAAAGCCATCGGGAAAAGAATATTTTCCTCTTTATAAATCATTTCCGAAACCTTATTTATTGCTTCTTCCGCTTTTTCCAAAAATATATCTTTATTCTCATCATAAGCGGAAAGAATCCTGTTTACTTCTTTAACCGCCGCTCGGATTTCGTCATCCACACCCCACATTACCTTGGGCGGTGCGGTTATTCCGTATTTCTCGAGATACGGGAACAATAGATTTTCTTTTCGTGAATAATGCCTGTCTATCTCCCAAAGCTTCCCAAATCCGTCTTTCAGCTTCTCAAGGCTTACAGTTGTATCTCCGCTTTTACAGCGCTCCAACTGCGGTTTGATTTCATTGTTGATAAGTTTTTCTATTTCAGCGTTTTCAAGCTTAAAAGTATGGACCGGATGCCCCGGCACTTCTTCAGGTTTCTGCGGCCTGTGTATTTCTTCAATCGATCCTTTAAAAACGGCAGCGTGTACATCACAGAGTCTTTGTATCTCTTCCACGGGCATACCTTCCATAATCAGCGCCTGTTCCATTTCGGAAATTTCAGCCGCCGAAACTCCTTGAATGAGCTCTTCAAACCTCGGTTTTACTTCATCAACGCTTTTACCGTTATGCAGTTCCCTGATTAATTCTTTCAGGACTTTCTGCCTGTACTCACGGTTATTAATTACTTCACTCATAACGCCGCCTCCTTATTAATGGTCTTCCGGACCATATTCTTCATACCTGATTAACGGATCCTGTTGTCATGTTCGTTAAAACAATTTTATCATATTTTTCTATTCTTTAATAATATTCTGGCAGCTCTGCCCTATCTTATTCGAGATTAATGCCGGCTGTTATGAAGTTAACCAATCTGTACAGCAAACCCCAGGACTTTACTCCCTTTAACCGGCGGCATCCATAATTTCGATTTCTTCACATGCTCTAAAGAAAGTGTTTATTTTTTCAGATTCACGTTTATCATCAGATTCGATTTCGTTATACACTATTTCAAATTTATCCCAGTTCAATCTCCATTTTGCCTCGGAATAGAGTGTTTCATATTCGTTTTCTACGATCTTATACAAATCGCTTTTGCGTACTATATTATACGAAAAGAAATCCTTGGCCATAAGTCTTCGATATTCGGGATCCCGATTATGCATATAAGGGCCTGTGATCAGGTGTTGATCCACACGATATGTATCACTGAATATTGGTTTATCGACGAACACCACTTCTATCTGCTTCCCGGTTTTTCCGGTTTCTTTGCGGGCTTTATTGATTATCGAGAAAACCTTAAGATAATTATCAATTACTTTTTCATTGCTTCCATAGACCATCTTAAAGGCATCCGACCACGGTGGACATATAATGGCTTTCAAATCCGCTCCTCTTTTAATGGAATCGTAAATGTCCTTCTTTAATTCGCAGGTTAAAATTAAGCGGTACCCTGAAATCCATATAATTCTGTCACACTCTGATAATAGAGTTTTCAACGCCTCTTTCTTATCACGGTGCAAATGCTGTATTCCGAATAAATGAAGGTCCTCGAGAAACTCCTCATTTTTGCGGTTATGATAATTTACTATAATATCCGCAGTCAAAGTAAATATTGTTACGAGCAAAGAAGTGAACAAAGCCAGCAGTATATTGGAAACAACTTCATTTTCCCTTAACGCTGGAATCTGATAAGCTATCAGTGACAGAACAAATATCACAAACATAATTTCTGCTACCCATACTTGGGTACTAAGTTTATATGCCTTGATTCTCTCCCGTATGTTCATTTTCTTATGCATACCCACTCAATTCCCTCTCTTTGAAATAATATACCGTGTCTATTCCGTCTCCTCTCTCATTCGGAAGCAAAGCGACGAGTTCAAACCCCATTTTTTTCAGAAGATGTATATGAGAATAATTGGTGGACCATGTTCTTGTCGCAAAATTTTTGCCTTTTCTGTTCTCAAAAAGCGTATGATACATTTTCCACGCAATTCCATGACCTCGGAATCCGGACGATACCACTATTGTCGTAACATAATCACATTCGAATTCCTTCCCTTTTACCTGAAGAGAATGGTCCGGGATAAATGATAAAAATCCTATTACCTTTTCATTTTCTACAGCCAGTATAAATTCCTGCTGAAGCATTTGTTGATAATATGTGACCGGTCCTCTTTTATTTACTTCATCCCCGGAAAATGATTGCTGAGTTGTAGAGTTTCTCTCCGATAAAGGCGGGACAAACTCTTTATCTGATGCGCAAAGAAGCTCCCATACATCGTCCTGATATGCTTTTTGCAGTTTTTTCTGATATAAAAACATTTCGTTTCCTTTCATCATACCAGTCAGTCCGCTGCTGTGCAGTCAGTATATAAACAAAGTTATGAAAAATCCGGAAATATAATATATATTGCAATTGTTTATTATACAATAAAATATCCGAAATTCAAAGCCTTAATAAATATCTGACGGTGTCAAATTGTTGTGGAGTTTTTGCTTGACAACCTCCTGTTGTTATCCAACCAAACTCCTTAACCGGCCATAAGATCTAATTAGTATCTGTGTTGGACTATTAGTGGGTAGATTGT
>Ga0134097_1001039_pt1 | contig 22921 bp, 16 predicted proteins | sample 8_3taG_FD_94450 | JGI IMG/M metagenome (GOLD analysis project Ga0134097, IMG submission 94450) | Switchgrass degrading microbial communities from high solid loading bioreactors in New Hampshire, USA - 8_30_10_142_A2 metaG | ecosystem: Engineered > Bioreactor > Semi-continuous > Anaerobic >... | reverse complement strand
CGGGTGGTGAGCAGGTCCCGCATGCGCGGATCCACGTCCACCAGGTCTTCAGGCGGGCATTGAGGGGGCTTGGCCGGGAAATCGGCTGTGTCATTTGAAGCGCTCATGGGGCGCGGTCCTCGTGAAAAAAGCGGTTAGCTGTTAGCGGTTAGCGAGTAGCAAGAGCCAGAACTGGCACACTTGACCTTGCCACTTGCTCGCCGGGGAACTTCACCTCTTGTCCCCCGGCCCCATTTCAAGGGTGAGGTTTTGCGCGCTAACTGCCGACGGCTAACCGCTGCCTTGTTAGCGACGCCGCCGTGGCACATGCCGGACGGCTTCCGGCGCGACGGTCTGGCGCTGCTTCTGGATTTCGGGATAGTGGCAGTGCTTGAACTTCTTGCCGCTGCCGCACGGGCACGGGTCGTTTCGCCCGACGTTGTCGAACATGCCCACATTGCGCACAGGCTCCGGTGGAGCAGCGGGCGCATTGGTGACGGTCGGCATGGCGCCGCGCCCGGCGCGGATGTTGCTGAGCCGTAGCACCTGTGGCGCGCGCTCGCGCGGGACGACACGGTAGATGTCCTGCACGACCTTCGCCTGGATCTCTTCCTGCAGCGCGGTCCACATCTGGAAGCTTTCGCGCTTGTACTCGACCAGCGGGTCGCGCCCGCCATAGCCGACCAGGCCGATCCCTTCGCGCAGCACGTCGAGATCGGTCAGGTGGCGCTGCCACAGGGTATCAACCGCGTTGAGCAGCACTTCCCGCTCGGCCTGTGTCATCCACTCTTCGCCGAACTGCTCGACCCGCTGATCATACGCCTGGAGCGCGCCCTTCACCAGCAGCAGCGTGATCTCTTCCGGATCGTCGTAGCCTGCCAGCACGTCGGGTGTGATCTCGGCCGGGACTGGATAAATCGCCAGTGCGGCGCGGTGCAGTTCCTCGAGATCCCAGTCGACCGGGTCGCCCTGGGTGTGCTCCTCGACCAGCTCGGTGATCTCCTCGGTGATCATGCGCTGAATCTGCTCGCGCAGCTCGCCCGGCTCGGACGTGAGGATCTTGCGGCGCTGCGCGTAAGTCGTCTCGCGCTGCTTGTTGACCACGTCGTCGTATTCCAGCACGCGCTTGCGGATGTCGAAGTTGTGCCCCTCGACGCGGATCTGCGCCTGCTGAATCGACTTGGTGATCATGCTGTGCTCGATCGGCATGTCTTCGGGCATGTCGGCCCACTGCATGAAGCCCTTGACCCGGTCGCCGCCGAAGCGCCGCATCAGCTCGTCTTCCATCGACAGGTAGAAGCGGCTCTCGCCGGGGTCGCCCTGGCGGCCCGCACGACCGCGAAGCTGGTTGTCGATGCGCCGCGCTTCATGACGCTCGGTGCCGAGCACGTACAGCCCACCCTCCGCGATCACTTTCTCGCGGTCGCGGGCGCACTCGGCTTTCGCCTCGGCCAGCACTTCCTGCCACTGTTCCTCGGTCGCCTCGGTGATGTCGATCCCGTAACGCTTGCGGAGCTTCTCGCGCGCCAGCCCGTCCGGGTTGCCGCCGAGCAGGATGTCCACACCGCGACCGGCCATGTTCGTGGCAATCGTTACCGCGCCGGGACGCCCTGCCTGCGCGATCACCAACGCTTCACGCTCGTGATGCTTGGCGTTGAGCACCTGATGCTCTACGCCCTCGCGCTCAAGCATCTTGCTCAGCCGCTCGCTGGTTTCGATCGCAGTCGTACCGACCAGCACCGGCTGGCCGCGCTTCTGGCGCTCTTTGATGTCCGCCACCACGGCCTTCCACTTGCCCTTCTCCGTCATGTAGACCTGATCCTGGTGGTCGATGCGGATGTTGGGCAGGTTAGTCGGGATGACCGTCACTTCGAGCCGGTAGATCTCGTCGAACTCGTTGGCTTCCGTCGCGGCTGTACCGGTCATACCGGCCAGCTTCTCGTACATGCGGAAGTAGTTCTGGAAGGTGATCGTCGCCAGCGTCAGGTTTTCCTTGCGGACCTCGACGCCTTCCTTCGCTTCGATCGCCTGGTGCAGCCCTTCCGAGAAGCGGCGGCCATGCATCAGGCGGCCGGTGAACTCGTCCACGATGATCACCTGGCCGTTCATCACGACGTAGTCCTTGTCGCGCTGGTAGACCACCTGCGCGCGCAAGGCGTTGTCGAGATAGGGCAGCATCTCGGAGTTTTCGGGGCTGTAGAGATTGTCGCCCTGCAGGCGGCCTTCCTGAGCGAGTTTGCGCTCGATCTTTTCGATGCCTCGCTCGGTCAGGTAGACGCTGCGGTGCTGGAGTTCTTCGACGTAATCCCCGTCCGGCTCCTCGCGATCGATGCTTTCGCGGCTGCTAGGTTTCAGCGAGCGCACCAGCCGGGCGAACAGTGTGTAAAGCTCCGACGGCTGATCCGCCTGGCCGCTGATGATCAGCGGGGTGCGCGCCTCGTCGATCAGGATGTTGTCGACCTCGTCCACGATCGCGTAATAGTGCCCGCGCTGGACCATCCGGTCGACCGAATGCACCATGTTGTCGCGCAGATAATCGAAGCCGAACTCGTTGTTCGTGCCGTAGGTGATGTCGCAGGCGTACGCTTCCTTGCGGTCGATTTCCTCAAGGTACTGGAAGCGCGCGTCGTCGCTGATCCACTTCGGGTTGAAGCGGAACGAGTGCATGTTGTCGCTCTCGCCCCGGTTCTGGATCACCGCCGCCGTCAAGCCGAGGAAGTGGTAGATCGGGCCCATCTGCTGCAGGCCGAATTTCGACAGGTAGTCGTTCGGCGTGACGAGGTGCACGCCCCGACCGGTCAGCGCGTTGAGATAGAGCGGCAGGGTGGCGACGAGCGTCTTTCCTTCGCCCGTCTTCATCTCGGCGATCTTGCCCTGGTGCAGCACAATTCCGCCGATCAACTGCACGTCGAAGTGGCGCAGCCCGATCGTGCGGACCGACGCCTCGCGCACGACGGCGAACGCTTCAGGCAGAAGATCGTCGAGTGTTTCGCCGTCGCTGAGGCGCTTTTTGAACTCGTCGGTCTTCGCGCGGAGCTGCGCGTCCGACAGCGCTTGCATCTGTGGCTCCAGCGCATTGATCTGCGCGACGACCTCACGATGGCGATTCAGCTCGCGCTCGTTTGGGTCCCCAAAGACGGCTTTAGCTATCGATCGTAGCATCGTTCCTCGCAGTGGAAAGACGGCGCGCGGGGCGCGCCGATTGACTGGTCGAATCACTGGTGGTCAGCGGGCAGATTATACCACACCGGCAGGCGTCCTTCTATCAGAGGCGCGTTAGCCGAGCATGCCGCGCACCAGCGCGATAGCCAGGACCACCGCCATGAACGCTACCAGCCCCAACACGACGAGTAACACAATGCTGCAATACATCCTCAGGCTGTGCGGCTGGGGCGGTGGGGTGATGTCGACCGGCGTAAGTGGCTTGGTCGGCGGGCGGTAGGGGTCGAAGGGCGGCTCGGAGATCGGCCCCTGCGTCAGATAGCCGCGCGCCGGGTCGTAGCTGCCGCCGACCGGCGGGACGGGCGTGGGCCGGATGTATGGGCGGGAGTCGGTGCGGTGTGGCGGGCTTTCGAGCAACGGATCGGGGTCATTCCACTCGTAGCCCGCCGCGAGGTCTTCGAGCTCCAGGTCCGGCTCGGCGAGATCGTCTTCCTCGGCGGCGCCCCACGCGTCGTCGGCCTCGTTCTCGAAGCGGCGAGTGCGGCGCCGTCGACGGTCGTCGAAGCGGGCATCAAAGTCGTCCATGTGGGCCCCTTTCCAAGCTCGGTCCCCCTTTCTAGTGTACTCCATTCACCGCTTCATATCGACCATATTGAGCCGGCAGAAGGTATTGCGCTGGCGGTCGAGACGACTGTAAACGGTTAGTTTTTACTAATTTTTTATCGGTTTTATATGGCTAGGTACATTTTGACAGCCAATAATTAAGCGTAGTATTGGCAAGCCGCCGCACGATGGGACTTCATCGCACAATAGGGGGCACTTATGACCAGGAAGGTCGTTGTTTCAACGCTTGCGCTGCTTCTAGTCTTTACTACGCTCGCATTTGGCCCACTGGATCGAGTCGCCGCGCAAGCTGATAACGTCTCGATCTCGTTGGCAGGATGCACCGTTGGCGTGAGCTTTGTCGCAACCCAGCAGACCACGTACTTCTTCGAAGTGTTCGACTCTGGTCTGTTGGATGAGCAGTCGTACACACCATTCAGCCCGGATGATATCCCGGCGAATGTCTCGTTCTCCTTTACTTACTCCGGCCCATTGCCGGCGCCGGATATTACGATTGTGCTCTTCGCGGGCGACGATGTGGTAGAGCAGTTCGGCGTCTCTGGCGAAGCGCTGACGGTAAGCTGCACGCCGCCGGTGGTAGCCTCCCCGCCAACGTCGGAACCACCGCCGACGTCGGAAACCCCACCGGCATCGGAAACTCCGCCGGATGACACGCCCGTAACGCGCGCGCTGCCAACGTGCGGGCCGGATCTCAGGAATGCCGTGGTTGGTTCGTTCGTGATGCCTGCCGCTCTGTACTCGGCGCCGGGTGTGCCGGTAGAGCCATGGGTGGGCGTCGCGCCGGGGCAGACGGCGTGGGTGCTGGGGCTGGACGCGAGCGGCGAATACTACCAGATTCTGTGGGGTTGCCAGCGGCTGTGGGTTCCGGCCGAGGCGATGGGGCCGAACTACGACTCAGTCTGGAACGGCATGCCGCTGCCGACAAATGACGTAGAGAACAGCTAAGCCGTCTGTCGAATTTGAGCTAGCTGACGCAACACTTGCCGGGAAAACTCACCCCTTAACCGGGCTCATTTTGCCTCTCCGTTTACGGAGAGGGGCCAGGGGTGAGGTTTTATGTTGAGCCATCAAGCAGGGCGCGGACTGCGCTGCCGGGGTCTAGCTGGCGGGCGAGGACGCGCCCGATCACGTCTTCAAACGCGGCGGGCGTGCGCTCTTGCACCAGCCGGGCGAGTAGCGCCTCACGCAGCCGGACCGCCAGTTCCGCCTCCAGCCCGGCGCGCTGGCGCTCGGCGAGGTGGCCGCTCTCGATCAGGAAGGCGCGGTGGCGGTCGATGGCGTCTGCCAGCTTGTCGAGGCCAATGCCGTCCGTCGCCACCGTTTTCACAATCGGCACTTGCCACAGGTCGAGATCCGGCTCCTCGGGCGGCTCGTCGGCGCGAAGCAGCTCCCCGTGATGTAGGGTGGTCCGCAGGCGGTGCCCAAGTTGAAGCATCGCCCGCAGCGCGCGGACGGTGTTTTCCGCGCCCGGCCGGTCCGCCTTGTTGACGACCAGGATATCCGCGATCTCGAGGATGCCCGCTTTGATCGCCTGCACGTCGTCGCCCATACCCGGCGCGTCGACCACGACCGTCGTGTAAGCGGTGCGGGCGATGTCCACCTCGCTCTGCCCGGCGCCGACCGTTTCGATCAGCACCACGTCGAACCCGGCGGCGTCCAGCACCCGCGCGACATCCCCGCTTGTCGCCGCCAGCCCGCCGAGGCTGCCGCGATTTGCCATGCTGCGAATGAACACGCCGCGATCCCCGGCCAGATCGACCATGCGGATCCGGTCGCCGAGCACCGCACCGCCGCTGAACGGGCTGGTGGGGTCAACCGCGACGATCCCGACGGTCTGGCCGCGCTCGCGGAGCGTGCGGGTCAGCGCATTGACGACCGACGACTTGCCCGCGCCCGGCGCCCCGGTGATGCCGACGAGGTACGCGCGTCCGGTGTGCGGGTAGAGCGCAGCGAGCGCAGCTTGGGAGTCTGGCGTGCGGTTTTCGACGCGGGTGATCAAGCGCGCGAGGGCGCGACGATCCCCGGCCAGCACGTCGGGCACCCAGTCGATAGCGGTGGGGCGCGTCATGCCGAGCGAGAGGCGACCGCGTTGCGGATGTGCGCGATGGTGTCCGCGGTGTTGGTGCCGGGTCCGAAGACGGCGCTGACGCCCATCTCGAGCAGGGCGGGCACGTCCTCGTCGGGGATGATGCCGCCGACCAGCACGATCACGTCGTCCAGCCCTTCGGCGCGCAGCAGCTCAAAGATGCGCGGCACCAGCGCCATGTGCGCCCCGCTGAGGATCGACAGGCCGATCACGTCGACGTCTTCCTGCAGCGCGGCCTCGACAATCATTTCGGGCGTCTGGCGCAGCCCGGTGTAGATGACTTCCATGCCCGCGTCACGCAGCGCCCGCGCGACGACTTTGGCGCCCCGGTCGTGCCCGTCGAGGCCCGGCTTCGCGATCAGCACGCGGATCTTTTCTTCGCTCATGCGTAAAGGTCTACTCCTGCTGAAGTCTCTGACATGCAGCCCGATTATAGCCGAAACTTAAAGCTGCGGGTTCAGCACGAAATAGATCGAGAAGATCGCCAGCGAAACGACCGTGTACAGCATCAGCACGTTGTTGACGTAGCGCTTCTCGTCGGGCAGATCTTGGCGCATGTAGAGCGGGACGATAAACGGCGGCGGCAGGACGAACAGCGTGAACAGCGCAATCTCGAACGGGCGCTCCAGGTCCAGCAGGCCGCGCACGATCACGGCGTTGACCAGCAGCGCCAGTGGGATCAGGATCGCCAGCCGCACCCCGATCACCAGCGCCGCGTCGCGCAGCCCCTCGCGGTCGAGCCGGATGCCATAGCCGACGATGATCAGGATCAGCGGGATGGTCAGCGCGCTGAGGAAGTCGAGTGTCGCCAGGACGCCGCCGGTGACGGGCTGCTCCGCCAAAAAGTCCGCCGCGCCGAGCAGGTTCAACGCGATCCCGGCTAGAATCGCGAGGATCACGGGCGAGCGGAAAAACGACCCGGCAAGCTGCGCCGGGCTGGTGTGCCCCTCGCGCGTCATCAGCAGCAGCGCCAGGAAGACGAACCAGATGAATAGCTCGTGACCGAGGTCGGCCACCGCGATATAGCCGATGTTCTCCAACCCGTAGGCGCTGCCGAACAGGCTGACGCCGAGCATCCCGTATTCAAAGCCGGTCATCAGGAACGGGAAGTACGGGTGCGGCACGTTCAGGCGGCGGCGCAACGCCACGCCGAGCACGTACAGCGCGATGCACACCGCCCCGGTCAGCACGAAGAGGACCAGATAGTTCGTCTGCATCTCGATATTCAGAAACGAGACGAACAGCACCGACGGCAGCGCGAAGTTCACCACGATCTTGCGCAGGTCGTCGATCGCGCGCTCTGGCAAAAACTGGCTGCGACGCACCCAGGCGCCCAGCCCGATCAGCAGGAAAATCGGCAGGACACGGTTGATGATCTCGGTCGTTTGGTCCATGCGGCGAACGGACTCCGTTTGCAAAAAGCGAGAAGCAGCCGGGCAGGGGCGGTGAGGGGACGATCGCCGGTTGGCTTGATTGTATCCGGTTTGCGCGTGGGCGCTCGGAAAGGCCAACAGCGATATGCACCTGAGCGAATTGAATGAGGGGCGCGGTGGGCATTTTATTCGTAGGGGCGCAGCTTGCTGCGCCCGCCGTCCGAAGAACAATGGGTGCTTACGGGCGGAGCAAGCTCCGCCCCTACGCGATCACGCGGCTTCGTCGCCCCTGTTTTCCCCCTGAAAGCCTATAGCATTTGGGGGCGCGAAATAAAAAGCGGGGCGGGGAAACATTCCCCACCCCGCACAGTTCGCAACGTTGCAGCCTTATTGCACCGGCACGGCGTTGATGTCGCCCTCGAAGCGCGCATACGCCGCCGAGATCCAGCCCTGGCCGCCGCCGAAGTCGATCAGATACCAGCTTGCGTCGGCGTTCTTCGCCAGCAGCGGATAGCGGTTCGGATAGCCGACCTTTGCCAGAGCCTCGGTGTCGGTCGATGGCCCCTGGCGGACGTTCAGCACGGTCGCGGTCGGCGCGGCGAACACGCCGGTTGGCGACTCGGCTGGAGCCGGTCCAGTTGCCCCGCCTGCAGGATCGCTCGGCAGGACCGCGCCGCTCTTGTACGCGCCGATCATCTCACGCGCCAGGTCCAGGTAGAAGCTCCCGTACTGCTGGCTCGGCTCGATGTGGCTGTTCTCGAAGAACTCATTCCAACTGGTGATGATGATCATGTGCGGGTTGGTGGCTGCTGCGCCCGCGAAGCTCCGGCGGAAGTAGTCGCCATCTCCGCGCCCACGCACTACCGCTTCCCCACGCCCCAGGCGGGACTCATCAAAGCCGGGCATAGCGGTCGCCACGAAGTACCCGCCGCGATTGATCACGCGGCTGGCCCAGGTGGCGTTCGTTCCGGCGGGGTTGCCACTCCACGCGATGTTGTACAGGTGCAGCCCGTCGAACACGCCCACGTATTGCAGGCCGTTGCCTTCCGCAATCCAGATCGTGTTGTGATCCGGATCAACCTGATTGCGGATATCCTGCCACTGCTGCGGCGTGAAACGGAACTGGTTCCAGAAGAAGATCACCGGCTTGCCGTCATAGCGCAGGTAGGCCGGGTGGTTGCCGAGCGTGTGCACGGCGTAGTTGAGCGCATTCACCGCAGACTCAGGCGTGCTGATGAAGCCCTGGCCCATGTCCACATCGACCGCCGCGCGAAAGCCATGCGCCCCGGCCTGATCCAGCACTGTATGGAACACGCCGGTCGTGTACGGCTCATCCGGCCCGAACCAGCTCATCACGAAGCCGTCGATCCCGGCGGACTGCGCCTGGCTGATCTGCCGTGCGATCACTCCCGCGTCGGCGGAGTTGTACGGCTCAGCCGGGCGGTCGATCAGGTTCGGGTCGTTCCACTGGTCGGGATTGTACCAACCGTAAAAGAAGGCCAGCACCGTTGGCTGACGTTGCGCCTCAACCGCAGGTGCGGCCGGTAGAAGGGTGAGCGCCAGCGCGATCACCACGAACGGATACAACCACTTACGCATACGATTCTTCTCCCATCATCCGACGTTACCAAACCATACCGATACAAGCGTCACCCCGGACGGCGGGCCATGTACGGCCCGCCGATCCGAAAGCGTAAGTAGATTAGTATACGTTTGAAACCCCAATGCCCAATAGGAGAATAGAACTAGTGTTCGGAAGAGGGCAGCTAAAGGCAGCAAAAACAGCCAGAAACAGCGAAAAACACGAAGCGAGACGCGAAGGTTATCTAGTGCTCTTAGCTGTTTTTCGCTGCTTTTTGCTTACAAAGTGCTCTGCCACGTTGTGTGATACAATGCAGGCACACTATCGGAAGCCATAAAATAGTGTTGTGGCCGGAGCACGTCTTATGCAGTCTTCGTCACTTTTCTCGCGGTGGAGCCTCAACGCCCGAGCCGGTCTGTTGCTGGCCGTAGTGGCGCTCGTGCTTGCGGGCGCGCTGCTGGGCGCCTACGCCTATGTAGCGTGGGACTGGCGCGGGCACGCCTTCGCGGGATTCCTGCCCACGCGCGAGCTAGCGGTCAGCCACGACGAGCCGTTCAGCAACGACGAATGGCCCGCGCTGGCGGCTGGACTTGCGCCGGGTGACCGGATCCTGAGCGTGGGCGGGGTAACGCTCGAAGGACTGCCCATCGGAGAGCAGATCGCCGCGTTCAACCGCGAGATGGCGGCGCGCGAGCCGGGTCAGGGCGTGCTGTTGCGCTTTGCGCCCGGCGAGGAAACCGGGCCCGCCGGGGAAGCGTGCCTCGGCGCCGGAGACGAAGCCAGTTGCGCGGTCACGATCACGCTGGCGAGTCTGTCGCTGGTCGACTTTGCGGGCTTCTTTGGCGTCGGCTGGATCGCGGGCGTCGTGCTGTGGCTGCTGGCACTGGGGCTGATCGTGCGCTGGCCGGACCGGCGCGTGCTGCGGGTAGTGGCGGCGCTGTCGGCGCTGCTGGCGGTGGTCGTCGCTGGACGCTTCGACTCGCACAGCACGCAGTTGTTCGTCCCGGCGTGGCTGGCGGCGCAGGCGGTTGCGGGCGGGTTGGCGCTGATGCTGGCGATCACCTTCCCGTACGACGTGCCGGCGCTAACGCGCCTCTCCGCGCTGCGCTGGGCGCCGGTGATCGGTTCGGCGGCGCTGGCTGGGGCCGCGATGGTTCTGTACGACTCGCCCGACGCATCGGCGCGCGGGCTGGCGATGCCGCTGGCGAGCGCGACGCTGCTGACCGGCACGCTCGGCCTGCTGGCGGTGATGATCTGGCGGCGGGGGCGCGCGGCATCCCCGACCGCTCGCAACCAGACGACGATGCTCCTGATCGGCGCGGTGCCCGCCTCGGTGCCCGGCGTCGCCCTCGCTGGATGGTGGCTGGCGACCGGCCATCTCTCGAACACCCTGCTCCCATTTGTTTACGTGCTGACGGTGCTGTTTCCGATCTCGGCGGCGTACGCGGCACTGCAGCATCGGCTGGTGGATACCGACCGGGTGATCACGCAGTCCGTTTTGTACGGGCTGATGATCGCCTTGCTGACGGCCGCGTATTCGCTGATCGTCGCCGGGATCGCGCTGTGGATTGGCCGCTCGTTGCGCGACACGGCGCTTAGCCCGGTCGCGATCGTGGCGGCGATTTTCGTCGTGGCGGTGATCTTTCTCCCGCTGCGGCATTGGCTCCAGCGAACGATTGATGCGGCGTATTTCCGCACACGGCGCAGCTATCAGGCGTCGCTGGAACGTTTCTCGCGCGAGGTGCCGCACGCCGTCAGCCTGTCGGACGTGCTGGCGCTGGTGAAAAGCACGCTGGACGAGACGGTTGCGCCGACCCACGCGATCCTGTTCGTGCGCGATTCGGAGTCGCACCAGTACCAGGCGCAGCCCGATCCGGCCACCGGCGAGCGGCCAACGGACATCACCTTCGCGCCGGACAGCGGGTTGGTGCGCTATCTGACGGAGCAGGCGAGCATCCTGGCGCTGGACGAGCCGCGTCCCCTGCCGCTTGAGGTGGTCAGCGACCGAGCGCGACTGGCGGTGCTCGGCGCGCCGGTGCTGGTTGGCTTGCGCGGGCAGCGCGGGCTGGATGGCTTCCTCGCGATCGGTCCGAGACGGAGTGGCGCGCCCTATTTGCACGAAGACCTGCGCTACTTCGAGAGCCTGAGCGACCCACTGGCGCTGGCGGTCGAGCGCGCGCAGGCGGTGGACGACCTGGAACGCCGCGTCCGCGTGCAGGACGTGCTCAGCCAGGTCAGCCGCGCGCTGAACTTTGCGATCGATTTCGATACGCTGCTCGAACTGCTCTACGCGCAGACCCGCCGCGTGATCCCGGCGCCGTACTTCACCATCGCCCTGCGGGATGCGCACACCGACGAACTGACCTATGTCTTCTACAACGAGGGCGACGAGCGCAACACCGAGCGCGAGGGCACTCGCTGGCCGATGGGGCTGGACCTTGTCAGCGAGATCGCGCGCACGCAGCAGACGATCCGCACCGACGATTACGTGCGCGAATCGCTCTCGCGGGATTCGCGCGGCCGGGTCGAGAACCCGAATCTCAAGGCGTGGATGGGCGTGCCGCTGGTGGCTGATTCGGGCGGCGGCGTGCTCGGCGTGATGGTCGCCGCGACGACCGATCCGGGCGTACGCTTCACCGACGAACAGCAAAGCCTGTTCTGGGACATCGCCAACCTCGCGGCGAGCGCGATCGACAAGTTCCAACTGTTCAACAAGACGCAGCAGCGCGCCCGCCAGCTTAGCGCGATCAACGAGATCGCGACGCGGCTGGCGTCTGAGCTGGGGAACGTCGACCGCCTGTTGCGCCTGATCACCGAGAACGCCGTCCAGATCCTCGGCGCGGAAGCCGGGGCGCTGTTGCTGGTGGACGAGGAAACGGGCGACCTGGAGTTTCGCGTCGTGGTCGGCGGTGGGGTGGACCTGTCGGGCGAGCGCATCCCGGCGGGGAGCGGGCTGGCGGGCGCGACCGTCCAGCGCGGCGCACCGATCATCGTCAACGACCCAAACCGGGACTCGCGCTGGTATGGCGATCTGCTGGCGGGCGATGGCGACGGCGGCTTTGAGTCGCGCGCGATCCTGTCCGTTCCGCTGCTGGCGCAGGGGCGTGCGATCGGCGTGCTGCAAACCATCAACAAGGTCGACGGCAGCATCTTCGTGCCGGAAGACGCCGATCTGCTGGCGACGTTCGCGGGGCAGGCCGCCATCGCGATTGAGAACGCGCGCCTGTTCGACATGACGGACCAGCAGCTTGCCCTGCGCGTGCAGGAGCTGGACACGATGCAGCGCATCGACCAGGAGCTCAACCGCACGCTCAACCTGAAGAACGTGGTCGACATCACGATGGACTGGGCGCTGCGCAAGAGCGGCGCGGACGCCGGGGCGCTGCTGATTTTCGACCGTGAGCGCAACGAGCTTCAACTCGTCGCCTCGTATGGCTACGAGCCGGACAGCCCCTTCGGCCAGCCGACCGGCGCGACGTATCCCGCCGACCGGGGCGTGATCGGGCGCGGCATCCGCTCCGGCCAGCCCTCGCTGATCACGGATGTGTCGATTGACCCGGCCTATGAGGAGACGCTGCCCGGCTGCGTCGCACAGTTGATCGTCCCGCTGTTCAGCGCCAATCAGGTGATCGGCGTCATCATCCTCGAAAGCGCGCAGGAAGGGGCGCTCGACCTGCTCGACCTCGACTTCGTCGCGCGCCTTGCGGAGCACGCCAGCCCTGCCATCGTGAACGCGCAGCTTTTCCAGGAACTGACCCGCGCCAACGAAGCGCGCAGCGAGTTCGTGAGTATCGTCGCGCACGAGCTTAAGAACCCGATGACCAGCATGCGCGGCTACACCGACCTTTTGCTGAAGGGCGTGGTCGGGCCGGTCAACGAGCAGCAGGCGGACTTCCTCAACACGATCTACGCGAACGTGATCCGTATGGAAACGCTGGTCAGCGACCTGAACGACCTGACCAAGCAGCAGACGAACAACCTGCGTCTGGAGATCGCACCGGTCAATCTGCGCGAGACGCTGGACGAGACGCTCCGCGCGCAGGAGAAGCTGATCGAAGACAAAGGGCAGACGGTCATCGTCGAGATGCCGGACGATCTGCCGCCGGTCGCGGGCGACTTCAACCGTCTGATCCAGATAATGACCAACTTCGTCTCCAACGCGAACAAGTACACCGGGGAAGGCGGTACGATCACCATCCGCGCCGAAGTCTCGCGGAACGTGTGGGATCCGCAGGGGCCGGGGCAGGTGGTCCACTGTTCGATCAGCGACACAGGGATCGGCATGAGCGAGGAAGACCTCGCGCAGTTGTTCGTGCCCTACTTCCGCAGCGAAGATCCGCGCACGCGCGAGCAGCCGGGGACCGGCCTGGGGCTGGCGATCACGCGCGGGCTGATCGAGCAGCACGGCGGGCGCGTGTGGGTCGAGAGCGTGCTGAACGAGGGCACGACCTTCCACTTCACGCTGCCGCTGGCAACCGAGCCGCAGCGCGCCGGGGCGTCGACAGCATAGGATCGGCGCAGCGGAAGGACAAAAATAGATCGCAGTATTGGGGCGTAAGGGCCGAGCTTGCTCGGCCCGCGCTTTTTGCAGGGGCACGGGCGAAGGATTGACTAGCCGAGCGCGGGTCAGATTCCCTATAATACAGGGTGAGCGCCCACCGACGAGCGCGTCTCACATTCCGGAACGGTCACACACGTGGTTTGCTGAAGCATACCGGAATGCCAATACTGGCTAGATGGGAGCAGAGGATATGACACGGATGGGGATATTCGACCGCAACGGGGAACGGCTCGGTTATCTGGAAGGGGATCACGTCTACGATGTTGAGGGCGTGCATACCGGCGTGCTGCGTGAGGGCGTGATCTACGATCTGAAAGAGACGCGCCGCTGGCTGGTCGATGGGCATGCTTTGACCGATTTGCAGGGCAACGTCATCGGCTATCTGGGCGATAGCGTGCCCGACGAACCTCTCCTGGATTAGCATTTGCGTGCTGCGCGGTAAGCTTGGCTGTGGGCTAAAGGAGTCCCGATGGCTCAAGAGCAGAAAAAGCTGAATTCGATGCGCCTGCTGGAAAACCAGGGCATCGCCTACGAAACGTTCACGTACGACCCAGCGATTACCGATGGCGTCCATGCCGCCGAGGCGATGGGCCAGCCGGTCGAGCAGGTTTTCAAGACGCTGGTTGTGCAGCTTGGCAACGGCGGGCATGCGCTGGTGATGATCCCGGCGGCTGCGACGCTCGATCTCAAGAAGTTCGCCCGCAACATCGGGGAGAAAAAGGTCACTATGACGACCCAGCGCGGCGCCGAGGCGGCGACCGGCCTGCGAAAAGGCGGGATCGGCGCGCTGGCGCTGACGCACAAGCGTTGGGGCGTGTACCTTGACGAGAGCGCCCGCAAGTTCGACGCGATCCTCGTCAACGGGGGAGAGCGCGGCGTGAACCTGAAAGTGGGTGTGGACGACCTGATCCGCGTGCTGAATGCGCGCGTGGTCGACGCGATCGCCGAGGATGGCAGCGGCGCAGACGAATAACGCTTGAAGGCATCCGGGGCGCGCCTGGCTCGACACCACCTCTTCTGCGCCAGACGCGCGCCGTGCCGGGCCGGGGCGGATGACACGATCCGCCCCGGTCTTTGTTTGCTCTGTCCTCATCTTCTCCCGAAGTAAAGTATGCAGGGAGAGGGGCAGGGGTGAGGGGGGCGGGGTGAAAGGCGGGCGGAGCTTGCTCCGCCCCTACGAAACGCGCTGCGACCTTTCTCCTCGCCCCGCGACGCAGTCGCAAGAGGGAGAGGGGCAGGGGTGAGGGGAATCGCTAACGGCTAACTGCTAGAATATCCACGGAATGACCGCGTTCAACAGCAGCCCCAGAATGAAGAACTTGCCCGCCTCGCGGTTGAAATACATCGCCCAGCCGACATACCACAGCGGCCAGACCGGCCAGTTGTCGGGCGGAGTTTCCGGCTTCGGCTGCGAGTAGACTTTCCACGTGGTTACCAGCCGGGGAACCGCGATGAAGCTGAGCAGAATCCACGGGCCGCTGACGCCCGTAGCGACCAGCGCCAACATCAGCACGTAGAACAGGATGAACGTGATCTTGTTGAGCGTCAGCGCGCGCTGCGTGCCGAGCAGCACCGGCACCGAATGCACGCCGACCGGCCGGTCGTTCTCGATCTTGTCGGTGTGCTTGCCGATCAGCACCGATGCGACGATCAGCCCATAGGGCAAGGAGAGCAGCAGGGCATCGATGGGCAGTTCTCCGGCGATCGCGTAGACCGTCCCGCCGATCATCAGCGGACCCCACACGACGAGCGCGGTCAGCTCGCCCAGGGCGAAGCGTTTCAGGAACACGGTATAGCCCAGGCTGAGCGCCAGCCCTGCCACCGCAAACGCGATCACGAGCGGGCCGCTCGCCCACGCGAGAATGAGCATGATCGCGGCGTCGAGCGCGGTCAGCGCCAGCGCGACCTGGAGCAGCCGGGCGGGCGTGGTCAGGCCGCCGAGAACGGGATGCGTGCTGTACTGGGCGCGCGGATAGTCTTCGGTGTCCACTCCGCGACGCACGTCGGTCCAATCGTTGACGAGGTTGTTCGTCGCGTGCGCCGCGATCAGGCCGATCACCGCCAGCGCCGCGTATACAATGCGCGCCAGCGTGTTCTCGGCGAACGCGCCCATCCCCAGCGCAATCAGCACGCCGATCAGGCCAGATGTGATCGTCATCGAAAAGACGCAGGCGCGGGCGATCACCAGCCAGCGGGTGACTGTGTCGGCGTGGTGGACGTCTGGATAGTTGCAGGTGTCCAGGGCGATCTGCCAGCGACGCAGCAGCGGCGTCGCGCGGATCGTCGCCTGGGTGGTGGGTTGAGTAGACATGTGCACTCCTTAGCTACCTTCGAGTGTTGCGTTTTCAATCTGATCATTGTTTAGATGCAGTAAGGCGGCAAAAAGCAGCGAAAGGCAGCAAAAAGCAGCAGAGAGGCGAGAACCGTTCTCCGCTGCTTGTAGCTGTGTTTAGCTGTTTTTCGCTGTTTCTGGCTGCCGTTAGCTGCTTTTCGGCATGTAGGCTTTGAGCTTGTTCGCCAGATTGCTGAGCGGCATGGTCTGTAGCCAGACTTTGCCGGGGCCGGTGATGGTCGCCAGGAACAACCCCTCGCCGCCACCGATCCAGTTCATAATGCCCTTGACCATCTCGATGTCGTAGTCGCAGGTTGGCTCGTACATTGCGACGTGGCCCGGATCGATCCGCAGACGCTGGCCGGGTTGCAGGTCATACATCTGCACCTCGCCCGCGATCTCGACAAAGGCCGTGCCGGGGCCGGTCAGCTTTTGCAGGATAAACCCCTCACCGCCGAACAGGCCAGTGCCGAGCCGCTTGCGGAAGTGCATCGCCAGATCGACCGAGTCTTCCGCGACCATGAAGGCGTCTTTCTGGCAGATGATGCTGTAACCTTCGCGTAGCGGGACCGGAATCACCTTGCCGGGGCTTTCGGGCGTGAAGGTGATCGACGCCTGGGGCGCGGTGCAGGTGTAGGTTGTGAGAAAGAGGCTTTCGCCTGCGAGCATCCGGCCGAGGGACTTGCCGAGCCCACCCCGGCCGCTGGTTTTCATCTCGATGCCGTCGCTCATCCACGCCATGCCGCCCGATTCAGTGTAGACCGACTCGCCCTGCGTCAGCGTGATTTCAAGCGACTGCATGACCGTGCCGTTAATTTTGTATTCCATGAGGTGCTCCTGTGTGAACTGACCTGCACGCCCGTCATTGTAGCACGATTCGCTACGCGCGGATTGTGTATCGATCGGTCTGAACCATCGTGTTCCTGTGATTCGCGCGTGTAATTAGGGTGATGCAATTCGTCGCGCACGCGGAGAATTTTATGCATTTATTTGTGAAATAATTACTCAAATTGATTTGAGAGATATTTGATTTATAATAGAGCCTAACGAAATTGTTCTCCCACTACACCTAACCCTCTTTCCTGACCGGATTGCGTCGCCTGAAGGGTGCCGCGCCCGGCCCTATGAAACTCCCGTACAGGGTCAAAACGCAAAGTCTCACAAAGGAGAAAGCCCATGTTTGCAGTCGTGCGGCGTTACCCGTTGGCGACATTTGTCGTGCTGAATATGGTGTTTCTGGGGCTTGGATGGGCGTTGCTTGGGGGACAGCTACCTATGACGCCGTTGTTGGCCGCGCTGGTTGTCGTTCCAATTATCGGTGGAAAAGCCGGTCTAAGAGCCTGGGCAAGCCGGATTGTCCGCTGGCGCGTTGGCGTGCAGTGGTACGCGGCGGCGATTCTTATTCCCTTCATCGGGGGCGCAATCGCGGCGTTCCTGAATGTGCGCCTTGGCGCATCGTACACGCCGATTGAATGGAGCGATCTGCCCCCCTTGATTCCAGAGGCGATTTTCATCTTTCTGCTTATCGCTTTGGGTGAAGAACCCGGGTTTCGAGGCTTTGCCATACCGCAGCTTCAAAAACGGTTTTCCGCGGTAAATTCCGCGCTGATTCTGTCGGCGATTGGCGTGGTGTGGCATATACCGCTTTTTCTGACGGACGATAGCCCTTGGAATGTTATTCCCCTCATCGTCTTCGGCTATTTCATTTTCGTCTGGTTGTTTAACAATACGAACGGCAGCGTTCTGCTCGCGATGATATTGCACACGTCTCAGAACATCCTCGCGGCCAAGCTCATTCAGCCGATGTTTTCGGGCAGCGACGTGACGCAATACATCTGGCTGTTCGGGTTGGTGTACGCTGTCTTCGTGGCGGCGATTCTGCTGACCTATCGCAACCGCTATCTGCTGGTTGAAGCTGCGAAATCCCCGGTGAATATTGTGGAGCCTTCGCTGCCATTGATGCCCGAAGCTGTCCCACCCGGTTAACGCTGCTTCTCGGCGGATAGCGGCTCGCTTTCGCTGCTTTTCGCCTCAAAACAAACGGGGCGCGTGCCACACACGCGCCCCGCTGCTTGCTCGAAGCTGTCTGTTCCGCGATTACATCAGGAACATCGGCATGCCGAAGACGTGCCGCACCTTCGGGCGATACTGCCCGACGTCGTACAGCTCGGCCACGTTCACGCGCTTGATGCCCTGCATAATCGTGTTGATGTTGATGTCCGTGTACAGACCGCGCTGGAGCGCGACCATCCGGCCGAAGCGCCCTTGCTCGACCAGGCTCATCGCCATCTGCGCGTAGTTCGCGGCGACCATCAGGTCGAGCGAGTCCGGCGCGCCGGAGCGCATCAGGTACGCGACCTGCTGGTAGATGATGTTCTCGCCGGTCAGTTCGTTGAGCAGGCTGCCGACCACCGCGCCGATGCCGCCCAGCTTCTTGTGTCCGTAGGCGTCCGCCTCGCCGGTCTGGATGACCTCACCCTCGATCATGCGCGCGCCTTCGGAGACGGTTAGCATGGCGTAGTTACTCGGGTTCATGCGCTTGTCTTCCATGATCATCTCGGCCAGGCGGTGCGGGTCGAACGGCACCTCGGAGATGATCGCGCGGTCCACACCCGCCAGGTACGCCGCGATGAGCGACGTCTCGCCAGAGTTGCGGCCGAACAGCTCGACCACGGCGATACGCTCGTGCGACCCGGCGCTGGTGCGCAGGTTGTGAATGAACTCCACCGAGCGGGTGACGGCGGTCGAGAAGCCGATGCAATAGTCCGTGCCGTAGACGTCGTTGTCCATTGTCTTCGGGATGGCGACTACCTTGACGCCCTCGCGGTGCAGCCGCTCGCCATAGCTGAGCGTGTCGTCGCCGCCGATCGGGATCAGCACGTCGATTCCAAGGTGATCGAGCACATTCAGCACGTGGCTGGTGTAGTCCGCCACGTCGCGGTTGTGCTTGTCCTTGTGGGTGGGCACTTCCACACCCTTCAGGAACTCGGGAACCTGCGACGGCAGCACGTTGGACGGGTTCGTGCGCGAGGTGTGCAGGAAGGTCCCGCCGGTCCGGTCCACGGTGCGGACGACCTGCTTGTTCAGCGGGATAACCCACTTCTGCTTTTCCTCTTCAGGAGCGTCCGGGTTGTAATTGAGCAGGCCACCCCAACCCCGGCGGATGCCCAATACTTCGTGCCCGGCGTCGACCGCGCGGTAGACGATTTGCTTGATGCACGGGTTAAGCCCCGGAACGTCGCCACCGCCGGTGAGCACGCCAATACGTAACATTATGCCCTCCCATTTCCTGTCGTTCTAACGTGGCATCGCCACTAAGTCTCAGAAAAACGGCCCGTTGAAGGCCAGATATATAATGCGGGGAGTCGACCATGCTGAGTTATATGGTCCGCACACCGCCATTATACCAACGGGCTCAAGGCTGTGCCGTTGACATTCATCACCAAAAACACAGCCCAAAAGAGCGAGCTACGCTTGCTGTCGTGCTCCAGGTCGCTACTTGGCGAGGATGTCCGCCAGCTCGAGGTAGCTTTCTGTCATGACGCGCTCTTTTGTTGTGGCCTCAAGCAGCGTGACCGTCCCGATATCGCGCCCGTGCAGCCCGACCATGACCCCGGTTTCGCCGCTCAGCAGACAGTCCACGGCGGCGACGCCCATGCGTGTTGCCAGCAGGCGGTCGAAGGCGGTGGGCTTTCCGCCGCGCACCACATGGCCGAGCGAGGTGACGCGCACCTCGAAGCCGACCTCGTGATTTTCCAGGTATTCGGCGATCTCGTGCGTCTTGAGGTTGGCGCCCTCGGCGACGACGCCCATCGCGTGGCTCTTGCCGCGCATGTAGGCGTCTTCGAGGATCGCGCCGATCTCTTCGAGTGTGGTGGGGCGTTCCGGGATCACGATGAACTCCGCGCCGCCGAGGATGCCGCCCATCATCGCCAGATAGCCGCAGTTGCGGCCCATGACTTCGAGCAGGAAACAGCGCTCGTGGCTACTGGCGGTGTCGCGCAGCTTGTCGACCGCGTCGAGGATCGTGTTGAGCGCGGTATCGACGCCGATGCTCATGTTTGTGCCCCAGATATCGTTGTCGATACTGCCGGGGATACCCACGACCGGGAAGCCAAGCTCGTGCAAGGCTAGCGCGCCGCGCAAGCTGCCGTCTCCACCGATCACGACCAATCCTTCGATCTCGTGTTCGTTCAGACGTCGCAGCGCGCGCTTCTGGCCTTGCGGGGTTTCAAACTCTTTGTTGCGGGCGGTCTGAAGAATCGTCCCCCCGCGCTGCATGATTCCGCTGACGTCGCGGCTGGTCAAGCGCTCGAAATCGCCCGCAAGCAGTCCGGCGTATGCCTGCCGGATGCCATAGACTTCCACGCCCCGTGCGACGGCCGTCCGCACCACCGCGCGCACGGCGGGGTTCATGCCGGGCGCATCACCACCGCTGGTCATCACAGCGATACGTCGCAACATAATTGAGTGCTCCTTTGAGAAGGCGATTGCCCTCTCTCTTGGGAAAAAATCAGGCAGGTTTATACATCGCGCCGGGTGCGATGTCAATTGGGCAGAGCGACGAACCCGGGCTCCTAGAGGCTATTATGAACTTTGCTGGCCTGCTTTGGGTTCCCCCATCCTTCCGACCTGCGGTCGGCTTTCCTGCCCCCAACCCCATAAAGAGGGAAGGAAGAAAGCGCTGGGCCGTTGTGCTTTTCTCCCCTACCTTCATTTTGGGGGCAGGGGCGGGGGATGGGGGCTTTCCGCGACCAAAACGCCTGACGCCCTCTAACGCGGCTCGACCTGCGCGCTGTCGATGATGCGCGCGATGTCGTCTTCGAACTCGCCATAGAGATCCGCCGGTAGCTCGATCGTCCAGTTCGCAACCAGGTTTTCGGCGACCGGCACGCTGAAGTTGATGACGCGGATTTCGGTAGGCGGCGCGTAGTCCCGGAAGATGGTTTCGGTGACCTGCTCGGTCGCCTGCGACCGGCGGCCGCAAAGCGCCCCGCGCCGCACAAGCTCGGCGTCGGGCGCGTCGCACGAGGTTGTGTCGGCGGTGGTGATCCCCCCGAACGTCAGCAGCAGCGGGCTTCCGGCGTCGCGCAGCCGGAAGGGATTGAGCTCCACGATGTTGATCGCCGTGGACGGGGTGGCGCTGTCGAGGTCCACGCCCAGATCGCGCCAGCTTGCGCGCGTTTCGGCCAGCACCACGAAATCGTCCAGCAGGTCGCGCCCCATCACCCACCACTGGTTCTGCGACACGGCGGGGAACCAGCTTCGCGGGACGGTCACGGAAACGTCATACGCGGTCGGGCGCTCGCTCTCCCCGCCCGGTTGCAGCGTGAACTCGACATCCTTGCGGCCAACGTCGCCCGGCAGATATTGCATGACAAGGTCCAGCGGGCCGAAGCTGAAGCGCCCAAACGCCAGGATGCCGATGATGATTACAGGCACTACCACGAAGATAAACAGCGCCACCAGACAGCTTCGCAGGCAGCCGCCGCCACATCCGCAGCCCATCGGCACCAGACAGCCGGGGAAACCGGATCGCCGGGCGGGGGGCGGAGCGGGTTGTTGCTGCTGCACGGGGGGAGCGGGCGGGTATTCGGGCGCGTAACCGCCGGGCGTGGCGGGATAGCCGCCATAGCCAACCGGCGCCTGTGGCCGGGAAGTGGGATACTGCATCGGCGGTGGCGTCTGCGGCGTGGGAAGCGCCGTGTAGCCGGGGCTGAGGGGTGGCTGCGCAGGCGAGACGGCCCCAAACTGCTCGTGATATTCGGCCAGAAGCCTCTGCGCCTGAGCGTTGCCCGGATTGATGCGCAGCACTTCGGTCAGCGCGCGCTCGTACTCGGGCAGATCGGCGGCAACCGACGCCAGCCACAGCCAGGCGATCTCGTGGTTTGGCTCGGTCTGGACCACCTGCCACAACAGGCGGCGGGCTTCTTCGCGCTGCCCGGCCTGGGCGAGCCGAACCGCTTCGTGCAGTTGAGAGGCCATTATCCCATCGCTCCTGCCATGCAATCCGCGCCGCGGCGCAGCGCGAGCATTTAGCTGTTAGCTGTCAGCGATTAGTAAACGGTGCAAAACCCATTTTCAGCAGTGCGAGTGGCTCGAAGAAACCATCGAGCCAGCCTATCATTCCGCTTTTGGCTAACTGCTAGCCGCTAATCGCTAACGGCTTTATCACGTGCATTATGCTCTACTTTCGGGCAATGCGACAACATCCGGCATTGATTACTCACCGCCTGTCACACGCCAGACGGTGACGACTCGCTCCCCATGCGGCTTGGCGAACGTCGCCTCGCGCTTCCACTGCATCCCCGGCAGCACAGGCGGCTCGTCGGGCGGGACGGCTTCGGAGAACTCGGTCACCAGGTAGACCCACGCCATCTCGTCGAGCGCATCCCGCAAAAAGCGCCAGCGCGGCGGGGCGAACGTCACCCCTTCGCCCAGTTCGTAATAGTCGTGGCAGCGCCAGTCGATCTCCGGCGGGACGTAGAGCGTGCTGATGCTGCACAGTTGCATCACACCGACCGCCGGGACGCGCCCGCGCACCCGCTCGCCTTGCTCCGACAGATAGCGCAGCGCCCCGCGCGTGCCCCACCCGTTGAACGCCCCCCAGAAGTAATCGTAACTGTCGCGGCGGGGGACCGTCAGCGCGGCGGGATCGGTGCTGGCGCGCCAGTCGAACGGTAGCGCGAAGCCGATTGCCCAGGCGGCCAGCGCGATCGCGGTCGCGGCCCGCGCGACGAGGCGCAGCCCTGGACGCCGCCGCACCGCGCGCAGCCGCCCGATGCGTGCGATCCCGCCGCCGATCAGCACCGCGATCGCCGGGACGCCCGCCAGCAGATAGCGCGATTGCAGGCTGCTCGCCAGCACAACGCTTGGCGCCCACAGCAGCGCGAGCCACACCAGCGAGTAGAGCGTGGCGCGCGTCCACCGGCCGATTGCCAGCGCGACCAGCAGGATCACGCCGAACGCCAGCCCCGGAGTCAGCAGCAGGCGGATGCGCTCCCACAGCCCGCTCAACCGGTCGAGCAGCGCATCCGGCCGCGCGCTGGGATCGGTCAGGTAGGTGTTGAAGACGATGGGGCGGCCGCCTTGGAGCAGTGAGACGATCGCGCCGATGCCGAAGATGATCCACGCGATCGCGAAGACCAGCGCGATCAACCGCCACACCGGCCAGTAGCGCCGCCACAGCGCGCGGGCGTAGACGCGCAGGCTGGCGCGGCGG
>Ga0134097_1001028_pt1 | contig 23055 bp, 19 predicted proteins | sample 8_3taG_FD_94450 | JGI IMG/M metagenome (GOLD analysis project Ga0134097, IMG submission 94450) | Switchgrass degrading microbial communities from high solid loading bioreactors in New Hampshire, USA - 8_30_10_142_A2 metaG | ecosystem: Engineered > Bioreactor > Semi-continuous > Anaerobic >... | reverse complement strand
GCTACAGGTCGCCTGATGACTTTGAAAAGCTGAGCAATACAGCTTAAATCAAATTTTATGTGATACAAAGAATATCCGAGAAATCCCGCCATTCTTTGTGTCTAAATTTTCGGGGCAAGGTCATTACTTTTAGTACTTAGTTCTGACAAAGTTAATCATATTTTTTGCACATATTTCATTAAGTGGTTATTTTTTATTATTATTCCATGGAATAAGTTGTAATGATTGTAACATTTTTTTATTGTGTTTTCAATTATATTTTCCATTTAATTTCATATAATTATACTTTATTCCAATATATAAATTAACTAGGTAGTATACAGTTATATGTACATATCTACTTATGCAAATAATCATTTGTATATTTTGGAATATTGCTAATACCCTTAATAGAATTTATTACAATAATAAATGCATAAAAAGTATATTTAACATTATAAGTCCAGTAACTTTTATGTTAAAAACACTATATAAGTTAAAATCTAATATATTCTTTAAGATTTACCTTATTATGAAATATAAGTTTATTTTCGAAATGCTAGTTTTTATAACATTTTATATTTACATATACAAAAAAATATATAAGGTATTCCGTGTTCAATAATATTAAGTTGGGACTTGCCAAAATTTGAATTTGGTTTGCACCTAATTTCTTAAGAATAATATTATTTCTGTATATGTCTAAAAAGCAGGAAGATGAGCAAGTAATAATGCTTGCCAGATCCTCCTGCTTTTGATTATCTTATATACAGTATTGTTTTATTCAGCTTTTCCCTTCGCACTGAACTTGTACTTCCATAACATAAACGATCCTGCTGCAAGCAACAGCGCTATCGGTAGCACCCACATCATCACTTTTACTGCTGTGTTACCGCTATCCTGCTTGCTGCCCAGCACAGTAACAGACTTCACCGTTCCGGCATCCGCCACAGCATCAGTCTGCTTCTGCAAGCCAGCCGCAGATACTACTGCTTTGTCAGCATCTACACTGCCGCTCTGTGCAGGCTGTTGTACTTCCTCAGTCTTTGCAGCCTGTGTTGCTGCCTTTGTCTGCGGTGGCTGCTGTACATCGTTGCTTGCTGAAGCTGGTTTATTACTTTCAGCTTCTTGAGGCTGTAGTGCTTCAACAGGCAATTGTTGTTCTGCTGAGTCTTTCGATTCTCCTGATGAAGCAAATGATGGCTTCTGTATATATCCACTAGCTTGCTTTTCATAATTATCTTTTAATACCGGATTTACATATTTCTCAAATTCCTGTCGTGTATAAAGCTTCATATTTTCTAAGTTGAAATTATTTAAGAACTCGTTAACCAGAGGTATAAAATATTCCTGTTCATCAACAAGCACATAAATCCATACTTGTCTTCCTAAATAAAAATCTATTACTGTAGTAAAATTAGCTTTGTTTATTCCATGTTTTTTGAGAAAATCAGCTCTCTTTGTTAAATCACAACATAATTCTATTTGATATTGGTCTAAACCCGTGCCAAAAGCACTATATACCCACTTACTATATTTATCAAAATAAGAATAGTAAAATAAATCAACAGGTTCGGGAACATTTTTTACATATATTGGCACAGCCCAATTATAGTTAAGCTTAATTATACTATCTTTTAGAGGATTCCCATCATAAAAGCTTTTTAGCAATTGTTCTGTACAAATATAGTTCTTATATGGTTTCCCAAAATATATATCATCTAAATTATTTATCTTTTCAGCATAGGGTCTTTCTAAACGAAATATTGACCGTTTTCTGCTGGATAAATTCTCTTTTTTATAAATGTCATTTAATACTTCATCTTTCTCTGCACTTTTATCAACAAACTCATCTTGAATAACTTCTTCAATAGGGCGCTTTTCAAATGAAGTTGCATAAGCAAAATTAATATTTTGAAGTATTATAATAAGGCTAATTACCAAAATATACCTTTTCATGTTAACATCCCCTTCACCAACAGCAATAACCTTCTTATATTTTACAGGATATGTTATTGTATCTGAATCAAGTTCACCATTATTTGCAATCATGGCAAATTATGGTATGTTATTATCATATGGTATTTGTAAAGTTTTTTCAAGTATCTTGAAACTGTTTCTTCACCAAAGTTCATAATGTCAATATCATTATCTATAGCTCATTCTAAACCATTTATTATAAAACTTTTATTTAACTGCCCCGCCTGCTTTTAATAATTTAACAAAATACAAATCAGGCTCAGAACTCCCGATTTCTGTAGCTTCTTTTACTTCAAGTTTTACATAAATGTAAATTAGCACTTGCTCAAAATATAAACCTGCGTTGTGCCCAATAGCTGAAGAGAAATAATACTGCCTCAGTAAATATTTTTGCAAAAACCAAAGGTATACCCAGCAATATATTAAAAGTATAGATAATTCCATAGTTCATAAGCATTATAGCTATTACAAGGCCAAAGTACTTAATAGCAGATTGATTCACTTTTGCTTTTCTAGGTTTTGAAAAAACATATGCCCTGTTCATTGTATAGTTGAATACTGAACTGCATACTCTTGCTCCCACTACTGATATAAATAAATTTGATAAAAATTGTTGGAATATAATGAGCAAAGAAAAATCAAGCAGAGCTGATATTAAAGATGAAGCACAAAATTTTAGAATTGGAAAAAAGACTCTTGATGAATCTCTTATAGCACGAAAATGTGATGACTTGTTATTTTTATCATATACAGTTTCAATATTAACCTCAAAAATTGGATAGCCATTATTTTGAGCCTCTAAAAGCATATTTATCTCGTATTCATAACGTTCTCCACATATGCTGCACAGCCAGTCAAGCATGTCAGGTGAATAGCCTCTCAAACCAGTCTGGGTATCATATACCTTTGTACCTGTAGCAAAAGAATAAAATCCTCTTGCCACTGTATTCCCAAAACGGCTTCTATATGGAACCTTGCCAGTAAATCTCCTGCATCCCATTATTATATTGTCTTTACGAGTCTTTATTTCTTCTGCTACCCTTATTATATCTTTAATAATATGTTGACCATCACAATCAGCACATACTATTCCTTCACTTTCGCGTGAGTTTTTTATATACGCGAATCCTGTTTTTAGTGCACAACCTTTGCCCTGATTTTCTACATGCATCAGAACGATACAATGCAATTTTTCTGCTGAATCAAAAATATTATGATATTTTTCCCCACTGCCATCATTAACAATCACTATATTATAATCGCTTTTTGATTGTATTTCTGCAATTAGCTTTAAAAGGCGCTCATCTGGTTTATATGCAGGAATTAAAACTGTCATTCCGTCCACCCCCTTTACTTTAATTATTGATCGGTCCTTTCTTATTCTGATATATATAATGTCGCTTATTTTACGTTCATCATTTTCACCAAGCGTATTATTGACCACTCTTTCCATAAAATTCGTGGTCGATGATCTCCTCCGTCAAGGTTATATGCTTCCTTGCATCCTAATTCAGCAAATAAGTTACAATCCTCACAACCTTTTCTTAGCAAATAAAGTTATGCAAAATTTTTGCTCCTCCTCTTTTGTATAGAAAAGGTCATGAGGAAATTAATAAAAAGGAGAGGCTGAATGTTAATTTTTATATTGTTATTTTCATATTGTTTTTATCTTTATATATAAACAATAAGAGCTTTATAAGAAGAGATTTATATTTAGAGGGGGGTAAACTTAATCTAATTTTATAAAACTCTTATCGTGTGTTTTTATATATCTTTGTTACATTTATATAATACCTGACTACAGTTCCCCAAATCTCCGCTAAACTATGGCAAAGTTGTGGCAAGAAATTGAATAACGATACGATCCTCTGACTAATTGTTGTATAAATTATGTAATTATTTCTAATTAATAACACTCAAGATGAGAATTCTGAATGAATATCTTTATGCGCACTACTAATTTTAGAGCTGTATTTGCTGTTTGCATAAATAATTATTAATTGACCAAAGCTATTAAAGTAACTATTTATGATTTGAGGAGGAAAATATATGTCAAAGACTGTAGTAGCAATTTTCGATGATTACAGCTATGCTGAAAAAGCAGCACAGCAAATAAAAGACAATGGACTTCGAACTGACGATATATCAATTATAGCAAAGCAAAACGATGGCGATAATAATAGAATAACTGACACAATGAGAACAGGCGGAGCAGACACAGGTGCAGTTATGGGTACCGGAAATAGAGATGAAGCTATGGGCACACGAGAAAAAGGTGTCAACGATAATATTTCCGATGGTGTAATGACAGGCGGCATACTGGGAGGGCTTGCAGGGCTGCTTATAGGTGCCGGAAGCCTGGCAATCCCCGGCCTTGGAATTATAGCAGCTGCCGGCCCTATAACCGGATTGCTATCTGGAGCTGTAACGGGCGGTATCGTAGGAGGACTGGTAGACCTCGGTATACCAGAAAGCAAGAGCCGCCAGTATGAGGCAGATATAAAATCCGGTAAGATATTGTTCAGTATGAGGACTGATGAAGATAAAATAGACAGCGTAGCATCAATATTAAGAAATAACGGTGCAGAGAGTGTAAATACTTATTAATCAAAAATTTGGTATTTAAATCTATTAATTCGTGATTAATGGGTAATAACATACAAATAATAAAAAAGGCAGTTTTTAGTCTGCCTTTTTTATTATTAAGTTAACTTTAACTATCCTATTCCCCGTCTTATAACTCTCTTCATCGGCTGATAATAGCTGGTGCTTAATTTTTCTTCACTGACAACAACACCGTCTTGTTTGACGATTTTGTAAGTATCAACGCTATAACCGGGAGCGCCTTCCTTCAAAACATCAATTTGGCCTGAGGGAAGCGAAGGATCATCTATATATTCAACAGGGCATTCTATCACTGTAGCTCCTGGTGAGTAAAAATGTACTGTTTTACCCGGATTTGTATTTGTGCCTATCAACCTAAACGTCAGCTGATTATCCGGTGATACCCATCCCTCTATTTTTATCGGCCATTCCGTATTATTAACAAATTTAAAATCAACTCCTCCGTATGATACAGTAGCATCCATCCCGAGCTCAACATAACCTACGGTAAACATATGATTTACACGCTCTGTTACCTTTAAATCGGCTCTTAAAACTGCGTTGTAAAGAGTTGACGACACCTGGCATACTCCTCCGCCTACTTCGTCTACAACTTCCCCGTTCGAATACGCATGAGCCGCTTTATAGCCACTCTCAACCGTCCTTGGTCCAACCACCTCATTGAAAGAAAATGTTTCACCCGGAGCCAGTATTTTACCATTAATTTTCTGAGATGCAAGCCTTATATTTTCGCCTCTGTTTGCATTATTCTCATTTGATGTATCGAATACGGTTGAAAATGAAGCAAGCGTATCCTTAAAGAGTTTACTCTGTATGTCTCTGCTTAAAACTTTAGGTTGAGTAAATTGTACCGGTAACTGCCTCACAGTGTCTTCACTGTTCTGCAATTCCTTTATAATTTGTTCTAAAGTTGCCTTATCTATACTTATACCTTGCTGCTCAGGAACTATATTTACATTATTGTTAACTACTGTAACAGATGCATCTTTTGCTTCTCTGCATATCTTTTTATAATACTCATCAGCGTTTAAAGGAGCAGGCTGCGTTTTTTGAATATCTACATTTATAGTTCCGTCCTGCATATTTTTAATCATAGATTCTAATTTTTTATAAAGCTCTGTTTTGTCTATGTTTTCACCGTGATGGCCTGTAACTATTTCTACCTTGTTATCTCCAAAAACAAGCTGCGACTCTTTTACAGGTATATAAGATATGTTATAGCAATTATCCACGGTACTCTGAAGGACAGCCTCATCATAAGAACAGTTCAAAGTTATGTTGTACCCTTTTGAAGAATATTTAAGTATATCAACTATTCTCTTAAAGATATTTCCCGTTCTTCCTATGCTATACGCTTTATCTGCAGCTTCCCTGGTATCATATACCACTTTTGCATCAGAATATTTTAAAGTTATAGCCTTTCCGCCATCACCAATTTTGATTTCTATGCTGAGTTCCTGGCTTTTGTCATTATAGTCCCTGTTCAGTTTTTCTATCAGTTCATCTTTTGTTAATCCTGCAACTGAAACATTATTTATACTTACACCTTTGTATATCTTTTCATTCTTCATAACTACAATTGATATTTGAATAGAAACTACAATAAGCAGCAGGACTAAAACTAGCAATGATATTATAAGTATTTTCATGGATAGTGCTCGATTTTGGTTCTTAGATATTTCCATTCTCATTATAGTTGTACTCCATTACATAATTTGTTATTCATGTCTAGTATACATTATCTCAATTTACCATGCAAAATACAATAAGTAAAAATAACTAATAATTTCTGTTTTTCTCCTTAACTTTTTATATGTTCTTTAAAAATCTACTTGACATAAATAATTTGAAGCTGTTATAATATTAGCTTTTTGACAAAAAACATTACTTATGATATAATGGTGAAAACTGAAGATGAGGTGATTTAATGATAGAAAAAACAGACCTGTTTCAGATAAAAAAAGATATCGAAAATTGTATTGGTGAAAAGATACAATTAAAAGCTAACAAGGGTAGAAAAAAATCCTTTATTAAAGAAGGTATTCTTGAAAATACTTATCCCAACATCTTCGTAGTTAAATTTGAAAACGCATATGAGAATACAAGGAGAGTATCCTATAGCTATACAGATATATTAACTAAGGCAGTAGAAATCGTAGTATGCAAGGATAACAGAAAAATACAGGTTTGCTGATATACAGCAACTATAGTGGCCGATATAAAGTCCATTTGAATTCCTCGTAAGAAGCAAAATAAAACAACTTGAAAAAATATTCAAGTTGTTTTATTTTGCTTTTTAGTTTCATCAAACAGTAATAATTCCGATACCTTGTCAATATATATTACATAGTAAAGTAATTTGCATGTATAAAATCTTTAAGTCGCTTTAATTCCATATGTACAATTCATATCAAGGAGGATTTACTATGTCACTGGAACTTATAAAAGAAGAAATAAAAGTTAACCGTGTTATTGCTGACAATACAACGCAGACAATAATACAAAGCGATATAATAGTACCCGACACCAAACCTGATGTATCCCGTATCTGCTTAATCGACGGTGAAGCAAAAGTCAAAAGTACCGAAACCTTGCAGGATAAAATGGTCATCAACGGCTACATAAACTACAAGATACTTTATACTTCAGATGACGAAAATCAAAGTATTAAAGGCATAAACACCTATTCTGACTTTAATTGTACTCTGGATGCTCCCGGAGCCAGACAGAATTTAAAATCCACAGCTGTATGTGATATCGAGCACATAGAGTACGATATACTAAACGGCAGAAAAATAAGCGTCAAAACAATATTATCGGCAAAAGGCAAAGTATTTAGCGAAGAAGTATTGGATGTGGTAAATGACATAGAAGGTTCTGACAATGTTCAAATTTTAAGAAACAGTATCAGCCTGAATTCCTATATAGGAACAACTGAAACGGAATTTTCTCTGCAGGAAAACCTTGAAATTCCCGCGGGAAAGCCCTCAATAACTGAAGTTTTAAGAAATGACGTGAAATTTTCAGGAGTGGAATACAATATAGTTGATAACGACAAAGTCGAAGTTACAGGCAATCTTAACATATCTACATTATATGTCGGAGACGATGAAAGACACGGAATGGAGCTTATGGAACATGAAATACCGTTTAAGCAAACCATTGAGCTATATGGAGTAAATGAGGATGCCATATGCAATATAAGTTACAGCACTGATGTATGCCAGTTTACTGTCAGCGAAGACTCCGACGGAGAAGCAAGAGTTCTTGCTTCAGAAATACCCGTTAATCTATCGGTTTCAGCTTATGCAAAACGTGCGGTCAGTTATGTGGAAGATGCATACATACCGGGTTCAAGAGTCCAGATTGACAAGAAGGAGTTTGACATAGAGAGTGTAGTCAGCGAAAACTCAAGCAAGATTAACATTAAAGAAGTGCTCAATGTAGCAGCAGAAGGCGTTGAAATAAGTGAAATATTCAATATTATGTGCAAACCTGTTCTCATTGAATGCAGAGTTTATGAAAACAAGCTAACTTGTGAAGGAATACTGGCTGCAGATATACTTTACATGACCAATAGTGCTGAACAGCCTCTTTCATGTTCAAAGCAGGAAATACCCTTTAAGAGCAGCATAGACATCCCCGGTATTAATCCTGAAATGAATCCGGAAGTGCAGACTTACATAGAGCACTATAATTACAGCATGGTGTCTCCATATGAACTGGAACTTAGAGCAGTATTAGACATAGATATTAAAATAAATGAAAGAAATTCCATACCGCTTATAACAGAAGTAAGTGAATCACCTGCAGAAGATATGCGTAATTCTCCAAGTCCCAGCATTATTTTATACTTTGTGCAGCCGGGAGACACACTTTGGAAAGTAGCCAAAAAATATTCCTCAACCATAGAAGATATTATCAGCATCAATAACCTGAACGAAAATGAAGAACTATATCCGGGACGCCAGCTTATAGTCAAAAAAAAGATATGATAATGTACAAAAAAATAAATTTCTAATCAATCTGAAGCCTGAAATTAAGATTTCAGGCACTTTTTATTGAAAATGTAATGTATTTTGTATATAATATATTTACTTTAATTTTTTTAGGATGGATTATGAATACAATACAGTTAAAAGCAAAAGCTAAAATAAATCTGTCGCTTGATGTTCTTGGCAAAAGGCAAGACGGCTATCATGAACTTAAAACTATAATGCAGACTGTGGAACTGCATGATATAGTTACTCTTGAAACAGCAGAAAGCGGCATTCAAATTGGATGTAATAAGCAGTATGTACCTGCGGATGAAAATAACATCGCCTGGAAGGCAGCAATTCTGCTTATAAAAAAATATAACATAAAAAAAGGCATCCGCATATATATTCAAAAAAATATACCGGTGGCTGCCGGGCTTGCCGGCGGAAGCGCCGATGCAGCATCTGTACTCAGGGGCATAAACCTGTTGTATAATCTGGGTATGAGCAACAATGAGCTGATGGCCGCAGGTCTTGAGATAGGTGCAGACGTACCTTTTTGTATTCGCGGCGGAACCATGCTGGCAGAAGGTATTGGTGAAAAACTTACTCCTTTGAAGTGTCTTGACGGCGTTGATATTCTAATTATCAAACCAAAAGTCAGCGTATCAACGGCGTGGGTTTATAAAAACCTTGACCTGTCAGCAATCAATTTCAGGCCGGATACAGATAAGCTTATAAGTGCAATTGAACAAAAAAAGCTTGATTTTCTGGCAGAAAACATGAAAAATGTGCTTGAAACAGTTACCTTGCCAAAGCATAAGGTATTGGATGAAATAAAATCACGATTGATTGAGTGCGGTGCGCTGGGCAGCATGATGAGCGGCAGCGGTCCGTCGGTTTTTGGCATTTTCAAGAACAGAGCTTCAGCTGAGAAGGCCTATAATATATTAAAATCCAATGAATGGGACTGCTACATAACAAAAACATCATGCAGCTCTGATAATGGTATTTTCATATGATGGATTTAATATTAAACTAATAGATGGTTTAAACATGCTCTGATCCATATAATGCATGTCAAAGATAAAGATGTTTTTAATACACTAAATAAGCAGATTTAGGGGAGATAATAAATGGCTGGTAAATTGTCAAAAATAAACTTAAATGATTACAAACCTCTCAGAGAAATAGTATTTAATACTCTAAGAGATGCTATCATAGCAGGCGAACTGAAACCCGGCGAGAGGCTGATGGAAGTACAGCTTGCTGAGAAAATGGGTGTAAGCAGAACTCCGGTCAGAGAAGCAATAAGAAAACTCGAGCTCGAAGGTCTTGTTTGCATGACACCAAGAAAAGGTGTCCATGTAGCTGAATTGTCCGTTAAAGATATTATCGATGTCCTGGAAGTCAGAGCTACTCTTGACGGCCTTGCAACAGCTCTTTCAGCCAGCAGAATAACGGATGATGAGATTAAAGAGTTAAACCGAATAAATACGCAACTTATAACCAATATGGAAAAGGAAAACCTGCCGGGTATAGTCAAAAAAGACGTTGAATTCCACGAAGTTATTTACCGATCTTCAAGGAATGAGAAACTCTTACAGATAATAAATAACCTTCGTGAACAGGTTCAGCGTTTTCGTATAATATATCTTAAAGATATCTCAAGCCCAAAGGAAATAATAAAAGAGCATCAGTCAATCATCGAAGCAATAACATCAAGAAATCCTGAAGCTGCCCAGTCGCTGGCAGAAAAGCATATACAAAAGCAGCAGGAAGCCATACTTAAGTCTATGAAAATGGGTCAAAAATAATATAATCAGCATAATAAAAGCCCTCTCGCCTTGTTAAAAAACATGACGGAGGGCTGATTTATGTCTGATTTCGGGTTAAAGAGCCTATAATTATTTTGTAATATATTATTCTATGACTTCATATCCCATATCCTTCACGCATTTTAGTATATCTTCAGGTTCTATATCCTGAGAATTATAGTCTACAGTTACGTTTTGACTCTTTAAATCAATAGATACGTTTTCTACGCCATTCATTTCCATAAGCCCGTTTTTTATCTTTGATGAACATGACACACATGACATGGAAGGTATATTAAATGTAGTTTTTCCCATATGAATTCCTCCTGATTCAGTAAAAATTAATTATATATTTCACTCAAAATCCATGCACCATTAGTACGACTTATTCTTTGTCTGCTAAATAAAACTTATGCATGCAACTTTAGCATAATTGTTTTTACTGTACCTGCATTAATAATAACAATTCATCAATTATATGTTTTTATATGCTTTGACTTAAGCAAAATCATATTCATTAATTTGTGAAAAGTTTAACTTCCTTAAACAATTTACTTATTTTGTAGTACACATATAAAATTTTCTGTGATTTCCTCTATTTTAATTTATATATCTATTGCTCTATTTATAATAATTATTGTTATAATATAAATAATGCAAAAATCTTATATCCTGATATTAAACATCCAATACATCAGGTATATTCATTTGCATGCATCCATATTACTACAGCTAAAAACTCAGCAATACTGTCGTCAATAAAGACAGATAAAATATCAACTGCTGAAGGAGGTTAAATACGGATATTTCCGTATAGTTATACATGTGGTTCAATGATTTCCTAAGTAAATATAAATCTGGAGTTTCGCACGAATTCCTTTTCTATTTCAATGTAAGAGATATAATCGATAATAATCGTCCCATAGACAGATATTTGTATGATGAATTCATAAAACATAGAAATTTTTCAATAGTGGCTTATTATAATATTTCAAACGGGCTTACTTTTCTGGATCCCCTAATGGAAAGGGAATTTAACAAAATAACAAATAATGAAGCTGCAAATCTTATGAATTCCTTGCCTTCCAGGATCTTTCCCTATATAGACCTTGCATTGAAAAGCACAAAAATGGCATTATTTATAGATCATGCGGAAAAAATAATCCCCGCCACCGATATAAGCAGTATGAACCTTGAAGAACGCATGGCGCTGATATGGATGTGCGAATGGTCCGTAAGCCCGAGAATTTCATCGGTTGGAAGCGTAATATTCATGATGTCCGACAACCTTGTTGATGTAAGCAGGGAAGTATTAAAATCCTCCTATAGAGTCGAACCTGTACTTGTAGAACTACCGGGGCTGGATGAACGCAAAAAATATATTGAATATTTACTAAAGGATAATTCAGTTAAAACTGATATTTCCATAGATGAGTTCTCAAAGCTTTCATCAGGTCTCAGCAAAAAGGCCATAAAAGACATAAAGCTGCGGGCCGAATCTGAAGGTGTTCCTATCAGTTTTGAATTCATAAAGGACAAGAAGCATTCCATACTAAAGAAAGAATATGGAGATGTACTTGAATTCATATATCCGGAAATATCATTTGATGAAATCGGGGGTATGGAAAAGGCAAAAAACTATTTAATAAAAAACATAGTGGAGCCTGTAAAAAAAGGCGACTTGCGCAGGGTTCCCATGGGTATATTGCTGTGCGGCCCCTCCGGTACCGGCAAGACTTTGCTGGTTAATGCACTTGCAAAATCCAGCGGTTTTAACTGTGTAAAAATAGATATGTCCCGCATTCTTGGGCAATATGTAGGCGAAAGTGAAAAGAACTTTAAAAAATGTCTCCTTGGCGCCCAATCCCAGGAACCTGTCATTGTATTCGTAGATGAAATAGATACTGCCTTCAGAAGAGGAGAAAGCGGCGATAACGGAGTAAATAGAAATATTTTCAGCGAATTTTTACAGTTTACAAGTAATACTAATAATAGAGGGAAAGTTATATTCATAGCGGCAACAAACAGACCCGATCTTCTGGACCCTGCACTTAAGCGCGCCGGAAGATTTGATAAAAAAATTCCTATACTGCTCCCCGATGCAAGTGAAAGGGCGATGATTTTCAAAGTTATACTTAAAAAATATGGCTTTGAATCTGACATAAAGGATTTTACGCCTTTCGCAGAAGCTACTGAGGACTATACGGGTGCTGAAATTGAGGCTGTTGTCAGAAAAGCTTATGAAATTGCCAATGAGGATGATAATGAAGGCTCTTGTATCATCACAGAAGGTATATTAACTCAGGCGGTAAAGAAATGCAGGCCAAGTACACAGCAGATTAAATTCATGACAATACTTGCCGTTAAGGAATGCGATGACATAGATTTGCTTCCTCAGCAATACAGGCATATGTTTGATGAAATGAATTTATCGGAAAATCAGGACTTTTATTGATGAAATTATAAATATTTTATATTATAGTTTACAATCAAGTGTATTTATTATAAATTAATCTTGTTACATGTTTTGCACTTTATTCTTTACATTCATGCTAAAGCAGTGCAAAATCATACACCTTGATTGCAATAAAACACATATTATCTGCATAGCTTATTTTATACGGCTTATTTGGTAAAACTTTTATACTAAGATGATATAAGAAAGGGAGGCATTTCCATGGGTCTGCTCAGCAGATTTGGTTCACTTGTAAGAGGATTTTTTAGCAAGCTTGTAGGGGGTATGGAAGACAAAAACCCTGATTTGCTTTTCGAAGACATAAAAAATCAGATAGATAAGGCAAGGAAAGAAGCCGAACAACAGATTATCGAAATACAGACAAATGCCGAGATGATAAAAATAGAAATGAAAAACTCGGAAAAAAATCTTAATGCAATAAGATCAAGAATAGAAGCGGCTCAAAAAACGGGTGACAAAGAATTGTTAATTGACCTTCTGGTACAGGAAGAAGAATATCAGACAACCTTTGAAACCCATAAAGAAATGTACGATAATGCAATGAAAGAAGTCGCAAAAATAAGAGAAGATTACAGGATTTTTGAGTCTGAGATGAATGCAAAACTCAATGAGCTGAAAACACTTAAATCCCAGGCAAAAATGGCTTCCCTTCGCGAGAATATAAATACAGTAAATGCAAAATATTCATCCAAAAGCAACCGTGTCGGAGAACTTAACAAAAGCATGGACCGTGCAAGGGAAATTGTGAATAGAAAAACAGCCAGAGCTAACGCAATTGAATCCCTTAATGACGAGAATGTTGAAATGAAGCTGAAAAGGCTTGATATGAATTCCGCAAGGGAGAGAGCCCGTATAAGGGCAGAATCAATGCTTGCGGGTGATAACGCTTTCGAAGTAAAAGAAAAGGCGGATAATAAAGCAAATACGTAATATAAAGGAGTAAAAATGAAACTTAAATTATTGCTTAACTCAATGTTTGGCTTTAGAAATGTAATAATCCTGATTGTAGTGATGCTTTTTGCTTACAATATAGATAATCATGCTCCTGGTTATCCGCATATTGTATATTCCGTAGGAGCCAGTGTTTATATTGCTTTCGTAATACAAAGCCTGTTCAGCAAAGACTTTAAACAGAACTTTGAGAAAAAACAAAAAGCAAAAAACATTCGCAGGCTAAGCAGGAAATGCAATAAGCTGGCATCGGAAGCCAGAAAGCAATCCAATCCGGTATACCTGAAAAAGCTCAGAAAGATAATGAATGATAAGACAGAGATTGTAAATTCATATTTCAGAGGCACTGAAAGCTTTTTAAAGGAAAAGATAGTTGAACAATCTCTACATCTTGTTATTTCTTATTTAAAGCTTCATACAAATTACTGCATAAGGTCAAGGGAACTTGCCCTCGCTAACATAAACGATATAACAAACAGAATAAATATGAATCTGCGAAAGATTAATTTTGCTCAGGATCCTTACACTAAAGATGACCTGAAAAAAACAATAGAAATGGATGAGAAATTGCTGGAAAGCCTTAAGCAGGAAAAACAGGAGCTGGACAGAATAGCTACAAAACTGGATTACCTTGAAAGTATGGTTAATATGTTCAAGCATCAGATCATAACCAATATCGAATCCGAAGAAATGCTGGAAAAACTTGAATCTGTCGTAAATGAAGCTTCTGCTCTTGACAGCGTTCTTGATGAAAGGCACAGGAGCAGGTTAAGAATATAATAGTATAGGCAGGAAGGCTTAACCAATGTTAAGCCTTTTATCATCTTAATTTATGTGTTATTATTTAATCAGCAAATAATATGTTGCAATCTGGAAATTCATCCATGTACCTCCTTTCAGTTTAAAAAGGAAGGAAGAAAACTGTTCTTTTAATCCCTCTTAAGGACATAGAAAAATTAGTATAAATTTAAATTGTAAATAGATATTGCAGGTGATATAATGGGCATACTTTGCGGAGTTGATATAGTTGAAATAAACAGAATCAGAAAAATTATTGATTCGGATATAGGCGATGCTTTCAGGCAGAAAGTATTTACTACTGCAGAAATTGAGTATTGCGAAAGCAGGAAAGTCTCAAGATATCAAAGCTACGCGGCAAGATTTGCTGCAAAGGAAGCCGTTTCCAAGGCTCTTGGGACAGGTATCGGTTCAGGAATATCTTTAAAAGATATAGAAGTGTTAAACCATGAGTCCGGAAGACCGTATGTTGTCTTAAAAGGCCAAGCCCAAAAAATATTAGAGCAGCTGAACGGCAAGAACATATCTGTAAGCCTGTCCCATTCGGACTCCGACTCAATTGCATTTGCCGTTATAGAAACCTGTTGAAAGGTAGGGTCAGTGTGAAAAAAATAAAATTCATACATTGCGCGGATATCCACCTTGATGCTCCCTTTAGCTCCATGACAGCATCCGGAGGCAAAACCTCATTGAGAAGATATGACCTGAAAGAGGTTTTCAGGTATATTATCGAAATTGCACAGAACAATCAAGTTTCTCTGCTGCTTATAAGCGGAGACCTTTATGAGCATAATTACGTAAAGAAATCCACAATCGATTATATTAACAGCCTTTTTAAACAAATCGGGAATATTCATGTTTTTATAGCGCCGGGCAATCATGACCCATATTCATCAAACTCATATTATAACTGTTATAAATGGAACGATAATGTCCACATACTGACTCAGGATAATCCTTCATATTACATTGAAGAACTTGGAGTATACATCCACGGAACATGTTTTAACAGCTTTATCGAGGAAAAATCTCTTCTATCTCATATAAAACCTGTAAATAAGGAATATATCAATATACTGCTTGCTCACGGAACTGCAGGAATGCAATTTGACAATTGCCAGTACAATCCTATGAGTATCGAAGAATTATCATCTCTGGGCATGGATTATATAGCTCTCGGCCATTTTCATAATAGGTTTGAAGTAGTCAAGGAAAATATATTTAACCCCGGCTCGCCTGAACCTCTTGGTTTTGATGAAATTGGAGAGCATGGAATATACTTATGCAGTATAGCAAATGACGGCACACCAAATAGATCATTAGAATATGAATTTATAAAAACAAACAAAAGAAGCTATATTGATATTGATGTATTTCTTGATGGATGCAGTTCCAACGAAGAAGCTGCTGGTGCTGTTAATAAACAGATTTCTGCCATGGATCGGCCTGAAAATCTACTTGTCAATATAAACCTGAAAGGTCGTATTGCCAAAGACCTGAAACTTGATTTAACATATTTAAAACAGCTTATTGAAGACAAGCTTTTTTATGTCAGGCTGCAAGACAATACTTCAAAAGATATAGACCTGGATGAAGCTGTCAAAGACCCGGGCATAAAAGGGCTCTTTGTGAAAAAGCTCCTGGATAGGATTAACAGTGCCTCCGACGAAAAAGAGAGGAAGCTGCTTCTCGACTCGCTTTATTATGGGCTCGAAGCGCTGGATAATGGGAAGGTTGAGATTGTGGAGTAAACGGAGGGTCGAAATGAAAATAGAGAACCTTGAAATTAAAGGTTTCGGAAAACTGAATAATGTATCATTCAAGTTCAAAGACGGTTTTAATATAATTTACGGTTTAAACGAATCAGGTAAGACAAGCATGCAGATGTTTATAAAGAGCATGCTTTACGGGATAAAGGGCGGAAGGCAAAGTAAAGACGGCACACCCCCGATGCTGAAAAAATATAAGCCCTGGAACTCCGATAGTTATGGGGGATCTATGCAGTATAGGCTTGATGATGGAAAATGCTATAGGGTTGAGAGAAATTTTAACACAGGTTCTGTTAAGATATACGACTCCCAATTCAATGATATTACCGCCGGTTTTGACGCTGTCAAAGGCAAGGGGGTTCTTTTTGCTGAAAAGCACCTGGGACTGAATGAAAATTGTTTCAATAAAACGGTTTTTGTAAAGCAGCTTGATATCAAGGTAGACAATGACGGAGCTGATGAGCTTCAGAACAAGCTTATAAATATAGCACAGTCAGGCTATGAAGATATATCATACAGCAAAGCCCGTTCAGCTTTAATTGAAACCTCAAGAAACTATATAGGCACCGGAAAGACTACAACCAAGCCCCTTGATATCCTGACAGCCAAGCTGGCCGAATTAAATGAGAGGTATAAGCTCCTGCAGGAGAAAAGAGCCTCTCTTCTTGATACAGAAAAAGCCCTGAAAAAAGCATTGGAAGATATAGATACCCTTACCTCAAAAAAACAAATGCTGCAAAATGAAAAGGATCAGATTAATAAAAAAATGCATTTGGAACAACTGAACAAAGATATAAAGAATTTGACATTACTTCTTGAAGAGATCAGGGCTAAAGAGGCCGAATATAAAAAAGCAACCTCCGAACTGGATGAAATGTCTGTTTATTTGGAGAAGAATAGTGCTCTTAACAGCTTTGGCAGTGAAGAATCGGAAAATATATCAATAATATATTACAAATATTGCGATATGCTTGAAAATCAGAAGAAACTACATGAGCAGATTGATACTGCAAAAGCTTCGATAGATGCTGCCGCATCCAGGCTCGAAGAGCTCAAACGTCTATCCGCTGTTGACAAAAGCGGAATAGACGCTGCAGTGCAGGCCCGCAGGGAGCTTGACAGACTTCTCGTGCAGCAGAAGGCCGTCCCTGCCGGAGGCAGGGGCAGGGCTTCTGCTGCTCCTGCAAAGCCTGCGTCACTGCGCGCCTGCGTATTTGCGGCAATAATATGCCTTCTGGCTGCTGCCGCCAGCGGCGCAGCAGCGTTCTCAGGCTTATTGCCGCATAAATACCTGCTGTCCGGCATCTCGGCAGCAGGTGTAGTTGCCGCAGGAATAGCACTATACCTGCGTCACGCATTAAAAGTTAAATCATCACAGCAAAAGAAGGAAAAATCAGATAACGCACATAAAGTTGCATTGATTGAAAAAATTAAATTCAACAAACAGATTATTGATAATTTTTTAACAAATGTAGGCTTCACAACCCTTGAAGACTTCTTTAATGCAAAGGGCGAATATGATTCAATAAAGGAGCAGCATATTAATTTGAATTATCAAATAAACATGCTTGAACATGAAAGCCTGAATAACAGCAAACAGATTAATGAGCTTAAAAACACCCTTATTCAAAAACTAAGCGCAGCCGGTATCATGCCTAATATCAGCGAAATGCCTCCAATAGATAAATCTGGATTAAGTATTAATAACATAGATTATAAAGCAGATATGAATAATTTATCAGCAGATATTGATCCGTATGATTCATGCATTTACAAAAATGAAATTGAAATCAAAGAAGAGTATATAAAAATGCTCACACAAGCTATTAAAAATTTCAGAGAAACCAAACTTAAGCAATCTTATCTGAAACAGAGAACTCTTGAACTTGATAAAGATATCGAACTGTTATACAGGAAAATAAATACCGATTATAATATCAATCTTTCAAACAGCATTGAACTTGAAAATAAGATTAATGAGCTTAAAGAAAAAACCATGACATTTGAAGCGCAGGACATTACGGACGGTTCTTTGACAAATTTGATTCACAGCAGGGATAATTACAACATTGATTCGGAATATGAAGCAGTATGTGAGGAAATAAACAATCTGAATCTGAAAGTCAAAGAATACCAGATATTATTAAGGGACTCATTAAATGATTCTGATGAATTGCAAAGGCTGGATGAGGAAATATATGAATTGCAGCAGAAGAAAAGCCGCCTTGAAGATATTAATTATTCACTCCGGACCGCTCTTGAGGTATTGGACGAAGCCAGCGCCGAAATAAAAAATACTTATTCGCCCCTGTTGAATAACTGCATGAGCAAATATGTAAAAAGAATCACAAACGGCAAATACAGCGACCTGAGGGCAGATGATGACCTGCATCTGAATGTTGTAGCTCCTGAAACCGGAGAGGTAGTTAATATATCCTGCTTAAGCGGCGGAGCAATGGACCAGCTGTATTTATCCCTAAGGCTTTCAATGGCAGGCCTTATGTCAGGTAACGGAGAGACATTGCCCCTTATACTTGATGAGATATTTTCACAATACGATGATGAAAGAACCCAGTCCACACTGGAGTTTATAAAGGAAGAATTCCCAGAAAACCAGCTCCTGCTTTTTACATGCAAAAAGAGAGAAGTGGACATAGCCAGCAAGGTTTTCGGTCCGGATTTGAATATTATAAGGTTAAGCTAGTGTTTTGCATAGTAAAATCAACAAAAAGCAGGTCTGATTTTACAAATATTGCTAAGCAGACCTGTCTTTTTAATTTCACTCTCATCTGCAATACTTAATTATACGGCTCTTTCGGATACCCGTTCCTGTTCTTTCCGCGCGTCTGTATGCCTCCAATACCCTTTTCTCCTGTTATGGTACTGTTTATAACATCCGAAGGATTTAAAACGTTGTCAATACTTGTGGTAGCGATTTTCTGACTAACCATCACAGGATCAAGTGCATGAATAAGTACTCTGTATGGTGAACTGCAAAAGTTGGCACCTTGTGCCAGTATATCGTTATACATTGACTGGCATGCCCCTGCAAAGATAACTAGCCCGTCATAATCCCTTTCATACCTTCTCGCTTCCTTAACGGCTTCAACGAAGTATTTGGAGTTTCTATAGCTGTCAATATTCTGGTAGTTATCTTTGCCTTTAAGCAAACCGTCATGCCCTGTTAAAACAAGGATGTCGGGACGATGCTTCTCTAATAATGAATATACCTTTGCCGGCTGCTCCTTTTCCGGAACATATTCACCGACAGCGTCAATTCCAAATTCCTTATATTTGTTCATGCATGTCTGCAAATAATCCTCATCACCGTCTATATGAAGGACTTTCCCTGTTCTGGTAAACTTCTTTGAATCATCATTTGGAGTATTTCTATAATATGATTTTTTTAAATAACCTCTCCTCATCATTATAGGGCTTTGATAAGCGCTTTTCCTTTGTCTGCATTTCATTTCTACCATATCGTTTATACTTCTGGTATATTCCTTTACTCTTTTATCCGATTGCACTTCCAGGTCAGATTCGGGTGCATCAGCCTCAATCCTGTAAGTAATTCCCTTAAGGGTTACCATATTTTCATTCCCGACTTTTTTAATGTTTACTACCTTAAAGAAAATATCTCCTCCGTATGATTTTCTTGATACTATATCTCCTACTTTAAGCCCTGCCATAACATCCGCTCCCGGTAACATAATTCATATTATATAATATGATAATTGCATGCTGTCTGTTACCGGTCTTATTGCATATTAAGTGCTTTACTGAATATTAATTATAAATAATATAACTCATCGAATTTATTAAGAAACTTATTTATGTATACCGCTTCTTCAATAACTTCCTCCAATCTGGCGGTGTAATTTTTTTCTGACCAGCTCCTGTTGCTGTTATAATATCTGTTAATAACCCTCCAGAATTTTTGAGGAAATTGAAGCATAATTTTTAAAATATCAAACTCATCCCTTGTAATATCTTCTATTGAGCGATACTCTTTAAGGATTACATATGCTTCGTTTATATCCCAGCTGCACTTCCGCATTTTACGTTTAATGAAATTGGCAAGGTCATAAACTTTCAGTTCAAGGCAGCAATATTCAAAATTTTTCAGCCACATGTCTCCGTCTTTCAGCAAAATGTTATTGTAGGTAAAATCGTGATGGCACAGTCCGCCTGTCTTTTCAAACTGTTCTACGAGGGCAAAATAGCCAGAATTATTAAGAGAATTTATTGCATCCTCACCCTGTTTGCAAAAATCATCCGCGCATTTTATGAATAAGTAATCAAAGCGTGTTTTTCCTCTGTTGGCCATTTTAAGAAGGCGTCTTATCTCATTCAGCCTTTTTTGAAGATAAGAAGGAAGAGCTCCAAGGTAATTGCAGGGTTGGCAATCGGCAGGCGGCATAAAGCCTTTTGAGCTGCTATGCAAGGACGCAAGCAGCTTTGAAGCTTTAATAATATGCTCCTTTAGCTCAAAGTCACTTTCTTTTCCATTGATAAAATCAGATAAAGTATAATTATCACCTTCAGCCGTTATGAACGGCTCGCCTTTTATTGTGCATATATATCTGTCTATATTTTTAAAACCATTTTTATATAAATGTTCTTTTGCATAATGTATAAAACGTATACGGCCGCATGAAAGGCCGACCTTCTTTAAAAGCTTTTCTCCTGACGGTGAACTGACAATGAAATGCTCTTTATGCGGTACTACATTGCATACATCTATACCATATTCTTGCTGCAAAATATTAATTAGTTCCTGCATAATCATGCCCCCATATCTGCCGCAGATATTAATTTGCAGACATCCGTCCATTTATTATATGCAGCAAAGTTTATGTATAGAAGTAAAAGCTCAATTGTTACTGTCTGACAGCTTTTCCCTTAAATAACCCGGCAGCCTGGAAGCATAATCGGCTATAACAAATATATACTTGAAAATTATCAGGAATATAAACACATAAGACGGTGCCATCAATCTGTGATATTCATCATGAGCACCGGCAACTGACATGGAAAACTGGTAAGCGACCAATAAAAATGCCATTAACCAGAAATAAGCTAATTTCTTCTTTTTTACAATCGAATATATAATGAAAAAGATATCGATAAACAGAATGATTAGCAGAAACCTGAATGTATTGATAAACTCTATATCATTGACATATTTAAAGAGATGAACCGGCCATTCTTTTATATAATTATCATTATTATAAACATGATTATAGTCAACAAAAACCTCTTCTTTATATAATTTTTTAGTAACCAGTTTAACTGTCTCTTTAAGAAAAACTATCGGATGCTCTTTTATAATTTTACTTACATATTCAGATATTTCCGAGTAATTATTATCGTTCAAATCATAATCATTTATAAACTGTACAGGAATCGGCAACTCACCTTCATTGTCTTTCATATACTGCTTAATATAAGCGGTTATTTTTTCATTATCCTCAAGCTCATACATACCATACTGTAGTATTTTACCAAACCGATTGATTACACTGACGTTGGAAATTCCAAAATATCCTGTTTGTTTATAATTTGCAAATGAATATGCAAATACGCTCAGGTACATTACTGTCAACGAAATAAGTGTGATTACTGCTGTCCTTTTCCAATCGCCTGATATTTTGGCCAGTATTAAGATAATGGCTGCTATAACAGGAGGCAATGCTATATAAAAAGGTTTTGTAAATAATAAAGCAAAACATATCGCGTAAATTATTATAGAATAGGCTTCTTTTTTCTTTTGCATATACACGATAAAGAAAAATATGAGAAGTATCATATATACAATTGTTATACTTTCTGTTAACACCAAAAAATCCCAGTTAATGACACATACACTGACAGACCAGAATAAAAAAAATAAAATAGCTTTAATCTTACTGCCGAATATTTTATAGGCTGCAATAAACAACAATACAGCAGCAGCCGATGATATGATTGCCTGCACAAATATTACAGCTGTCACAGAATCCAAAAAAAACAGCAAATTCTGTGATATGACAATAAACAAAGGGTATATGGGGACTCTGGTTGAGTGCAGTTCCAGTCTCCTGATTCTGTCAGCTGTAATCAGATATTCAGCAGAATCAGGATAAATGAGGATTTGATCCAGTGCAGAGTAATACAACAATCTTATACATAATCCAAATAAAAAAAGTATTATTGCTATTATAATCATTCTATTTTTTTTCTCTGATGCTGCCGGCATTAATATTACCTCCATTTTGCAGCGCATTTCCATTAATCAGGAGTATTTTTCTTAGTTTTAACGCTGTTTCAGCCTATTTTTAGTATATATGTTTATTACCCCTTGTCAAGAAATAGGCAATTTATTGTATACATAACTCTTATATTCAGGGGCTTTTTACATTAATTAAATTCAGAAAATCTGTCAGGAACATTGAATATGAAAATTATATAACTTACGCAAAAATGCTTCTTTAATAGTATTATTTATTTCAGCATATTTAATATATAAACAAGAAAATATCCATGTTTCTAAATTATAAGAAGAGAAACTGAAATATTTGAAAGTCAAGTCCAAATTAGTGTGTAAATTACCTCGGTCATCAAACGGTAGCTAATGAGACAATAGCCTAAGCGTTTATGCCGCGAAAGCTGTTGACGATGAGTACATGGCATGTTAGGCTGTT
>Ga0134097_1001019_pt1 | contig 23159 bp, 17 predicted proteins | sample 8_3taG_FD_94450 | JGI IMG/M metagenome (GOLD analysis project Ga0134097, IMG submission 94450) | Switchgrass degrading microbial communities from high solid loading bioreactors in New Hampshire, USA - 8_30_10_142_A2 metaG | ecosystem: Engineered > Bioreactor > Semi-continuous > Anaerobic >... | reverse complement strand
TCGCTCTCGACAAAGCCCATCAGGTCCAGTGCCCGCTGAATGTCCTCGATCTGGCTGAACAGATTCCACACAAAACCGTCCTGATAGTTCGCGATCATCAGCAGGATATCGCCCTGGTCGATGCCGATATGCTCGACCGAGTACCAGTCTTCGGCGGCGTTGATCGCGCTGACAAAGCCGTACTCCCGCCAGACACGTGGCCCGAACTCGCGGAGCATGGCGCGCATCCCCTCGAGCGCCGCATCAGGCGTGAACGGCAGGCAGGCGATCGAGGCGTAGGGCGCGACGGTCCCGTCATGGTTGCCGCCGTTCGCCCCGTAGGCCCGGTAGCCGCGCGGCCCGTCCGACGCGCTGATGCCCCACACGCCGTTCTGGTAGGTGGCGAAGATATCGGCGTTGGCCGCGCTGAACGCCTGATTGCGCTCGCACGCCATACGCGTGTTGTTGAAGTAGTTGGCGTAGGCGTCTTCCTTCCCGCGCAGGTCGAGGAACGCGAGCGGATACTGGTACACGAACAGCGGCTCGGAGGGCAGGTAGATATACCCCTGCTGCCGGTTGACCGGGCGATCCCACCGGTCCCACGTCTCGGGGGGAACCGGGTGCGTGGGCGAGCCAATCGCCAGGGCGTAGAGCAGCATGCTCTCGTCGAAGTGGTCCCACGTCGCGCTCAGAAAGCCGATGTCCGGCTTCCAGCCCATCGAAACGAAGTTGGTGTTGGACATCATCCATTCCCAGTCCATCGCCTCGTAGAGCTGCCGAGCCAGCGCCTCGACCTCGGTATCCGCGAAGTATTGCCCGGCGGTCAGCGCCCCGGCGATAAACAGCGCCGAGTCGATCGAGGAAAGCTCGCTGCTCCACACCCGCTCGCCGGTGTCCATGTCGACGAAGTGGTAGAAGAAGCCATGCTCTCCCTGGACGCCGCCCTCGGCAAACGTGGTCAGCGTGGTGAGCGCGCGCTCATAGCCCTGGTCGTAGGTGATCCAGCCGCGATCGACGCCGATCGGGATCGCCGCCAGCCCGAAGCCCACCGCCGCGATGCTCGACGCGGAGTCGGGCGTGCTGCGGTCTTTGATCAGCCCGTTCTCAGGATTCGCCTCGTACCAGAAGTAATCGAACGTCTCATGCGCGACCGCATCGAGCAGCCCGACGTCGTCCAATGACAGCAGCAGCGCCACCTCGCGCTCGTAGACGACATCGGCGCTCGCCGTCGCATCGTCAGCCTCACCTTCCTCGGCGGGCGCGGATTCTTCCGGCTCCGGCGCGGGCGCAAGCGTGATCCCACCTAGATAGAACGGCTCGGTCAGCACCACCTTGTTGTCGTTTTCATCCGCGTTGAAAAACGACAGATACAGGATGTACGCGCCGTTAGTGTTGATCCGCTGCATGACCGGATCGAGGACGAACACCGCGCGTACCCATTCGGACTCGCCCTGCACCTCGCCAAAGACGCTGCCTGCCCAGGTCCACTCGCCGGTGATCTCCGCCAGCCCCATAAACACGCGATTGGGGTTGACCTCGTTCTCCGGCGGCAGGTAGAGTTCCAGCTCGACCTGACCGTGTGTCGTCCAGTCCTGCAGATTGTTGCCGCTGACCGGGAACGAGAGCTTTGTCTCGTCCGCCATACCGCTGGGGATCACTTCCAGCGCCTGCGCGCCGGATGGCGTCAGCACGTCGGCGCTCTGCGCGAAGTCCGAGCCGGTGTTGTCGTCGCCAAGCATGCCGGGGTTCTTCGCGTCCCACGCCGCAAACGCGACCGCTTCCGTTGCCGGTTCGGCTGCTTCGGGTGCGGCTTCCTCACCCATGAGAAACATGCTGCCTACATAAAACGGCTCAGTGAGCGGTGTCTTGTTCGCGTTTTCGTCCTCGTTGAAGAACGAGAGGTAGAGCGTGTAGCTGGCCTCAGGGTCTGGCGCGCGCATGGCGGAGTCTGGCACGAAAACGATCTGGTTCCAGCCGGGTTGCGCTTCTGTCTCGCTAAACACGCCGCCCACCCAGATAAACTCGCCGCCAGTGTCCGCCATGCCCATGAAGAAGCGGTTGGGGTTCAGGGCGTTCTCTTCGGGCAAGTAAACTTCGAGCGCAACCTCGCGGTGCGTCACCCAGTCCTGCAAATCCGCTCCGCTGACTGGAAAGGCGAGCTTGGTTTCCTCAGATGTGCCGCTCGGCGTGACCTGCAACGCGGCGGATCCGCCCGGCGTCTGGACGTCCTCGCTCAGCGCCCAGGTCGAGCCGGTGTTGTCGTCCCCCAACGCGGAAAGGTCTTTCTCTTCCCATGCAGGCCACATCAGCCCGCCATCCTGCGCCAGCGCCACCGGCAGGCGCGGAGCAGAGAACACCACCAACGCAACGACCAAGAAAAGAGAAAGCAAGGAAATCAAAGACTTGCGCATGCTGAACTCCTTTCACTCACTAACACTCGTTAAACCACTTTCAAGCGTGAGCCGGACGATGGTGAGAAGTTCAGGCAAAACCCCTCTTTGCTAAAGCGCTTTTACACGCAAGCCGCAGCTTGTGAGCGAACAAAGCGCAAAAACAAACCGCTTGCATCGCCACAAAGAACCTGATACGATAAAAGCGTTTACAGAGAAGTCTTTTCTATCGTATCACAAGATTCGTCCATGGCCGCAACCATTTTTGATGTCGCACGGCACGCAGGTGTTTCGATCGGCACGGTATCGCGCGTGACGAACAACCGCGACCGCGTGCACCCCGAAACCCGCGAGCGCGTGCTGCGCGCCATCCGCGAGCTGAACTATCGCCCCAACCCGGTCGCACGCGGCCTCGCCGGGCAGCAGACCAACACGCTCGGGCTGGTTATTCCCCAGGTCAACGATCCGTTTTTCTTCCAGATCGTGCGTGGCGTCGAGGATGCTGCCTCGGACGCCGGATACAACCTGCTGATCGCCAGCCAGCCGCAACAGCCCGGCGAGCACAAGTACCTGAGCTTCTTCCATCGCGGGCATGTGGACGCGATGGTGCTGGTAGCGATCGACGTGCGCGCAGACGAGGTGCAGGCGATCACCGACCGCGGCCTGCCGATCATCCTGGTTCAGCAGGATGTCGGCGCGAATATTCCGTCGTTCCTGGTGGATAACTACTACGGCGCGCGCGCCATGACCGAGCACTTGCTGGAGCATGGCTATCGCCGCCTGGGGTACATTGCGGGGACCGACTACACGCCCGACAACCGCGAGCGGCTGCGCGGCATGCGGGATGTGCTGTCTGCACACGGCCTGCCGCTGCCCGACGATCACATCGCCCACGGCAACTACCTGCGGGATAGCGGCTTCCACGCCATGCAGAAGCTGCTCGCCCTTTCGCCGCGCCCGGAAGCGGTCTTCGCCGCGAATGATCAGATGGCCGCCGATGCGATCATGGCGGCGCAGGCGGCCGGGCTGAGCGTGCCGGACGATATCGCAGTCGTCGGCTTCGACGATGGGCCGGTTGCCCGCTACACCAACCCCCCGCTGACCACCGTCAGCCAGCCGGTCTACGATCTCGGCTGGCAGGCGGCGCGTCTGGCGCTGGAAGTATCTCGCGCCGACCGCGACACCCTACCCGTCACACCACGCCTCGTCCAACTCCCGACAACGCTGGTCGTGCGCCAATCGTGCGGCTGCCCGCCGTCTTACGGCGGATCCGATCCGGCTGTTTCAAGCTGGGATAGTGTTTTGGCAGAGCACAGGCCGCCCACTGGCTGAGCCGCCTGATCGCTCCTGATTGCATATTGCATCGAATTGTTCTTTTTGGTGGAAGGAGCTTTTCAATGTCCTACGGACGCACTCACTCGTATCGATTAGTGTTCGTTCTGACCCTGGTGGCCGTTCTGCTGACCGGAACGGTTGCCAGCGCCCAGGAGCAGCCGATGGCGGATGAAATCCGCGTGTCGGTTGTGGCGGGCGCCATGCAGGATACTATGGCCGAGCTGGTCGAAGCGTACCAGGAAGCCAATCCGGGCGTCACCATCACGTTGGAGCTTGAGCCGGAAGGCGGCGCGTTCCAGGCGCTGATCGCTGCCGGGAACCAGCCGGACCTGATCATCACCTCGTTTGGCCCGCAGCTTGGCACGCTCGCCGAGCAGGGCGCGGCGGTTGCGCTGGAAGATCTGCCCGGCGCGCAAGAGCTGTTCGACCGCCTGGAACCGGCGTCCGTCCAGCGTCTTTACGGCCACAACTACTATGTCCCGGTTGGCGCGGACGTCACGCTGATGATCTACAACAAGGCGCTGTTTGAGGAAGCCGGGCTCGATCCTGACAACCCGCCCGCGACCTGGGACGAGTTCCTGGCGGCGGCTGAGGCGATCGACGCGCTGCCCCCTCGCGAGAACGGCGACGAAGTTTACGGGACCGTCTTCTGGAACGAGGCGCTGCAGTGGGGTGGCTGGTATTGGAACATGCTCCAGCCGATCTACCTCAACGCCAACCAGGGCGAGTGCCAGCTTCTGAACAACCTCGCAACGGACATCATCTTTGACCGCGAGGAATGCGCCCTCGACCGCTTCTTCGAGTTCGTGCAAGCCGCACAGCAGTACGCTCCCCCGACGATGGAGAAGAACTTCTTCGGGCGCAATATCGGCATGTGGCTGCAATACGGCTACTCGTGGGAGCCGAACCTGCAGTCTGCCGCTGAGGAGCCGATGGTGATCGGCGAGGATGTGGGCGTCGCGCCGGTGCCAGTGCCGGAAGAGGGCGATACGTCCTTCACGACCTTCGGCGGCCGTGCTGCGGTCATCCTGCAAACCGAGCCGGAGCGTGAGGCCCGCGCCTGGCACTTCCTGCAGTTCCTGATGGAAGACGAGAACAACTACAAGTTCATCACCGAGCTCGGCTACCTGCCGGTGCTCACCGCGCTGGCGGATGATCCGTACTTCCAGGATCCGGCCCGCCAGCCGTTTGTCGAGGCGCTGGCAAACGGCGTCGTGCCGGAGCAGTTCGCCACGGCGGACCGCGTCGCGGCGGCGCTGCAAGGCGTCTACCAGGGTGTCGTCGTAGATGGCTCCATCCCGCTGCAAGAAGCGGTTTCGGCAGCAGCCGAGGCGGCGCGTGAGGCGCTCGTCGGCGACTAACCTGACCCGTTTCTGACAGGCTGGCGGCGCGCCCAGGTGTGCGCCGCCAGCTTTCACTTGCAAAAGAAGCGATTAGCGGTTAGCCGCGAGCAGTTAGCCAAGAACTCAATCGGGCGCGTTTTTCCTGCGCTCAACTGCGGCGGCAACATCTGTGGGCCTCATGCTTGTTGTCTTTGCTAACCGCTAATTGCAAACCGCCAACTGCTGGGAGTATCACCGGGGGATCCGCTATGACGTCGCTGTCAGCCGCGCACGATACCCCGCTTGCAGCGCCGGGGCGCGCGAGCCTGTGGTTCAGGGTCCGGCGTGGTGCATGGGGCTATGTCTTCGTTTCGCCCTGGGTTTTGCTGTACTTGGTCTTTGGCCTGTATCCGCTTGCCCTGTCCTTTTACCTGACATTTTTTGACTATTCTTTTGTCAATCCTGAAAATCGGGCGTTTGTCGGCATTGGGAACTGGGTGCAGGGCATCACCGACCCGCTTTACTGGAGAGGGATCTGGAACATCGTCCTCAATCAGGCGGTGTTCATCACCCTCAAGAACGGGATCGGGTTGATCACCGCCGCACTGCTGTTCCGGATCACCTGGGGCGCGCGCTTCTTCCGCACGATCTACTTTTTGCCAGTCATCACCTCAACCGTCGTGCTGATGACCATCGGGGACAACATCGCCAGCCCTGGCGGCCCCGTTCAGCGCTGGATGATCGACGCGGGCATCCTCGACCAGCCCGTCTTCTGGAAAACATACGACACCCTGCCGATGATCGTAATCGCGCTGATCAACACCTGGAAATGGTTTGGCATCAGCACGGTGATCCTGCTGGCAGGGATGTACGGGATCGATCCCCGGCTGTACGAGGCGGCCGCAGTCGACGGGGCGCGCGGCTGGGATATGTTCCGCCGCATCACGCTGCCCATGCTCCGGCCGCAACTGTTCTTCCTGCTGGTGGTCGACGTCATCAACGGGCTGCAGATGTTCACTGAGGTGTTCAGCATCGGGTTCAGCATCTATGGCGGCGTCAACAACCAGGCGCTGACGCCGGTGCTGTACCTGTACGCGCAGGCGTTCGACCGCGCCAACGTCGGCTATGCGTCGACGCTGGGCCTGCTGCTGGCGTTCCTGATTGCCGGGCTGACCGCTCTGCAGTTCCGGTTTATCCGCTCCGATGCTGATTAAGGAGGGCGCCGTGGAAAAGCTCAAACGCGTGTCGCCGTCCCAGGTGTTGACTTACCTTATCCTGACGCTCGGCGCGATCGTGGTGGTTTACCCGTTCTTCTTCATGGTCAACAACTCGGTCAAGACGGGGCGCGAGATCCTGCATTCGTCCTGGTCCCTGCCCAGCAAAATCACCTTCACCGGATATACCGGCGTCTTTGAGGAACTGGACGTCCTGCTGCTGTTCAAGAACTCGCTGATCCTGGCCGTCTCGATCACGCTGCTGAATGCGCTGCTCAGCGCGCTGGCGGGCTACGCCTTCGCCAAGATCCCGTTCCCCGGACGCGGGCGGATCTTCGGCTTCATGCTGTTGACGATGATGATCCCCGGCGTGCTGTTCCTGATCCCGACCTACGTGCTGATCTACAACATCGGCTGGGTCGGACGCTACGAGGCGCTGATCATCCCATCCGCCGTGTCGGTCTTCAACATCTTCCTGGTGCGGCAGTTCATGGTCGGCATTCCGGACGAGCTGGTCGAGGCAGCGCGGATCGACGGCGCCGGGGAGATCAGGATCTTCCTGCGGATCATCCTGCCGCTGGCGCGCCCGGCCCTGGCGACCGTCGCGATCCTGACCTTCATGGGCAGTTGGAACGACTTTTTCGGCCCGCTGCTCTACCTGAACCGGCCCGACCGCTGGACGCTTCAGCTTGGACTGCTCCAATTTCGAGGAACCGTCCCCGGCGAAAACTCCGAGCAGATCTGGGCGCTGACGACGCTCATCACCCTGCCGATCGTCGTGGTCTACTTCTTCATCCAAGAGCAGTTCGTCAAAGCGTTCGCCAACGTTTCGCTGAGCAAGTGACGCCATGGCCGAGCAGACTGTTCAAGCGACCCCAGTTGTTCCCGCCGTCCCGGCACGCGGCCGGTCTCGCGCCGCGATTCTGATCGCGGTCGCCGTGCTGCTGTTCGTGACGACGTACGTGCTGGCTTGGTGGGACGCCTACCGGCTCTCGTCGAGCTACGTGGACGACGCCGATCAGAGCTACGAAGCGGGCGAATACCTCGACGCGCTGGTCGGCTATGAAGTGTTCGATGAGGAAGCGAGGCGTTATGTCACGCGCGGCGGCTACCTGAAGATCGACCGCATCTGGGAAAACCGTTACGCCTTTCCCGTGCCGGAACACGTCCGCCACGCGCAGGAACGTATCGACACGATCATCAACGAGAAGCTGACGGTCGAGCAGGCGGAGCAGTTCGTCCAGCAGAACATCGGGCGCAGCAACCCGGCGATGGGCATTATCTACCTGCGGCTGGGCGAGCTCTACGAGGAACAGGGTGCTCTACGCGACGCCGAGGATATTTACGAGTCGATCCCCGACCTCTTCCCGAACGATCCGGAGTTGATCGAGCGCGCCGCGGCCGATCTGGAACGCCTTATGCAGCGAAGCGAGAACGACTAACGTAAGGGAGCACATCAGTAATGGCGCAGCCGGAGTTCACCTACGGAGCTTTCAGCGACGACGCCACAGAGTTCATCATCACCCGCGCCGACACGCCGATGCCGTGGATTAACGTCCTGACCAACGGCGACTATGGTCTGACGCTTTCGCAGGCGGGCAGCGGCTACAGTTGGCGGATGCACGCCAGCCTCAACCGCATCACCCGCTGGGAGCAAGACTTAGTCCGCGACGAGTGGGGCAAGTATCTCTATCTGCGCGACGCCGAAACGGGCGAATTCTGGTCGGTCACGTGGCAGCCGTGCGGCGCGGCACTCGAAGACTATCGCGTTCGCCACGGCTTCGGATACTCCGTCATCGAAGGGCAGCGCGCGGGCATTCGCAGCACAGTTACCTATTTCGTGCCGCAGGATGCGCCGTGTGAAATCTGGCTGCTGCGCCTGCAAAACACCGGCGACACACCGCGCACGCTCGAAATCCGCACCTATTTCGAGTGGCTGCTCGGCGCTGCGCCAGACTGGCACCGCGAGTTTCACCGCACATTCATCGCCACCGAGTACGACGCGGACCTCGGCGCGCTGCTGGCGACTAAACTGCTGTGGGAGCTGCCGGTCGAGAGCAAGGCGCACTGGAACCGCTCGTGGGACTATGTCGCGTTTCACAGCGCGTCGCTCGTCCCGGATGGGTTTGATGCGGACAAGCGCGATTTCCTGGGGCGGCACGGCGACCTGCGGTGTCCCCAGGCGTTGCTTGACGGCACCACGCGCAACCACGCCGGGCGGTGGAGCGACCCGATCGGCAGCCTGAAGCTGAGCGTTACGCTTGCACCGGGCGAGACGCGCGAGCTCGCGTTCACGCTGGGCGCAGCCGACGATCGCGCCCAGGCGTCTGCCATCGTCGAGCGCTTCCGCTCGCTGGACACGGTTCGCGCCGCGCTGGACGAAACGCGCGCCTTCTGGCGCGAGATCACCACGCGCTTGACCGTCGAAACACCCGATCCGGCGATCAACCGGCTGGCGAACGGCTGGCTCCAGTATCAGGCCATCGCAGGACGGCTGCTTGGACGCACCGCATACTACCAGACCGGCGGAGCATACGGCTTCCGCGACCAGCTTCAGGACAGCCTCGTGTGGCTGTTGCTCGGCATGCCGGAGAAAACGCTGGAGCAGATCCGCCTGCACGCCGCGCACCAGTATCAGGATGGCGTCGTGCTGCACTGGTGGCATCCGCTGGCAGACACCGGCCTGCGCTCCGATTACAGCGACGATCTGCTGTGGCTGCCTCTGGTGATGATGCGCTACCTCGAAGAAACCGGCGACTTTGACGCGCTGGAGCAGGTCGTCCCGTTCTACGACGGCGGCGAGGCGACGTTGCGCGAACACTGCCTGCGCGCGTTTGAGCGAGCGCTCAAGCGCCGCAGCGAGCGCGGGCTGCCGCTGATCCTCAAAGGCGACTGGAACGACGGGCTGAATGCGGTCGGCGCGGAAGGGCGCGGCGAAAGCGTCTGGATGGCGCACTTTCTCCACTACCTGCTCAAGCAATGGGTCGCGCTGGGGCTAGCGGACGACGCAACCGCGCAACGCTACGAGGAAGCCGCCGCCCGCCTGAAAGATGCGGTCAACGCACATGCCTGGGACGGCGAATGGTATTGGCGCGCGAGCACTGACGCGGGCGACCTGATCGGCTCGCGGCGCTCGCGCGAGGGCCGGATCTTTCTCAACGCGCAGACGTGGGCCGTGCTGAGCAAAACCGCGCCGCCCGACCGCGCGCGGCAGGCGCTCGCCTCAGCCCGCGAGCATCTCTATTCCGACTATGGGCCGCTGCTGCTGGCGCCCGCCTACGCCAACCCGAATCCGGACATCGGCTACCTCTCTCGCTACGCGCCCGGCGCCCGCGAGAACGGCGGCGTCTACTGCCACGCGGCGTGCTGGGCCGTTCTGGCCGAGCGTCAGATGAACGGCGCGCAGGCCGCGTATGAGGTCTGGCGCAGCTTCTGCCCGCCGGCGCGCTCCGCTGTCGATCCCGACCGCTATTCTGGCGAGCCGTACGTCATGCCGGGCAACGTCGCCGGGCCGCTGTCGCCTACGCCCGGCCAAGCCGGATGGACGTGGTACACCGGGACGGGCGCGTGGTACCTGCGCGCGCTGGTGGAAGGCGTGCTCGGCGTCGAGGCGCGCCGCGAGGGGCTTGCGGTCCGCGCGGAACTGCCCGACGGGTGGGATCAGTTTCGCATCCGGCGCTGGTTCCGGGGCGCGCTGTACACGATCACCGTCCGCCGGGGAGCCGACGGGGAGCCGCGCGGGTGTTTCGTCAACGGCGAGGCGTGGGATGCCGAATGCCTGCCGGTCGCACCGCCGGGCAGCGAGCAGCAGGTCGTGATCACGCTATAAGCTAGCGAACAAACGGGAATGGGGAGCGCGCCTATTGTCGACTCCCCATTCCCTACTCTCTACTCCCACTCCCCCCACCTTTCGCTGCTTGTCACTTCCGCCCTATGCAAAATGAACAAGCGAAACGTTTGCAGTTGGCCGAACGCCCTGTAACATTTGCCGATACTCTTCCATTGTGCGCAGTTGCCTGACGTTCATCCTCACAGATCCTGCTGCGACACGGACGGTTGGCAAATGCTCTTGGGATTGCCCGCCGCTGTGAAAAGTCATCCTTTTAGCACGGAGCGTTCGTTTATCCGCCTTTGGAGGGAAACAGGAGGGAACATGCGTCGCTTTTTGGTCTTGCTGCTCGCCTTGACGCTCGGCGTCGTCGGCATGGGAGGCGTCACCGCCCAGGAAGAAAGAGTCCTGGTGGTGGGCCTCTCGGAAGACTATCATTCGCTTGATCCGAGCCGCGCTTACGAGCCGGGCGGATCGCTGATCCATCACTCGGTTTACGACACGCTGGTCACCTTCCCGTCCGACTCAGTCAGCGAGATCATCCCCAACTTGGCGGAAAGCTGGGAGATTTCTGAGGACGGGTTGGTGTACACCTTCCACCTGCGCGACGACGTGACGTTCTCCAACGGCGATCCGCTCACCGCCGAGGACGTGGTCTTCAGCTTCAACCGCATGAAGAATCTGAAGGACAACCCGTCGTTCCTGGCGGACACCATCGCCAGCGTCGAAGCGGCGGATGACCTGACCGTCGTGCTGACCCTCACGCAGCCCGACGCGGCCATTCTCGCGAAGCTCATCTTCGACGCCTTCTCGGTGCTCAACGCGGATCAGGTGCGCGAGCAGGGCGGCACCGACGCCGAAGACGCCGCCGAAACCGACACTGCCGAAGAATGGCTGATGAACAATTCGGCGGGCACCGGCCCGTACATGGTCGAGAGCTACGAGCCAACCGTCCAGACCGTGCTGGTGCGCAACCCGAACTACTGGGGCGAGCCCCCCTATTTCGACCGGATCATCATCCAGAACTTGCCGGAAACCTCGACCCAGAAGCTGGCGCTGGAGGCCGGTGACATCGACATCGCGATGGACGTGATTGCGGATCAGCTCGATTCGTTCGAGGCGAATCCGGACATCGAAGTTTTCTCCACCCAGAGCGACACGCTGATCTGGCTGCTGATGAACATGGATCCAGAGGTCGGCGGCCCGGTGAGCAACACGCTGGTCCAGCGCGCGATCCGCTACGCGCTGAACTATGAGGAGCTGCGCTTCCTGAGCGGCGCGGGCGCGAACACCCCGGCCTCGATGGTCCCGATCGGCTTCGCGGGCGCGCTTGATCCGTCCGAGGCGCTGCCGCAGGACCTTGACCAGGCGCGCGCCCTGCTCGCAGAAGCGGGCTACCCCGACGGCTTCACGATCGACCTCGAGTATCCGGACTTCAACTACATCGGGACTGAGTTCGGCATCGTCGCCCAGAAGGTCCAGGCGGACCTCGCGCAGGTCGGCATCACCGTCAACCTCGTCCCGCAAGAGTTCCAGGTGTCGCTCGACCTCTACCGCAACGGCGAGCAGGGCTTCAGCCTGTGGCTCTGGAACCCGGACTACTACGACACGCTTGACTACGTGGAGTTCCTGCCGAGCGGTGTGGTGGGCAACCGCGCCAACTGGACCGACGAGAACGCCGATCCGGCGATCCTCGAGCTGCGCGATGCGGTGAAGACGGAGCTTGACCCGGCCGTGCGCGCGGAGCTGTTCGGCGAGATCCAGCGCTGGCTGCAAGAGAACGGGCCGTATGCGCCGCTCTTCCAGCCGGGCGTGCACTTTGCCTATCGCAGCGACCTGCAAGGGTTCGCCTATAACGGGCAGTGGCGCGTGGACCTCACGCTACTCTCCCGCTAACTTGCGTCGTTTGATGGTGGACGGCGGGACCGGCACACCCGGCTCTCGCCGTCCCATTTGAAAGTCAGCCAGGCAGTCCTATGGCTCTGCACAAGTATCTGGCGCGCCGCCTGCTGTTGATGATCCCGCTGCTGGTCGGAATCTCCCTCGTCGCGTTCCTGATCTCGAACAGCATCCCCGCCGACCCGACCGCCGCGAACCTGGGCGAGCGCGCCGCCGCCGACCCCGAGATCGTCGCCGCCTTCCGCGCGAAGTGGGGGCTGGATCAGCCGCTGCATATCCAGTACCTGACCTATATACGCAACCTGCTGCGAGGCGACCTCGGCACCTCGATCCGCAGCCACCGCCCAATCGCCGACGAACTGGCGCGCTTCCTGCCCGCGACCATTGAGCTGGCAACTGCCGGGATCGTCGTCAGCGTGGTGGTGGGCGTCATCTTCGGCGTGATCTCGGCGGTGTGGCGCAACAAACCGATCGACTTCATCGTGCGCTTCGTCTCGCTGATCGGTGTCAGCGCGCCGGTCTTCTGGCTGGCGCTGATCGGGCTGCTGCTTCTGTACCTGCGCTGGGGCATCGTGCCCGGCCCCGGACGGCTCGACGCGCGCGTCCCCGCGCCGCCGCACGTCACCGGCCTGTACACGGTCGACAGCTTGCTCGCCGGGGAGTGGAGCACCTTCCGCAACGCCGTCGAGCATCTTCTACTGCCGTCGCTGGTGCTTGGTGCGTATTCGTCGGGGCTGATCACCCGCATCACACGCTCGTCCATGCTCGAAGTGCTGTCCCGCGAGTACATGACGACCGCGCGCAGCAAGGGGTTGAAAGAGCGGACCGTCATACTCCGTCACGGCCTGCGAAACGCGCTGATGCCCGTCGTGACGATCATCGGTCTGTCGTACGGGAGCCTGCTTTCCGGCGCCGTGCTGACCGAGACGATCTTCGCGTGGGAAGGGATCGGGCGCTACGCCTACAACGCCGCACGCACGCTCGACTTCCCTGCGATCATGGGCGTCAGCATGTTGATCGCCATTGTCTTCGTCGTGATGAATCTGATCGTGGACCTGCTGTATTACGTGCTCGATCCACGCCTGCGCCAGGAATAGTCGCACGATGATCGCTCGTTTGAATGATTCTGCTTCCTCAATCGACTGGCGGCTGATTCGCGTGCGCGCCGGGCAGAACCCGCTGATGGTCGTCGGCGTGATCATCTGTGTGGCGTGGATCGTGGTTTCGCTGTTCGCGGACCAGATCTCCCCGTACGATCCGCTGGCGCAGGACATTATGGCGCGCTTGCAGGGCCCCAGCGGCGCGCACTGGTTCGGCACCGACCAGCTTGGCCGCGACGTGCTGGCGCGCGTGCTCTACGGCGGGCGAACCTCGCTGCCTGCCGGGTTGCTGGTGGTCGCCAGCGCGACCGTGATCGGCACGGTGTTCGGGGCAATTGGCGGTTACATCGGCGGGCTGTGGGACGAGCTGTTGATGCGCTTCACCGAGGTCTTCATGGCGTTCCCAATCATCATCCTGGCGATGGCGATCGCGGCGGCGCTCGGCCCCAGCGTGAACAATGCGATCATCGCCATGACTGTGGTCTGGTGGCCGAACTACGCGCGCATCATCCGCAGTCTGGTCATCAGCGTCAAGTCGAACGAGTATGTCGAGTCGGCGCGCGCGATCGGCGCATCACCGCTGCGCATCCTGTTCCGCACGATCCTGCCGAACTGCGTCGCGCCTGCGCTGGTCATGGCGACGCTGGACGTGGGCAACGCGATCCTGATCTTCGCCGGGCTGAGCTTCCTCGGCCTGGGTCCGGAGCCGTCGTCGCCCGAATGGGGGCGCATGGTTTCAGACGGGATCGACCGCTACGACCAGTGGTGGCTCAGCACGTTCCCCGGCCTGGCGATCCTGACGGTCGTCATGGCGCTGAACTTCATCGGCGACGGCCTGCGCGATCTGTCCGATCCCCGCACGCGAAAGACGCTGACGTAGAGCAGCAATTAGCGGTTAGCAAAAAGCAAGAGCCGAAGGCGGGACGAACGCCACAAGAAAACTTCCCGTAGGGGCCGAGCTTGCTCGGCCCGTAGACATGATATCTAGTGGGTAGACAAAAAACGGGCGCAGCAAGCTGCGCCCCTACACGAGTCTGTCTGCTTTCGCGGTTCTCAACTCGCTCTAGCTACCGCTAACTACTCGCTATCTTGCGAGCCACCCACCGTCCACCGGCAGGATTGCGCCGTGAACGTAGCGCGCCGCGTCAGACGCGAGATACACGACCGCGCCCTTCAGGTCGTCGGGCGTGCCCCAGTCACCCGCCGGGATGCGCGCGAGAATCGCCTCGCTCCGCACCGGATCGGCGCGCAGAGGCGCGGTGTTGTCAGTTGCCATGTAGCCCGGCGCGATCGCGTTCACGTTGACGCCAAGCGGCGCCCACTCGTTCGCCAGCGCGCGCGTCAGCCCGGCGACCGCGCTCTTCGACGCCGTGTACGACGGAACGAGAATCCCGCCCTGGAACGACAGCATCGACGCGACGTTGATGATCTTGCCGCTGCCCTGCGCCGCCATCACGCGCCCGGCCGCCTGCGACAGGAAGAACAGCGCCCGCAGGTTGATGTTGATCACCTCGTCCCAGTCGGCGACGGTGTAATCGAGTGCGGGCGCGCGGCGGATGATCCCGGCGTTGTTCACCAGAATATCGATCCGCCCCAGCCTTTCGACCACCTGCTCGACGGCGCGCGTGAGGTCTTCGGGCGTCGCGTTGAGCAGGTCGATCGACAGGTTGAAGTAGCGCCGCCCCAGCGCCTCGACCTGCGCGCACGTCTCGTTACAGTCCGGTGTGCGATCCAGCCCGGCGATATCGGCGCCCGCTTCCGCGAGGCCGACCGCCATCCCTTGCCCCAGGCCGCGACTCGCGCCGGTGACAAGCGCGACCTTGCCATCCAGTCGAAACAGATCCAGCACTGTCATGGCGGCTCGCCTTAACGCAGGTCGGTCATGGCGACCGGGTCCATATCGCTGAATGTCTGGTTCTCGCCGGCCATCGCCCAGATAAACGTGTAGTTGCCGGTGCCGACGCCCGCGTGGATCGACCAGCTCGGTGAGATGACCGCCTGCTCGTTCCGCACGACGAGATGGCGTGTCTCGTCCGGCTCGCCCATCAGGTGGAACACAACGTTGTCGCCCGACAGGTCGAAGTAGAAATAGACTTCCATGCGGCGGACGTGCGTGTGCGCGGGCATGGTGTTCCACATGTTGTTCGGCTCAAGCAGCGTCACGCCCATCACAAGCTGGCAGCTTTGCACGCCGTCCGGATGAATGTATTTGTAGATCGTGCGCTCGTTAGAGTTCGACAGGTCGCCCAGGTGCTGCGGAGTCGCCTTGCTGAGGGGGATATGCGTTGTCGGGCAGCTTGCGTGCGCAGGCGTGCTGCTGAGGTAGAAGCGCGCCGGGTTGGACGGATCGTCGCTGGCGAACGTCACCTCGCGCGCCCCGCGACCAATGTACAGCCCGTCGAGCTTCTGCATCGGGAACGCCTGCCCATCCACCGTGACTGTGCCCGGCCCCGCGATGTTCACCACACCCATCTCGCGGCGCTCCAGGAAGAACTCCGCGCCGAGCGCCTTCGGATCGCCGGTCAGCGCCAGCGGGCCATCGGTCGGCAGCGCGCCGCCGGTGATGATGCGGTCGATGTGGCTGTAAACCAACTGAATTTCACCCGGCACGAACAGGCGCTCGATGAGGAAGTGCTTGCGTAGCTCATCCGTGGTGAACGTCTTGACCTCGTCAGGGTGAACCGGATACCGCTGTTCCATCAGAATCATGCTCCTTCGTGTTGCAAAAACGGCTCTAAATGCCGCGCGAAATGGTCACGCAGCAGCGTGTGATAACGGCCCTCATGCGCGTGCAGGACGGCGCGCAGGGATTGCCCGAACGCATCCAGCACAGAGCCGAACGTCACATGCAGCACCTGCCGCGCCGCGAACTGGTCCAGCAGGCAGGGCAGCGCGCTATCGTCCAGTGTACCGGTTTCGGGCACTTCACGCAGGTTCGCCGAAACATGGTACGTCGCGCGGTCGGCCTCATAACGCGCACGGGCGAACGCCAGCACCACGCGGAAGGCAGCCGGATCGACCTCAGCCCACACGCGCAACGCCTCAAGATAACTCGTTCCGGCGGTCTTGACGTGGACTGCTCCCTCGGCGTGCCGCGCGGCCAGCGGATAGACGGAGAATTTGTCCGAGCCGGAATGCAGGCTGAGCTTGTAGCCCCCGGCGAAGCGCATCACCGCCGCGTGCCCGGCGAGGTTCCGGTCCAGCGCGACCAGATCGCCGATGTAGTCCACGCCCTTCTCGAAGCGCCCGACGAAACGCGGCGCGAGGCTCACCCACTCCACGCCCAGGCGGCGCAGTTCCAGCGCGAGGAACAGATGCTCGTGGATGCTCGTCGGCGTCTCCGTTTCGTCTACAGAGATTTCGAGGTCGAACGCCCGATTGCCCATCTGCTTGCGGAGCGCCGCATTCATCCGCGCGATATGCGCGACCGCCCGCCCATACTTGGCCGCCGCCCGCAACAGGGTTTCCTCGTCGAAGCGCAGCGCCTGCACACCGAGGCCGAATTCTCGCCCCAGGAAGCGCGCGGCCAGATCGTCCGGCGTGCTGTCAAGCTGCGTCCACGGCAGCGCCTCGACCTTCGCGCGCAGCACCTGGGCGGGGTCGGTGTCCGCCGCCGGATCGACGTGATCGCCCGGGTCAATGGTGTAGAACGAGTAACCCGCTTCCACGAACGGCGCGATCGACTCCGGCGTCTTGAGGTGATCGGCGTCTGCGCCCCACGCCTCGCGCCACCCCGCCTGGAACGCGCCCCAGCGCGCGTCGTCCAGCACCTGCTGCGGCGTGCGCCCGGTGCGCGTGTTCTCGCGGACCGACTGCTGCGCGAACACCGCCGCGATCCCGGTTCCCTCGGCGGCCTGCGCGTGCCCCGGCGTCGCCAGACCGAGCCGGTCCCCAAACCCGGCGGATGTGCGCAGCCCAAGCGGCACGGGGTTCAGCCACGGCAGGCGCGCGGCGAGCGCAGCCGCGTTTCTCGGCGTCAGCGGGCAGAGCAGCGTGTCGCCCTGGCGCTCGCCGGAGAAGCCCGTCGCATCCCCCTGCACGCCGAGCAGCTTCACGTCACGCGCCGGGTCCCGCGCCAGAAAGTAGGTCGCACCCGCGTGCGTCACCACCGAGCGCTCGTACACCGTCAGACCGTCAGGCAGGTGCATCAGCTCTCCGTTCCTCTCACAGCCTGTAACTGCGTTTCGCCAGCCCGTAGGCCAGTTCGTGCATCATCTCGTGCGCGTCGTCCTCTTGGATGATGTGGCGGACGACCAGTCCGGCCAGCCAGTTTGCGCTGGCCCGGCGCCAGACGTCATGCCGCGCGGGGATCGACAGGAAGGCGCGCGTGTCGTCGTTGAACCCGGCCGTGTTGTACAGCCCGGCCGTCTCCATCACCTGCTCGAAGAACCGCTGCATCCCGTTCAGGCTGTCGTGGAACCACCACGGCGGGCCCAGTCGCAGCGCGGGATAGTGCCCGGCCAGCGGCGCAAGCTCCCGCGAGTAGGTCGTCTCGTCCAGCGTGAACAGGATCAGCGTCAGGCGTGGGTCGTTGCCGAAAGCGTCCAGCAGCGGGCGCAGGTTGCGCGTGAACTCGGTCGCGATGGGGATGTCTGCGCCCTTGTCGCGCCCAAAGCGCTCGAAGATCGACGGGTTGTGGTTGCGCCACGAGCCGACGTGAAGCTGCATCACAAGCCCGTCTTCGGTGCTCATGCGCGCCATCTCGATCAGCATATGCCCGGTGAAGCGGCGCGCGTCCTCGTCCGACGCCTCGCCACGCAGCGCCCGCTCGAAGATCGCGCTCGCCTCGCGCTCAGACAGCGGCGCGGTGTACGGCGTCAGCGCGGCGTGATCGGTTGCCGCCGCGCCGAGCGACTTGAAGAACGCCCGCCGCTGCTCCAGCGCTTCGATAAACGCTGCGTAGCTCGTCACCGCCACGCCGGACACTTCGCTCAGCCGGTCGATCTCCTGTCGCCAGCGGGGGCTGTCGAGGTTGACGACCGCATCCGGACGGAAGGTCGGGCGGATGTCGCCACCCCAGCCGGACGCGCGGATCGCCCGGTGGTGCTCCAGTGTATTGGTCGCAGCGTCGGTCGTGCACAGCACCTCGACGTTGAACCGCTCGAACAGGCGGCGCGGTCGCAGCTCCGGCGATTCGAGCTTCTCCGCGATCTGGTCGTAGATTTGCTGCGCGCTGTCGCCGTCCAGCCGCCCAGTGATGCCGAATACCTCGGCCAGTTCCTGGTCGAGCCACAACCCGGTCGGCGTGCCGCGAAACAGGTAATAGTGCTCGGCGAACGTCTGCCAGATCTTACGGTGATCCGTCTCGACCGGCCCGCCATCGACGCGCGGGATGCCCAGGTCTTCGAGCGCCACGCCCTGCGAATACAGCATGCGGAACACGTAATGATCCGGAATCAGCAGCAGGTCCACCGGCGTGCCGAAGTGGTAATCGGGATCGGTGAACAGGCGCGGATCGACGTGACCGTGCGGGCAGACCAGCGGCAGGTCGCGCGCGCCGCGATAGAGCTCCCGCGCGACCTCGATCTGGCGCGCATCCGGCCCGAAACAGCGATCCTCGTGGAGCATCGGACTCATTTTCCACTCCCCCAGTCGCGAGCAGCCTGCAACAACGCGTCGATATTCTCCGGCGGCGTGCCCGGCGCGACCCCCCCGCCAAACGACAGGATCAACCCGCCGCCCGGCGCGCCGCGCTCAAGCACATCCCACGCCGCGCGATAGACCTCATCCGGCGAGCCGCGCACGCCCAGGTCCAACGGGGGGACGTTGCCCATCAGCGCGACGCAGTGCCCCATCGCCGCCTTCGCCGCCGCAACGTCCGTCACGTGGCTGAAGTTGAACACGTCAAAATGCGCGTCGGCCAGCGCGGGCAGCAGGTGCTCGCATGGCGTATCGTTGTGATACACACGGATCAGCCCGTCGAACGCGTCGAAGATGCGGCGCAGGTGCGGCTCGATGATCGCCTGGTAATGCCGCCGCGACACCATGCCAACCAGGTCATCCAGCACCATGATCCCTTCCGGCGCGTGGATCGCGTCAAGCTGCGCTTGCAGCCAGCGGATGATCGACTTGCTGATCACGTCCAGCACGTGGCTCGCGCCGTCGGGATCGAGCGCCATCCCTTCCATCAGCGGCATGACGCCCATCAGATACGAGGCAACGGTCATCGGCCCGCGCGCGCAGACCATCCGCACGCCCAACCCCTCGGCGCGCAGGCGCTCGTCCAGCGCCTCGTACTGCCGCACGACCAGCGGCATCAGCCCGTCCTCGCGTGGATCGGCGGGCTCGATCTCGCGCGCCCAGAAGCCGAGGTCCGCCACCACCGGCTCGACTGATGGCGGGCGATCCGCGTAGAAGTGGGGCTTCGCGCCGAACGCCGACGGCTCGACCGCCATGCCATACTCGATCCACCAGCCGGGGATCCACACCGCATCGGGGAAGCGTTCGAGCAGCCCGCGATTGATCGCATACCATCGATCGGGGAACAGATAGTAATCGCGCGTGTCGATCCCGGCGTAACCGGGCAACCACGGGCTGTCGACGATCAGCGCGACCGGGACCTGATCTGGCGTGCCCCGCCGCGCCGCGACGACGAACCGCTCCCAGGGAGTGCTCATAGCGCCCTGCTTTCCGTGGCGCCGCCCGCCTGAAACTCGCGCAGCGCATCCCACAGCGCGAGGATGTTTTCAGGCGGGACGTCGGCCTGAATGTTATGCACCGTGTTGAACACATAGCCGCCGCCAACTGCCAGCGCCTCGAGGTTGCGGCGGACGTCGTCGCGCACCTGCTGCGGCGTGCCGTGCGGCAGAACGTCCTGCGTATCGACCGCGCCGCCCCAGAACGCCACGTCCGCGCCGAAATCGCGCTTGAGCGCCACCGGATCCATCCCCCGCGCGCGGACGTGGATCGGGTTCAGCACCTCAGCGCCGATCTCGATGTAGTCCGGGATCAGCGGGCGGATGTTGCCGCACGAGTGAAAGAACTGTTTGGTGTGCGGCGCAAGCTGCTTGATGCGCTCGAACAGAATCCGCACGCGCGGTTTCAACTGCTGGCGGAACATCGCCGGGGAGATCAACTGTGACTGCTGCGTGCCGTAGTCGTCGTTGTACGTGACCACGTCCACCACGTCGCCAAGCTCCGGCAGCGCCATCTCCCAGAAGTCGAGCTTGAGCTCCAGCAGCTTGTCGAACAGCACGCCCGCCAGCGCCTCGTCGGTCGCCATCATGACCAGCAGTTCCTGCATGCCGACGATCCGCTGCGCCATCTCGAAGATGCCCGCGAACGCATCCTTCAGCACGACGGCGTACCCCTGCGCGCGGAAGGCGAGCGCCTGCTCCCGCAACCCCGCGATCCGCCGGGGATCGCCCATATCCGGCCAGGGATAGTTGAGAATGTCCGACGCGGTGATCTCCGGCCCTTCGAGCGGCACGCGCACGATGCTGTAGTACAGTCCGTCCGGGCGCGGGCGGTGGTGCGTGATGCCCCATTCGTCGTGATAGCGCCAGTACTCGCCCGCCGGTTCCTCATGCACCTGCCAGTTGTGACTGTTGAGCGGGAACAGGCCGCGCGTGTCCACGTCCAGCCGCCGCAACAGGTCGTCTTCCGGCAGCGCCAACTGCTGGATCGTGTCGCACAACACCGGCTCGACCGGCGGCAGACCGAGCGCATCCCGCAGCCCGCGCGCCGCGATAACGTGAATCCCGGTCACCTGCGTGCTGCCCAGGTCAATCGGGATGCGGTCCGGCTCCTGGTGATTGAGCGCCGCCAGCACCCGCTCGCGTGACGTCATCTCTGCCATCAGCCGCGTAAAAACTCCTCGCGTATCGGCGTGAAGGTGTCCACCAGCCGCGCCCGCTCCGTCCGAAGCTGGATCGTGTGCGGCAGATCGCCCGGCACGGTGATCAGGTCGCCCGGCCCCAGCGTGTGTGGCTCGTCGCCCAGAAAGAACACGACTTCACCCTCGGCCACGTAGGTCACCTGCTGGTGCGGGTGGCTGTGCGGCGGATCGGGCTCGGCGTGCGGCCCATCCTCAAAGTCGATCACGACGACCATCAGATCGTCGGTGTACGCCAGATAGCGCTTGCGACCCGGCGCGATCACCTCGGGCGTGATCTCCGCCCAGCGAACAACATTCATCCCTGCGCTCCTCACAACTCGATCAGGTAGATCTGCACGCGCCCGCCCTTGTCCGACGCGTAAAGAATCCGGCGGCCATCCCAGCTCCACGTGGGATGGCAGTGGCTGCTCTGCGTGTGCCACGACGTCCCATGCGAGCACAGTTTCTCCAGCCGCGCCTCATCCCCGCTGATGTCGATCAGCACGAGGTCGTCTACGTCATCCCCCACCAGAACGGTGTTATCCGGGTTGGCGTGGTAGTGGTTGCAGTAAAACGGCATGTCGATCTTGCGGACGAGCGTTCCCGTCCGGTCGATCAACCCGACGAAGGGCGTCATCACATTGTGGTTGACCGGCACATCCGTCACCACCGCCTGCGTGCGGTGCGAGGTGATCGTCCCATCGTGGCCGGGGCCGCGATTGTCGAAGAAGATCAGCCCGTCCTGCGTCCAAAACTCGTGCCCGATGGCGTCGTGCTCGTCCTGGCGAAAGCACGGCCGCGACTGCCGCGAGATGAAGTCGAGGAACCACATCCGCTGCTTCACCAGGTTCCACGGCCCTTCATGGCAGAACATGCCGAGCGTCGGGTCGTCCGGCGAGAACTGGAAGTGCCCAAGCTGGTGCGTGTCCTGATAAATATCGTGCCAGCCGGAGCCATCCGTATATGCCACGGTGATGCGCCCATCCTTGATCCTGTAGAAGCGCTCTTTGAACCCGGCGTAGTTCGCGCCCCGGTAGTGGATGTAATCGTTCGTGATCTCGTTGCGGCAGAACGCGACATAGCGCCGGTTGGACGCGATCGACGGCACGCTGGCGATCTCAAAACGCGGATCGCGCTCGTAGAGCGTGGTGAGCTTGCCGCTTTGCGTGTCCAGCAGGCGGACGCAGTCATCCGCCGTGCGATAGGCGATCAGCGCGGTGTCGGGCGTCTTGGTGGCGGAACCGGCGCCGTCCAGCACGTCGTCGGACAGCCGCTCCATCTCGCCGGTGTCGAGGTTCATGCGGAAGAGGCTGTACTTCGGGTCTTCGTGCGGCGCGCGGTCCTCACCGGACTCGCGGTCGGAAAGGAAGATGATCTCGTTGCGGTTGCAGTCAAACGAATTTTCGGTGAAATACAGGTGGACGTTGTTGCCGGTCGTGGTCAGTTGGGTGATGGTGCGCCCGGTTTGCTCGTCCTTGAACGTGCGGAACTCACTCGGCCAGTGACTCATTTCATGTCCTTCTTTACGAGAATGCTAAGCCCTTAGCAGTTAGCGATTAGCCATTAGCGTATGCCCTGTCGCCGCGCAAAACCTCACCCCTGGCCCCTCTCCGTTTACGGAGAGGGGAAAAGGGGCCGGGGGTTAAGGGGTGAGGTTCACCCGGCGAATGCCTCGTCTTCCCGTTCCCCCGGAACAATCCGCATCTGAAAACGCGTCGCGCCGTCCGGCAAGGCGACCGCCAGCCGCCACAGCATCCCGTCGATCATGTTCTCGCGGCACGCCTCGGCCAGCGACTCAACCGTAAACGCCGCGCCCGCCGGTTCTACGATCGCCAGATCGAGCGCCGCCCGCTCGCCACAGATCCGCGCGCGTGGCCCGTCCACCTCGACCTGCGACCAGGTGGTGAACGCTTCCTCAACCGGCAGCGGTCCGTCCGCAAAGGTGAACTCGTCGGTTAGCGTCACCGCGCCGCTGCGCGTGTCGAGCTCCAGCATGCGGCGCGCGCCGCGCAGGTCGGGCAGATCATACGCGGCGTGGAATTCGACCACCGCGTACTTCGTCCCGTCGCGCTGGCCGTGCTCCACGATCGTGCCGTGAAACTGCCTGCGCCCGCCGAATTGCGGCCCCGGCGCTTGAAGCTGCCCGCCAATGCGCGGCAAGCTGTGGCTGTACGAGTTGTTAAACACGTTCTGGTAGCGCACCTGGCGGAAGTAGTCTTTGCTGTAGTAGCCACGCCCCGGATCGGGCAGCAGGCTCTCGCCGTCGACGTTAACG
>Ga0134097_1001012_pt1 | contig 23305 bp, 7 predicted proteins | sample 8_3taG_FD_94450 | JGI IMG/M metagenome (GOLD analysis project Ga0134097, IMG submission 94450) | Switchgrass degrading microbial communities from high solid loading bioreactors in New Hampshire, USA - 8_30_10_142_A2 metaG | ecosystem: Engineered > Bioreactor > Semi-continuous > Anaerobic >... | reverse complement strand
TTTCGCTGATACCTGATATGTATGGCCAGGTATCACTTCAAAAATCAAGTTTTGTCTGGGACCGCCTCCGGTTGTAGTCCTGCCGGTAGTAAACAGGCAGTTGGAGCCAGAATAGGGATCCTGATTGCTTAATGAAATTGTTGCCGAATCATTACCGATCCATGGATTTATTCCATTTTCAAATCCGCCGTTTACGATCAGCTCATTGGCCGGATTTACTGTTACAATACAGGTTGCTGTTTCACTTCCGTCCTTTGTGGCAGCAGTTATTGTCGCTGTCCCTTCTGCCAGCGCATTCACTGTCACACTTGTTGTTCCGGCTGCAGGATTGAAAACCGCTCCTGTCACTTTCACAACATCCGGGTTACTGGAGGTGAAGGTTATTTCACTTGATGGGACTATTTTGGCGGTAAGCGTTCCGGTAGAGCCTTTTGTCAAATACATCGTGCTCTTGTCAAGCACTACTCCTCTGGTCATTATGAGCTGTATTTCTTCCTGGCTCAATGCATAATCATATATGGAAAAATCGTCCACTATACCGTTCAGGTATGGATCTGCAGAATACTGGGACCTTCCTATCCAGTTGTTGGTGGTTATTCCCATATCCTTAGGGTTGAATGTCATATTATTATTGGTTGCAGCCAATCTGCCGTTCAAATACATCCTTGCTGTATTTCCTGACTTGGTGATCGCTATATGGTGCCAGGTGTTTGCGCTTAATGTGAATCCGGAACCTGCTGTAAGCTGCTGCTCTGAAGAACCGTTAACTTTAATGGCAAATCTGGGCTGGTTATTACTTGATGCCCTTAAAGTCAGGAACATATTGGTATTCGTATCATTGCCGAAGTCGAAAATCCTTGCCCAGGTAGCCATAGTCGACGGATTTATCCATGTGGCTATGGTGAAATCACCAAGGTCGGATACGATTCCGTTGGGAAGCCGCACGTACTGATTGCTGGAGCTTTGCAGCCGCAGAGCATTGCCAAAGCGGCCTTCCACCCTTGGACCTGTGGCTCCGATAATAGTGGCGTCTTTCCCATTTCCTGATGAATCGATCGCAACTGCGCCATCTGATTCATCAAACTCGTACCATACTACGTTTCCTCCTCCACTGGCGGCATATCTTATCATTACAGTATAAACTGTCTGCATATCCCCGCTGCTTACAGTCACGATCGCTCTTCCTGGTATCTCAGTTGGCTGTGTTATGGTAACCGTAGCATTGGGATCGTTAGGAACAGCAGTCACTTCAGGTATGCCACTTTCCGGAGGAATAGAGACGCTATATAAATATTTGTCGGGGCTGAAGCCGGCAACCGATATACCATCTACCTTGATATCCTTCAAACTTAAATCAGGAACAAAATTGATTGTATAAACGTCCTCCAATAAGCCCAGACTTACGGTCACCGTTGCTTTTCCCGGCACCGTATCGGCTTGTGTTACAGAAACTTCGACATTGGAATCATTTGCCACAGCGGTAACTGTCGGAGGAACCGCTCCTATTGGAACTCTGATATCATAGGTTTTTGTATTTGGGTTAAAGCCTGCAACCTGTGAGCCGTTTATCTGTAGATCCTTAAGAGACAAGTCAACATTTGAGCCTTCCAAAGTATCGCTTATTCTGTAGTAGTCGAAATCAACGTATCCGCCTAAGTTCTTGGTGGCAAAATTATACAGCGCAAAACGGTAACCCATGAAGTGGTTATTGATGCTGTAAACCATCTGCTGCGTGTTGCCCAGCTGTACCCAGTTGACACCGTCGAAGCTGTAGTAGAAGGTGCCTTTGTCGGTCTGATTCCGGAAGTCGGCGTCTACTTTCAGGTAGATTATATCAGTAGGCAGGGGAATGCTTTCCACATCATTGTGAGTTGTGGTAGATGAGCTGTTGACCATGACAAGGGTCTTAACATCATCATCCATCCGTACCTCAATTGTGCCGTACTGGGCTGTGAAGAGAGCCAAACCTGCCCTGTCGCCGTTCTTCATATTTGATACATCCAATTTTGTCTGCACTGAGGATACGGGGCCGATAGTCCTCTGGGTCAATGTGTTTCGGGCGTCCAAAAGGTTTGTGGCCATCTGCCCTGTAGTCAGGCGAAGCCACCCCGGGCGCTCTGTCAGGGACCAATAACGGTTGTCCGGGTTGTGATTCCACTGCCATTCCAGTTTTAGATTGGAACCGTTATATGCGTATTCTTCACGAGCAGGGGTCAGAGGAGCATCGTTATATGTTGGTTTTTTCGCATTATTGTCGAACTCATCGGAGGTAACAACGCTCTTGAGTTCAAAATCGCCCTGAATGGGTTTCGGACCACCCCGGGTCAAATGAAGCCCGGTATCGTCATCACCGAACATAGGCCAGCCATCTGACCAGTGAATAGGCATTACCCACGGTATCCTTCCGACCGCTCCGCTGTCACGGAAGAGGAAGCCGTACCAGTTGCCTTTTCCGTCGTCTACTATGTTGCCCTGGGCAGGACCACCGCCCTGACCACCGATTATAATGTTTTCCTGAGCAACCGTCTTTGCCTCAAAAGGACCGTCCAGGCTGTCACCGCGATGGCAAACCTCTGTTCTGGGTTTTCCTGAAGGCCATGTAATACAGAATATATAATACTTGCCGTTAATCTTCTGAATATGTGCACCTTCCGCAAGTCCGCTGGTAGGGGTTACACCTGTAATTGGATCGGGTGCATGGATGTTCTGGATAAGTACACGGGGCGAAGCGCCTTCCTTTACACCTGTCACCGTTTCATTCAGTTCTATGATATAAAGTGGGTTATTTCCGTAAACCAGCCAGTTCCTGCCATCATCATCCAAAAGCAAGCTGCAGTCATGGTAACGGGCGTTAATTTCATACCTGCGCCAAGGCTGATTTTCCGGATCTTCAGTCTGGAATATATAGGTTTTGTTCGTAGTCGGTGACGGAACAACAACATAAAAAGTTCCGTCTTTATATTTCAGACTACTGGCCCATGTGCCGTTTCCGTACATGTTTCTGCCGTTTTTAAGGGTTGTGGCATCGCTGTCGTCAAGAACCAGATAGCAATAGCTTATGGTTTCCCAGTTGATAAGGTCATAGGATTTCATAATTGGTACACCGGGACACATATGCATAGTCGTACTGGACATATAGTATGTATCGCCGACCCGGATAACGTCCTGGTCAGGCACATCTGCCCAGATGACCGGGTTTGTATACGTTCCGTCTCCATTATCCGAAGAACCCACCACTGTATCCGCAAAAACCGATGGTGAAAATCCAAACGTTCCGATTAACGTAAACACCAATAAAAGTGCAATAAATTTCTTACACATACATTTCAATCCTCTCTCAATAAATTTTAGTCATTGCCGGTGTGGCAATGGGGGAGAAAGTGAGACTTCATTAATTCCGTATGTACAAGTACTCTAGTTGCCGGTTTCGGTTTCATACGGCCAATCGCCTATGCCTCCAAGGTTATATACTTTTTCGTATCCCATAAGCAATGCCTTTTCCAGAGCCTCTTGTGATCTCCCGCCCATTGAGCAGTAAAATATTATCTCACTTGATTTATCAGGTATTTCTTTTACAAGTTCTGTTTCCAATCGATCTAAAGGAATATGTATGCTGCCTTTGATATGCAACTGTGAATACTCGTCATCTGTACGTACATCAACAATGTAAGCACCATTATTGAAATCTATCAGAGCCTGCTTTGCAGAAATGCTGTACTGTCGGAAATTACCGCTTTTAAGGATGTCAAACCAAAAATCATCTCCCACCAGAACGAGAAAATCATTTGCCCATACCAGGTCATTAATATTTTTATCGCCTATGACGTCAAGTTTGTTGCATGTGCTACAACCCGTAACTGTCAGAAGTTTCCCATCGTTGCATGCCACGACAAGTTGATCTGAATCTACTGCGAATGCATTGGGTATAAGGGGAAGATGTTCTTCGCCAGGGCTGTCGTTTATTTTAATAAGAATATGCTCCAACCATATCTCTCCGGTATCACTAAACAGAATAGCCGGAGTACCCGGATAGTTCAGATATTCACCAGCTATGTAGAACATATTCCCAAAGGAACGCACGCTACGAAACCTGCATGGTTCAGAATATCCTTTATAAAATTCGTTGTAATCCAATACATCCCATTTCTGACCATCAACAGAGATCAGTATCTGACTCTCTCTTGTAACAGCCATACACATTCTTTCATTAGCCGATATGGAAAGAATATCGTTTTTTATTCCAGAGTCAATTGATGTCCATTGTTCACCGTCAGAAGAACAGATAAGTGTACCGTCAGCACCGGCAGCTAAAAATGTATTCCGGAATATAGTCACACTATAGAGCGACTTAGTAGTACTGCTTTTTGCTGGTCTGAAATCCCCTCCATCTTTTGCTAATAACACAACGCCACCATCGCCCACAACTACATCAATGCCATTCATTGAAACAACACTGTTCAGGCAGACATTTGTTACAGCGGGTAAGCCATATACTGTTTTATCGGGTTTTATCCTGTCGATCCGGCCGCTTGTGCCTACAGCTATATAGATATCACCGTTATAACATACCGCGCGGTATCCCCTTGACACCGCTGGATGCTGTTTAGCAGATGTCGAAACAGATGTGTCGTTCTCGTGTTTCGGAGAAACTGAACTGTCTTCCAATCTGTTCAATAGTTTATACATAATAACGGCTGTTTGAGCTCTTGTAACTGTTCCTTTGGGATTTATTCTGCCGTTGCTTCCTACTATGATACCTTCATTGATCAGTTGGGTCACTGCGCTTAAAGCATAAGGAGCTACTTCTCCGGAGTCCTGGAATCTGCTTACGTCACGGGCTGATTCATCCAGTTTCATCCCTGCAATTTTCATTGCCCTTGAAACAATAACCATCATATCCTGTCTGGATATGCTCTCCCTGGGCTTGAACCGGTCATCCCCACACCCCGAAGTAATCCCAAGTTTCTTTGCTATTCCTACCTCATTGTAAAAGTAGTCGGATGGCACTACGTCATTGAAATTGCTATCTACTTCAGCAGTCAGTTTCAATGTTCTGACCAGCAGGCAAATAAAGTCCGCCCTGGTAATGTTATTTCCCGGACTAAATGTAGTTGCTGACGTTCCTGCAATGATGCCCTGAGCAGCAAGTGATTCAATCTGCATTTTTGCCCATTCATAACCTGCCAGGTCTGTGAATGTTTTGCCTGAACTTGTTTCACTACTTTGAAGAGTAGCAGTCAGGTTTGAATCCAAGGCTCCCGTTGACTCAATCTTGCTGGTGGTCTCCAGTTTTGGACCTGGTAAAGCATTTTCGGAATTTTGGCTTAGACTAAAGTCAATTTTCCCCTCGGCATAAACAGCGCTTGACATACAAATTATCATTACGACTGTAACTAAGATGTTTATAATGATTAATCTATCTTTTTTCATATTAAACTCCTTCTCTCCAGCCTTAGTCCCCAGCATCTGTGATTACATCATTGTTTTTATCTGCTGTCGTTTTTTTATTTACTGCGGCTTTGAAGGTATCTATTACGATATTCAATGCTGTAAACGGCATCACCTGCCTTATTCTGTATTGCATTCAGATCATTGTTCACCGTCTTGTCCACAACAATGTCTCCCTGAATACAATCTTGGCTGTCTTAAGATGCTGACCGGGCAGTGAACACATCTCTGTACTTGCATAAAGCCCATGTTTTTATGTATTCCAATGTGCTACATTCTAGAGGCAATAAATGCCAGATCTTCAATACTAATCTTGCCATCCTTATTTATATCTGCAATTACAGCTTCCACCCAGTTTGGATCACCTGATTCCAAACCGTAGAAATAGGCAACCGTTGCAAGATCCCCTACATCGATGGTTGAGGAATTATTGATATCTCCTGTAGATGGTGTAATTACAGATGCTTCAAAAGCCGCCTTTGCTGCATTCAACGCGTCAACAGCATTGTCAACCTGTAACTGACTGGCATTTGAATCTTCATATACAGCTTTAGCCGTATCAATGGCCGCTTTGAAAGCATCTTTATCAGCCTGCCAGTAGCATCCGTTTTCAATTCCCACTACTGCACTGTCGTACAGGCTTTCTGCTGCTTCTAATGCAAATCTTAATGCACTCTTGTCAACTCCCGGAATGAAGCCCACAGCAATTGTCTTACTGCTCAGATCCGCCTGCAGCACTTTACCCTCAGGCATTATTCCGAGTGTAGCCTTACTAACCGATATAGTGCTTGATGTGCTTTCAACACCACTCTTTACTTTGAGACTGACATTAAGAACAGGAACATCGCTTCCGGACAAGCCACCGATATTGGCGGCAACTATCCTTACCGTACCATTTGAAGTTTCGTTTCTGAGGATTTTTATATTATCATCAACACTCGTTGTGTTAATATACTCGAAGATCTCGGGATCATAACTTAAGGTTATATCTTCTGCATATACATTTTTGCCTGCAGTATTCAGGAATATTTGCGCATTGAATGTTTCCCCGGGCTCCACAGAATCTTCACAGGTAATCTCTGTTGCGGGAGCATCGATTCCATATGCGGCAATAAGCTCATCATATTCCTCTGCACTGATTCTGATTATTGTGCCATGTTTATAACGTGGGAATGTGTCTCCAGGATTTGCTCTGTTTGCTGGATAATCAAGGTCTGTCCTCTCATAGTTACCGGTTATAAAATCGTTTAGAGTATCAGCTACATATGGAACATAAACTCTGTAATTATCTCCCAGGAGCATCCATCTTCCATCGGGAAGCTGATATGTGGTTGGCGCTTCAATATTCGCACTGTTTGCTACTGCAGATAGCTTATGTGCTTCTGACCACGGACCCATCAGGTCATTACTGGTCTGAACAAACAATCTGTTAGTCGTTGCAAAGCGATAATATGTTTTAGTCGTTTCATCATAAGCAATATGTGTATCATATACATCAAACTTGTTGGTTCCGTATTCAGGATAAGCAGAAGCAACATCTACATAAGAATACCAAAGCTGGGGTTCAGTAAAAGTTATAAAATCACGTGTGTAACAGTAGTAAATTCCACCTTTTTTAGTGTCATCCGGCAGGCCATCATCACCCAAAAAGTCGTTATTATTGGATGACCAGTAAACAAGATAAGCGCCTCTCTTTTCGTCCCAAATTGCCTCAGGTGCATATGTATTGCCGGCACTATCAAAATTACATTTTACAAGCCGCCCTGGTGTATCTTCCAGTTTTGTCAGATCGTTTGTACTCCAAACGACAATATCGCGGTTACCGCTGATACAGTCAAAATTATTTCCTGTCGCTCCATATCCGTCTTTTGCGTCTTCAGAATAATTTGGATAAAGTGCAGTACCTATAGCATGCAGATTAGTACACATTATATAGAACTTATCTCCATCCGGCGAACGAACGATATGCGGATCCCGTGTCCCCATATCGCCCACCATGGAAATAAGCACTGGTTTTGTGTATCTTGTACCATCATCACGAGTTTTTACATTTAAGTCATTCCACTTTATACCATCCCTGCTTACTCCCATATATATTTCTTCTTTATGAATTCCATCTCTATCCCAATCATTGTTTTCAGCATAGTAAACAAAGAGATAATGGTCGAGTTCCTTTTGCACTTCACCGGATTTAGGAGTAACCTTTACATTGAAGGTTTTTGTCAGACTGCCTTCTACGCCGGGATAAGTCACTTCTGCAGTAATGGTAACATCAACAGGATCTTCTCCTGGCTCCGGTCTTGTTACAATACCGCCCCTAAAAATAACATTTCCTTTTGCATCCGTGACATCGCCCGTATCAGTAATGACATCAGGATTACTTGAAGTCCAGCTGATTCTTGATCCATACTTTCCAGCAACAATGAACGGCAAATTATCACGTACATCGTTCATATTTGTTATTTCAAGCGCATCATAGTCCGCCTGACGACGTGACTCAAGTGATAGGACTGTAACTTCTAAATCTTTTGACTTTGTGAATTCACCGCCGTCCGGATCAGGTATATGAATGGTGGCTGTCAGGGTAACCTTGGTATCCCTCTCGGGCGGAGTTACCAGTTTAGCACTATAGTCATTACCATTAGCATCTTTGAAAATACTAAGAAGATTTTCGTTACTGGATGTCCATGTTATTCTGTTGCCGCTTATTTTTCCTGTCTGCCAAAGCAGAACATCATGTACAACGGGATCATGAATTCTCTGATCATAGTAAAGAGCTTTGCTGGTCGTATCAGTATCTGTTTTAAGGTAAGCAAGATCTTTATCCATAATCTCTTCCATTGCTGCTTCAAGGTCCAGACCGTTAAGTGCTGCTATCTGGCGCGCTGTAAGCACCTTGTTGCCCTCTGAGCCGGTATTCCAGATTTTAAGATTATCAAGTTTTCCATTGTATCCGTTAATACCGTTCTGTAAAGACTTACCCAATAATACTGTACAATCGGGTACATTAACAATTGAGCCAAGAGGAATGTCTATGCCGGAAATACGATTTCCAAGGAGGCCATTTACGAATATTGACAACGTACCTTTTGCTTCAGGGTCATATGTATATGTCATTACAATATTCTTAAACACATTATTGCTCAATCCCGGTCCGGTAACTTCACTTTTCAGATTTCCGTGAATAATTCCCGCAGCCAATGTATTCCTGGATGCTCTGATATACAGTTGGTCTGTGTTGCTACCAAGAGTGAAGAGCATATAGTTGTAAGACCCGAATGGTACCACAGCGCTGGCATCAATACTAATGGTTATTGAATCAATTAAGCCCAGGGTTGAGATATCGCCGTTATAAACAGCATACGAGTCTGCTTTGCCGGTAAGGACTAGTGAACCATTGTCTATTGAAGCATCATCATTTAATGTAATATCAGAATTATTTGAAAAATCAATCGTAAGTTCAGGTTCAGGAATCTTTGAACTTATACCACCAATATTATCAGCCTTTGCATATAAAATGCTGAGATTAGACATAATGGTTAAAACCATAATTAATGCCAACGCTCTATATATAATCTTAATTCGTTTAGGTTCAGCCTCCATTTTCTATTACCTCCATTAAATTATTAAATATTTGGGTTTGCTTTCGTAAAAATGATACTTAAAATTCCTCCGGAGCAACACAATTCTTAAAAAACAACACCCAGAGTTCAAGCCTCATAACAAAATACTATACACTTTCATATAGTAATGTATAAGGTATCTTTGAATTCTGGGAGAAGCATCTAAAGTATGATAGTCCAGGATGCGGTATTAAACTGTTTCCACAAAGAATGATTCTCGTTGTCTAGACAAATTTGTTGTGTACAAAAGTGATTAATGTTGAAAAGCTGGTGGAGGGAATGTTATTCCCCTCCACCAACTCTTGGGATAGTTTATTCATCATCCTCAATATTTAAAGCAACAAATGCAAGGTCGGCGATATCGATCTTACCGTCTCTGTTCAAATCTGCAATCTTTGCTTCATTCCAATCTGCACTTTCGGAATTCTTGCCGTAGAAGTAAGCCACAATCGCGAGGTCTCCTACATCAATTATTCCGTCTTCGTTGATATCTGCCGTTATTTCTTTATTTACAGATGCTTTGAAGACATCAATTGCGATATTCAAAGCCGAGAGGGCGTTATCTACCTGGCTCTGTGTTGCATTCGGATTGTTGTATACTGCTTTGGCTTCATTAATAGCAATACCAAAGGCATCTTTTGCTTCCTGAGGATACTGGCCGACCTCTGGACCGACAACTGCCTCATTAAAGAGGGTCTCAGCATAGCTTATGGCTGCTGCCAGAGCCGATTTGTCTACCACCTGTTGATCAGGAATCTTTGAAGCCAGGAAGGTCTGGATTGCATCGTTCAAAGCAGCCAACGCATTATTTATCTGCTCTTGTGTTGCGTTGTTGTCATCTCTTACAGCTATTGCCGCGTCAATAGCTATTCTGAATGCCTCCTTGGCTGCAGGCGGATACTGACCCGGCTGCGTACCAGTTACGGCATTAGCATAGATATTTTCTGCGTTATTTATAGCTGCAATTAGTTCAGTCTTATCGGGGATAACCACTGTGCCAACGATAATGGTCTTGCTGCTTAACTGCGCTTCAACCACTGTTCCTTCAGGAGCAGTACCCAGGTCTGCTTTGGTAATGGAAATGCTTCCTATGGTATCCTCAACGCCATCTTTCACTTTGAAAGTGACTTTCAGGATTTCAGTGCTATCTCCTGTTATACCTCCGCCGGTATTGGCAGCTATAAGTCTTACTTTTCCGTCAACAGATGCATCCTCTTTAACGATCTGTATACCGTCGTTGGCAGGCGCTGCGCTTACATATTCAAATACATTGTTGTCATAGGACAGAATGATGTCCTCGGCAAATATATCTGATACATTGTTAAGGGCAATATTTACTGTAAACTCTGCGCCATTCTCTACATTATCAGCTGCAACAATTGCTGCCTGCGCTGAAGATGTTACAGTAATACTGCATTCTGCATATATTGCTGTATCGGATACACTTGTCGCTCTTAATGTCACTGATCCTGGAGCTAATATTTCCAAGGTTACGATCGTCTTTCCAGTTGAAGGATCATATTCTACATTTACAACTTTTGCAACTTCCGGATTGTCGGGTGTAAAGACAAGGTCTTTGGTTGTTGCATCAGCAGGTGTTACAGTAACTGCAAGCTGTACGGTAGCTCCTGCGACTACGTTCAATGTATCGTTTTCAAGTTCTACTCCCTCTACCGGAACAAACGGCTCTCGATTTACAAGTTCATCAGCTGCGCTGCCGACTACGATCCATTTAACTGAAGCTGCAAGATCATAACCGGTTTGATCTCTCAGGAAAGCAAAGTCGTCCACTGCCTCATAGAAGTCAGGCAGGACATTCGCATATCCGCCAACTACGCCGCCGGCGATGAAGAAGTTATCTGCGCGATTCTGGCCATAACCAAGTACATGTGACTTAGTACCAACGCCGGATACCCATGAGGTATTGTTATACATATGTGTACCCAGGATGTAGTTTACTGCGTTGAGAGTATATTTCTCGCTTACGATATTCGGGAAGTATTTGTTGAGTATTGCCGTGCTGATTGCCATGTTAAGCACTCCGACATTGCCTTCTTCAACCGGTACTCCAAACGGGTTGCTAGATATCTTGTCCTCCAGAACAGGGATGTATGCTTCCAGATATTCCATAAACTTATTGAGGAACTCCTCATCCATGTACTTAAGGACTCTGACTGCCTTCCATCCGTCCTCACCGAAGATTTCAGGAAGCTTCATCATAATGTTGCTGTATAGCTTCATCAGCTGTTTGTATTGATCTTTAGCACCATTGGTGGCGATTATTAACTGTATAGCAGCATTCCAGCGACTAGCATTTAACTCCTTGTCATAGACTGCGGGTTGAGATCTGAAAGGATCAAATTTTACCCAAATACCTTCCGCAGCTTCCAGACAGCGAACTGCAAGTTCATCATCAAAGCCCTTCAGTACATAGGAAGCTGATGCCAGGGCAGCGGCTGCTCTCATCTGCAACGCTTCATCTATGATACCGGCGAATGCCAATCTGTCATCCTTTTTACCGGAACGCCGACCGTAGGTTTCATTCTCACCAAGGCTGCTGTCATAGCGAAGCCCGTCTGTAACCTTTGATGGGTCTCCCGACTGACTATATTGAGTTAAGGTAGGAACTTTCAGTCCCTTGAATACGTATCCGACACTATCAAGCTGTGCCAGGATCTGCAGAATACCCTGTTTCACTTGCTGCTGTAAGTCATTAAGGCCGTCAACTCTGTGCAGCTCAACGAATCTGGCAGCATTATCCACCATCAATGTGTCATATTCAATACCAAACTCATCAAATGCCAGAGCGAGGTCCTGAATCGCTTCAATGTTGACAGCTGTATCCAGGTCATAGTCGCTGGGATCGTACCATCCGCCGATGTTAAGTCCAGGAATATGTTCATATTCAGCAAACGGCGATTTGGTTTCACTACCCATGCTCCATCCGTCAAAGAATTTCGTGTTCAGAGGTGCCTGAAGCGCATCGTCATCAAATGTATGATCATGCCAGATACGGTAGCCTTCGCGTATCTTCATATGATCCATATGTACTGCCAGGAATCCGCTTAATGACGCCTGCCATGTCCTTTCGTATACGTTCTTTGCAATGGGGAATGGATTGGTACGTTCTCCTGCATAGCGGATCACATACATACCAGGTTCATTTACAGCCGAGAAGTCAAATAACCTGTAATTATAACGACCCCATGGTATACCGGAACCGCTGATTTCGCCGGTGAATACTTCTGTGTAGGTACCATCGGCATTCAGACGGTCAATAGAAGCCATAATCGGTGGGTCATCGAAGGGATCAAGTTCTATTAACGCTACCTTTGAGAAGTTCGGTGCATATCCTGCCTGGTTGAAGGCTACATTCGGCTTACGTACCCAATTCTCGTTAACGTCAGGGCTGATATGCCATACGATCTCAGTTTCGCCCGCAGGAATCAGGGTACGGACTACGAACCAGCCATCCTCAGTATTGTTGCGTCCGTCATACAGCATCAGGTCTCCGTTGTCAGAGGTAATGCGGATACGGTTCTCATCATCCTCAGCGGCAAAGGTCATCTTGCTGCCGGTAGCAAGAGGCAGAGGCTGCTTGTTGCCTTCAACATCGTACCATTCTTTCACATACCATGGCTGATCTTCGGTCCTTACTCTATCAAAGCTTTCCATGTCGTCCTGAGGATGAAGCGGGAATACTCCGAAGCTGTCATAATTGCCGTCTCCGTCAGAGTCTGCCTGGAAGCTCTTGCTTATAAACTGGGACGGGATAAACTGCAGACTGAATCCTGCTTTTCCTACAAGATCTGCCGGCAATGGTTCGTCCAGTTTAACAGTCAGTTTGACTCCACCCGGTTCAGGCTCTGCTTTCAGAGTATAATTAACTGCTGGATTGCCTTTGGAATCTGCCGGGATGGTAAGGTTTGCACTGAGAACATTGTTTTCTTCGTCAATTGTACGGCTGTTGAGTACAGGCGGTACCATGTAGTCCCACTGTTCGGGTGCTGGCAGCAGAGTAATATCACCATTGGTGGCAATACGACGTCCGGATTGTACCATCTCGATGCCTGCATTCTTCTTATCGCCAAGTTCTGGATCATAGGTATTGTTATACATGTAGAGCTCAAAAGCGCGGGTCTGCAGATATCCATCTCCGGAACCGGTCTTCTTGACACTCATCATGAAGTCGTTGGTAAAGTCCTTGGTAGGCGCCTGCTCGGTGGCAGCTATTTCATTTGCTATCAAACTGGCGGCGTAACCCACTCCGACCCACTTGGACTGATAATTGATAATTGACTCATTTTCAAACCACAGGAAGTTGAAGTCATCAAGTGATTCCACTATATCCGGTGCGAATGTGATATGGCCTGGCAGGATGGAACCGGGTATGTAGGATTCATCTGCACGGTTACTGTTATATGGATGCAGGTGGGATTTTGTGCCTACGCCTGATATCCAGGAATGGTTGGATACAGGGTGTCTTCCCAGGATATAGTTGGCAGTATTTAAGACGTAGGTCTTCAATTTAGGAATATCCGGATAAAACTTGTACATTGCAGCAAGGCTCTGTCCGAAGGCGATTATTCGATCAGCTGCACCCCAGCCTGAGCCTGTAGTAAACTGTACCCCAAAGGGCGTTCCGAATTCAGGACCATAGTTAATAGTGTCTAAATATTCAATTATAGCATTTTTTATATTATCAGTGTAATCTACATCCAGGAGATCCTTTATATACATGATATTGTATCTTGAATTTATGTTAAATGTTGGATTGCCCCACCAATCAGTACCTTTTCCAAATGCTTCTGGTACAAGCGGGGTAATACGTTGCTTAAATTCATTGAATCTGCTATGTCCCATTTTATTGGTAGCCAGTACCAAATAAACCAGCGTATTCCATTCGGTATTGAAATTCGGAGATTGTCCGCTTCTTTCTCTGTCCCATATCTCTAATGCAGTGTTCAAACATTTTTGAGCAAGATCAGGATAATAATCGTATAAGAGATAAGCAGCTCCGGCAATATTCGCTGAAACATCTCCGGTAAGGTTGGTAGAAATATTTCCCAGCAGCACCCTGTCATCGGGAACACCGGAGTATACACGACCGTCACGTTCGACTATTTCTCCTTCTGCAAGATTAGGATCATATATATATCCGTCAGTATCGGATGATGGATCTCCAAGATGGGTATACTGGCGTAACCTGCGAAGCTCCATCGTACCGCCGTAGCCGCCGAGAACATCGTACTGCGCCAGGACATACTTGATTCCGTGAGCGACCTGCTGCACGATATCAGGGATCCCGTCCGGTTTGTGCATCTCTACCAAGCCGCCTGTCGTGTCATCCCAGGTAACTGAGAGAGAGTCGTGACCACCCAGGTTATCAAAAGCACAGGCTGCATTTATCAAATCTCTAAGTACCTCAAGCTCTCTGGGACCCTGGAGGTCAAAGTCGCCTGCGTCAAACCAACCACCAACAGCCAGTCCAGGGAAATACTCCTCAGGTTGGATTCCTTGTGCAGCAAGTTTTGGCGGCATGCTGCTGCCCCCCCTCTGACCGTCAAACCAAGATGTGTTAAGAGGGCCATAGCTGCAGTCATCCATGTGCGAAGCACCGTGCCATACACGATTGCCTTCCCGAACCTCGATATGATCCATCTGGACTGCCAGGAAACCGGTCAGAGCCGATTGCCAGGAAGTATCATAAACATCGTTTGCAATCGGGAATACTTCTGTTTCCTGATCACCATACCTAATAACGTACATGCCGGTCTGAGTAATTTCTGTAAAGTCAAAGTTTACATATTTATAACGCTGCCATGAAATAGGCTCCGTTACTTCTGCAGTATATACCACATCTTTAGAGCCGTCGGCATTCAAGTGGAGAAGGGAGGCTGTTGTGGGATAGTCATTATCATACTTGTCAAGTTCTATAACCGCGAACTTCTCCTGGAAAGGCGCATAACCAACCTGGCTGAAGGCTATGTTGGGCTCACGTACCCAATTCTTCTTTACTCTCGGACGGATATGCCATTTTGCAACTACATCTCCGCTCTTGCCGCCGGTAATGAGGTTACTGAGTACATACCAGCCGTTCTGAGCGCGGTCGCGACCGTCAAACAGTTCAAGTTCACCGGTATCTGAAATAATGCTGATATTATAAAGTTCATCTTCAGGAGCGAATGAGAACTTATATCCTTTGGCAAAAGCAACCGGCTGAGATTCGCCTCTGTCCTCGTTCCATTCCTTTACATACCAAGCCTGTGACGGCAGGTCAGGACGTTCTACTTCCTCCATTGTACTTTGAGGATGAAGCGGGAAAATACCAAAGGTGTCATATTCTCCGTCATTATCGCTGTCTACCTGGTAAGACTTGCATTCGTATTTCGACGGGATAAACTCCAGGTTGAATCTGGCCTTGCCGGCGAGGCTCTCGGGCAGGTCCGATGTCAGAACACATGATAGAACAACACCACCCGGTTCCGGGGTAGCAATTATATCATAAGTGTAACTTCCGCCTGGGGCGCCGCTGTTGAAAGACATTGACACGGTAGCGGTATTGGTCTCATCATCAAAGGTTCTGCTGCGGCGGGAAGGCGCAGGAGTAGCGTCCCACTGTTCAGGAGTAGGCAGATAATGGATGTCGCCATTTGTGGCTATACGATACCCATGCAGGAGCAGCTCTATTCCGCTCATGTGCTGATCTCCGAAGACACCGGAGAAAGTATTGGTGTACATAATTACGTTAAAGGCATTGGAGTCAACTGTGGTCAGGTACCTGTTTTGACCATGGCTGGGGTCGCTTAATACCATGGTAAAGTTTTCGTCATATTCCCCTGTGTCTGCCGCTGCTACAATGGCTCCGAATGGTACCATGGTAAATAACATAACAATACTGAGGAAAATAGAAATGATTCTTTTACTTGTTACCATTATCGTACATCCTTTCTTCGATAATTTCACTTTGGAGCAACATTTTTGTGCGATTACATCTGCGGCTTAGAAAGCTAGATTATCTGCGGGTTATGACTGACGCCAAAAAGCTAATAAGAAAATATATTATATCTGGGGAACAAGGGCTTTGGGGGATGGAAAACTATGCTTCCATCCCACTTTATGTATCGGTGGTATTACATTCTGTACGCGATAAAGGCGAGGTCTTCAATGTCAATCTTTCCATCCTTGTTAATATCTGCGATTACAGCTTCATCCCAGTTGGGATCGCCTTGTTTTGCGCCGAAGAAATAAGCGATCTTGGCCAGGTCAGCTACGTCTATTGTTGAAGAATTATCGATATCGCCTGTTGACGGATTGATAGCTGAAGCCTCAAACGTTGCTATTGCCGCTCTCAGGTCATTTGTTGCATTGTCGACCATAAGCTGGCTTGCATTCGGATCGGCCAATACAGCTTTAGCCTCGTCGATGGCTGCTTTGAAGGCATCTTTGTCAGCCTGCCAGTAACAACCGTTTTCAACTCCAACAACCGCATTGTCGTACAGTTCCTCTGCATCATTTATAGCTGCCTGCAATCTGCTCTTGTCTACCGTACCGACATCTTCATCTTCTATTATTATTGTCTTACTGGTCAGACCTGCCTCTATCGTATCTCCGTTGGGTGCTATGCCCAACTCAGCAAGAATGACAGAAATAGTGCTTGATGTATTCTTAACGCCTGGTTTAACCTTGAAACTGAGATTTGCTATGGTCACGCTGCTTCCCTGAACTCCTCCTATATTTGCTGCGGCAATGTCTATGATTCCGTTTTCAGAATCATGCACCATACCGGCGATATCATCGCCTGTTGTCGCATCCGGATCAAATTCGAATACTTCAGGATCATAGTTCAGGGTTATTCTTTCAGCATATAGGTCTTGAGGCACATTATCCACAGATACCGTCATAGTAAAGGCAGCATTCGGCTTTACGCTGTTGGGTCCCGTAAGTACTGCCATCGGCTGAACCTGTGGAGTATCGGTAATATACCTGAATGCATCTATCAGTACGCGTGTTCCGGGATATTGAGTGCTGGCGGCATTCTTCAATCCGGTGGCTACTATCTTTATGGTGTGCTCACCATAGGGAAGACCTTCCATACTGAAATTGACAAACTGGTTGATAATCTTCGGAGCTGTAAAGGAATCTACAGTGGACACCTTCTCTCCGTCAATGTATACTTCTGCAATACCGCAGAGGAAATTGCTTTCACCTATCCAGTGGATCCCGGTACCGGTAAATGTGAATTCTGCGTATGCCGGTTCTGAAGCGAGATAGTCGTCATCCTCCGGAGGAGTAATACCTTTTCCTGTCCCGAGATAATACCCGCTGTTTTCGATCTGTTCCCATGCAATACCACTGCCTGAACTTACATATTTTATGGAGTCGTCGGTATCATCTACAGTTACAAGATTTTCGCCCGTAATCTGAATGATCTTCTCTCCTTTATTCCCTATGATATCGGTTGCTACAACTTTAACAGCGCCATAATCTGATGCTGTAAATATGCATGACTGTTTACTTATCGGTTCTGCTGCAGCCAAGTCTGTTTCAGCCCCGTCAAGGTCCGTAACCGACCAGGTCACAGCTTTATCGCCGGATGCCACCAATATCATTGATGTGCCTTTTTCAACACGTGTGGCGTCACCATTGAGACCTGACACGATAATAGTATCGTCCCCGCCGGCAAATGCAGTCAGTCCGAGCATTGTAAACGATAAAGCGCACACCAATGCCATGGATATTAGTTGGAAAACCCTTTTCATCTCATAACCACCTTTCTATAACGTAATTAATCCGGACTGCCTCTAGTGAGCAAAATTATCAACGTCTTCAATTGAAATACAGTATCTTATACATGACAACGGCCGCCTGAGCTCTCGTAACATTCCCTCTTGGATTCAGAATGCCATCGTTCCCCACTATAATACCTGCACTTACCATTTCTTTTACTGCTTCTAAAGCATAATCAGCTATTTCGTTGGCATCCCGGAACTGACTTAAATCTGCGCCGGAGCCATCCAATTTTTTCCCTGCAACTTTCAATGCTCTTGAAACCAGAGCCATCATATCCTGCCTTGATATGCTCTCTCTGGGCTTAAACTTGTTATCTCCGCTTCCTGCGGCAATTCCAAGTTTCTTTGCTATTCCTACTTCTTTATAGAAGTGATCCCTTTCAAGTACGTCATCAAAATTGCTGTCCACTTCAGCAGTCAATTTCAATGTTCTGACAAGCAGACAGACAAAGTCTGCCCTGGTAATGTTAAGTCCCGGACTGTATGTCGTTTCTGATGTTCCTGCAATGATACCCAGAGTTGCAAGATGTTCGATATACATCCTTGCCCATTCAAATGCTGCCAGGTCATTGAAAGTTTTGATTTTTACATTGTTGTCGAAGACAGTGGCTTTCAGGTTTGTGTCCAGGGCTTTGGCAGACACCAATTTCACATTTGCATTGCCCTTAGCCTTCGCCTTGAAAGCAATGGTGCAAAGAGCGACATTGCCTTTTTCGCCTGCTTTTTTGCCTATCTTTGTGAACGCTATAACTAATTCTCCATTCTCATTTTTCGGAGTGATGAAGAATCCTTCCAGTTTCGATTCAGCTTTTATAAGCTCTAAAACATTAGGATCATACGATAAAACGGCTTCATACGCATACAGATCGTTTAAATTTTTACCGTTTAATGTAATCACCAATTCTTCGCCAGGCGAAACATTTTCTTTACTTTGACTTATGGCAAAGCCCATCTCTTCTGCAAAGACCTCCCCGGTTAAACAAAACATCATGGCTGCAATCAGCAACAAACTTATAAATGTCATTTTTCTCTTTTTCATAGTAGCCTCCTTATCTTGCGGACCCAAGGATAGTGAAATTCCATCACTATCCTCAAGTCTCGCCAATGACACTAGTCAGGTATTCTGTTAGCTATAAAAGCAAGATCTTCGATATCTACTTTATTGTCTTTATTAATATCCGCCACTTGGGCTGTTGCCCAGTTTTCACTGGCAGGGGTAGCTCCATAGTAGTATGCTACTAAGGCAAGATCTCCTATATCGATGGATGAGGAATTATTCAAATCTCCGGTAGTCGGTGTTATTACCGATGCCTGGAATGCCTCCATTGCATCAATCAGCGAATCCTTCGCATCGTCGACTTCCGACTGGTTGGCATCAGGATCGTCCAAAACAGCTTTAGCATCATCTATGGCCGCTTTGAAGGCATCCTTGTCAGCCTGCCAGTAGTTGCCGTTTTCAACTCCTACTACCGCACTGTTGTACAATTCTTCTGCTTCATTGATGGCAGCCCGCAATGCGCTCTTGTCCACTGTTGAGATCCCTTCCACGGAAATTGTTATACTTCCAAGGCTCGGCTGAATAATAGCGCCCTCCGGCATTACACCCAGTTTCGCTTCAACAAGTGAGACAGCACTTGAAGTATTTGTAACTCCGCTCTTAACTTTGAAGCTGACATTCAGTATTGGAGTGCTGTCGCCTGCCACACCACCTATATTGGCTGCGATAATTCTGACGGTACCGGTTCCGGAATCTTCAACTCTGAGAACCTTTATATCCTCATCTGCACTTGTTGCGCTGACAAACTCAAATACTGCAGGATCATAACTCAAGGTCAGATCCTCTGCAAATACGCTTTGAATTACGGAATCAAGGCTTATTCCCAGTGTAAATTCAGCTCCGGGCTGAACGCTGCTGATTCCTGTAATTTTTGTCGCCGGACCTATGAATACCAGAGCATTTATTGCCGCCTCCAAATTTGAAACAGCTTTATCCACATCTGTCTGTAATGCGTCAGGATCGGCTTCTACTGCTATTGCTTCGGCTAAAACAGTTTGCAGGTTTGTCCATGATTCGGCTGTATATTTGGATTCATCCAATGACTGAGCCTGGTTTATCAATTCAGTCAAAGCGGACTTGTCAGCCGGTAATGGGAGATAAGATATAGCCGTAGTGTGGAAGTAATCAAACATTACATCAAGATCAGTGCTTGTTCCCGACCCGTTAATAGCAATAAGACCTGTTTTGACATTGTTGAAATTGAGAGTATAGGTAGATCCTACCTGGATAAAGGTTGTTCCGTCTGTGGAGTAGTAGCAGGTATACTGGTTTCCGCTTTTAACTATCCTGAACCACAGGGTATTATCGCTACCTACTACATTTCCGTTTATACTGGTCGCAGAAGGGGAACCATTGACTTCTCTTAAGACCTGAATAATCGTATTGGTGGAGCTGGTTGCTTCCCATTCTAATTTGATGTAATTATCCACATCCTGGAAAGCAATGAGACCTCCCTGCTGGTATGCCACATGTGGTCTTACGGAACAAATGAACTTGGTTTCTATAGTCCAGTCGCCAGGAGCATCCTGAAGCAGTATATTCCTCGCATCAGTACTGCTCTGATAAAGATCGCCTGCTCTTGGGCTGATCGTCATATATCCGGGATTTGCTGTAAGACTCCAGGTTGAAGGATCCTCATTATACCATTGCCATAGGGCAGTGTTTAGAGTGGGTTCATCAAATTCGTCATTTCCGTTCATTATATTGCCGAAGTTTACTGTATAGATCAGCTGTGAACCTTCGTATCCTATCTTTACCATGGCTTGTCCCGGTACAGCGTCTGCCTGGATAATTTCAACCGGCGCATTGGGATCATTCGGCACAGCGGTTACTACAGGAATTCCCTCCGGAATGTATACATTATATGTATAAGTGCCAGGGCTGAATCCACTTACCTGTATTCCGTTTACTTTAAGGCTTTTCAGTGTCGAATCAACAGTAAAGTTTATGGTATAGGTTGTTTTTGCTCCTCCGGCTGTAACTTCGATGATGGCTTGTCCCGGTACTGACGAAACCTGGGTTATGTTAACCGTAACGCCCGGATCGATGGGTTCGGCAGTTACCTCGGGAGTCGATCCATATGGTACTGTCATGTCATAAACGAGATTATCGGGACTGAATCCGGCAACCGGTATCCCATCGGCCTTCAGACTACTCAGTGAAGTATCCACACTGAAGTTTATGATGTAAGTAGTCTGTCTGGACCCGTCGCTTGATGAAACTGTTATAACAGCTTTTCCAGGAAGTTCTGTTGCCTGGTTTATAGTAACTATTGAATTTTCATCAGCGGCAATGGTTGTAACCTGAGGTAAAGAACCTGCCGGAACGATACATGTATATTCGCGTATTTCAGGGCTGAAATCCGGAAGTGATGTACCGTTTACCTTAATTTCGGTCAATGAAGCCTCAACGTCAATCAGTTCATTGACCGCCTTAGCTAAAGCATCCTGTGCATTTTTTGCGTTGTTGTATCCATTCAAATCATAAATCCTTACATTAAGAATATCCTGGGCTGCCTGACGGGCCTGAACGAACTTATCCCAGCTCTGAGGAGTGTAATTATCCTTTTGATCATCAGTCGGAGCTTTCTCCAACAGTTTTCTTATTTCAAAGCGCGGGACGCTTCCGATGATGGCATAGTAGGACATTTTTGCAGTATAGTTTGTATTTCCCGAACTATCAGCTGCCATGAAGATATGGGCACCTTTGTTTGAGTTGAATGTTTGGGAATCGCTGACTCCATCAAGCATGTACATAACCAGTTTTCCTCCGTTTGCCTTGCTGTTTTCTAGGAGGAAATCAAACTGGTCTGCCAGCCAGTCGGCCTGCTCTCTCTGGATCTCAGGCCGGTTTGCCATAGAAGCAGTCCAACCGTCTCTTACTATAGCAACTTGCGCATTAGGAGTATTTTGCCATGCACTCCAGGTCCAAGCCGGATTTTTGGATCCATCTGGCAAATAGTATGGTAAAACATCCGGGCTATAATTGGGATTTGGCACATAGTCGGAACGGCAATCGGATTCTGTTGTCTGGATCTCATCGCATATTTCCGCGAACCTGTTGTACATATTTTTGAAAACATTCAGATCCAGCGAAGTAGCATTCCTGTTCTGAAGCCCTATAACAAAGGGTACACCTTCTTCTTTCAACATTTCATAGATTGGCCGCAGCATTATAATAGTAGAAGTGAGTTTTGGTTCATACTCCTTGTTAGCATCAAAGAAGTCGTTATAAACAAGGGTCAGACCCAGGTCATATTCCTTGTTATATTTTGCGGCCGACTCAAATGCCTGTCTTATCCAGATCGTTTCCTCCAAAAGCCTTTCTTCTCTGTCGGCAATATCCGGCCTTTTGAAAATACGGCCCCAACGGCTTTCCTGATAGTCGTTCTCATTGCGAAGGAAACCTGTGAAGTCGTCAATTGCTTCATTTACAACGTCCCATGAATAGATTATGTCCTTATATGGAGCAAACCTTTCAAACACCTTCTGGATATAAGAATCGATCCTGGCAAGCATAACCTCCTTGCTGGCCCAGGGGTTTTCGGTTGAAAATCCTTCACGGAAGAACGCTACAGGTTGCTGACTGAGATTGTGCCAGAATAGAGTATGGCATTTCACCTTTACCTGATCTTCAGGTCCTCTGGTTGCATTCAAAGCTCTTACCTGGTTTAAGAAATTCAGCTGTTGACTGGTAGATCCAAGAACGATAGTAGTATTGGCTTTAAAAAGCAGCTCTTCTTCCTCTGGAGTAATTACACCGTCAGCATTGACCTGGTTTAAAACCGTGTTGTAGTTGGATGCTGCAGAATTAAGATCCAGGAGACCTGATGGTTTGAATTCATTGGAAGGAGCCCAAATATTGTAATGATGATGCATCATGTCCCTGTTGCTTCCGAAGAAGCTGCTCAGGCTATGGAATGATCCAAACATGAAATAGTCTTTGAAAACCTTGTATAATGATGGCAGTTCAGGCTGAAAATCTGCAAAAGCAGGTTGGACAAATAGTGTCATTATGATTGTAATGATCAGGAATATGGCAGTTAACTTTTTAAGCATAATACATTACCTCTTTCTTTGAAGGTCTATGCCTAAGGTTTATGTCGTCTTGACAGGCAAGGCAGAGCCAGAAAGGCTCTGCCTCTTCATTAGTACTAATTCAATATTCTGGCAGCTATGAAGGCAAGATCTTCTATGTCTACCTTATTGTCTTTATTGATATCCGCAACTTTGGCCACTGCCCAGTCTTCATCGGCGGAATCCTTACCATAGTAGTAAGCCACTATTGCAAGATCACCCACATCGATCGTTGAGGAATTGTTAAGGTCTCCGGTAGTCGGTGTGATTACAGAAGCCTCAAATGCTGCTTTTGCTGCATTCAATGCA